>Ga0210390_10003104_pt1 | contig 14366 bp, 9 predicted proteins | sample IncBWH11OmetaG_FD_161050 | JGI IMG/M metagenome (GOLD analysis project Ga0210390, IMG submission 161050) | Forest soil microbial communities from Barre Woods Harvard Forest LTER site, Petersham, Massachusetts, United States - Inc-BW-H-11-O ...
CACGGCGGCGGGCAAATTGCTTTGCAGCAACGGCAGCAGCGCCTTGACGCGATCCACTACTTGAATAATGTTCGCGCCGGGTTGCCGTTGGATGTTGACGATCACCGCCGGAGTTTCATTCATCCACGCGGCTTGCCGGACGTTTTCCACGTCATCCACCACGTGCGCGACGTCCGAGAGGCGCACGGGCGAGCCGTTATGGTAAGCAACGACGACGTTGGCGAATTCCTTGCTCGTCAACAATTGATCGTTGGCGTTGATTTGATAATCCTGATGCGGGCCGTCGAAATTTCCCAGCGCAGAGTTCAAACTGGTGGATTGCAGCGCGGTGCGGACGTCCTCCAGGTTGATCCCGTAAGAAGAAAGAGCGGTGGGATTCACTTGCACGCGCACCGCGGGCTTTTGGCCGCCGCTGATGCTCACCAGGCCCACGCCGGGCAGCTGCGCGATTTTTTGCGCAAGGCGCGTGTCCGCGAGGTCTTCCACTTGCGAGAGCGCAATCGTCTGGGAAGTCAGGGCCAGCGTCAAAATCGGCGTGTCTGCGGGGTTGGTCTTGCTGTAAATCGGCGGCGTGGGTAAATCCGCTGGCAGGAACGTCTGTGCGGCATTGATGGCCGCCTGGACTTCCTGCTCGGCGACGTCAATATTCAGCTCCAACGAAAACTGCAGGACGATCACCGAGCTTCCGTCGGAGCTGGTGGACGTCATCTGGCTGAGGCCGGGAACCTGGCCAAACTGGCGCTCGAGCGGCGCCGTGACTGCGGACGCCACTACGTCAGGATTGGCGCCGGGGTAGAACGTAACCACCTGAATGGTGGGGTAATCCACTTCGGGTAACGCCGAGACTGGCAACTGCGTGAAACCCACGAATCCGGCGAGAAGAATCGCGGCCATGAGCAGCGAAGTGGCGACCGGCCGGATAATAAATGGGCGAGACGGATTCACGGACGATTTCCCCCGCTGCTCGTCTCCTGGGCGGTTGAACTATTGCTCCCCGCGCCCTTGCCAGAACCGCTGCCGGAGGTGGCGTTCGCGGGACTACTGTTGTCCGCTGGCGACTTTTGGATGGATACTTTGGCGCCATCCTGAAGTTTGTCGAATCCGGTAACAGCGACCGCATCGCCGGGATTCACGCCCTGCACCGCAGCTAGGCCGCCATCGGTGGTGCCGATGGTGACGGACTGCATCGCGGCCTGGTTGGACTTCACCACATAAACGAACGCGCCCTGCGGATTGCGCTGAATGGCGGCGGCGGGAACGAGGGTGGCGTTCTGCTGCGTATCCACCAGCAGCCGCGCGTTCACAAACTGGTTGGGGAAGAGAGAAATATCGGAGTTCGCGAAGATGGCCTTCAGCTTCACGGTGCCCGTCGTGGTGTCAATCTGATTGTCCAAGGTGAGCAGCGTGCCGGAAGCCAGCTTGGATTGCTGGTTGCGATCGAACGCGTCTACCGACATTTTGTGGCCCTGATGCATCTGCTTTTGAATTTGCGGCAAATAATCTTCGGCCACGCTGAAAATTACAGTGATGGGCTGCAGTTGCGTGATCACTACCAGAGGCGTGCTGCTGGCCGCGGTGACAATATTTCCAGGATCTACCAGGCGCAGGCCGACGCGGCCATCAATCGGCGCCTTAATCGTGGCGTAGTCAACATTGGTGGTCGCGGCAGCAAGCGTGCCCTGGTCGTTCTTCACCGTGCCTTCGTCTTGCTTCACGGTCTGGATCTGGTCGTCGAGCTGCTGCTTTGGAATGGCATTGCGGTTAAAGGCCAACTGGTAACGGTCCAGGTCAATGCGCGCTTCGGCGAGCAGGGCTTCGTCATGAGCCAGCGTTCCTTCGGCCTGGGTCTGCGCCGCTAGATAGGGGCGCGGATCGATCTGCACCAGCACGTCACCCTTGTGAACCATTTGACCTTCGGTGTAATTGACGCTGACGATCAGTCCATCGACGCGGGTGGTCATGGTGGCGGTGTAAACGGAGGTGACGGTTCCGAGCGCGTTGATGTAAATGCCGATGGGACCGGTGGTCACCGCAGCCGTGGTGATCGGGACGCTGCGATTGGCCATCGCTGCTTTGGTTTTTGCGGCGGCAGCCGCTGCTTCTTTATTGCGGTAGTAAACCAGCCCACCGATTCCCACAACCAGGAACACCACAATCCAGATCCACAGATAACTGCGGCGGTTGGGGATGTATTCAGGCGCGGGCGAATGAGGTTTCGCGGCTGACCCGGTCGCGGGCGCGGCGGTGTTAGTCGTTGTCTCGCTGTTAGAACTTCCGATCTTGGAGATATTATCCGGCACTTTGTTCCCTCATTCGACGATTCCACCTTCGCGCGACTTGCTTTCTTACATTTAAGATATCGGCTAGACGGAAGCCTGCTGTTAACCAGCGGTTAATGCAGACACGCGTGGACAGCCCCCAGAAGCGAACCCACCTAAGGTGAATTTAACACGCATTATGTTCGGACGAGATAGGGGCGAATTTGGTTTCAAGGTGTTTCGTGGATGCATCGCAGCGGTCATTCCCGGACGATTCTTCGCGGCCACGAAACATGTTGTGCGCCCGGGACTTAGGGCTTTCAGCGATGTGCCGGATTGGAACGCAAGGTTCGGCGCCGCCCCGACGCAAGCCCCGATGCAACCCTCGGCGCGAGCTTCGGTGCAAGCCCGGATGCGAGCCACAGTGCCGCAGCCCCCGCCAGGGCTGATTGGGCGCCGTAGCGTGCGTTCAGAATCGGAATCCGGTGCGTCCCCGGATTGATCGCCCAGGTTTCCAGAGCCCGCCGCATACGCGCGCGAAAGGACATCATTACGCGCCCGATTCCCCCTCCCACGATGATCGCTTCGGGCTCCAGCAGGTCAATGATATTGCCCAGCCAGACTGCCAGATGATCGGAGGCTTCTTCCAGAACTTGCCTGGCGAGTTTATCGCCGCTCCGTGCGGCTTTGTTTACGGTTTCCGCGGTCACGTCGGAGATTTTCCCGCCGGCCATTTTCAGGATTCGCGAATGTTTGTTCTGAGTGCTGCCGAGCAGGCTGCGGGCCCGTCTGGAAATAGCGGTGCCCGAAGCGTACATCTCGATACATCCGCGCTTGCCGCAACCGCAGAGTGGGCCACTGAAATTGACGGTCATGTGGCCGCCTTCACAGCCGCCGCCGGCCCGTCCGTGGTAAATTCCTCCGTCTCGTACGATCGCCGTGCCGATGCCGGTCCCCAAACTTACGTAAAAGACGCTTTCGTGGCCCGCGCCTGCGCCCCATTTTGCTTCGGCCAATGCCGCAGCGCTCGCGTCATTGGTGAGCCGCGTGGGCAACCCGTAATGTTTTTCGATCATTCGCGCCAAGGGAAAGTTGCGCCAGCATGGCAGGTTTGTGGCGCTGAGAAGAACTCCTTTTTCGCTTTCCACCCACCCTGGCGCGCAAACGCCAATTGCCCGTGCACCTGCTGCGCGGGCTTGAGGCATCACACCATCCATCGCGCGCAGCACAGCGCGGAATCCCTCTTCGGCGGTGCCGCGCGCGGCCATCGAAGTACGCGCCGCGTGGCGAATCTGGCCGCGCGAGTTCACCACGCCGACGGCCACTTTTGTGCCGCCGATATCGACACCCAGAACAAGGTTGCGGGAGCTGCCGACGCGGAAGCGATTCGTCAAAGATTTATATCCTCGATGCGATGGATGCACGCAGCTTGGATAATACAAAAGGGCTCGGATGAAAGGCAGGCCTAAATGTTTCGACGGACGGCAGGCGCGGCGCATCTTCCGGCAGGACGATGGTTACGATTTGTTGCCGGTAGACTCGTTCGGGCGAAATTCGCTGGCTCGCGCGTGCATTCCATGACGCGCCGGGATTTTCAGTGGCTTGTGCGACTATGATGTGAGATATTGCGCGGATATCGTTATGTTACGAAATATAGCTTTTTACTTCTTTTTGTAACCTGGGGGAACCATGATGCCAGCGCCGCTCGTCAAGCGAGAACAATTGCGTTCTACCCTGCGCTCCATGAGTGGGTTGCTCGCTACTGCTGGAGTTCTGCTGTTCGCGAACGGCTGCGGAAAAGAAGCAACAGTAAACGCTCCGCCCGCCAAAGCCTCGGAGTCCCAGGTGCAGGTGAGCGCAACCGCGACTGCAGTGCTGGTGGACACTCCCGCCGCGGAATTCGCCATCGCGCCGAACGGGTACGTCGCCGCGAGCCTTCTGACCGCCGGGCGAAAACTTTCACTCGACGACGCCGCAAGCGATTCCGGCGTCCAGATGACGACCGCTGGCAAGGATTTACCGCCCACGAACTTTGACGTCGCGCATCCCCAGATATCGGCGGCTCGTGGACGGCTCGGAACGAAAGGAAAACGCATCGAGCTGACCGGCAAAAATTCCGCGGCTGATCTGGAAGAGACGCTGGTGGTGGAAGTGTACGATGAATATCCGAGCGTCGCGCTTGTGTCCGTTTCGGTCCGCAATTCCGGCAAAAGCGAATTGAAATTAGACGCGCTTGACGTGGATCGCCACCGCTTCAACGCTTCTCTTGCCGACCCCTCGGCCGCGCCCAACGATATGTGGTCCTTCCACGGAGCGAGCATCCAGTGGGGCAAGGACAACATATTCGAAGTCCCCCGGAAATTTTCGCAACAAAATCAGATGGGCTCGATGGTGGAAGTGAAAGGGGACCTGGGACGCGTGGGCGGAGGGATACCGGTCGTCGCTTTCTGGACGAAAACAGTGGGCGAAGCTATCGGCCACGTGGAGACCCTGCCGCTGGTGCTGGCTATCCCGGTGAAAACAGAATCTGACGGCCAGGTGGATGCCAGCGTTCAGATCACGCCGGAAAATGCGCTGCAGCCGGGTGAAGTTTATTCCACTCCTGAAACATTTATCGCGGTGTATTCGGGCGATTATTACGAGCCGCTGCGAATTTATTCCGATGTGATTGACGGCGAAGGCCTAAAGAAACCTGCGAACAACAACGAGGACTACGCCGTGGCCTGGTGCGGATGGGGCTATCTCGCCGATGTGACTCCCGCGCAAATGCTCGGAACAATTCCCAAGCTCAAGGAGTTTGGAATTCACTGGGCCACTCTGGACGATCGCTGGTTCAACAACTACGGCGACTGGCAGCCCCGCGCCGACACCTTCCCGGACGGCGAAATCCAAAAGATGGTTCAACAATTTCACCAGCAGGGCGTGAAAGTGCAACTGTGGTGGCTGCCGCTGGCCGTGGAAGATGGCGGGCCGGGATACGAATCACATTCTTACGGCGTCTCGGACGTGGTGAAAGAGCACCCGGACTGGCTGGTGCTGGACAAGAACGGCAAGCCGGCGCGCATGACGCGGAATTTGGCGGCGCTGTGCCCGGCCGTGCCAGCAGTTCGCGATTACTACAAACAGCTGACCACAAAATTCATCAAGGATTGGGATTTCGACGGCCACAAGCTCGACAACATCTATAGCGTGCCAGCCTGCTACAACCCGAAACATCATCACAAATCGCCGTACGATTCGGTTTACGCGATGGGCGACATTTACAAAACGATTTTCGAAACCACGCGCGCGCTGAAGCCCGATAGCGTCACGCAGAGCTGCCCCTGCGGCACGCCGCCGAGCATTGCCTGGCTGCGTTATCTCGATCAGGCGGTGACGGCTGATCCTGTGGGTTCCGTGCAGGTGCGGCAGCGCGTGAAAATGTACAAAGCGCTGCTGGGTCCGAACTCCGCGGTGTACGGCGACCATGTGGAACTGACGCGCATCGCGAACCCCAACGGGAATGAAAAGGACCTGGGATCGGATTTTGCCTCCACGGTCGGCACGGGTGGCGTGGTGGGGACGAAATTCGCGTGGCCAAATTACGGTCCGAAACTGGCGGACGTCTATCTAACGCCGCAAAAGGAAGAGTACTGGAAAAAGTGGATCGGTCTGTATAACGAAAACATGCTCTCCCGCGGCACGTTCCGCGATCTTTACGTTTACGGCTACGATTTTCCTGAGGGATACGCGATCGAAAAAGATGGCGCGATGTACTACGCATTTTTCGCGCCGGCGGTAGCTGCGGGTGCTGCCAAGGGCGCGCAGGCACCATGGTCCGGAGAAATCGAACTGCGCGGGCTCGCCGCGGGAAAATATCACGTAGTGGATTACGTTAACGGCAAGGATCTCGGCGAAGTCACCGCGCCGGATGCAAAACTGAACGCGAGCTTTACGGACCACTTGCTTATAAAAGCCACGAAGGAGTAATGCGCGGCGGCCGATCGAAACCAAATCACGATTAACGCGACGTTATGTGCTCGCGAAAAAATTGCTCGGCCTTTCTGCGGTCTTTAAAAGCTTCGGTACCGCCTTCGCACGTGGTTGAAAACGCGCCAGCGACGTCGGCGTAGTCGAGACATTCCTGCGGCGTCCCGCCCTGCAGGAAGCGATGAATGAAACCGGCGTCGAAACTGTCGCCAGCTCCCACTGGATCTACCGACGCGACGCGCATGCCAGCGCGGCGCCATTCTTCGGAGCCTCTCCGCGCCACGGCGCCGCGCACGCCGAGTTTCACCACGACGAATTGGCAAAGTTGCGCGAGTCTATTGATCGCTTGCTGCAAATCATCAGTTCCGGCCACTTTTTTCGCTTCGCGCTCGTTCGGAAAAAATATGTCAACGAACGGCAGCACGTTCAGCAGATCGTCTCCCCACTTCCCTTCCGGATCATCGTTGGTGTCAAGTGAAGTAGAGAGCCCCTTGGCTTTGGCTTCGCGAAATAAATCAGCAATGCTCGGGCGAAGGGCAAGGTGCAAGAAGTACGACGAGAGATGGAGGTGGCGCGAAGAAAAAATATAGTCGAGATCCAGATCAGCATGGCTGAATTCAAACATTGTGCCGGGATAGGTGAGGATAAAACGGTGCGAGGGTTGGGCGAGAATCACGGAAAGGCCGGTCGCCGGGCCGCCGGAGGCCACGCGGACACGCGTCACTTCCACACCGGCGTTCGCCAGCCAATCTAAAGCCATCTTGCCGAGAGAATCCGCGCCGATTTTTGACACTAAGCCGACGCGCGTGCCGAGCACCGCAAGATTGTGCGCGAAGATCGCGGACGAACTTCCGAGCGTCAACCGGAATCCGTTGATCAGGGCTTCTTCTTCCGGCTTTAGTTCGGGCGGCACTCCATAAAGAATTAAGTCCGGATTGAGCTCACCGACCACGCAGACATCGAGCGACATTCTGGCGGCCCCTGTTATTTCGTTTCCAGCATTACCACGCGGGACAAGTTTCGAGGCTCGTCTGGATTCAAACCCTTTTTGATTCCGGTATAAAAGCCGAGGAGTTGCCCGGGAATCACGCTGGCAGCCACACGCGCCGTCTCCGGCGCCTCGAGCGATAATTCCACAGAGTAATCCGCCGAGCGGCGAATGGTGGAATCAGAAACGTTGGAAACCGCGAGCGTGGTACCGCCCAGTTTCTTGATTTCCTCGAGAACCTGCACTTCCGCGGCAAATCCCGATTCGCTGATGATGAAAGTAATCAGCGTCTCCGGGCTGACAATCGCTTTCGGCCCGTGCCGGAACTCGAGCGTATGAAAGCACTGCGCGTAGGAACAGGACATCTCTTTCACTTTCAGCATGGATTCCTGCGCGATGCCGAAAAATGGGCCTTGCCCCAGAAATACGTAGTCCGCAAAGGTCCGCGATTCCGCCAGCGACTTGATTGTGCTGTGAATCGCGTTCAACCGGCCTGCGACTTGGTCGGAGAGTTTCCCCAGCGCGTCCAGAAATTCACCACGCTTTCCGCGAATTGCCGCAAGCGATTGCAGCGTGATCAGCATCGAGGTGAAAGAGCGCGTCATCACCGTGCTTTTTTCATCCGCCGCGGGCAGCTTGATGCAATGTGACGCGATTTTTTCAATGGGAGTACCAGTGCCGCAGGTAATCGCCAGAGTTTGCAAACGGAGTTTCGTTTCCAGATATTCGACGGCTTGCAACGCCTCCGAAGTGCAGCCGGAGCGCGTAATCACCACGGGCTGAGACGGCGCTGGAAATAATTGCGGAAAGAGCGTGATTTCGGATGCGGGCAGCGCGCGGGATTTCTCGCCTGTCAAAATAGACCAGCTGGCCGCCGCAGTCTGCGCCAGATAAAAACTTGATCCGCAACCGATGAACACCCATTCGACATTTCGGGGCAGCTGTTCGTTCAGCGATCGCAGCTCGCCCGATCGCTCCATCGCCTTGAGGCACGATTTCCACGTGGCCGGTTCCGAAAGAATTTCGGCTATGGTGTTAGCGCCCGCTGCTGCTTTCAAATCGACCAACTGTTCCTCCACAATAATTGCAAAACGAAAATTTAAACCACGATCACCTTAATATGCGCCGCGCGCAGCCCGCGAAGATGCCGCGCGGAAATTTTGCCGTCCGTGATGGTGTGATGGACGGCCGAAGTGGGCGCGATAAACGAAAGGCTGCGCCGGCCGAATTTGCTGGAATCGCACACGATGATCGTGGTCTTGGCGTTTTCCATCATCACCCGATTGGCGCGCGCTTCCAGCAGGTTGGGCGTGGTGAGCCCGTATTCCACATCGAACCCGTCCACGGCGAGGAACAGCAAATCCGCGGTGACGTGCCGCAAGGAATCTTCCGTAAGCGGCCCCACCAGCGAAAACGAATTCCTTCGCAGAACGCCGCCCGTTAGAATGACCTCGACGTCCGTCCCGGCCAGCTCGGCGGCGATGTTCACGGCGTTGGTAATCACCGTTAAGTCGCGAATATGTTGGATGGCGCGCGCGATGGCCGTGGTGGTGGTGCCCGAATCCAGAATCACCACGTGACCGGGACGAACCAGGCGCGCCGCGGCGGCGGCGATTTTCAGTTTTTCGCGTCGGTGCAGCTGTTCTTTTTCGTGCAGCGTGGGATCGCGCAGCGCCGATGCGTCCAGCGGCAGCGCGCCGCCATGCGCGCGCTGCAAGCGGCCCATTTGGTGGAGCGATTCCAGATCCTTGCGAATGGTGATCAGCGAAGTGGAAAAACGGCGGGCCAGGTCCTTCACGACGACGCGGCCGTCGCGTCGCGTCAATTCCAGGATTTTTCGCCGCCGCTCTTCCGCGAGCATGGGTAATAGCCTGCTTTCGATTTATTACTTTTTGTTACTATTTTGTCTCTGAGGGTGATAGCTTGGCACAAATGCCAGCCAGGAGCAAGGGTTTATGCCCCGTCCCACTATTGTTTGCGTGAGCGCCAATCCGGCCATGGATCGCCGCTTATTCGTGGAATCTATGACCGTGGGCGAAATCAATCGCGCCAGAAGCGCGCAGGGTCTTGCGGGCGGCAAGGCTGCTCACGTCGCCATGGCTACGCGCGCGCTCGAAGCCCAGCCCGTGTGGGTCGGGTTTCTCGGCGGAGCGATCGGCCAGGAATGTGCGCGGCAAATGGAATCGCTGGGAATTCGCGTGGTCGCGATTCCCACGATATCCAGCACGCGCGTGAATCTGGAAATTATTGACGCTGCGGGCCGCGTCACGGAAATTCTCGAACCCGGTGCGGAACCGAGCGCGCAGGAGCGCGAAGAATTTCTGCAGGCGTGCGCGCGGGGGCTACGCGACGAGTGGCAGCCAGCCGTGCTGGTGATTTCCGGCAGCTTGCCCGCGGGCGTCGGTCCCGATTTTTATGTTTCTCTGATTGAAGCTGCGCGCGCTGCAGGCGCCAGAGTCTTTGTGGATTCCAGCGGCGAAGCTTTACGCGCGGGTGCGAATGCTCGTCCGGATTTTGTGAAGGTAAACCGCGACGAAGCCGAAACGCTGGTGGGGCGGCCGCTCGCGGTAGCCCAGGATATAGCCCACGCCGCCGCGCAGATTGTGGAGCGCGGGGTGGGCAGTGCCGCGATTACACTGGGCCGCGAAGGATTGATCTGGCTCGAGCACAAAAACGGTCCGGCATGGAAAGCCGTGCCGCCGCGCATGAATGCAATTTCTGCGGTCGGCTCCGGCGACGCCACGCTGGGAGGTTTTGCCTACGCTGCCACGCAGGGAAATGCCGGCGAAGAGGCGTTGCGCCTGGCAACGGCTTGCGGCGCTGCGAATTGTGTAGCGCCGGCGCCTGGCAGGATCGAACTTGCGTCGGTGCATGCGCTGCTGCCGCAAATCGAAATCCAGCAAATAAATTTCTAGAAAAAGTGGACGCCGTCCGGGCTTGCTCGCGGCCTGATTATTTCGGGGAGGCCGCGATCCCAGGAATCCACCGGACGGCGTTATCGTGAAAGATGCGGCGCAGAACGGGCTCGGGCAGATTCAATCCCTCGATTTCGCGCCCTCTGAGCTGCAGCTTCTGATCCGTTGCCAAAAACTTCCAGTCTCTCGCGTAGGTTTCTTGCCAATCCTTCAAAGCGTCAGGCGTGGCTTCGCCGCTGAGGAATTCGAGGTCGGTTCCATACAGCACGCGGTCCTGATATTTGATCAGGAAGTTCCGCGCTTTTTCCCGCGGCGCGAGCATTAGATATTCCATGCGTGCCGCCGTATCCACCGCGAAATTCGGGTAGAGATCAAAGCGCTTGGCGATTTCATCCACGTCGGTTTCCATGCTTCCCAGGTGCGCGCCGATCACACGCAGTTTCGGATTTTCCGCGAGCAGGTGATCGCGCGCGGCCAGGATGGTTTCCTTTCGCGGATGGTCCGGGTGAAGGTACATGTACCACTCGGGATTTTCCTTGTAGTAATCGTAATCAGGGCTGTTCGGGTCGGGCGGCTGCCAGCACGAGGAAGGCTCGGCCACGTGCGCGACCAGCGTCCTATTTTCGGCAGCGATTTCGCGATAGATGGGTTCGAAGACTGGATCGTCGGGCATCACGTACTTACCATCCGGCGTCTTCAGTTCCATGCCGATATTTTTCCAGATTTTTACCGCAACCGCGCCTTCGGCAAATTCCTGGTGAAGTTGCTTGACAGTGTTTTGCGCAAAATCTTTCTGCAGGAACGTGAACGGATCAAACGTGACGCACAACCGGGCGTGGCCGGAACTTGCAGCAACGAAATCCTTGGCGCGCGCGAGTTCGATTGCCAATTTACTGTAGATCCCGTGGGTATCAGCGACGCAAATGTCTAGCACGTGTAGTTGAAGACGCGCCATCAGATCCGTGAACGCAGGATCGGTCTGGAACGCGTGAACATGCGTGTCAATCGGATCCATCGTCGCAAACGCCTGGAGCGCAGCGCTATCAGAGTCGGGTGGTAGTTCAGGTGCCGCAGCGGCAAACAGCGGAGCGGCCAGGGTCCGGCCAATTTGGAATCCGGCGGCGGCCATCCCAACCATCAGCAACGCTACTAAGAGCTGTCTCTTTGGGCGCGTGCGCGCGTTTTCGATCAATGCTTGGCCCCTCCAGAGCGCGTGCGGCCTCTTGCTGATTCATTCCTCTCCGTCTCGACAGCCGCTTCGCGCACATCGGCAATGATCAACTCCACCCCAGCTTCGCGCAGTGGCCGCAAATGTTTCGAGTCGGTGCCTGAATCGGTCACCAAAATGTCGATGTCGGTCGTGGGCCCGACGTAAGCAAACCCCTGATTGCCGAATTTGCTGTGGTCCGCAAGGGCGATGCTCACGCGCGCGGACTTCAGAATCATTTTCTTTATCTGCGCTTCGGCTTGGCTGGTGGTGGAAATTCCGTAGCCCGGATCAATCGCGCTGACTCCCAGCACCGCTTTGTCCACGCGTATTTCCGAAAGAGCGCGCTGCGCCCAAACGCCGGAAAGATAAAACAGATCCTTCTGCAGTTCTCCTCCCGTGGAAATCACCGAAACGTGCTGGCTGCGCTGAAATTCAGCCACGATCGGCGGAGAATTCGTGATCACCGTCAGACGATTCCGATGCAGCAGGCGCCGCGCCAGTTCGTGCACTGAAGTGCTGGCTTCCAGGAAAACTGTTTCGCCATCGAGTATCAGCCGCTCCGCTTCGCGCGCTATCGCTTGTTTCTCCGCGCGATTGCTGCGCCCGAGCGCTTCGTAGGAAGGTTGAAGATTCGCGGCCGAAGCGCGCGAGACAGCGCCGCCGTGCGAGCGCAGCAGCACTCCTTCTTTCTCCAGCGCTTCCAGGTCGCGGCGGATCGTGGCGGCGGTAACGCCGAGAGTGCGAATCAGTTCGGAGGCGGTAACGGTTCGCTCGCGCGATAAAAGCTCGCGAATGCGAAATCTCCGTTCCTCGGCCAGCAGGCTCATCGAAACTTCTCCGTCCCGTTGCAGATTCCAAAAGCAGCCGATTGTGCCACAAATCGGTTAGAAGTGTGCACAATAATACAAAATGCATCAGATTCGATAAAAAAAGTTGACAAACGTGCATAATAGGACTACTTACGTGAGCGATTAAGGCCGATTTCTCGTCGTTCTGCGGCGTGGGGTGCTCCGCGGCTTACTCAAATTCGAGAGACTTGGTCCCAACTTTGTGGGGGAGGGGTATCGGTGAACAAACTCGTGCGCTGTTTTCTATCCTGTTGGGCAAGTCCCAAGAAACGACCCGAACATTCTGACAGCAGAATTACCACGAGCTTGCGCGTCGCCGGTTTTCTCCTGGCGTTATTGCTTTCCTGTGGAAACGCCTGGGCGCAGAAGGACACCGGGGTGATCGCCGGAACCGTAAGGGACGCATCGGGCGGGATCGTGGTAGGCGCGAAAATTAGAGTGATTGATGCCGACCGCGGAACCGAGTTCGATACCACCACAGACGGCAACGGAGAATACGTCGCCGGCCCGCTGAAGGTTGGCCGTTACACGGTCAACGTCGAGAAAACTGGCTTCAAGACCGCGGTGGCAGGGCCAGTGCAACTCGACGTGCAAGACCGGATCGAAGCCAACGTGAAGCTGGAGATTGGACAGGTTTCGCAGAAGGTGGAGGTAACGGTCCAGAACCCACTGCTGGAAACCGAGACCAGCACGATGGGCGAAGTGATGGATAAGACGCGCATTGAAACGCTGCCACTCAACGGGCGAAATTTCGCGCAGCTCGCGCAGCTCGGCGCCGGCGTGGTGCCCAGCGAACCGGGCTCGCGCGTGAGCGGAAATTTTGGATTCAGCGTGGATGGCGCGCGCTCGCTGCAAAACAATTTTCTGCTGGACGGGATTGATAACAATTCGAACTTGGGCGACGCGTTCAATGAGGCGTCGTACGTGATTCAGCCGCCCATCGATGCCATTGAGGAATTCAAAGTTCAAACCAACGACTACAGCGCCGAATTCGGCAGAGGCAACGGCGCGATTCTTAACGCCGTGATCAAATCCGGTACCAACGGCTACCACGGAGATGTTTTCGAATATTTTCGCAACGATGTTCTGGACGCTTCGCCTTTCTTTATCGTTGATCAGAAGCCAGCCTACAAGCAGAACCAGTTCGGCGGCACTTTTGGCGGCCCAATTAAAAAGGATAAGACCTTCTTCTTTGCCGACTACGAGGGATTCCGCTTGCGGCAGGGAATTCCACAGACAGCGACAATTCCCGATCAGAGCATGGTGAACGGCGATTTTTCGGAGCTGCTCACGAATACGCCGGCAATGGCGATAGACCCGAACAGCGGCAATCCCACCGGCCAAGTGGCTCTGGATTGCAGCGGCAACCAGACTTTCGTGGGAGAAATCTTCAACGCCCGGCAGACTCAGGTTGTCCCGGTCACACTCGCCAATCCCAGCGGCTTGTGTGGAGTACCGATTGGCGTGGGTGCTGGAGGCGTTCCCACCAACGTATTTCCGGCGGGAACCACCGACCCGCTGGCTTCACGCCTCGCGGCGCTGATTCCGGCTCCGAATTCGTCCAACCCGGCGTTCAACTACATTGCCGTGCCGGTGCGCAGCGAAAATCGCAACAATTTTGACGTGCGCCTGGATCACAACATTTCGAACAAGGATTCGCTCTTCGGCAGGTTCAGTTACGAAAGCCAGCCCAGTTTTATTCCCTCGCCGTTCAACAACGTGCTGGATGGCGGCGGATTTTTCGACGGCAACGAAGATTTCTCCTACCGCAGCGTCGCGTTGAGCGAAACGCACGTTTTCGATTCGACCCACGTGAACGAATTCCGTTTTGGATACAACCGCATCAACGCGCATCGCTTTCAAAACAATTTCGATACTAATGTCTCGGCCAATCTGGGTTTTCCCGGTGTTCCTTTTGAGCCTGGCACGTTTAATGGCGGGCTGCCGGCTCTGACGTTCAGTGACGGCTCGGCACCGGAGCTAGGCAGCTCCACTTTTTTGCCCTCGATCGAGAAACAGAATAGCTATGTCGTGACCGACAATTTCACCTGGGTGAGAGGCCGCCATTCGCTGAAGATTGGCACGGAGCTGCGCTTCGAACAATTCACGCTGTTTCAACCTTCGGCCTCGCGCGGCACTGCCGATTTCAGCTCAGCATTCACGGACAATCCCGCCGCG
>Ga0210390_10003107_pt1 | contig 14357 bp, 14 predicted proteins | sample IncBWH11OmetaG_FD_161050 | JGI IMG/M metagenome (GOLD analysis project Ga0210390, IMG submission 161050) | Forest soil microbial communities from Barre Woods Harvard Forest LTER site, Petersham, Massachusetts, United States - Inc-BW-H-11-O ...
TCTCTCTAGGATTTGGCTTGAGCATATCGGCGTCCACGCGTCGCCAGAAAATATTTTCTCACAGTCCTCATGCGATCCCGCAGCCGCCCGTGATTACTGTTCGTCCTGATAAGTTCCGATCAAGGCAACGCCCACTTCATCCAGCGGCTGCTCGACCAGCGGCTTCTCGATTCGCCAGACTCGTCCCGTCCAGAACGCCCACGCCAGGCCGATTCCGTAGGGAATGAGGCTGATCAGGATTTGAAGACCCACCTGCAGGTAATTGTGTGCAAAAAACCATCGGCGCATGAGCAGCAGCGTCGCAATTGTGGGCAGAGATAGCAGAACTGGCAGAGTATAAGCTTCGGTCAAGAAAGTGGCGACACGGATGTTGAGCACCCGGCAAAGGTGCCGTGGCAGAAAAAACAGCGCCGTGCACGACAGCGGGATTGCCGTTCCGAGTGCATCCCCAATAATGCCGAAGGGCCGGATCAGCACAATACTCAGCACAATGTTTGCAATCCCTTCCATGCTGGTAACCCAAGCAAGACTCTTGTGACGCGCCATACCGTACAGGATTCGCGAAGAGGCTGCCTGCGAAAGAATGCAGGTGAAGGGGAGCAACAGGATGACCATCACCGGATAAGAAGCGGTCACGTATCGGGGCCCTACCCAGGCAGTGATCACCGATTTCCCCAGGATCACCAGAGTCGCGCTCATGGGCAGGACAATCAGAGCGCAGGCGCGATTGCCAGCCACAAAAATTTTCCTCAACTGGTTGATGTCACCCTTAGCGTCCGAATGTCCTGACATGGGGATAAAGAGCTGGGCCAGACCGCTCACTACCTCACCGGCATAGTCCACAAGCCGGTCGCCATTGGAGAAAAAAGTGACTGCCGCTACTGACAGAAAAGTGGAAATGACAATTTCGTCGGTCTTGAAGCGGAGCTTGTAGGAAATCATCAGGATAAAGCTCACGCTGCTGTAGCGCGCGATCTCGGTCAGCGACTTCCGGTCGACATAGCGCCAGCCAAATTTCAAAGGCAATACGCGCAAGGCAATGACGGCGCGAACGGCGGAACTAAGGAACGGCAGCACCACGGTGATGATCGCGACCGTCAACAGGCCGTATCCGCGGTTCAAGGCCAGGACTATGAGCCCAGCCCGTAGCAGCCAGGCTACAAGATTCGTGGCATTGACGACGTAAAATCGTCCCAGACCTTCGAGAACTCCTCCGGAGATGCCGGCGGTAAAGCCGAGAGAAACCGACGTTCCGACAATCAGAAAAAGCAGCCGTGCGGTGGGAATAAAGTCCGCGGGCATTCGGAACAAAGCACCCACGTGCGCGCTCACAGCCACGGTGACCACCATGGCGAGCGCTCCGATCGCAGTGTAGACAAAGATGCTGGTGTTGATCAGCCGCGACAGACCCTCAACATCATTCGTCGCTGTATATGTGGAGACATAACGAATGACTGAAGATCGAATTCCGAGGTCGAATAGTCCGTAATATCCGGTTACGGAAAAGACCAGGACCCATGCTCCGTACTCAAGGTTTCCCAGACGATGAAGAATGAAGGGCGACAGGAAAATGCCGATAAGAATGTTCACTCCCAGGCTGACCCAGCTGGAACTGACGTTCTTAATGATTTCGCTTCTTCGCATCGCGCTGTGCCCTGAAACTATCGCTGGCCTGGCAGGTACCGGATGCTCCAGTCATGAAATCCTTCCATGAGTGAGGCAAGCTTGCGGGTGGCTCTCGGCGCAATCGCAAGCCCGACTAACACCAGGCTCACCTTGGAACGCCGAAGGTATGTGTTGGCTTCAGTAAAGAAAGTCCTGGCTTGTTCGAATTCTTCTTGTTGCAACTGGTGCTTTCCTTCATCAAGAAGATATTGCGCCCGGATCTCGACCGCCCGATTCTTGACTACTTCGCGATCGGAGGGCGAAAGCGGCAGAGTCTGCAAGGCTTTCTCCAGAATCTTCCAGTAAGCCTCGCTCATCCGGGCGCGGGAAATTCCCAGCGAACCAGGACGGCCTCCATTCAATCTGGCCTGCACCTTTCGGGTGTAAGCGATCTTGGCCCCGTGGAAAGCGGCTCTCAGCCACATGTCGTAATCGTCGCAGCGCCCCAGATTCTCGTCGAAGAGTCCGGCGCGCACTAGCGCAACCTTGCGAGTAACCACGGTGGAAATCGAAATCTGGCAGCGTTCCATGACCAGAGCTTGAAAATTTGCGGGACCATGAGAAGGACACAAGGCCATGAATTCGATTTGCCGGGTTGGATCGCCCACTCGAAGTCCGTTGGCGTAAACGAGGTCCAGAGTCGGATCCTGCTCGAAGAGCTGCATTTGAGCCGAGAGATGATCGGGGAGCCAGACGTCATCGGAGTCGAGAAAGGCCAGAAATTCGCCACGGGCCCGCCCGATTGCCGTGTTTCTCGCTCCAGCGCAGCGCTTGTTCTGCTGACGAATGTAGACGATCTGGTCCGCGTGCTTTTCCAGATAGGGAGCGAGAACCCGCTCCAGCTCAGGTGTATCAGGTGATCCGTCGTTAACCAGGACGACTTCAAAGTCCTGAAAGGTCTGTTGAAAGACCGAGTCCAGCGACCCCGCGATTAGAGTCGCAGTATTGTACGAAGGCATAATAATGCTAACGCGAGGGACCAGGTCCTGTGATTGTGGTTGCATAGTCGGTTCGGTTACGAACTGTAGAGTACGGTCTCTTTCTCTCCCGCCATGATGTGATTTACCGCCTCCACTCCCATCATGACGGAGTGATCCATGTTTCCGATTTCGTACCGCCAGGCTCCAAAACGGCCGCGCGAGTAGATTCCTTTTTCCATCATTGCTGGTTGAAGAACAGAGAGCCCGCGGTCGCGTTCGATCGTCGGGATGGGATAGGAATACGGTACGCAACGATGATAGCGGGAGATGATGTGCTTTAAATCCCCCTGCTCGAGCATGCCCGAACGAACCAAACCGGCGAGAATCTGGTCGGTAACCTTCACCGGATCGGGCGATTCCCCAACTTTGTAAGACATCTCACACATCAGCGAGCTGTAACGCTCCGTGTCTCCGCCAGGAACGTTGAACGCAGAGTAGTGCGAGAAATACGTCGCACGGTAGCAGGGCATTTCCGGGTCCGCAAAGTAGATCCAGCACTTGCCGGTTTCAATTTTCTTTTCGATCCCCAGTCCAATCACCATCAAGTTGTTGTGCTTGAGATCTCCTGCGGCTTCGAGCAGCTTGCCATCTTTCGACGCCAGCATCCCAGTCAGCAGATCGAGTGGCCCGGTGGAGATCAGGACGTCGTAGGTGTCTCCGCTGCCGTCGGCAAACGACACGCGTCGCTGCCGATCGTCGACCGCAGCGAGTTCCTTGCCAGTCTTTATCTTTTCCGGGAAGCGCTTCACCATGCGGCGATAGATCTCACCCGTCCCGCCGTACTTCGGGAAGCGGAACTTGCTGTTCGGCCCCCAGCCGTTGTCGTCGCGCTCATAGAGTACGTTTTCGAGCAGGCGTCGAAAGTCCACCGTCGCGACTCTCTCGGCAATCCACGATTTCGACATCTGTTCGAGCGGCGTGGTCCACACTTTCGAGTTGTAGGGAAACATAAACTCTTCGGCAATTCCTTCGCCGAAAGTGGCCAGAGTCCAGTCGCGAAAGTTGGTTGACTCCTGTGATTTGCCGTTCGCGGCCGCGCGGGCCGCGCCCAGTAGGCAACTCACTTGCACTGACTTGGGCAGGTATCGCAGGTTGTTCTGGAAAGGGTAGGGAATCCACGAATCCCCTTTCACGATCCAGCTTTCGCGAATTAAATGATTTTCTTCCTTTCCCAGCATGTCATCGACGAGTTTGTCGAAGTAAGGGTAGTGCGAAAAAATAACGTGCCCGCCCTCATCCCACACAAAGCCGTGTTCATCCACGTGCGAACAGGAATGGCCCCCAACGTAATCGGATTTTTCGTAGAGGGTCCAGTCTTGATAACCGAGTTCGTGAAGCCGATAGGCTGCGCCCAGTCCTGTTGGTCCAGCGCCGATGATGACAATTTTCTTTTTCATGATTTAGAAAGGGAAACGACTTATCGAACCTCAATCGCTTCGGGGCAGTCTTTTGCGGAAGACGTCGCGTAGCTTAAGGGATATCCCACGAACGTCATGATCGGGCCCCAGGCAGATTCAATTTGGCGGGCGCTGGCCTCGGGCAGAGAAGTTTTCCAACCACCGGCCTTGGCAGTGCGCACAAACGGAATGTCTTTGCGGCGATTCTTCGTCCCCACCCACTGATCTTCTTCCTGTTTCTCCAGCTCACGCATCCGGTCGGCAGAGCTTAACTCCACCGCGCGCTGCAAACGCGACGGCTCCCGCTCGATCCCCAGAAACAGCGCGATCCGACTCAGCTCCGACAGCGTGTCTTTGATCATGTCTTCGTATCGGAGCAGCAGAAATTCCTTCCGGTTTCCCCGGGTATAAATCCAGCTGGCGACGTTTTCTCCCCAGGTTCCCCAGTCTGCCGAGAGCAAGCGGCCTGATACGAAGTCATCGACGTAACGCTCGAGTGGGTAGCCATCCTCGATCTGCCGGTACTTCCTCTGAAAATCGTAATAGGAAAGGGCAACATCCCGGGGATCGCGCACGATGTAGATCGTCTTCGGATAGCGATGATCGAAATACTGGTGCGTCTTGATAATGCGAGGCCGAGGCGTGCGCTTGAGTGCGCGACTGGATTGCGAGGCACTGTCCGGGATCAGTTCCTCGATGTTCAAAAAGCTTACGTTGCGCTGCGGATAGACCAGGTTGGCAATCAGAAATCGCGTCCAGGTGTTGCCCGATCTTGGATATGACACGAGAAACGTGTCATCCCGGTAGACGCGGAAATTCCGGTCGGCCTTATCCTTGCCTAACAGATATTTGGCGACGACTTTGATTCCGTACATCATTTCTTAGCGATGGGTTCCCCATGGGGCTGGAATTGGCGGAAAATTACCCCAATGCTGATTCTACATTGCCAGCATTTACGGTAAGTTACAAGCACGCGCAGGGCCGTTGTCATCTTTTGGTCGCATCTGTAACTCACTGATCCGGCTGGGGTTGTTTAAAGCTTAGGCCGAGCGAACCGGGAAAACCGCCGAAAAAATGAAAGAAGTGTTCACCGTCTATCCCCTAGCGTGAGTCACCGGCGACCTGCACTGGCGGCAGCGCCCGAAGCTCCTGGCCCAGGCGTGCCGTGAAGATTTTGGCGCCCTGCGCATTGAGGTGGAAACCATCCCGGTAGAGATCGCGCGGAAATTCACCTGGACGCGAGGGCACGAGAACGGGAACATTCAGACTCGGCCCCAACTGTTGAATATCCAGTGAGTAGTTTTCTTTCAAAGCTGGAGGGAACAACATCACGATGCGCACTCCGTATTTCTGGCCCAGTTCGGCGAGTTCAGGCAGTCGTTGCTGCGCGATTCCGACCAGCCTGGTGCGGTCATTGATGTGGGAGCCGTGATCGGCAATGCGGGCCGCGAGTTCACGGAAGTTCGGCACCATCAGAATCATCACACACTGCCGGATATAACCCTTGTCGCCCAGCCAGTTGCTGAAGTGGGCGAAGAAATAAGTGCTGGCAGTGGTGCGGTCTAGATCCGCCTCGCGCACCACGCGCGGGAAATCACGAATGCTCATTTGCCGGTGGGCAAACGACTCGCTCAGCGTGAACCCGGAGGCTAGCTGGCTGGGATCGAGCGTAACCACAACGACGCTGGGATGCGCTCCTTGTTCCAGCATGCGGCGCAAACCGAAATACCAATCCAGATAATGGGTTTGCTCGATGACCAGCCGCTTCACCGCATAATCAGAAGCCAGATCGCTGCGCAGGTTGTCGATCTGAACGCCTTCGTCCAGCAGGGAATTTCCCACCAGTAGCAAGGTGGGATGTCCGTCTTCCACCGGTTGCAGGCGCTGTGCCACGGCGAGTTCTCCGTCGATGCGCCGTTCAATGCGGCTGAAATGCCTGAGAATGACCGGAGAGGTTATTTCCAGGCCGGCAAAGATGATCACCAATCCCGCCAGCAGCAGGACGATACCGGTCTTCGAACTGACCGGAGCTTTGCCCGGCGCAACTGAAGTCACGCCACCGGCCTTGGCTTCGGACGCGCCTTCCGAATTGGACGCGCTCTTAGAATTGGAAATAGATGAAGGCATTTGCTTGATTCGCCCCTAAGAATGCAATGATTAGCGTGCATGCCAGTCCAAACGCGACTCGTCGCTCAACCCGCGCCGAGGCAAAACAATACTCGTCGCCCGACGACTCCAGAAAGGCATCCAGGATCAACAGTGGAGTCGAAAAGATGGCAAGAAACAGAAAGGCCGCCGGAAATTCCGGTCTCCAACTCCAAACCGTAATCCCCCTCAACATTCCCCATGCTTCTCGTAGTGACGCCGCGCGGAAAAAAATCCAGGCCAGGCAAACCAGGTGGAAAATGAAGATCTGCTTGATCCACCTTGGAATCGATCCCAGCGAAACGCCGCGATCACGGCTTAGCTTCCTCTCAATCGCCAGCCAGCTGCCGTGCAACCCCCCCCAAATCACGAACGTCCAGTTGGCTCCATGCCACAAACCGCCGAGGAGCATAGTGGTAAGCAGATTGCGATAGGTTTGTCTTTCTCCGTGACGATTTCCGCCTAACGGAATGTACAGATAATCCCGCAGCCATGTACTCAGACTGATGTGCCAGCGCCGCCAGAAGTCCTGAATGCTGTCGGCGAAGTAGGGTTGCCGGAAATTCACCATGAAGTGGAATCCCAGCAGCTGCGCGCTGCCTCGCGCAATGTCGCTGTAGCCACTGAAGTCGCCGTAAATCTGCCACGCAAACGCGTAGGTTCCGAGCATCACCACGGGCAGACTTGGCTTGCCGAACGCCCCGCCGAAAGCAGCATTGGCGATGAGCGCGCAGTTGTCGGCAATCACACACTTGCGGAATAGGCCTTCCAGAATCAGCAATAGCCCATCGAAGGCTTTGTCGGCATCCCACTGCCGCGGTTTCTGAACTTGGGGCAGCAGGTGCGAAGGCCGCTGGATCGGCCCGGCAATCAGGTGCGGGAAGAGACTGATGAACAAGCCGTAATCAAAAAATGACCGCGAAGCCGGAATTCTTCCGGCATAGACGTCAACGATGTAAGCAACTTCCTGAAACGTATAAAACGAAATGCCGGGCGGCAAAATGATTCGCAGCAGCGGCAACGAGACCTGAACGCCCAGAGCCGACAGCGAAGCATGCAGAGAATCGGCGAAGAAGTTGAAATACTTGAAAAATCCAAGAATCGAAAAATTAATCACCAGCGACAGGATTAATAACGACCGCCGCACCCGCTTGTCTTCCGTATCCGCGATTTTGATGGCGATGAGGTAGTCGATCAGCGTGGAGGCGATCATCAGGCACAGGAACCGCCAGTCCCACCAGCCGTAGAAAATGTAACTGGCAAACAGCAGAAATTTGTTCTGGGCGCGGAACTTCAAACACCAGTAGCACAGGGTGACTAAGCAAAGGAAGAGGATAAAAACCGGGGTATCGAAGAGCATAACGAATTATCTTGCCGCCACTGAAATCAGAGCGTAGTTCCGGTATTCGAGCGACCGGTATGCCCGCCAAGAAACCGACCCAACTTCGGGTCGATGATGGAGCGATTTAACCCGCCGACCGGCTAGTATATCTTGATTTCAGGTTTTTTCCCCCGTGCCTCTTGGCTCCGAAGGGTCAAGGCCTCCGGCCGCCAGACCCCGAGGATCGGCCGGTCTGAATGTGCTCGGAAGAGTGATACGAGAAGTTGATACCCGATCCACGGGCAGAAGTTTCGGAATGAGCAGTGTGGTTAGAACTGGCGGCCGGCGCGGCTTCATGCTTGCTCTGGGCCGCAAGTTGGAGGGAACTCTGCCGTTCCAGCCGGTCAATTTCTGAAACGTGAGTCCTAACCGGACCCGGCTCGGCTGCGCGCGTTGCGGACGGGGCCACGGTCGATCGGGGCAGACTCTTGTCATGGATCGCGACGCTTTGGGAATGGGGCGCCTGCGAATAGTGACTGTGGAATTGGGAGTGGCTTGCGGGCGTAGTCGCTCCCGCAGACATCGAAGCTAGAACGACCGCCGCGACCGCTGCTGTTTTGAAGACCACCATAGCAACCCCTCCCGACTAATGATGTTGAACTATCGCCTGTCCCGCGGACACTCTGCCGAGGGGCTCAGGAATCGGCCCCGAATTCTTCGCGACTTTCCACTTGCGGGGCTCAGCCCTATCGTCGACTATCACAATCTGGTCTACTTTCGCCGACGTTAGAGCTGGTCGAAGCGCCCGTACGACAGGATTTATTTTCGATCGATATTTGAGCTCGAAAAACTGGCGGTAAATCAGACGGTTCCACGCTCGATCGAACCTGCTGCCGTTCCCGGCCGGGGCAGCCAGCTTGTAGCCCAGGTCCGACAGCGTGTCGCCAACCAAATCTTCAATTTTGCTCAGGCGGGCGGCGCTCAGTTGCTTTTTCCAGCGTTCGACCGGGCTGAAGTCTCGCTTGGCGTCACGCGTAAAGGAAGTGTTGGGCCGAGCCACCGTGCCGATGGCGGTTTCCTGGACGCGGTCATAATTCAGATCGTGATCGAGGAATCCACCCAATTGCTTTAGCACCGCCCGAGGGTTCCCCACCAACTCCTCGAACCGCACCTCCATGTAATCGTTCCCGAGAAGGGCGCCAGCCGCTCTCCCTTTCTCGACAATCCACTCCCAGTAGAGCGCTGCTCCCTCGGGAGTTTCCCGGTCTCTCCACGGGAACGGCCGGATGTAACGTTTCTCCGAGAGAGAGAGGCTCACGTCCCTGCCGTCGCGGATCACGTGGACAATCAGCGCTTCGGGAATGGTTTCCTTGATGCGCTGCAGATGGAGAATTTCTTCGGGAGCGTTCGCCGCCCAGCGCAAGGCATTTTGCTGCTGCGCCAGTTCGTCCATCACAATACGGAGGAAATCACCCGCATTGTGGCAGTCTTCAGGAATCGTTTTTTCGACCTGGCTTCGTTCCAACCCAGATACGCGGAACAGGCGGCTCCCCAACCAGACGTCAAGCATGCGTTCGCGATTCTTGCGCACACTGAGGTCGCCAAATCGTGGTGCCAGTAAATTGAAGATGTTGGACTCGCCGAGATAAATGGCAAATCCCCCTGCCGACATCAGCGTGTCGTACAGAAGGGTCGTCCCTGAGCGAGCGCATCCAACCACAAAGACAGGGGCCCGACTTCTACTGCGGATCGTGCTGGACCGGTCCATTGAAAGTCTCCATTCTTTCAAATCGACGATTCGGTTCCGCGAAAGCTGCGCCGGGGCGCAATTCTACCCGAGAAATGCCCACTCTGCACCAAGAAAATTGTGCTTATAATTCCACGGATTTCAGCGAAGTAACCTTCGCCGGATCAGCCCTGCCATGGACAAAAGCCCGGATCCCACCAGCACCAGCGATTGCGGCTCGATTACCTTTATCGTCGAAGAACAGTTGCTGCTAAACACACAGTCATCGGGAGACGGCTCTGCCGGCGCGATGAAGCCCACGATCAAGCGAGGCGCCGACTTGGTGTCGCCTGTGGCAAAACTCAGACCGCTCCTGGTCGAAAGCTGAGAATCCGCGGGGCGCACCAACGGCAGTACGTCTGGCGGATCATTGATTCCGAGATCCCCGACGGGCGTCGCGTAAGCCATCCCCCCGAAAAGCAGAAAAACTGAAAAGGCGCGGACCGTCCATGGCAAAAGCCTCGATACCCCCAGGTCGTCGCTACAGTTCCTCTTCGCGATCATTGCTGCCCCTTTCGACCATGAGTCCGCAGCCGGGTGCGTGCTCAATCTGTGGCGGCCATTTCTTTGGGCCGGAGCAACACAATGCGATCCTGGCCAGTGTGCGAGCCGATGCCGAGAATCTCTCCGCGATTGTTAATCGCGAACGCCTGAATGAGTTCCCATCCTGCTTCCGGATCGAGAAAATCGTTGAGATCGAGCAGGGCGTTGCCGCGGTAGAGGAAGCCGTGAAAGTTCTCGTCATCTCCGGTCAGTGACCCGCCGACCACTTCACCGCGGTTGTTGATGCCCCGCGCGATACTGAAGGAACCGCCGAGGGTTCCGAGCATCCTGCGGGATCCATTTTCCTTTTCCTGCACGAAGGCCTCGATGCGGCCGGACTCCGGGCTCGAAGAGACCCCCGTACATTGCCCCACGTCATTGATGGCGAGCATGTCGTTGCGGTTATTGTCAAACGGACCGAGATCAACGACATCGAATTCCGTCGGAGTGGTTGCGGTTACTGCATTCTGGTGTGCCACTGTTTGCGCGACAGTTGACTTCATAAAGTTGTACTACTCCCTTTCCATCGTCCCTTCTTTCGCACACAGATGGCGAAGATGGGCCCGCATGGATTCCAAAGCTTCCACCAAATCACCGGCCGCCCCGTCAAACAAATGTTCGCCCGTACGCGCGCGCCAGAGGGAGTAGCTGTAGAAGCTATAGCGCGGCTGCGAACTCAGCTTGACCGTGCCCTGAAAGTCGTCGAGCTGAAGGACCAAGGCCTGCATGGGCTGCTCCTTACGTCTCGCGTATCTTCGGGGATGTGGGGAATGGTGGAATCCCCCAAATGAGGTATTCTTCGGTGCACCATCCTCGCATTGACTGGCTGATGCGATTTCTTGGGGGCGGAGTGAACAACTTACTTGGGCGAGGATGTGAAACGGAAATGAACGTATGCCGCCCTGAAGACTGACGGGCTATTTGAATTAACGGCGATCGTTCCGGCGCTACAGCACCGTCAACAGCATGCGCACCACCAGTTCGGGCTGGCGGTGAGTATCGGTCTTCATGAAGATGCGCTTCAGGTGAGTTCGCGCGGTGTGTGCGCTGATGAAGAGTGCGGCGGCCGCGTCTTCGAGGGAGTTGCCTTGAATCAATTGGGTGGCGAGCGCCGCTTCGCTGCGAGTAAGTCCATACAGGGTGATTAACGCTCGCTCATCGACGACAAGTCCCAGATCCTGGTCATATAGTTTCAGCAGAGCCATTTTTTGTTCGGCGCCACGCCAGCACTCAAGCCCTGGCCCTGGAACGACCCGCACGATCAGCGAACTATGCGCCGACCTGCGCTCGAGCGTAATGGGCGATTCTTTCGGTTCGCCGGACTGCGGCGAAGAGATTGCCTCCTGCAGCAACCTGTGTAGAAGGCGAGTATCGGAGGCGCGGTCGGCGACCAGGCCGGTTCGCGCCAAGGAGATGCCGTCCTTTTTCTGCAGAATCGCGAGTGCCGTCTGATTCGCCAGTTGCAAGCATCCGCTTTCCGCGACCAGCATCGCGCCATGGCGAACCAGTTCCAATCCGTAGGTGAGCGCCACTAGAACATCGTGGGGAGTAGCGGCTCGGTCGGTGAGGGGAGCTGCGCTCTCGGGAACCTCTTTCGCTGCTCCCAAGTGGCCTGTGGCGCCAGCGCCAACTCGGAATTCGTCGCTTGCGGAGGAACTGGGGAAGTTGGTCATTTCAAGTGAACGATGTAGCTTCTGGCGATTTACTCGGAAACTCCAGCGCACGAAGTGTCGTCAAAGCCTGTTTCGCCAGGATGACTCTCAAATGAATCCCGTGTGAAATTTGTGTTACGACGCACTGAGCTTGTGGAAATTGGTCCACCTTCGGGCTACAGGGTTTCAGCATCGCCCGGATTTCCGGTTGGCCGGGGAGCCAGACTGGAATAAGGGGATAAAGGGGTTGTAAGGCCGATCGTGTAATTTGTGCCAAGAGTTCGGGTTTGGCGGGAAGTTTCGTCTAAGGTGTTTACCTGACCGACGCCGCCAGGGTATTGCTGCCGCACTCAAGTAGTAGATCACCGGGGACATAGTTATCCGGCTTCGGTTTCCGGGCATTCTGGCGACGTCGCTCCGAGAACCCGCGAACAGACCGCAGGAACTGCCCTTTGCGAGCTCTAGTTCCAGCTTTCGGGGGCAATGTCCATCCCTCCAAGCCTCTGTGGAAAAGGATGTTTGCGCGTCACAGCCAATTAAAGTCTGAAAATGGCAATATGGATGCTATGGCAATTGGAAAGTTTCAACCGCGCTCGAATTTGGCGGAGGCGATGCAAGAAATAATAACGAGGGGGAGTCGGATGAAGGAGCAGACTGTTCGGCTGGGTCCGCGCGAACAGCAGATTGTCGAACTACTGTTGCAAGGTTGCGACAACGCCGAAATTGCCGCCGAACTGAAAATGGCGCGGCGAACCGTGAAAGCTCATTTCAACCGCTTATTCCTCCGATTCGGAATCAACGGCGGTATCAAGCGAGTCAAACTCGCGACCCTGTTATACCGGAGGCAAGCATGTCTGCAGTTGGGCGTTATGGGAACCGTGTCCCCAGTGAACGTGAACAGCGAGTCATCCAACTCGTTGCCGAAGGCCTGAAAAACAAAGAAGTGGCTGAGGCCATTGGCACGACGGAACACGTCGTGAAGAATTACCTGCGCGTCATCTACGACAAACTTGGGCTTTGGAATCGCGTCGAACTCGCGCTTTGGTATGAGTCGCGACGGCCACCCTCGGCGTTTGTCACTCAGTAGATTTTCGACCGAAGTAAAATTTTCGAAACCGACAACGCATCATTGACAGCCGAACGCCTGCAGATGTCGCAGCCGATCGCCCGCACCTTTCATTCCCCGGACCGCTGCCGCGTCTAGCAGCACCCGCGCTTGATCACAATTCTTTGGTACGCCGTCGCCTTTCAGGTACAGATCCGAAAGTAGCAGAGTGGCATCGGCATTATGTTTGGCGATGGCCTTCCACAGCCACTTGGCTCCCTCGGCGCTGTTGCGCGCCTGACCATCGGTTCCGCTGAGATAACGCTGTGCGATGGCAAGTTCTCCCGCCCCGTTTGCCGACACTGCTTCCGCTTGCAGGCTCTTCTCGTCGATCGAGGTGGGACTCGCAGCCGTAGTGGTTGCGTCTGGTGTCGCAGTCGCCGCACTGGACGATGCATTTGCGCTTGACGGATGAGACGCTCGTCGCTCCGCCGCTCTGTTTGCCGGGGTGGCGTTTGACGAAACGGCGTTCGACGTAACGGCGGCCTTAGTGTTCGCAGAGGGTGCTGCCTCGGAAGTCCGATCAGGACTATCTGAGGTCGAAGGACTGGACGGCGTCGGAGCCGGCGTATCTGCCTGCGTTGTTGCCGCGGGCGGAGTCAGTGTCGCCTTTGAAGCTTGCGTCTGCATGCTGCGCCACGCCACGTACGCGACCGCCAGAATAACTGCTACGACGATTCCGATATACAGGCGATAGGGCCGGGAATCCGGAGCCGGCTCGAACAGATGGCTCGGCGTGTATTCATGTTCGTTGAATTCACGGCGGCCTCGCTCCGAAAGGAATTCATTCGAGTTAAATGCCGGTTCTGAGACGGCAGTCGCGGTCCGAAGGAACTGCGGTTCGCGGCTCTGCGCGAGCGGAGCCGGATCTTGCGCGAACAAATGGGCGACGCGCCGGTCATCGCCAGGCCGGTCGTCGCTGAGTCGGTGGTTACCGGGCCGATCGTCGCCGGCAGAATATTCGCCGGTGGGAGGATATTCACGGCGAAGACCGCTCCGCCGAGCGTTACTTTCAAAATCGGTGCTTTGAAAATCGGCCTTACGAAAATCAGCCACCGGAACTTCTGCAACAGGAAGTTTGGCAATATGATCCGCCACGTGAACATCGGTAATTTTCAGGTCGGCCGCGGAGCGCGGTTCGATGACCGCCGCTCCGCACATCCCACAAAACCGATGCGACGCAGGATTCCCCTGACCGCAGGCCTGACAGCGGAGCATCGCCACAGGAACCTCATGCGGCCGCGAAGTCTCTGCCGCGATTGGCTGCGATTCCCGTTCCCACGACTCGGATGGCGCGGCGACTTCGGCCGCAGGTTCATCCCCTTGCAGTTCCCGCAAAAGATCGAGCACCGCCTGCTCGCGCTTTTCCGGAGGACTGGTGAAGTAAACTTCGGCCCACCGGCCCATGTTTGCCCCCAGGATGGGGTTGAGCAGCGGGTTCAACTCGGGTGCAGGCATGGTGCTTGGCCCATCGGAATGATCGTCTTGGCGTGGCAAACAGTGTTCTCCCGTCTGGACGAGAACGTGGCGCAGATTTTATCGGCTAAACCTTCACTGTACGATTGCACTCCGGCGGCGAAGGGTTGTCAAATAAAACGATTGTCAAAATAAAACGACTGTGGAAAAACCGTCGCGAGCCAGGACGAATGGCAAAGAAAGTTATACTGAATCGCCGTAGGATGCATTCCCTGACCGTTTTCAGTCGCAAGCTTTGCGATAGGCAGGCTCGAACTGATCCAACTGTGCATCCCGCTGCGAGGCGA
>Ga0210390_10003113_pt1 | contig 14336 bp, 11 predicted proteins | sample IncBWH11OmetaG_FD_161050 | JGI IMG/M metagenome (GOLD analysis project Ga0210390, IMG submission 161050) | Forest soil microbial communities from Barre Woods Harvard Forest LTER site, Petersham, Massachusetts, United States - Inc-BW-H-11-O ...
GATGGTGAGACCGGCCGGCAGCGAGGCCGAAAAGGTCAGTGTATCGCCGGTGGCAGGCGCGGTGAAGTGGCTGGCGGCGTTGAGCGAGAAAGCCTGCCCCTCAACGCCGCTCTGGTCGGCGATCGCGGTGGCGGTCGGTCCGCTGTCGCTAACGACCAGATGGAAATTCTCGCTGATCGCCTTGCCATGGGCGTCGGTCGCCGTCACCGTGATCGTGTGGCTGCCGAAGTCGCCGTCGGTCGGAGTTCCCGAGATGACGCCGGAATGAGCGTTGATGGTGAGACCGGCCGGCAGCGAGGCCGAGAAAGTTAGGGTATCGCCGGTGGCAGGCGCGGCGAAGTGGCTGGCGACGTTGAGCGAGAAAGCCTGGCCCTCATAAGCATTCTGATTTGTGATGACCGTGGCGGTTGGTCCGCTGTCGCCAACGACCAGATGGAAATTCTCGCTGACCGCCTTGCCATGGGCGTCGGTCGCCGTCACCGTGATCGTGTGGTTACCGAAGTCGCCGTCGGTCGGAGTTCCCGAGATGACGCCGGTATGGGCGTTGATGGTGAGACCGGCTGGCAGCGAGGCCGAGAAGGTCAGCGTATCGCCGGCGGCTGGAGCGGTGAAGTGGCTGGCGACGTTGAGTGAGAAAGCCTGGCCCTCATAAGCATTCTGGTTTGCGATGACGGTGGCGGTCGGTCCGCTGTCGCCAACAGCCAGACGAAAGCTCTCGCTGACCGCCTTGCCATGGGCATCGGTGGCCGTCACCGTGACCGTGTTGTTGCCGAAGTCGCCGTCGGTCGGAGTGCCCGAGATGACGCCGGTACGGGGATCGATACTGAGGCCGGCCGGCAGTGAGGCCGAGAAGGTCAGCGTGTCCCCGGCAGCCAGGGTGCTGAAGTGACTCGATACATCGAGCGAGAAGGCGTGGCCCTCAAGGCCGCTCTGGTCGGCGATCGCGGTGGCGGTCGGTCCGCTGTCGCCGACGACCAGATGGAAGCTCTCGCTGATCGCCTTGCCATGCGCGTCGGCAGCCGTGACCGTGACCGTGTTGTTGCCCAAGTCGCTGTCCGTCGGAGTGCCCGAGATGACGCCGGTACGGGGATCGATACTGAGGCCGGCCGGCAGTGAGGCCGAGAAGGTCAGCGTGTCCCCGGCAGCTAGGGTGGTGAAGTGACTGGATACATCGAGCGAGAAGGCGTGGCCCTCAAGGCCGCTCTGGTCGGCGATCGCGGTGGAGATCGGCACGACCGGTTGGACGCTTGTTTTACCAGGGTCGGAGAGCACCTCTTCGCCCGGAAAGACGGAGGATCCGGATGAATTCAGGGCCTGGATGGTTGGGCCATACTTTGCATCCGCGCCGTGGTGAAGGTTCGGATTCGTTAGGTCGTACCCGCTTTCATCCCCTTGGCTATTGCCTGCGGGTGAGACAACACCCTCCACTTTCCGGACAACTTTGTCTGGGCGGTCCAGTACGTTGGTCAAAAGGTCATTGTCGATCATGTGGCACCGGGAGGCCGCAGTCTGTCGAGAGCAATTTCGGAAAAATCTACCGGCAATAGATTAAACCAGTGCCAACCAACCCACTGGTTGGGGGGCCCCCACTTTAAGGGTCTGGAAAGGTTTTCGCTCGCGTTCGCGAAGCCGGATTTACCTTAACGCGGCGCTAAACAAATCCGTCAATAGTCGGCGGAGTGCTTAACAATGTATTGGCGCACTTGTTGTGTCCCTCGCAAATTATATCGAAGCGAGACTGCGGCCTCCAGGTCGGCTGTCGGCGCGCAAGAGCCCGGTTAGATTTGTATCACTAGGCGGGAGCCTCGTTCACGAGCCAACGGTTCCGGCGGCTGTTTATATTGCGTCTTTTGTCATCAATCTGTTGGCCTTGTCGCTGCCGCTTTCGATCATGCAGGTATACGATCGAGTTATTCCAAACCGCACGTTGGCGACGCTTGCGTGGTTGTTTCTTGGTCTCGCAGCGGCACTGGTTATTGACTTCATCCTGAAGACCCTGAGATCAGTTCTCTTGTCATGGCAGGCGACACGGTTCGCCCGAAATGTGGAAAACGAAGGAGTCGCTCGCTTTCTTCGTGCGCCCAATGGCGCCTTTGAGCGTGAGCCCGCCGCTGTGCATGTGAACCGCTATACCGCGGCAGCAGCATTGGCTGACTATCATAGCGGCCAAGCACGGCTGGTCTTAATTGACCTCCCGTTCGTAGCCATCGCGCTGATAGTGATGGCAATCGTTGGCGGCTTGATGGTGCTTGTGCCCGCAAGCCTCTTCCTGGGGTTCGCTGCGCTTGCTATCGGTCGAGCCCGCAAATTCCGCAAGATACTCGATGCGCGAACCAGGCAGGACAATCGAAAATATGACTTTATCGCCGAGGTATTGACCGGGATTCAGACGGTCAAGGCAATGGCGATGGAGCCACAGATGCAGCGACGCTTCGAAAGACTGCAGGAGGCGGTGGCAGGGACGACCATGTCCTCAATCTCGACCGGTCAGGCGAACCAAACCGCAGCGCTACTCTTTGGAAGTGCCTCGCAATTGATCGTGGTAGCGATTGGCGGCGCCCAGGTCATCAACGACCAGCTCAGCATGGGTGCGCTGGCGTGCTGCACCATGCTATCGGGTCAAATCCTGCAACCCCTTCTACGCGCGATTTCACTCTGGACCGAGCAGGAAACTGTTGCTCATCGTCGAGCCGAAATTAAATCTCTTCTCGACTTGCCTTCGGCTGAGGCTCCTTCGGAAATCCATACGACTTTCAGCGGCAATATTCGATTTGAAGGCGTCACTTATAGATATCCTAACGAGCTTAATCACCTTCTATCAGTTGGCGATTTTTCCATTGAAGCCGGCACAATCATAGGCGTGAAGGGAAAGGAAAGCTCAGGGCGGACCACGTTGTTGAAGTTAATAAAGGGGGAGATCGAGCCAGCTGTCGGCATGGTCATGGTCGACGGTGTCCCGACATCGTCTCCGCGATTTGCGTCGATACGCCGCCGCATCGCCTATGTCGGGGCTGCGCCAGTCATATTTTCCGGCACCATTATGGAAAACCTTACGATGTTTGGTCCCGAGAAACGGGATTTCGCACGCAAGATGGCGCAACTCTTGGGTCTCGAAGCAACCATTAATCTTCTTCCCGACGGATATGAAACAAGGCTCGGAGAGGGCATCGCAGATGACCTTCCAATGTCGATCGCCCAGCAGGTGAACATCGTCCGCGCGCTTACAAATCGCCCACGCGTCCTTGCTTTGGACGAAGCCAATATACTTCTGGACGCGGTTGCAGAGCCCGCGTTGATCAAGGCGCTGAATGTTCTCCGCGGTAGCTTAACCGTGATCGTTGTAACACATCGTCCGTCACTGCTGGCACTGTGCGACCGGCAAGTCGTTATTCAGGACGGGCGCGCTGATTGGCTCCTTCCTTCCCTCAGCGACTCGCGGAAAGTAGCTACGTGACGACCTCTGATGACATAAGATCGCATCCAGACGACCAGAATCCCACTGCGTCGGGAACAACTGAAAATCAGGTACATGCTGACCTGGCGCGCCTTGCTGCTGAGTTTGGTGGCGGCTCCGTTGATTCGTCGGGCCCCGCAGAAGAGTCACTGATCTCTGCAATCAACGACATTGTTCGTCCAGAGACCGCTGCGGAAGCATGTCTCGCGCCCACGCTCGCATTGTTTGGCTGGGCCGGCGAGGGGCGTCTAATTCAGGAAGCCCTGCCGCATTTCGACCGCATCGACAATATTGAGGCGCTACGTCGCGTACTGTCTTTGTTGGGTTATGGCACAACTCGAAAAGTCCTGAGGCAATCAAATATTACGCCTGGCTCTATTCCCTGTCTATTTACGCGTGACGGCACAGACATCATGTTGATCGTCGACCGCGAGCCAGACGGAACGTTGCTTGCATTTGACGGCAAACCTGCTGTCTGGAAAAGAATCGAACCTTCGAGCCAGTCTGGCTGGACGTTCTTCCTTTGGGATCAATCGATCAAGACTGAAGGCCTCGAACAAGGCGCTTCCTGGCTATTTGCTGCCATCAAGCAATTCAAGCCAACAATCGTAGCAACGCTCGGGCTTAGTCTGCTCGGAAATCTTGCAGCACTTGCGTTGCCGATCTTTGTCATATGCGTCTATGATCTAGGAATCGGCACGAAGTCGATCAATACTATTGTCATGCTCGCAATAGGCGCCGGTATCGTAATCACCACAAATCTGGCACTACGCAGCGTTCGCGCGCGCGCGATGGCTTATTTTGGCGCACGCATCGACGCGTTGATCAGCATGAAGGCATTCGAGGTTATCCTCAACATGCCGGTTTCAATGGTCGAAGCTGCTCCACTCGGCGCTCAAATTTCACGGCTAAAGCAGTTTGAGAGCATGCGAGATTTCTTCACGGGAACCTTGGCCTCATCGGTTGTCGACATTCCATTTATGTTCATCTTTCTGATTGCGATTGCGTTCTGGGGCGGAAACCTCGTTTGGGTCCCGGTATCGCTGATCGGAGTTTATGTTGTGCTCTCAGCGATAACAATTCCGATAACGCGCAACTATGTTCGCGCGATAAGCTTCGCCAGACAGCGTCGCAATATTTTGCTTCACGAGATATTCACGAAGCGCCGTGCGATACGTGCCCTCAGCGCCGAAGATATATGGATAGCGCGGCATCGTGATTTAGTCGAGCTAATCTCGGACCAGAGCCATCGGGCGCATAGATTCAACAATATTTTACAAAATATGGGCGAGATGCTGGTCAGCATCGCCGGCGTCGCGACACTTGGTTTTGGGGCCCTCAGCGTAAGCAAAGGTTCGATGACTTCTGGCGCACTAATTGGCACCATGGCTCTTGTGTGGCGTGTGCTGTCGCCGCTTCAGTCGACCTATCTTTCCCTGCCTCGGATAACGCAGGCGCTGCAGACCTTTACACAAATTGACAGGCTGATGAAAATACGGAGCGAGCGAGGCACTCGGGCGCCACGATCCTTCTTTCGTCAGTTTAGAGGAAAGATTTCCGTGCAGCGCCTGGCCTTTCGGTACGCGCAACGTCAAGAAGCGGTACTGCGTGGTGTGCAGCTCGAGATTAGGCCAGGCGAGATGATCGCAATAACAGGGCCGAGCGGCGTCGGCAAAACAACACTTCTTAGGCTTATAGCAGGTCTCTATCCACCAGCTCTCGGTTCAGTCCTGGTCGACGATATGGATTTGCGGCAAATTGATCCTACCGAATGGCGTTCTCAAATAGCCTTCTTGCCAGAAACGGCGAATTTCTTTTACGGCACTTTAGCACAAAACGTTCGCCTTTCCAGACCAGATGCTAGCGATGCAGAGGTGATGCGAGTTCTAAAGGAAATGGGACTCGACGGCGAGGCACGATTGATGAGTGAAGGAATCGATCGTCGACTCACCGCCGCAGATTTTGAGAATTTTGCGGATGCCTTGAAACAAAGGTTGGCGCTTGCGCGCTGCTTTATCAAAGACGCACCCTTGTATCTGCTAGACAATCCCGCGGCGGCTCTTGACACAGCGTCAGAATTGCATCTGCTCAAAAAACTTAGTGGGCTGAGGGGGCATGCAACCGTTCTGTTCACGACTTTCCGGCCAAGCCATATGCGGCTGGCCGATCGCCTGATTCTTTTGAAGGATGGGCAAGTAGCGCTGGACGGCCCTCCCGACAAGGTCTTGGAGCGCATGTCCGCTGCTGCCTAATATTTTATTAATGCGGACGGTCTATGATTGGTAACTCTTCTGCATGTCACATTTGAGACCGTAGCACTGTGCTGCCAGTACTCACCCGGCGGATCGAAATCACGCGACGTCTTACCCAACCACTCGTGTTGGAAGACGGTCGGCCGCCTCGTGTATTGGTGGGAACCCTGATTGCAATTTCTTGTTTTGTCGCTGCCACAATTGTTTGGGCGTCCATAACCCGCGTTCGTGAAGTTACGATCGCTCAGGGTCAAATATTACCCCGCGGCCAAGTTCCAGCGGTTCAGCACCTCGAGGGCGGAATTGTCGCCGAATTTTTCGTCAAGGAAGGGTCGAGGGTGACAGCCCAACAGCCTCTTCTTCGGCTGCGCCCCGAATCGTCGGTCGGCGAAAGAAACCAGTATGAAGCCAGACGCGCCGCTTTGAAACTTCAACTCGTTCGTCTTGAGGCGCAGAGCGGCAACGAGACGCCGGAATTTGGGGAGTTGGCCAAGAAATTTCCGGATTTGGCTATGGAGCAAGAAAAGCTCTATGTCAGTGCCCTTATTCAACGACGGCAGGAACGTGCAACGCTTGCAGCCAAGGTCGCTCAGAAACGCGGCGAGATAGCTACACTAACCTCTGGCGTGGAATCTGCGAAGGCGCAGGTAGCCGTTCAGCTTGAATTGGTCGACATGCAGGAAAGCCTCAAAAACCTGGGAACGGGATCGAGGAAGAGCTGGCTTGAAGCCAAATCCACGCTCCAGCGCAGCGAAGGTGACTGGCTCAACCTCCAGGGCAAGCTCGATACAGCGAAAGAAGCCTTAATAGAGGCTGAGAGCAGTTTGGCTGAAGGAGATGCCAAAGCGCAGCAAAAACTAAGTGAGGAGAGAGTCAAGGCAGGATCTGATCTGGCAGAAACCGAACAACAGCTGGTCAAACTAGCGGATCGCTCCGATCGACTGTTAGTTCGGGCGCCATCGGATGGGATTGTCCAGGAACTCGCACCGAAATCGATTGGAGAAGTCGTTCGACCGGGTGACCTTGTCGCGCGCATTGTACCGGACAGCGAGTTGGTCGCCGAAGTGCACATCGATCCAAAAGATTCCGGTCACATACGAGTCGACGCCGATGCAGAGATTCGGCTTTTGACATACGACAGCACAATCTTCGGACCCGTTCTTGGAAAAATCGAATACATGTCGGCTACGACCTTTTCACCACCGCCGGGTCAGCAAAATTCGCCGGGCCAGAATATTCCTGAACCCTATTACAAGGCCACAATACGCCTTCTGCAGGACCATGTGCGCTCTGGCGCCACCAACTACCCCATTACGCCGGGAATGGTTCTGCAAGCCCATATTCAAACCGGCTCAAAATCAATCATCCGATATATGTTTAAACCCGTTTTTAATTCCCTGGATGTGGCCTTTACCGAACGATGAGGCAGGCGTTCCTCTGCTATGCGCGTCAGATGTTCGACAATCGAAGTTCATTGATTGCGGTGGCCTTAGGTCGGTAGGCCACGGTTAGGCGCAGGTCACCTATCGGCACTTATGGAATTCCATCCTTGGCTCCGAATGTCCGCGTTTGGAGTGATGTTGCAAATAGGGGCTGGTCTCGATGTGAAGGCTTCTTTGTGTGCTGTCCAAAGTTTCCCGCTTTACCCATCGTTCAAGTATTCGATGTAGAATTCACCTCCGCCTAGAACAGCGCTCCAATATACTCAGGACGAGCGATGTCAGCTGCAAACCTGTCAATTGTCGACGAAGTCGAAACAGCATTAAGTGCGAGCTCGGCAGAAAAACGCTTGGAAACAATCAAGCGCGTAACCGATCTGTTTCTGTCATCCACCGGCAACTACCAAACCGAGCAGATCGAGCTGTTCGACAACGTGCTTGAGCGACTCGTCAAGACAATTGAGATCCGGGCGATCGCCGACGTCAGCGCACGCATAGCGCTTGCCGAATTGAGCGCGCAACTCGCTCCTGTTTCCCAGGCGCCTCCATCGGTCGTTCGCCGACTTGCAAGGAACGATGAAATCACGATCGCCAAACCCGTTTTGACGGAATCTGCCCGCTTGAGCGCCGAAGATCTGATCGAGGTTGCGCAAACCAAGAGCGAGCAGCATCTCCTGGCAATCGCGGGTCGTTGGTGGTTGACGGAAGTCGTCACCGATGCGCTTCTGGCCCGCCGGTACCCGTCCGTCAGTCGTCGGATCGTCAATAACCCCGGGGCTAGAGTCTCCGCGAGCGGGTTCGCGATGGTCGTGGCGCAGGCGGAATCCGACCCGGAATTGGCCGTCGAAGCCGGGATCCGGGTCGACTTGCCACCTGCGTTGCGCGATCAGCTGTTACGCGATGCGACCGAAGCGGTCCGATCGCGACTGTTGTCGCGTGCACCTCCTTACCTCTTTGAGGAAATACGAACTGCAATTGCGGCCGTCGCCGAAGGTGTGAGCCGCGACATGTCCAAGGCACACGACTTCACGGAGGCCAAGCGCGTAGTTGCATTGCTAAAAAATAAGGGCGAACTCAATGAAGCGGCTCTGCTTCGTTTCGCCAAACAACGAAAATATGAAGAGACCATCGTCGGACTCGCACATTTGTCGCAATCGAGCATTGAGGTCATTCGGCCTCTAATGCAGAGCCTCCGCGACGACGGTGTTCTGGTCCCCTGCAAGGCTGCGGAACTGAGCTGGGAAACGGTTGCCGCGGTCCTGAACAGTCGATTCGCGACCGGTTTCATGAGCTCCCTTGAGTTAGCGCGGGCTCAACGACAGTTCGGCTCCATGACCCGCGAAAATGCTGGTCGCCTGCTCAGGTTCTGGCAAGTGCGAACCTCGGGACATGAGTAAAATTGGCTTCTTACCTTCGCTCATGGTGATGCGAAATGAAGCGCAATCGCGGATCGAGTTTGCAACAAGCAGGCCAAGCCTGGTTTGTGGGAGGTGCCAGTCGTGCGCGTCCTCATGCTACTCGACAGGCTGCAGTGGATCGGGCCGTGTTTTGGCAGAACTAAGCCAAATTGGTGCAATAATTCAATAGCTTACAATTTGAGATGACGCTGTTGCCATTACTCGACTCAACCGCCCTAGCGTAGAAAGTCCTATTGCTGTTCATCGTTTCTATGGTTCGATAAATGCGGGTCAGTTTGAATATGCTTTGTAAAAATACGAACAACGGCGCCTTTGATAATGCCGTCTTGATCGAATCTTTCTGACGCAATGCGTTCGATCTTATCGCGCAGGCTCATGAACTGAGCCTTGCGCTCATCAGGTGGCGTTCCGCGCGTGCCCGCCAGTTCGTCCATTGCGGCACCGCTTATTTGACACCGAACGGTCTCGCCCTCGCTATCCAACATTGTAAATTCGAAGGCCATTCGATCCGCATCGAAGCGCAAAACCTCACTTGGCATGAGTGGCATCGAGATCGTCCCGATTTTGCAAAATCTCAAAAGTGCACGTGCTGAGGGCGTTTGTCGAGAGGAGGCTGCTGGGTCGGGAATTTGCTCATCATCCCGGCAAGGATCGGAGGTAGCGTTCAAGGGGTCTGATACCTCCACGCGTTCCACCCCTGTCGTCAAACCGCCGAGCCGATTGTCTACCTTAATCGGGCGCGGACCGCTCGAGCATCTGACCGCCGTCCAGGAGGTCAAACCGCCCGCACCACGCCGGGTTTGCCGGGTGCGCATTCCAGCGCATCCCGGTCCCATTTGGCGGCATCGGCTGCGGCCTCATAGGTGGTTTGCAGGAATTCGAGCAGCGCCTGATCAGGCCGGTTTGCGGTACGGACCGCGTCATAGGGCAGGACGAATTCGCCGAGCGTTTCGCTGAAAAAGGCCGCATCGGGGCGCACCCGTGTGGACCTGAATCCGGCTGGCTCCGGATACGCATAGGAATAGAACGCGGGGTAGTCGATCGCGCCGGAGCCCGGCCAGAAGCCCGCGCTGCTCACCTCGTGAGAATACGCCTCGCAAGCAACCGCATCGGACAAATGCGGCACGCCGCCGGGATGGCGCGGCGCGCGGCGGCCGGAAAAGCGCGTGACGGCGAGGTCGAAGCTGCCCCAGAAAAAATGCACCGGGCTCGCCTTGCCGAGGAAACCGGTACGGAATTGCTTGAGCACGCGGTCGGCGCTGACGAGGATTTGCAGAAAGCGGTGTACGGCGCCCGGGTCATAAGTTGCATGCAGCTCGTCGTCTGAAAATCGAACCGGGTCGGGCAGCTCATTGGGCATATCATCTATTGCGATATGAATATCGAGCTCGGCGAGCGCCGTCATCACCGCCGTGTAGAAACTCGCAACCGAATGACCGGCAAGCGCCAACCGCCGCGTCGCGCCGCCACTGGTTGAAATCCGTAAGTGATGGTGGATGAAATCAAATTCGATCTGAAATGTGCGCGCGCCATCGGGGATCGGTGACGTCGTCAGGCCAGAGGTCGTGACGTAAAGCGCGACATGCCAGGAGTGGTTCAGCCATGGCGAACGCGCCAAGCGAATTTTGCCGACGATCTGGGTCCACAGATGCAGCGTGGCATAGGTCTCGCGCCAGGCGGCGGTGGGCAATTCGGGCCAGGGTGTGTTGCTCATGCGTCACCGTTACGCTGTGATCGGCATCCCCAGCCACTACAAAGCCGGGCGTGACCGCGCCCGGCTCTTCTACTCTACCCGAACTTGCGGCGATTGAGTACCGGCGCTTCAGTTTTTCTTCGTATCCTTGGCCGTTCCCTTGGCGAATGCGGAGTCTACTTCATCTTTCTTGATACGCGCGCCTGGGTCGCCGCGTTGAGCGAGATTCTGTTCCTCAGTGCCATCGCCCATCATGCCGGGGTGCGAAGGCGCAGGTTGCTTCTTTTTGTCTTTGGGGTTGGGTTTGTTGGTCATTGTAATGTCTCCAGGCGCGGGTGCGCGTGACCCAACTTCGCTGACGGTGTTTGGTTCCTTGGTCCGCGCCATCGCGGAACACGGATAGGGCGGCACTCCCAAAGCGGAATGCCGCCCTCATCGGATCAGCCGTGCAGCTTTTTCGCCGTCTCCGCGATCGCGCGGCCTTGATATCGCGCGCCCGCGAGTTCGTTTTCGGATGGCTGGCGGCTGCCATCGCCGCCGGTAATCGTGGTCGCGCCGTAGGGTGCGCCGCCGGTAACCTCGTCGAGCTTCATTTGACCCTGGAAGCCGTAATTCAGGCCGACGATGGTCATGCCGAAATGCAGGAGGTTGGTGATGATGGAGAACAGCGTGACTTCCTGGCCGCCGTGCTGGGTCGCGGTCGCGGTGAAGGCGCCGCCGACTTTGCCGTGGAGCGCGCCCTTCATCCAGAGTCCCCCCGCCTGATCGAGAAAATTCGCCATCTGCGATGACATGCGGCCAAAACGCGTGCCGGTGCCAACGACGATGGCATCGTAATTGGCCAGGTCTTCGACTTTCGCCACCGGGGCTGTCTGATCGACCTTGTAATGCGATGCCTTGGCGACCTCGAGCGACACCAGTTCGGGCACGCGCTTGACATCGACCGTCGCACCGGCTTCGCGGGCGCCTTGGGCGACCGCGTTTGCCATGGCCTCGATGTGGCCGTAAGCGGAATAATAAAGAACGAGAACTTTCGTCATGGTGGTCTCCATATGGGATCGAGGTGGGTTGTCATTGCCGGATTGGCAATTAAACTTCCTGAGAGTCTTTCGCTGTGCGATCGATGCGCCGGTTGGCTGGCGCGAAGACGCGCGGAACCCGTCATCGGGCCGCGCTTTGCGCGGACCCGCTGGCGCTTTCGCCAGGGCGTGACGATCGCAGCGCTGTCGCGGCTCGGACGGTTACGCCGCGTCGACCAGCACCAGTTCGGAATCTTCCAGCGCGATGATCTTCAGCTCCGCCTCGTCGCGGATCGCGACCCCGTCGCGCGCGTTGACGCGAACGCCGTTGATCTCCACCTTGCCGGCCGCCGGCACCAGATAGAGGCTGCGCGTCTTGTGCGGCGTGTATTGCGCGCTCTCGCCGGCCTTCAGCGTGGTGGCGAGCACCCGCGCGTCGGCGCGGATCGGCAGCGCTTCCTTGTCGTCGGCAAATCCGCTGGCAATGGTGACGAAATTGCCGGAGCGGTCCGACTTCGGAAATGGCTTTGCGCCCCAGGTCGGCTGGCCGCCATCGGTCGTCGGTTCGATCCAGATCTGGAAGATTTTTGTCGGCTTCTGTTCCAGATTGTATTCGGAGTGACGAATGCCGGAGCCAGCGCTCATCACCTGAACGTCGCCCGCTTCGGTGCGGCCCATGTTGCCGAGGCTGTCCTGGTGGGTGATGGCGCCTTCGCGCACATAGGTGATGATCTCCATGTTGGCGTGGGGATGGGCGGGAAAGCCGGTGTTCGGAGCGATCTCATCGTCGTTCCACACCCGCAAGGCGCCGTGGCCGATATTGCTGGGGTCGTAGTGACTGCCGAATGAGAAGTGGTGTTTGGCCTTCAACCAGCCGTGGTTGGCGGCGGCAAGTTTGTTGAAAGGTCTGAGTTCGATCATGGGATGTTTCCTTGAGTTCTGATGACCCTCTGGATAAGCATTGCCGCATCATGCATAAATAGAAACAATGGAAACACATTGTTTCCATTTACCAGGTTGTGAGACGATCCCTATGGCAAAACTCCCCGATTTCGAAGGCCTCGCGATTTTTGCAAAAGTCGTGGAATTACGGTCATTTGCGGCAGCCGCCGGCGAACTGGCGCTGTCCAAGGCGACCGTTTCGAAAGCGGTCGGCCGGCTGGAGCGGCGCCTCGGCGCGCGGCTGTTCAACCGCACCTCGCGGCGGTTGGCCTTGACCGATGCCGGGCAGAAATTGTCCATCCGCGCCGGGCGCCTGCTGGCCGATGGCGAGGCAGCGGAGAACGAGGCGCTGGCGCAATCGGTCGCGCCGCGCGGCCTCGTCCGCCTCGCGGTGCCGATGACCTTCGGGATCAAAGCGGTGGCGCCGATCCTGCCGGAATTTCTGCAAGCCTATCCGGATGTCGCCATCGACCTCCATCTCAGCGATGCGACGGTGGATCTGATCGGCGAGGGGTTCGACGCGGGCGTGCGGATCGCGCGGCTGCCGGATTCATCGCTGATCGCACGCCGGCTCTGCCCCGTCTCGCGTCACACCGTTGCGGCGCCTTCTTATCTGAAGCGTCACGGCCGGCCGACCCATCCCATGCACCTCGCGCAACACAGATGTTTTGGCTACGCCTATGTGCCGACGCCCGACGTCTGGCACTACAGCAATGCCGCCGGCGAAAAGGCCAGCGTACGGCCGGCCGGCCAGTTGCGCGTCAACAATGGCGAGGCGCTGTTGCCGGCGGTGATCGCTGGCCTTGGCATCGCCGATCTGCCGGATTTCATCGTAGGCGGCGCCGTCGAATCGGGCGAGGTCGAGGTGATCCTGAAGGGCTGGAAGCAGCCCGAGGGCGCGGTGCATCTGGTGACGCCGCCCGGCGGTCCGCGTCCCGCCCGCGTCGAAGTGCTGGCGGATTTTCTGGCCACGCATTTTGCCAAGTCGAAGCGGCTGAAATCGCCACGCCGCGCATGAAGGGTAGCCGCTGGCCTCAGGCATTGTAGGGTGGGCAAAGGCACCTTAGGCGCCGTGCCCACCACACCTGCTCACGATGCCGCCGTGAAGAAAATCGGCAGGGTGGAATTGGCGAACCCGCGATTACGGGCCCGCGCCGGAGCAAAGGTATCCGTGGCGGATGAAGGCAGACATCGCCCCTCACATTTTGTTGTTTGGTGTGAACCATCGCCTGCCGCATTCATTTTGAACCATGCGCGGATCGGCCTTGTCTGAGTGAATATGCACGTCCCCCGCCATTTCGAAAGAGGATCGGACATGCGAACGCACCGAATTTTCCTGAGCCTTGCGATCACGGTCGCTTGCGTTGTTGCCGGCGAGGTACCGGCCTTTTCGCAGGAATACCGCGGAACCCTGGAACAACAAATGGCCTGCACGCCGGACGTTTTCCGGCTCTGCGGAGCGCAGATACCCGACGTCAACCGGATCGTGGCATGTTTGCAGCAAAATACGCCGCAACTCAGCGGGCCATGCCGCGCGGTGTTCGATTCGAATAACAGCGTCTCAAATAACAGCGCGCCGCAGCAGACGGCGCCGAGGCGGCGGGATTATCAATAGCGTCATCGTCGTGCTGACCGCGCCCGTCGGCCGGTCTCAACAGACATCGACCCATTCGGCGGCGACCAGATCGGCCATGCGGGAGGGCGCGATGCGAACCGCGCTGTGGATCGAGCCGGCGGCAGGGACGACCTCGTCGAATTGCTTCAGCGAAATGTCGCAGTAAACCTGTAGCGGCACCTTCAGTCCGAACGGACAGACGCCGCCGACCTCGTGGCCGGTGATGTGGGCGACCTCTTCGAGGCCGAGCATCTTCGGCTTGCCGCCGAAGCGCGCCTTGACCTTCTTGTTGTCCATCCGCGAGGTGCCGCTGGCGACGATCAGGATCACCTGTTCGCCGACCCGCAAGCTCAGCGTCTTGGCGATCCGCGCCGGTTCGACGCCAAAGGCTTCGGCGGCCAGCGCCACTGTCGCCGAACTCTTCGGCGATAAGATCACGGTGATGTCAGGCGCCCTCTCGGCGAAAAACGCGCGGACGGATTCAAGGCTCATGGACGCGCGATC
>Ga0210390_10003115_pt1 | contig 14332 bp, 17 predicted proteins | sample IncBWH11OmetaG_FD_161050 | JGI IMG/M metagenome (GOLD analysis project Ga0210390, IMG submission 161050) | Forest soil microbial communities from Barre Woods Harvard Forest LTER site, Petersham, Massachusetts, United States - Inc-BW-H-11-O ...
CACCGCGAGCTCGTGCTGACGCGCCGTGCCGCGTGCGAGCAACAGAATCGAGACATTGGCGCAGCCGATCACGAGCAGCAGTGCGACCGCACCGAAGAGCAGAATCAGCGTTCCTTGGAACTGCCCAAGTATTTGCTCGTTGAGGCTCATGACACGCGCGCGGACGTCCTTCGGGTAATAGAAGCTGTCCGTCGGGATCCAGTGTCCGATCATTGTTTGCAATTCCGCGGTCGCCTGGGCATACGTAACTCCTGGCTTAAGCCGGATGAAAGCGAGCCAATGTTCGGCAGGGTCGGCGCTCGGCACGCCGGGCAGATAAATATCGGCGTCGCTCCACGTGAATCTCCGGGGGACAACGCCGATCACGGTGTAGGTCTTCTGGCTGATCTCAATGGTCTTTCCAAGAATGTCTGTTCGGCCACCGAACTGACGCTGCCAGAAGAGATAGCTAAGTACAGCTACGGGTTGTGGTACATCGTTCGGAGCATCTGCCTCCGTGAATCCCCGGCCGAGCAATGCCGGAACACCCATGAAGGTAAAAAAGTTTGGCGTGTTATAGGTGGCAATCACACTGACGGGCAGGTCGTTCGTCGCCAGGGTCTGTGAGAAGTCGTTACGCACAGCAAAGGCATCCTCGATGGAGCGCGCTTGCAGTAGCTCACGCCACTCAGCTCGATTCACTGCAATCAGCGAGACGCCGCTGCGTTCCTTACTTGTGAGCTCGACGTGCACCATGCGGTCCGAGTTTTTGTACGGATAGGGGTTGATGAGCACCCCATGAATCACACTGAAAACTGAGGTGGTGGCGCCAATTCCGAAGGCCAGAGAAAGCACTGCGACCGCAGCATAGGTGGGATTCTTGAAAATCTGTCGGAGGGCAAAGCGCAAATCTTGAAGCAATGCAAGCATCGTGAATCCCTCCTGCGAAGGCTCGTCGCCGATCCCCGAAGATACGTTGATGATTGAGGCGCAGTTCCTAAGCAGCGCAATTAGTGACGAACGCGCCTTTTGTGGGCCAAAATGGGCCCGCAGGCGCGCGCCCTTTTCGAAAAGGCCAGCAACAGCGGATACAACCCCGGCTACCCGGACGTCTCATCCGCAGTGTTCGAAACGTCCCAGTTGCCGACAAGGCGGGCGCAACCGCCGACCAGCGCTGTGGGTTTGTTGTGAAACTAGAGTGAAGCAAATCGCGTAGTTGTGTCGCCAGATAGAGAATGGTGTGCGTCTTGCCGGTTCCCCGGTGGACCGTAAAACAGCAGGCCCTTCCGTGCCTGAAATCGCATGGACTTCAGACCCACGCACCGCGATGAAGCCGTGATACTTGGATCAAGCGTGGCCACCTTGTGGACGTAGAATTCCTCCGGGGAAACTAATCCCTCCGGAGGTCACACTTGTCGGACGCCGAAGACCACCTCACCCGCCGCACCTTCCTCGCCCGCGCCGGAGCGTTCGCGGCCACATCTCTTGCCGCATCCGCCAAGCCCTCGTGGGCCGCGCCCGACGCATCGACGTCCTCGCTGGGTGACTGGATGGAAGACGACTACGGCCTACCTGCCTACCATTACACCGGACCGATGCGCTTCCCCAATAGCCCACAGCGCGATAGCGCTCCAATGATCCCCGATGACCCGTTCTTCCTCACCGGCAATTACCGGCTCACCCTCTTCACACACGCCAGTGGGCTCTACCAGATCCTCACCGGTGAACGCGCCTGGGGCCGCATGAACCAGGGAGACGACCGCTGGGGCGGAGCCAATTTCGCCACCGTCGAAATCTCCGGCCAGCGTCACGATCTCATCGGACTCGACGCACCTGCGGCCATTGCAGCCACCAAGCGCTTCGGGGTCGGCTTCGCACGCTACGACTATGCCCTCGCCCCATCGCTCTCCATCACACGCGTGCTGTCCGTTACACCATCCACAACAATCGGCGAAGGCACATCTGCATTCCTTACGCAAGTCACCATGCGCAACAGCGGCTCTGCTCCGCTTCAACTCCGCTACTCCGAGTTCGCCCGGGCAAAGTATCAGCAGCTCTTTGCCGCATGGGACGATTCCAAGCAGGGCCCCACCTGGCCCATCCAGCCCGCCGGATCTCCGATCAACGGAATCGTCACGGCATCCTTCACCGCGCGCGGTAAACGCAGGCTCACCTTCCCGCCCCCCGGCGAAATGTCCCGTTACGAGCAGTTCCCGCCCACGATCTTCGTCAAAGCCATCAGTAGCGGCCTGACTGCCGTCTCTCACACCGACTCCGCCCATCAACGCAACATCGGCGTCACCGCCGCGCTCACCCTTCAGCCCGGAGAAGCCCGTACGCTTGCCTTCGTCACCGGATACACCCGTGACGCCGCCTCGATCGACTCGCTCTGTGCCTCCCTCGCCGTGCCCGCGTCCGCAAAGCCGCTTGGTTCCGCCTTCGGCAACGCTTGGCTTCACGTCCTGCCCAGATTCTCCGGAGAAGCCGACCCCGTCCTCCGCCACGAAATGCTCTGGAACGCCGCTGCGCTCGAATCCATGACCACCTGGCGCGAGTACTACGATGAGACGGTGGTCCCGCAGGGCACCATGTACGACTACATCTGGGGAAACATGGCCTCCAGTCGTGACCTCGCCCAGCAGGCGCTGCCCTTCTGCCACACCAACCCCGCCGTCGCTCGCTCAACCCTGCGATTCATCATGAAACGGATGCTCCCCGATGGCACCGTTCAGCTCAACGAAGAGGGCTTTGGGTGGTGCCCCAGCGGGGCCCAGCAAACCAGTGACCAGCAGCTTTACTTTTTTCTGCTCCTTGCCGAATACCTCCGCGTCACGCACGATGCACGCATTCTCACCGAAACCGTCGGCTATTACCCGCTTGAAAACTCCGGTCACGGCACTGGCCTCACCCACGTCCGGCAGTCATTCCTCTTCCTGCGCGACCGCGTCGGTACCGCTTCGCATGACATCATCTGCCGCTGGAACTCCGACTGGAACGACATGTTCGGCTGGTGGCCCAGCACCATCCCTTACAACGTCGAGTTCGTCGTGGGCGAAAGCCACATGAATTCCGCCATGGCCCTCGTCATCCTCGGCGACCTTGCCTCCGCCATTGACGCGCTCCAGCTGCCCGAGGCTGCCGAACTCACCGCCGCGATGCGCGAGTTCCGCTCCGAGTTGCACGCTGCCTGGAGTCGCGACCTTGCCGACCGCACCTTCCCGCGCCGCGCATGGATGGATGCAAAGACCCCTCTGGGCGAGGACGATATGTGGCTTGAGCCGCAGGGCTACACCCTGCTTATCCCCGAATTCAGCATCGAACGCAAGCGCCGCCTCTTCATTCAACTTCAGAACCGCCTTCTCACGGGAGAAGCGCTTGGCCCGCGCCAGGTCGAGAAACCTATGACGCGCTCGGGAACTCCTCAGGGCTCCCGCGAAAATGGAGGTTTCTGGTATGCCCTTAACGGCCCGGTGATCCTCGGTGTTGCCACCTTCGACCCCGCCGCCGCGCATGACCTGCTCCGGCGTATGACCTTTAGCAACTACGCCGCGCTTTTCCCCGACTATTGGACCGGCCGCTGGTCCGCGTCCGATAGCCTCGACTCCTCCCTGCTACCCACCAACGGACTCTCCATCGCCATCCCCTGGTGTGCCCACGCTCACGCCTGGCCGCTCTACTGTTATCTCCGCCTTACTGAAGTCATCACGAGTGGCTGAGGCTCGCCCACCAACCTGATCGTCGAGGGGTACGTGGGCATCCGCCACGCACGCCTCGAAGGCCAGGCACATCGGCCGGCCTTCTATGCAGCTCGATCTGGCCACCATCCTGTCCCGCTGTTTCAAAAGCCTCGAAAACCCTGCCCCCTAAACTCCACTGCTTAAACTCACAAAATACCGAGAATGTTCTCGGCTGCGGTGATTCCGCGAAACTGGACTTCTTCGAAGAGAGAGAGGCTGCTTAGATCAGAATTCGCAAACTGCAATCGGCCCCGCCACTGAGCAAGTCGGCGGTGTTCTCTGGCAAATACACTTCCGACCGTCGGCCTGATCATGGCGTGCCCCATGCGCATGATGTCAATGCGCGAAACGCAACTGCGGATATCCGGGTGCACCCGCTCCAGGTCGTCGAGGGTCGCATTTTTCCAGTAGGCCCAGTCGGTCGACAACAGCTTCGCGCGGTTGGCGCTCGGCGGACCGTCAGCCAATGCCCAATAGAATGTCCACACCGAACGATCCACCTGAGTTCTCAAGGTCTGGTGCGTTGCGTCGACATAGCCGAGTGTCGGGGAATCCAAAACCACGTTGTCCCATGCCCGCTCAAGAGTGCTTGCACCAGGTGCGGGCCGGTCTACCGTGAGGTTGGCGGTTAGCCAGGGTGAGTATTCGAAAGACGCAAGGCGAGGAAAACCTTCGATGATGTAGGGAGTTAGAAACGTGGGAGCCGCGAAGATGACGGCTTCGGCAGCGTATTTGCGATTCTTTCCCAAGTGGTTTCGTACTTCTGAGCAGGGCGTAGTCCCAGCAGCGCACAAAAATCCTCAAGAGCACGGAACGGTTTCCCACTCTCATCTACGTCAAAGCGATGCACGATGAGGACGTTGCCATCCTCCGAGAGTTCCGTCTTGGCCGTTGGAAGCACCTTCGCCGCAACCTGCATACACAGATGCTCGTTGGCCGTTGCAAACGGAAGCCGCGATGACGAACCCTTGACGATATGCCGGTGGGTCAGCATGGTCGCCTTAGGATGCTGTCCCAACAATCCGGTGTTCCTCCCTTTCTCCACGTCGAGGAACTTCGGCAAGATGCCTGAGACGCCACTCCTTGCATGCTCCCGAACAAGTTGAGCGAACGCCTTTAGGGGGTAGTCAAGCCAAAGTCCATACTGTTTTCTAGCTCGATGAACCATATTCTAATTTCCGCTTTTTTGGCGGATTTTTAGATATGAAACAAAAACAGTTCTTGTATTATATACATATTTCCGCTATTATAGCGGACAATGGGATATGTTCCTGCCAACCAAAAACCGAATCTTGCGTCCTACCTCGAGGGGCGGCTCGCAGCCGGTCGTCTTGTGTTTTCCAGGGAAGAGGCCCAGTCGGCTCTTGGCATAAGCAGAGGGGCTTTCCTCGACGCCGCCGAGAAACTGCAAAAGCGAGGTAAGCTCCTAAACCTGCGCCAAGGCTTCTACGTCATCGTTCCTCCGCAGCAGCTGAATTTCGGGAGTCCGCCGCCCCCCTCCTTCATCGACGACCTGATGCGCCACAGGAACCGGCGCTACTATGTGGGTTTGCTGAAGGCTGCGGAGCTGCACGGCGCGTCGCATCAGGCTGTCATGGAATTCCAAGTTGTCACAGACCGACAAATGCGGGATGTGCAGGCTGGCCGCTCGAAAATCGCCTTCTACTTCAGAAAAGACATGCCGGCCATCGCCTCGGGCATCGAAGAGCGCAAGACGGATACGGGGAAGATGAAAATCTCTTCGATCGAGCTGACGCTCCTTGATATCCTCCGTTATCCCCAGGCAAGCGCCGGTCTTGATAACATTTTTACCGTTTTCTTGGACCTCGGCGCCAAGCTCAATCCCGAGAACATGGCGGCACTGTCTCATACGTTCGAACGATCCGTCGTTCAACGGGCCGGATATCTCTTGGATCTGTCTGGGTTCGCAGACCATGCGCAAACGCTGCACGAATTGACACAAGGCTCGCAGATGCCATGGGTCGAGCTTGATCCGTCGCTATCGTCCAAGCCGGATTTTGCTCCCGTGGTTCAAGCTCGCGACGAGCGCTGGCATGTGTTGGTCCGCCACATTCCGGAGCGCGACGAATGATCCCCATGATGAACATCATCGCCTGGAGCGCCTCGGCACCTTGGGCGGACGTAAGGCAGGTGGAGCAGGATCTGATAATCAGCCGTGCTCTGATCGAGTTGTTCGGGGACCCGGTGCTGGCGTGGGAACTGCGCTTTCGCGGTGGACTGCATTGCACAAGCTCCATCTCCCTAGGCCGCTGCGCTACTCCGAAGATATCGACCTTGTCCGCACCACAGCCGGGCCAATCGGCCCGATCCTAGATCGCATCCGCGAGAGGCTTGAGCCATGGCTGGGCCGCGCGACATTCGAGCAAAGCATCACTGCGCCCAAGCTGCGATTTCGGGTTCCGGCGGAGGACGGCTCTGGCGATATCCGGCTCAAGGTCGAAATCAACACGCGGGAGATCGAGGCCTTCGATCCTCCACAAGCGATCCTTTTCAGCGTCGAGAATCCGTGGTTGGGGGAGAAGCGGAGATTTCGACCTTTTCACGTGAGGAACTGCTCGCGACGAAGCTGCGCGCACTCCTGCAGCGAAACAAGGGACGCGACCTGCTCGATCTTTTTCAGGCGCTAGAAACATTCGAAGCTTTGGACAGCCCGCGCTAGTCGAATGCTTCGGACTCTACATCGAGCGCGGCGGCACACCGATCAGCCGCGCGCAGGCCGAAGAGCGGATGTTTGCGAAACTCGCAACGCCAAGATTCATGGCAGATATCCGTCCGCTCCTTTCGCCTGACCGGGCAGAGCTGCTGACCGAGAGCGAAATTCGCCGGGCTTTCGTGGCTGTGTTCGTGACGCTGATAAGCATCATGCCCGGTGCGTCCTGGGCGAAGACATCCGACATGAAGAAGAGGTTTGGAATCGCTGATGTTCAGGATTGACACAGGTGTGGTTCAACAAGCGCAGATCAGGCAGGATTGATTGGGCAGGGCGGTGCCGCGACTATCGAGGGGAATGGTTCGCCAAAGGCCATCACTTCCACACCGAAGACTGGACGGCATCAGAATTGAGGGTTGAAATTGCCGGTGAAGGCTTCGACCCGGCGAGCCTCGCGTAGAAAGGACGGGAAGATGACAGCGATCATCGGCTTCACTTGCTTCGACAGCGTTTTGATGATGGCCGACACTGAAGAATCGACCATGCAGGGCAAATCGTCGTGCGATAAGCTTTATCACTTCCCATCGCCCTCCGGGTACGTCCTGACCGGCGGGGCTGGTGACGCTCATCTGATCGATTGCGCGAATCAGGAGTTGCAGAAGTTCTTCTGCGAAGGACTGCCCGGCACATCGCCCAACGCGCCCCTGACCCCTCAACTCGTCCTCGACGGGCTAAACATCTTCGCACGGAGAGCCGGGTTCGAACCTGGGTCTCTACAATTTCCGCTACACTCCAACGGTTGGCTTTTCAAAGCCAAGCTTATAAGTGATTGAATCTAAATGGTCGGGACGGGCAGATTTGAACTGCCGACCCCTCGCACCCCAAGCGAGTGCTCTACCAGGCTGAGCCACGTCCCGACGACAACAGGGGTATTGGGATAGTTTACAGGACTGTGCGTCCAGCGGTACGCGGCTGCGGCGCAAAATTCGACAAATCAATGGCTGGGTGGGACATACTCTTTGGGCAGGTTGGCTCCTTCGCCGAAGAAGTACTGGGTCATCTGTTCGACGAGGAATTCCTGGGCCTGCGGGGTCCAGGGCTGGAGGCGGTACTCGTTGAGGAGCATCTTCTGATGCTCCAGCCACTCGGCCCAGGCTTTCTTCGAGACGTTCTTGTAAATCTTCTGGCCAAAGTCGCTGTCGAAGGGCGGCTCTTCGAGGCCTTCCATTTCCTGCTTATAACGGCTGCAAAAGACGGTATGCGGCATTCGTTTCTCTCTCTGCTTTCATTGTATGCAAGAACGGTTTTTGTGTCTGAGCACGGCAAGGGTCTATGGACGTTCGATCAGGCGCCGGGAGTGCTGGGGGCCGGAGGCAGGTCGGGTCTTGCTTCGTGCGGCAGATTGCGAACAGGGCTGGGTTCTTCACTGCGGATAGGTGCGAGGTGCTTTGTCATCAGGTAGGTGTAGCGGATGCGGTGAATCACTGTGATCGTCGAAAGGACTGCGAGAATCCAGAGCACCGGGGCCATGATTCCCCAGCGATTGAAGAGCGCACCCAGGATGATAAGGACAATGCGCTCGGGGCGCTCCATGAAGCCAACCTTGCACTTGCCGATCAGCGCCTCTGCGCGAGCGCGGGTGTAGCTGACCATGAGCGAGGTGATCATCACGAAAGCAGCGAGGAAGACGTAAAAGAGCCGGTTGCCGCGCGCGTAGAAGACGAGGAGTCCGAAGAAAAGAACGACGTCGGAGTAGCGGTCGATAACGGAATCGAAAAAGGCGCCGAAGACGGTGACTTGATCAGTCTGGCGGGCGACGCGTCCGTCAACCATGTCAAAGATGCCGGCTCCGATGATGACCAGACCGGCGTAGAGGAACATGCGGACGTAATTGTGCTCATTGGCGAAGCCGAAGAGGACGGCGGCTCCGGTGTTGATTACCAACCCGAGGAAGGTGAGGATATTGGGCGAGATGCGGGTGAGCGCGAGGCCGTTGACGATGGCCTGGAGGAGAACTCCACAGGCACGTCCGAAGGCGCTGGTCCATGATCTCGTCGGGGTCGTCATGAGACTACTATTCCGATTCGTCGTGAATGGTGGTTAGCTTGAGGACTTCAAGCTCGCGTTTTCCGTTGGGCGTGACGACTTCAGCCATGTCTCCCACCTGTTTGCCGATGAGGCCGCGGCCGATGGGCGAGGTGGTCGAGATCAGGCCCAGCTTTACGTCGGACTCTTCGCTGGTAACGAGTTTGTATTCGATCTTCTCGTCTTTGGTGGTGTCGTAGACGACGACGGTCGAGCCAAAGGCCACGCGGTCCCTGGGAATGTTGGAGAGGTTGACGAGGGCTAGCTCGGCCATGCGCGATTTGAGTTGACCGAGACGCGCGTTGACGAACTCCTGGCGCTGCTTGGCCATGTGATACTCAGCGTTCTCGCTGAGGTCGCCAAGAGCTACGGCCTTCTTGATCTCGGCTGGGAGTTCGTGTTTGAGTTCGTGCTCGAGCTGGCGAATTTCTTCCTGGAGCTTGCTTTTGATGTGTTCAGGCATGGATACGATCCGTCGCGGCTCATTGGGCATGAGCCGTATCTGACAACGACCGAGCCGAGGTTAACCGCAAAAGACAATTATAGCTAAGATGCGGGCGGCTAAGGAGCGAGTAGCTGAAGTCCGGGTAGCTAAGAAGCGGCAGCTGGTGAAGGAGACCGCCATGAAGCGAGTAGCGGATTTGTGTGTCGCCTTCGAGTTCATGCGCCGGAGCGCGTAAGAATTTGCTAGATGAACTTCACCAACCGTACTCTAGCTATCCGCTTTATCAACTGTCTGGTTCATAGCTGCCCGGACTTTAACTGCCCCGGCGGTGTCGAGGAAGCTTTGCAGAATAAGGACGGCGGCCACCTGGTCGACGACGGCGCGGTGTTCGGATCCGGGGCGTCCGGCGGCGTGCAGATGGCGGTGGGCTTCGGTGGTGGTGAGGCGCTCGTCCCAGAGGTGGACCGGGAGACTGGTTTCATCGCGCAGAGTCTGCGCAAAGGCCTGGGCCTTGGCGGCCTGGGGACTCTGATCTCCGGACATGTAGAGGGGATTGCCAACGACGATCTCGGCGCAGCCGTATTTGCGGATGAGGCGCATCAGGGATTTGAGGTCCTGCCGTCGGTTGGTGCGGACGAGGGTCAGGATAGGCTGCGCGGTGAGAGCGAGCGGGTCGGATACGGCCACGCCGATACGGCGATCTCCTACATCGAGGCCCATGAATCGAGGGACCGCGCCCGCTGTCAATTCGTCCATTCAAGGATGGTACACAGGGGCGGTCGATCCCAGATATGAGGCGGCCGAACCTCCCTGGCAAAGATTTGCTGCGCCCACGTGGGTCAACGGGCGTGGAATCAGAGGGCGTGGAAAAAGACCGCATCATAAAATAAAAGGAGGAATCCAAGGTAAAGGTTCGAATATTGGTGCGACGTCTTATTTTTCTGCTGGTTCTGGCCTCGATTGCGTGGGCAACTTATGTGGTGCTGGTCCCGACGGGTCCAAACAGGGAAGCTTTTGTCGAGATTCTGCCCGGAACACCGACCATGCAGATTGCCGCGGAGTTAAAGCAGCAGGGGCTAATTCGAAGCAAGTATGCGTTCGAAGCGGCTCGACTGGCGAAGGGCGGAACATTGAAGGCGGGCGAGTACCGGTTTGATCATCCGGCAAAGATGTCGGAGGTGTATGACCGCCTGGAGCGCGGGGATGTGTATACCCTGACTGTGACGATCCCCGAGGGAGCGAACCTGTTCGACATCGCGCAACGGATCGAGACGGCGAATCTGGGGACGAAGGAGAAATTTCTGGCGGCAGCGCGCGAAGATGTGAACCTGATTGCGGAACTCGACCCGGGAGCGACCAGTCTTGAGGGATATCTGTTCCCGGATACCTACCACTTTGAGCGGCGAGCGACCCCGCAGCAGATGCTGACCGCGATGGTGAAGCGGTTTCGCCAGGCGGCGGCGGGGCTGGGGCTGCGGGCAAACTATCATCGCGTGGTGACCGTAGCATCGCTGGTGGAACGGGAGACTCCCGTAGATGCCGAAAGACCCGTGGTGGCGAGCGTTTTCGAGAACAGGCTGGCAAAAGAAATGCCGCTGGCGACCGATCCCTCCGTGATCTATGCGGCTTTGCTCGATGGGCGGTATCGCGGCACCATCTATGCTTCAGACTTACAGGCGGATTCGCCGTACAACACGTATCGCTATGCAGGGCTGCCGCCGGGACCGATCTGCAACCCGGGGATGGCGTCGCTGAAGGCGGCGATGAATCCGGCTCGGACAGATTATCTCTACTTTGTTGCGGCAACCGCCGATGCGTCGGGGAAATCGCGGTTTTCGGTGACGCTGGAAGAGCATGCGCACAATGTGCAGGAGTACCGCAAGTCGCTGCGCGAGGCGGGATCGCGTTGATGGAAACGTTATACTCGCAGTTTCGTAGCCGGGTGTGTCGATTCAGTTGATGCGGAGACGCGAGTACAAGACGATACTGCTGCTGTTGCTGCCGATACTGAGCGGCTGCTTTGTGCGCACCCGCACAGTAAAGCAGGCGAAGATGCCGGGCGTGGTGATCACGGCGACCGCCGATGAGCTGGTGCAAACGATCAACAAGCAGTGTCGGGAGATTCATTCCCTGAGCGCCACAGTCGAATTCCAGGCTACCGAGGGCGGGCCGCGTAAGGGCAAAGAAAAGACTTATATCTCGTTCAGCGGATACATCCTGTTGCGCAAACCAGAGTCGCTACGGGTAATTGGTCTAGTGCCATTGCTGCGTACGCGTGCCTTCGATATGGCGAGCGATGGGAACACCTTCAAATTGTTGATTCCTTCGCGCAAAGAGGTAATCGTGGGGACTAATACGGTAACGAAGGAGTCTTCCAATGCATTGGAGAATCTGCGCCCCAATATTTTCTTCGACTCGCTTCTGATCGACTGTATCCGACCCGACGACCTGGTGACGTTGACGACCGATACGGAGACCAAGATGGATCCGAATTCGAAGCAGTTGATGATTTATCCAGAGTATGACCTGACAGTTGGGCGGCGGAAACCAGACAGTCAGGAAATCATTGCCAAGCGCGTCATTCATTTTAGTCGGATCGATCTTCATACGGTCCAGGAAGATATCTACGACGCGAAGGGCGAGATCCAGACTACGGCCATTTATGGGTCGTTGCAGACCTTTGGGCAGCAGCATTTTCCTGGGATGATTACGATCAAACGACCGCTCGAGGAGTATCAGATTGTGATTACCGTGCAGAAGATTGAAGTCAATCTAACGCTCAAAGACGATCAATTCGAGATAGAGATCCCAGCAGGCACCCAGGTCAAGAAGCTAGAGTAGGACCAGCAGAGGGGGCAAGAAATCAGAAGCGGTCGAGGCCAGCCCTTTGGGCGTGCGCAGCGATGGCGGCGTTGACGTCGAGGGCGAGTGCCAGAGCTTCAAGGCCATCCAGCCCGGAGACCCGCGGCGTGGAGCGGGTACGGACGCAATCCAGGAACGATTCGATTTCAAGCAGCAGGGGCTCACCGCACTGTACGGTCGGTTTGCGTATGGCTAGTCCGGGCGGCAGACCGGCTGAGGCCGATGTGGGCGCGGCCCTGGGATCGACGTCGATGACGAGGAGGTCCTGGCGGGCGTAGTCAATCGAGACATATTGATGGGGCTGGAAGAAGCGCAGCTTGCGGACGCGCTCTGTGCTGACACGGCTGGCGGTGAAGTTGGCCACGCAGCCGGACTCAAACTCAAGGCGGACGTTGGCGATGTCAACCTTGCCGGAGAGGATGGGCAGGCCGACGGCGTGGAGATCGCGCACGGGCGACTGAGCGAAGCTGAGAACGACATCCAGGTCGTGGATCATGAGATCGAGGACTACATCGACGTCGAGCGCGCGCGGGGTAAAGACGCTGAGGCGATGCGCCTCAAAAAACATAGGGCGGTTCAGCCAGTGTTGAATGGCAGTCACGGCGGGGTTGAAACGCTCAAGATGTCCGATGGCGAGAACGCGATCATGCTTTTGCGCGAGAGCAAGGAGGTCGTGCGCCTGCCCGGTGGTTGCGGCGATGGGCTTCTCAATCAGCAGATCGATGCCGGCGGCGAGTAAGGGCACAGCCACGGCATGATGCGCCGAGGTGGGCACGCAAACGGATGCGGCGTCTACATGGATTTCCCCGCGGGCACGGGCTTCCAAGCAGGCGTCGACGGATGGGTAGGTGGGGACGTTCCACTCCTGAGCAAGGGCGGTGGTTCGGGACGGTTCGGGCTCAACGATGGCGGCCAGCCTGACGGTCTGGGTACGCTGTTCGAGATCGCGATAGACACGGAGATGGTTGCGGCCGAAGGCTCCTGCGCCACAGACTGCGACCCTGAGAATGGAATCATTCACCGGGGCGCAGCGCTAACGCGCATTCTCCCGACCGGAGACGGTCTTCAGGCAGCGTGCATAGAGTTCGAGAAGCTGTTGGATGTGGTCCTCAGACTTGGCGGTGCCGGAGGCAACGAAGCCGGTTGCGGGCACTGTTGGGCGTCCGACTGCGGCGGTGGTGGCGACAAATTTGAAGAGATCGAGGGCAATGTCCTCGTTACGACGTTCTCCGCTGGTGGAATTTACTGCCTGCTCCATGAATATCCTCCGAAGGCGATGCTATCAAAAATTGATGCGGAGGCGTTCTCGCCGCTCATAGTTCGGAAATGCAGATACAGGCGCGGCCGACGATGGAGTCTGAGGGCGATTCGTTAAGCCCCAGGTTGAGGAGTTCGACGGGGTGGTCGAGCGCGTGCGGACGCAGGATGAAGCGGTCTGCGTCAAAACTGACGTAGCGAAAGGAGAGAGTTGCCCATATCGACTGCGTAAAGATTGGGCCAGGGGTGGCCGGTAGCGTGCAAGCGAATTGTAATGCCGGTCGAGCACGACGATGGCGTGCGGGGCGAGGACGGGAAGCATGGGAAGAGCCTGGGAAGCAGTGATGCGCACGGCGAGAAAGCGCTGCCAATCGCGACGGATGATGGCGCGGCGGGGGGCGGAGTTGCTCCAGGATTCCGACCGGAAGCCGAATGACTTCAATCGTGGCCTGCGAAGTAATACTTGGGGACTGCGCGGCGGTAGTGTGAGAGACAAGGGGAACAGAGTCGAACTCGTCATCACGCGAGCCGGATACGGTTGCAAACTGACGGGAAAACTCAGGGGGAAGGAGGTCCTCGATACTGAGCATTTGCGCAGCCAGCACGCGATCGATGGCGACAAGACTGAGCTTGCGTTTGCGATGGAGGAAGTTGGAAATGTGTGATGACTGGAGACCCGTTTGCCTGGCGAGGAGAGTTCCCGTGAGAAGTCCACGATCGATTCGGCGAGATATCTCGAGACGAAGACGCTCATGGAGTTGGGCAACATTTGCATTTATGACGGCTCGACTCCGCCCAACTATTCTCGGTTTTCGAGCGCAGTCTTTGTAAACGTTGCGTTGTAGAGGTGAGGGCGGGAAATGGTGGAGGGGGAAAGATGCATGACGGAATTCGACGCGCAGGTCCTGGCGGACCTTTCTGTTCTGAAAAATCAAATGGCCACGCTGCCGGGTGACGGAAATTCCGGGCGCATCGCCATCATCGAAGGCCGAGTGGACAAGCATGAACAGAGCTTCCAGCGTGCGAAGGGCTTTGCCGTGGCAACCGGTGCTGTTTTCACGTTAGTACAATTTGTCCTCCAACTGCTGCACCGCAAATAGCGCCGTACGAGGCAATCGGGTAAAAAGGTATAGAGGGCTGCGGAAAATTCCCATGTCTAAACCGATCGCTATTTATTACGAGCAGCAGCACTGGTTCAAACCGCTATTCGCCGAACTTGACCGCCGCGTCACATCCTATGTGAAGGTCGACGCGATGGCGCATGCTTACGCGATTGAGGACCATCCTGAAAATCGG
>Ga0210390_10003116_pt1 | contig 14330 bp, 11 predicted proteins | sample IncBWH11OmetaG_FD_161050 | JGI IMG/M metagenome (GOLD analysis project Ga0210390, IMG submission 161050) | Forest soil microbial communities from Barre Woods Harvard Forest LTER site, Petersham, Massachusetts, United States - Inc-BW-H-11-O ...
CGAGCAAAAACTGCGACGAGATATAGCAACGGTCCGTATCGCGTGCGTGCGGTTTACCGCTCGACGCACAGCCCAGCAGCGAATTTTACGCGATGTCGGTTGCTTATCGCTAGATGTCGGTTGCTTAGCGTTAGCGGTCGTTGTTTAAAAAGAAAATCGGCTTCAGGGCCGGTCTGAGCACCGCCCCGCGAGGTCGCATCCGTTGATACCGCAACTCTTCTCGATGAAGCAACTCGGGAAACCGAGGATCAAATAGGCCTGAACAAAGCAACGTGACGGGAAGTGCAACGGCGGCCAACTAGGCTTGGATTTCATACCAATATCAACGATAAGTTCGACGAAACGACCCGCGGCGCCATCACGCGCTGGCAAGAGGGACAGGGTTAATCTTATGACCGGCTTTCTCAACGCCGCGCAAAACTTGGCGTGTTAAAGCGGCGCTGCAGTCGATGCCGGCAAATCCAATCATCAGGACCATCTTCGAGGCAGCGGTCGTGTTCACCATCCCCGCGGCATTGGCGGTCCAATTGGCGCGACCGGCGGACTGTTAAAGGATCGCTGGTCACTGATAAGCGATACGCTGATCTTAACCCAGCGGCGGCTTTTTGCACACACCTCGCATCCGTGTTCGGAACCCGACATAGTCGCCCGACTTAGGCTTATATGCCGAGGTACTTCTTTAACGTTTTCCACCAGCAAGCCGAGCAAGATTCGAGCGGAGAAGAATTGGCCGGCCGGCATGCGGCATGGAAAGAAGCAACCGTGACTGCGGGTCAACTGCTGCAAAAAGCTGCAGCCGGGCCACGATTGGCGGATGGAAGTGACAGACGAATTTGCTAACCCGCTTTACTTCATCCAGGTCAGCGTCAAGCGCGCCATATAGGCGGCGGCAAGGGCAAAGTGACTCTATGCCTGCCTCTTCGACTTGAACTCTATGCGCGATAGCCGCATCGATTTCGGCAGCCGCCGCGCTAAGCTGACTAGCCAACTTTTTTGACGTACCTCGCTTAGTCGCGCTGGTCGCAAATCTGCCGATGAGGTCGCAGTCCTCGGCACCGGTCAGCGGACTTCCAGCCTCGCGGCGCTTCCGAAATGTGCCGGGGCTTTTTGTTTTCGAGCCACGATGAAGCACAGTCAGGGCTTATGTCATTAGGTGGCGCCCGACAGCTTCAAGCGCAAAACAAGAGGCGGCCCGCTTAGCCGCCTCTTGTTTCCCGTGATTGGGAGCACCGGTCAAATCAATGAGCCCACCTCTCCGCATAGGGTCGGCAGCCCGGGCGATTTGGACCACAATCATAGTCGCCCCAGGTGCTCGACGAATAGTAGCCGTTCCCGTAATAGGGGCCACCGAAGGGAGCGGCGGCAAACGCCCCTGCCGTGCCAATCGCACCAGCCGCCAGTGCACCGGCTGCGCCGACGGCACCCGCAGCCACATCGGCTCCGGCCGCAACTGGATTCGCGCCGTAGCGGTGCCGATAGTGACGATGCATCGCCTCTTGCCGTGGAGCAGCCTGCGCGGCGGCAACCGCTAGCGAGACGCCCTGGGCAGACCAACCGAAAGAAAGCAGCGACGCGCTCGCGAAGGTCGCGGCGGCTACTGCCATTTTTGCTCGAGTCATATGTTCTTCTCCGTTCGCTGGACGAGGGGCCGGGCCGGCCCCTCGAGAAAACGTTCAGCCAGAGGGGCGAGTTCCATCGCGAATCAGGGATTTGGAAAGGTAGAGTGACCGGCATGTATCTTTGCCGCTGTAATGCTGCATGAGACAAAGCCGGGCATAAGAGCACCGCAAAGGCACGTAGCGAATCCGCTTTGGGTAAAAGGTCAGAAATCCTTCGTTGAAAGAAAATAAAGCAAATGCCTATAGGGGTTAGCCGAAAGGCCGAAGGCGATTCAACCGCCGTCTACCGGTGCGGGGCAATGCCGGACGATAAGTGAAACAAAAACCTAATTGGTTAGTCGTCCGCTTCAATTTGGAAGCCGGGCGTGTTCGCGATGCTGATGATGAGGGAAGCCTTCGCTCCATCAATCGCGGCATAGGCGGTCATTGACGTTTTTGCCGCTCGCACCATGTCGTCTCGGAGGTTAAGAGCTCGGCGCCAGTCCATGCCATAGGCGTGAAGGCCGATCGCGGTCAGCCGTAGGAAATGAAAGCTCGATTTGATCTCGGCGTCGCCGGCGTTGACGGTGAATACCAGCACCGCTCCGTGCCAGCATGAAATCATTGAACGAACGTCATCGAACGTGGCGATATTCCAATTCGTGACGTTCGCATGGGCTTCATTGACGTGGACCAGCGTGAAAGTCGGCGCGGGCATATCGTAATGCGCCGCGCCCTCAACGATCGCTGCCTTGAAGTGGTCGCAGCGGGGCGCCGCGTGAAGGGATGATAGCAGCCCTAACAAAACAGCAGCTATCAGGCCCGTGAGTGTAAGACGCCAACGTTGTCCGCGCTGTCTCATACTTCGTCCTTGGCCGCCTAGTCGCGAGGGTCCAGCTCAAATGCTGGCGGCGGTAGCAATTCGAACGCGCCCAATCGGTGTTCGTCATCTGATCCATGATGCGGCACGAGCGTGAATGAAGCGGCCGGAAACTGTTCGCAAATGGCGAGGTCGGCGGGAGTGATCGTCAGCCATCCAAACGCGTAATTATGGCGGCCTGGTTCTTTGACTTGATCGACCTTCTGCCATGTGACCTTATTGACCGGCATCACTTCCCCTTCTTTAGCCCGATCGCCCCTCTGCGCCGGAGTCAGAGCACTAGCTTAATCCAATCCGAGTGCAGACAAAGTACAGCGAGCCCTCGAGGATAAGGACGGCGATGAAGCATTTTATGCTGTCGTGACCGCCTTTTTCCTCGAGTTCACGATTTAGACCAAGGAGCAGGGCATTGCGAATGCTCGATGAGTTCGCCTGCCGGCGACTACGGCTCCACGCGCGGCTTAAGAGGCGCCTGACCTCTTTTTCCTTTGGCGACCCGCTCACTTTCCCTTGGCCCTCACGGCGATCTCTACCAGTCGAATACCTTACGACGCTGGCGACTCAAAGTTGCCAGTTTAAATTGGCAACTGAATTTGTCCGACAGCATGGACATGGGCAAAGAAATACACTTGGCCCGGAACGGCCTCAACGCCGGGGGAAGCGTTGAGGCCTGTCCTGAGGACACGACGCCGAACATGGGGCAGGCGCCCGGCGTCGTGGAGACGAGTCTTACCAGCCGGTATTTCCTTGGTGGCCTAGCTTTTGCGGCGACCGACTTGCGCCGTCTTGCCTCACCCTGGTTGATCGGTCAGCGCGCTCTTCTGATATTTCGATGCCGCTCGGCGGCAGAGTTGCGCTCCAAGCCTGCGACGAACGAGGCATCAATGGACAATCCTGCTGCCCGGATGAGCTGACCGGTCAGTGATGAGTAAATCCACTTGGCCGGGCTCGGACACTAAAATCTAATTTATCAAGAGCAGACCACCTCGAAGATCAGGCCTCCCGACTAGCGATCAGGACAGACCTTTAACCGCCCGCCCCTCAGTAACTCTCGCGATCCTTGACCTATTTTCGTTAAGCGAATGTTTCGAGAGCGGCAGCCGCCCGCGAAGCCTACAAGGGCTTGTAAAGGTCAACGCGATTCTTATCGCGGAACGCGTGGGGGCATCTGTTGTTTGCTTTCTCACAGGAGAGAAGTTTGTCTCTCCGGAAAATGGAGACGTCTATGACGAATTTCAAATTGATTGGAGCGGCTGCGCTCTCATTTGCTCTCGTGCTTGCATCGCCGGCAATGGCTCGCGGCGGTGGCGGCGGTCACGGTGGCGGCGGTGGTGGTCACGGGGCTGGCGGCGGCTTTGGTGGCGGTATGGGAGGAGGTTTCCACGGCGGTGGCATGGGTGGCGGCTTCCGAGGCGCGGCCGCCGGGGGCGGATTTCGCGGTGCGCAGGCCAGCGTCGGCGGCTTCAACGGAGGCAACAACTTCGCCGGTCGCGGTGGCGGACGATTTGCCGGTGGCGGTTATCGCCACGGGTACGGTCGAGGCCTAGGGTTTGCCGGGGGGTGGGCAGTTGGCGACGGTTTCGGATATGGATACGATGACGGATATTACGGCGACGGTTCCTATGCCGACAACGGTTACTACGGCGATAACTATGATAATGGACCGTATTACGTCGCTTCAAATAGCCAAAGCGCCGATGCCGGCTACTGCGCTCAGCGTTACAAGTCCTATGATCCAGCCTCCGGGACCTATCTCGGGTATGATGGCCGGAGACATCCATGCGAATAGGATAGAAAAAGACAGTGGCTCAAACTGAGCCGCTGTCTTAGTGCGTTGGTAAATCTGATCACCAAGCTACGGACTGCCTGCTCCGAGGATCTAGGCCACATTCGCCCGGAAAGAAAGCTGGATTGTGGAAGCAAGCGGTATCAAGCGTGGGGTCCCAACCGCCGCGCTGTCTCCATTTGCTCCACATAATGTAATCACACAGCCGACTGTGCGGGTTACCTGGTTCTCTGGTATCGCAGTATATGCTTTCACCGACAGGGCGTGCAAAGGCTGGCCCTGAAAGAACCGAAATAGCGAGCGCGATGGTGCCAATCAGTTTGAAATTCATTTTGGTTTCCTCGGTTTGATTCGAATAATGGAGGAGTATCCTCGAAAGTCGCTTCTTGGATTCCTAAATATTTTTAGAAAAACGTGACGATTCCGTGAGACTGGCCGATTCGCTTCAGAGAAGGATTTTGATGTCCATAAATTCATTTCTCTCGGCGATGCGTCGTGCTGTCGGGTAACCGGCAGTCGAGATAAACCCTCGCGTTTGACGGAAGCTGGTTGAGAGCTTCCGCAACGATCTCCGTCGCCACCGTCCACGCCGCATCGCGAGCGACCCATCCAGTGGGTGCACGACGCCGCTCTGGAAATATTGTGAGTGTCCAGTCGCCACCGTCAGTGTGGTGGTGAATACCATTCGGCTCGATTGAAGAAGGGCTCTTAGTCATCGATGGCGGCCTCTTGCCTTCTAAGCAAGGCACCGCGCAGACATGGGCATCTGCGTTCCGCTAGTTAAGTGTCGGCCATTGGCGCTTATGTATGGACCGGCTGCGTTTCGCAATAAAGCTGCGTGGATATCCGCTCTTGAGGGTAGAGCCGACGTATCGTTCAAGGTGGGCCGCTTCCGCTTACGACCCACTTTGCTAAGGAAGCCGCACGCATAATTCTGCAATTGGACCTTAGGGAATTACGGAAAAGCGCGCGCCTCCCGGAGCGATTGACCTCGTGGCCAGCAATGGCGGAAGTTAAGGCGCGCGAGCGCGCAGCATATAGCCTAACTTGCGCACATTCGCGATCCGTGAGGGCAAGCCATGGTCGTCGATCTTCCTCCGCAAATTGCTGATGTGGGCATCAACAACATTGGTCTCCATTCCAAGATCATACTGCCAAACATCCTTTAGCAGCATCACACGTGTGACGACTTGGCCCGGGCGACGAAGGAAATATTCCAGAAGCTTGAGCTCCCGTGGAAGCAGGTCGATTTTTTTGCCTCCGCGAAAGGCTGCCTGTTCGATCAGGTCCATTTCGAGATCGTCAACGCTTAGTTTTGTTGTGCGAACGTCGCCAAGGCGGCGTAGCAGCGCCTCTACCCTGGCGAGAAGTTCCACCATATAGAACGGCTTCGCGAGATAGTCGTCTGCCCCTGCTTTCAGGCCTTGGGCTATTTCACCAGCGGACGACAGCACCGAGGTCACGAGCACCGGTATTTTGATGCCCTGCTTGTGCAGATCCTTCAGAGTGCCCAGGCAGTCCACGCCGTATAGGAGCCGGTCAAGGATCAACATGGCGGCGCCATTCGTCCGGGCGATATCCACCATATCGGCCATGGAAACCGAGCGCACGAAATAGCCGTTTCGCTCCAGTTCGATCTTGATCTCGGTCGCCAGTTCTATCTCGTCCTCGACGAGCAATATGGTCCAGCCGGGGACTGAAGGCCCCTTGCTCAAATGACTTCCTCCCTCCTCTTAGGGCAAGCCGCGCCGGAAAGGATGGAGGTTCGTTCACATAACTAAAACTTAAGAATTGTTTAGAACCGTGCGGGTTGCAGACGCCTACTCGCGCGCCCCGCGCTTAACGCCGAAGGCGCGCGAGGTCGTCGTCAAGGGAATGGGCCGCAAGCCGAAGCTAATGCACCATCAGCGCTTGGAAGCGATTGCGCGACGGGAACGGGCGAGTCCATGGTTGACATCGGCCGCAGCTACAACGTCAGCCATAGCACGATCAGCCGCCTTTAAGGCATCTGAGCCCTTGTAGGCTGATTTCAACCGAACTGTCCTTCCACTGACCATCGGGTTGATTACTTGAAGCCGGAACCGTCGCTAGAATCATAAATATCTTTTTAATCCGCAAATGCGTCCGTGCCCCTTAAGCACGATCTGAGCGCGGGTAAAAAAGAAAGAGGCCGCCACTGGGACGGCCTCCTTGAGACATGCCTTAACAACGGAGTTTAAAAGGTGCTCCCATCAAACATGGGATTGCGGGCGCAAGCGTCATCGCCACGGCTGTCCTAACCACCCCGGACGCGCCAGTTGCTCCATCCCTCATAATCGTACACGGGACTGTAGGGATTTCCCCGTTCAATCGTCGCACAATAGGTGCTCTCGTTTTGTTGTATCTGGTGGGCTACTACGTGCCGAGCCATCGCGGGTCCAACGAGCACAGCAGAAATGGCTGCGGCCGCACCGATGAGTCTGAGATTTGTCATGCGTACCTCCTTTTGATTGTGGTAACGCGAATGACCAAGCTGCGTCGCGGACAGACGTCCCGATCTGGGCTTCTAAAAGATAATTCATTGTCTTCGGTCTGCCTGGAAAGCAAAAGTTGCTTCTGACGGCCAATCGAATTCCGTCAGACTCAGTCGCGCTTTCGTAGGGCGAGTATGTCGGTTGGCTCCAGCTGATTTAATTAGGATAGCCACTTCACCTTAATCGCCACTGAAACGACTGGCGCCCCAACCGCCGTTACGCCAACTGGTGAAGCCGCGGATGCCAGAAAAATTACGATCCCGCCTACTCACATGAGTTTCGCGGAAGCTGCTGTAGTCAGAATGGAGGCTGCCAGGGTACCTGCCATTCAAGCTGCTGACGTGGTCGAAGGCCGCCGCGCTGGTCGTTATTCCAACTGCGAGCGCCAGGGCTATTGCTGCCGCCTGAAGCGTATTTCTCATGATGGTCTTCTCTGTGTTGAGCGGTAAACGGCCGCGACGTTGAAATGGTTGCTTCGAATGAAGCGCTGAAGGGCTAAAATTTCTATTATGAGAGAGATGTGAGCACCGTTCCAAGTTGTCCGTGCACAATCTTGTTCTTTGGGGAGCGCACGTTACGTATCTGTCGATGGCGTTTCCGGGTGAAGAGGTTCAGTCGGCAGCAGCGTCGTTACCGCGGTCCGATTTCCAAAGGCTATCCACCACCGCTCCGTATTTGACCCCCGGTGTCCTAATTTAAGTTTTAGAGTGTCCTAATTCGGTTTGAACCCTTCTCCGAATGCGCGATCTTTTGATCATGAATCGGGAAGAGGAAAAACGCGCAATCCAGATCAAGTTAGATCGATGTCGGCGCTTGTCTAAGGAATACCCCGATGGGCCGACCGCTCACCACATCCGAGAGATGGAGATCGAATTGCGCGAACAGCTTAACGCTCTGGAGAAACAGTAAGGGCGACTCCGTTGCGGCATCTTTCAGCCGACGATCCCCTTTATTTCCAAAAACATCGCCTTCCGGGTTGAAAACCGCAGCGGCCTGATTTCCAAATTGAAATTTAGTTAGTTTTCCTAAGTGGCAGCCGCTTAGATGGGCCATGTATCAAGCTCAATCCTCCTCGCCAATCTGCCCGAAGTGCCACAAGCGGATGCAGTCCTTGCTGACCAGAGGCGAGCGCCAACGGGTTTTGCGGTGTGCTGACTGCGGCCAGCCCGACCCCATGCAGAAGGCTGACGTTCAGGGTTGGCTGAAGGGCGAATTAAACAACGGTCGGTAAGGGCCACCCACATGTCTGAAGATGCCACGCAATACCGAGTGCCGACTCATTGGCAGCCCACGCCATATAGAGTCATTCGGCCGCGCCGGTGCGTTTGGTGATCACCAACATCGAAATATTCCATTCCTCTAAAAATATTTTAGGAATCCGGGCAGCGGCTTTCGATGATATTCCTCCCTTATCCGAATCCAGCGGAGGAAACCAAAATGAATTTCAAACTGATTAGCGCCACGGCGCTCGCTATTTCGGTTCTTTCGGGGCCAGCCTTTGCGCGGCCTGTCGGTGCGCACCATGTCGGTGAAAGCATATACTGCGCTACCAGAGAACCGGGTAACCCGCACAGTCGGCTGTGTGACTACATTATGTGGAGCAAATGGCGACAGCGCGGCGGTTGGGACCCCACGCTCGATACCGCTTGCTTCCACAATCCAGCTTTCGTTCCGGGTGAATGCGGACTAGATCCGCGGAGCAGACAGTCCGTAGCTTGGTAGCGGAATCAATTATGTTTCTGAAGTGATCGTCTGCTGCGATGTATATTGTAAGAGGCGAACCCCGCGAGGGGTATGGCGCAGTCATAGTCACGAAAATGACGCGTAGGGACGCCTTCGCGACGGCGGTCGATTTTCTGGATCAGGGCATCCGGGCCTTCACGATCACAGACAGCAAAGGCCGAACCTATACGGCCGAACAGTTCGCCATGACCCTAGGGGAGAAATAGGGTACTGTCCGTATTTGACCCCGGTGTCCTAGTTTAGCTATTGGTGTCCGAATTTGAAAAGTGATCAATTTTGAGCATCGGGATCAGGCTCACCGTCTTAGATTGTCCAAAAAAGGGAGAGTCCCCATGGGCGATCAGTGGAACGAAAAAACTATGCTGCCCGCGATGCAATAACGCTGGCGTAGTTAGTTTGCCTCAGCCCGAAGGCACCTACGTTCCCGCCGCGGATAATCTGCCCGACGGGTTCAAGGTCGTAAAAAACAGAGTACGGCATCAACTGCGAATTCGAAGCATGCGAGGTCGAAGTAAGTAGCGTAAGGCCGCCTCTGTGGGCGGCCTCTTTCATTCAAATACGAGCCTCAATGCACCATCCTAAAACAAAGCTGCACCGTGCCGCGCTGGCTGTTGGACTCGAAAAGGGTCACCTCTCGGCGACCCCAATGGCCGGTTAATTCGTGCGTAATGAAATCCCTCCTCCGGCAAGGGCCAGCGGAGAGTTTTCCACAGGATGGGAAACCAGGACAAATACCGTCTACAGCACTGTCCTAGAATACTTACTTGAACTCTGGAGCGGCTTTCAGCTGATCGGGATTAGCATCCATGCTGGCAAGCCATTTCTTGTCCTTAACATCATAGCTGAGCTTGATGGGCGGACGGTCGAACCGCGACGTATCGCCCACTCCAAGGAATTCCACCGATTCAAAGAATGTAGTCGTTTACGCTAGCGCCGTCATAAGCTACGCGCTTGATTGTCAATATTCTGATTAGCATTGTTGTAGACATCTAGGCCCAGCACTTTTGAACTCAGGCTCGTCCTTGGCAAGAACGTTAGCAAGCGTGCCGCCAAAACGCATGTCAGAATTCCCCATGTTCGAATCTGAGGTTTAATCGTTGGATCCGTTGGTAATTCGGTTGCCGAGTTGGGAACGATAGACATCGCCAAATTTTCGAATTTATCGTTCGCTTGCACCAAAATGAATCCTGAGCCACTTTCAAGTTGATCAACTGACCAGCAGTTTGCAGCAGTCGGGATGCATGCTGTCGAAGACTGGGCCGGCTGTCGCAACTTAATGATCGCTGCGGCAGAAGCCAAACTAGAATGGAATCGGCCGCCTGTGCCAACGCCACAGCCTGCAATTCCGACTTCCATAAATAAATTAATGGGGGAGCGGATTTCCGCTCCCCCAAAATCAACTCAAGTTTTGCTTTCCAGCTTAGAACTGGTAGCGAAGACCGATGCCCGGATCGTAGTTGGACGACCTGTTAGCACCAACGGTTTGGGTGGTCGTACCAAGGTTGTTGACGAAGAAGTTGTTCGCGAGGCCACCGGTGACCTGCGAGTACATAATACCAGCGTAGAGGTCGACGTGCTTGGCGAAGCGCCAGTCGACGACCACCGAAACCGCATCCAGGGTGCCAGCGCACTGGTTGGATGAACTGCCGAGGACAGCGCAGCCAGCGAGAGTCCCGGGGGCTGTGGCGTAGGTGTTATCCCACTCGTGGTAGTATGCACCGGTGATGTCGAGAGCCGGCGTGATCGCGTAGCGAACACCAAACCACGCCGTCTGCAAGATCTTGTCAGACGGGAAGGCAGCGTTGTTCACCACGGCGGCAATGAATCCGCCCTGGAGGAAGGCGCCCGGGCTCAGCGGGTTGTTCGGGTTGGCATAGTTGATGTGCTCGTAGCCACCGAAGAACTTCCACGGCCCGAGCGTGTAGCGGGCGCCGACCGAGAAGACGGTATTGTCGGAGACCGTAGATGAGAGCTGGCCGTAGCCGATGGCAACCGTCGGCACTACCCCGAGCGGCGTAGCCAGAGGCGCAGAAGCAATGGCGTCAAAGATCTTGCCGCCGACGAAGTCGATCGAGAAGCCCATATAGTCGACGCCGATGTTTCCTTCGAAGGCGTTACCGGTGCCGCTATTGCCGCCGTTCTTGGCCTGGATTTCGCCGGCCAGGCGAACCGGGCCGATGTTCACGCGATACTCGTATGAGTTATCGAGAATGCGGTTCTCGGTGTTGCCGCCGCCGCCGTTCGCGCCCTGATAGGTGATGACCGACCAGGAGTTCGAACCGGAGAGCGGATCGTAGTTGACGATGAGGTCCGAGGTCAGCGCAGATTGACGGCCCATGGTGAAGGTGCCGTAGGTCGGCGAACTGATGCCGAAGTAGGCCGCGTTGTTGAACATCTGGCCACCCTTCGACGAGTCGCCGTAGGAGTTCTGCAGGTTGTTGAACGGCAGACCGTTGTTCTGGGCGATCGACATGGTGCCGCTGGCGTTCATGCCGGAGGCCGGATTGAACAGGGTTTGCAAGTTGAACACGGCGTAGAGGTTATCCGCGATCTCCTGCTTGCCGCGCAAACCGATGAACGAAGTGCTGAGCTGGTTGGCGCCGACTCCGAAGTAGGAGCCCATGCCGCCGTTACGCGAGACCAGCGTGTCGAGCGGACCGCCGGTTGAGCCCGCGAAGGGCGCGCTGTGCTGGATATAGGTCGCACCCATATCGAAGTCGCCATAGACGCAAATGCCCTTGATGCAGATGTCGTCGTTTTCCGGCGGCCTGGCCTTCACCGCTGCCTTGTAGGGCAGATCAGCTGCCATCGCGTCGACCGGATTGATGGTCGGCACGGCCGATTTCTGTGCTTCAAGCGCTTTCTGGCGCTTTTCGATGTCGGCGAGGCGCTTGGCCATCGCCGCATTCTGTTCTCTCATTTGCTTGGCTTGAGCCTGGATATCCGAAAGCTCATCGGCGTGGCCGGCCGCCGTAAAGGCCAAGATGGCCGTTGCTGCGATAAAAGTCCTTTTCACGAAGGTCCCCCAAAAAAGGCGCGGCTACAACCATGTGCCGCGAACTGCCTGGTTACAGAGCCTCGAATGAGGACTCCTTAGGCAGGCACTCTGCGTCAGGGGGCACAGAAATACTGTAACCAACGCGCCACAGTCGGCCACGAAGCCAACTTTTGAGGGGGGACGCCCTCAAACGAGTTGACCCTGTTGCCGCTACGACACAGTTGGTTTTATATCTACGGTAAGGCTCGTATCGCTAACTCAACTATCAGTTGTCTCCTTCTGGTCTTTGGTAGGGGCTGGCGGGCGCCGATTCTTGGGGCCCACCCCCTTTATTCCGCTCTCTAGCCAGATGCCGGATCATCCAAATTCGTGAGCCGGCAGCTGGATTAGAGGGGCAGAGGCACCGGAAGCTTCGATCGCACTCAGATGTTTCTGCCCATTGTTGTTGTTACGCCTCCATCAGAACTGGTAGCGAAGACCGATGGAGGGATCGTACGAAGAGGCCTTGTTGCCGCCCTGGCCGGCGGGAAGTGTCGTGCCGGCGGCCGTGCCGTTCGCCAGCAGGAAGCCGCTCGCCAAGCCGTTCTGCGCCTGCGACCACATCACGCCGGCGTACATGTCCATGTGCCGGGCAAAGCGCCAATCGACCACCAGCGAAACAGCGTCGATCGAGCCAGAGCACTGCGAAGACCGCGCGTCGGTACAGCCAGCGACCGCGCCGGTGCCGAAGCTGTTCTGCCACTCGTGGTAATACGCGCCGATGATGTCGAACGCCGGAGTGATAGAATACTTCGCGCCGACCCACGCCGTTTGCAGGATCTTGTCGTTGGGGAAATTGGCGTTGTTGATCGCAGAACCGGCGCCGAGGATGAAGCCGCCGGTGGTGAATGCGCCGGGGTTCAGCGGATTGTTCGGATTGGCGTAGTCGATGCGCTCATAGCCACCGAATAGTTTCCAGGGTCCGATGATGTACTTGGCACCGACCGAAAACACAGTGTTGTCGGAAACGACAGCGCCGATCTGGCCCAAACCCTGACTCACCGTCGCGGCAGACAAGGCAAGATTGCCGGGCGACATCACCTGAGCAGACACGGCGTCATAGACCTTGGCTCCGACGAAATCGATCGAGAAGCCCATGTAGTCGAACCCGATATCGCCTTCAAAGGCGTTGCCGGGAGCGCTGTTGCCGCCGTTTCTGGCCTGGATTTCACCAGCCAACCGAACCGGGCCGACGTTCACGCGGTACTCATACGAGTTGTCGAGGATGCGATTCTCGGTGTCGCCGCCGCCGCCGTTCGCGCCCTGGAAGGTGATCAGCGAAAACGCGTTCGCGCCCGACAGCGAATCGTAGTTGACGATGAGGTCGGAGGTCAGCGCTGACTGGCGGCCCATGGTGAACGTGCCATAGGTCGGCGAGCTGATGCCGAAGTAGGCGGCGTTATTGAACATCTGGCCGGCCTTCGAGGAGTCGCCGAAGGAGTTCTGCGCGAAAAGGTTGCCAGTCAGGCCGTTGTTCTGAGCCACCGAGCCGGGACCGTTGGAGTTCAGGCCGTTCTCCGTGTTGAACAACGTTTGCAAGTTGAATACTGCATAAAGGTTGTCCGCGATCTCCTGCTTGCCGCGCAAACCAATGAACGAGTTGCTCATGTTGTTGGCACTGGCGCCGAAGTAGGAACCGGCCGAGTTCTTCGAAACCAGATAGTCGAGCGGAGCGCCGGCAAGCGCGCTGAGTGGCGCACCGTGGTTCTGGTACGTCACGCCCATATCGAAATTGCCGTAAACGCAAATGCCCTTGATGCAGATGTCGTCGTTCTCGGGCGGCTTGGCCTTGACCGCCGCCTTGTAGGGCAGGTCGGCAGCCATCGCATCCACCGGATTGATGGTGGGAACAGCCGACTTCTCGCTCTCGAGAGCCTTCTGCTTCTTTTCAAGATCGGCGAGACGCTTGGTGAGTTGCTTGGTCTGCGCCTGGATGTCCGAAAGGTCGTCGGCGTGAGCCGCTGCAGTGAAGGCCAGAATGGCTGCTGCTGAGATGAAAGTCCTCTTCACGTATATCCCCCAAATTAGCCGCGGCTCCAACCATTCGCCGCGCGCTGCTTGATCCACGGAGCTTCGAACGAAAACTCCTTGGGCAGCGTTGTGCATCAGGGGAATAAGAAATGCTGTGTCCTGCTCGCCACAGCGATATCGCAAGCCGACCAAAATGACGAGCAAGTGAGACTCGGTTAGTATATGATGTCTGTCATGTGATTTTGAGTAACTCATGACTCTCGTTCTTGTGAATCATTCTCACGACAAGATCGCGATTCCGTGAATCCTCGTGATCGGAGCGTCATAGTTTTTTCATGAGACGGAACCGAGCTGACGATTAAAGGGACAGAGACATCGCGATTCCACGTTGGGGGAAACGTGGCTATCGGATGTCTCTGTCCCATCATGCTGTGCTCTCTAGATTAGAACTGGTAGCGGATGCCGATGCCGGGATCGTAGGAAGAGGCCTTGTTGCCGCCGCTCGCCGTGTTGTTGTTCACACCACTGTTGCTGCCATTGGCCAGGAGGAAGCCGTTGGCTAGGCCTCCCTGCACCTGCGACCACATCACGCCCGCGTACATGTCCATGTGCTTGGCGAAGCGCCAATCGACCACCAGCGAGACCGCATCCAACGAGCCGGCACACTGCGACGAGGAAGCCCCGAGAACGGCGCAACCCGCGTTAGCCGTAGCGGTGCTGGTGAAGTTGTTCTGCCACTCGTGATAGTAGGCAGCCGCGACATCGAGGTTCGGCGTGATCGAGTACTTCGCGCCGACCCAGG
>Ga0210390_10003117_pt1 | contig 14330 bp, 9 predicted proteins | sample IncBWH11OmetaG_FD_161050 | JGI IMG/M metagenome (GOLD analysis project Ga0210390, IMG submission 161050) | Forest soil microbial communities from Barre Woods Harvard Forest LTER site, Petersham, Massachusetts, United States - Inc-BW-H-11-O ...
ACCGATCGTGGAGGAGGCCGCGTCGTTGGTTGTGGTAATGACGAGTTTGTTGTTACTGTCCAGGCTAGCGGTCAGGTTGCTGGTTGCCAAAGCGGTGTTCAACTGTGCGAGCGACTCGCTGGCACCGAAGGTAACCGTGAAGGCCGGGATGCCCGTCGTTGCGGCGATCGAAAGAACGTCGCCGTTCTTAATTGTAGTACCATCGACCAGGTTTGCGGCGGTGCCGCCCAGGGCGGCAGTCGAACTAATCGAGGATTTCGTCGAATAGCCGACGGTGGTCTGCAGCACCTGGTTGGCGATCGACTTGGCGCTGTTGACCAGGCCCTGCAGCGAGGTCAGGCCGGTGTTGGCGGCCTGCAGCACCTGAACGCCGTTGCCGATGGCGTCGAGCAGGTTGCCGATGTCGCCGGCGCGGTTGTCGAGACCCTGCGCGGTGAAGAAGTTGGTCGGGTTGTCGAGGGCCGAATTGACCTTCTTGCCGGTGGCCAGGTCATTCTGGGTGGTAGCAAGCAGATCGGCAGTCGACTGCAATGAAAGAAGATTCTGGCGGACTGACGTCGAGAGGACGATACTGGACATTGTTCATACCTTCTGGTTGTGCGAACCTCACCCTGGTTATCCAGGATCGTGGCGCAACGTGAAAGCAAGTTTCTAACAAAGCATGAACCGGATACCGCGCGCCGGCTGAGCTGGCGTGCAACGGGTCTTGTGGGGGCGCGCCCCGCCTCCGCTCAATGTTAGGAAACGTATTGATAGGATTGCACGTTTTGGTTGCCGCGCTCTGCGTTACCAAGCGTTAGTGTTACCGGCCGTTACCCATACCGGCAATGATCGGCAACGCTCTTACGTGGCAACAGAACGATCGAACTGCAGATGTTGGCCAAAAAGAAAACGGCGGGGTTTCCCCCGCCGTTTCGCTTTCGTTTTGAGCTGTTTCGATCAGCGCAGGAGCTGAAGCACGCTCTGCTGCGACTGGTTGGCGAGCGCGAGCGCGGAGACCGCGATCGACTGGCGGGTCGACAGCGCCTGGCTGTTGGCCGCTTCCTCGTTCGGATCGGCCAGCGTCAGGTTGGACGAGCCGGTCTGCAGCACGTTGATCAGGTTCTTGTTGAAGTCCTGGCGGACCTGCACGATCGACAGGTTCGAACCGAGCGCCGACGCCTCGGTGCGAAGCGAGGTGCTGGCGGCAGTGAGGGCGGTGAGCACACTGTTTGCCGAGTTGTTGTCCAGGAAGGACGTGCCCGCGGTCAACGAGCTCAAGCCGAGACCGCCGGCATTGTAGGTCACGCCGGTGATGCTGAGTGTGGACTTGGCGGTTTCGTCGAAGGTCAGCTTGAGCGTGTCGCCGTTCAACAGGTTGATGCCGTTGAACGAGGCGTCCTGCGCGGTATTGCTGATCTGCGTGATGACGTTGTTGTATTGGGCCACCAGGTTGGCGCGAATGGCCTGCGAGCTTGCGTCGGCAACCGGCGCGCTTCCGGTAGCCGAGAACGTCGCCGTACCGCCGCCGGTGTTGGTGTAGCTAACGGCACCAATCGTGGACGAAGCGGCATCGTTGGTCGTGGTAATGACCAGCTTGTTGTTGCTGTCAAGGCTCGCAGTCAAGTTGCTGGCCGCCAAAGCGGTGTTCAACTGCGCGAGGGACTCGCTGGCACCGAAAGTGATGGAGAACGCCGGGATGCCCGTCGTGCCGGCGATTGCCAGAACGTCGCCGGTTTTGATGGTGGTGCCGTCGACCAGGTTGGTCGAGTTCCCGCCGAGGGCGGCCGTCGAACTGACCGACGACTTGGTCGAATAACCAACGGCAGTTTGGAGGACCTGGTTGGCGATCGACTGGGCGTTGGCGACCAGACTCTGCAGCGAGGTCAGACCGGTATTGGCGGCCTGCAGCACCTGCACGCCGTTGCCGATGGCATCGAGCAAGTTGCCGATGTCGGAGGCGCGGTTATTGAGGCCCTGCGCGGTGAAGTAGTTGGTCGGATTGTCGAGCGCCGAGTTGACCTTGTTGCCAGTGGCGAGGTCGTTCTGGGTTGTCGCGAGCAGTGCTGCGGTGGACTGAAGGGAGAGAAGATTTTGGCGGACTGACGCCGAGAGGACGATACCGGACATTGTTCAAACCTTTCTGGTGTGAAAATAACTTGGAGCAAGCGTTACCCGACCCAATTCAGATCGGCAGACCGCGGAACGGTGGAAGCAAGTTTCTAAGAAAGCATGAAGCGAAAACCTCGCATTCGTCGGGTCGATGGCGCGACCAGCGAACAGTATGACCACCGTCATTTTCGGATATGACGAAGAACATTGATTAGACACGTATTTTGGCCGCGCGGCCCCGATTTACGAAGTGTTAACCACAATGGGAAAGGATGCCTGCGCGTTGGTGGCTGCGCGTAAGAAGCGGCCATCCCTGCGAACCCGGATTTATTTCCGGCGTACCAGCGACAATCGGAGAACTGGCATGGCGCTAAAGGTCGAGCTCAAGCCGCATGAGCGGGTCATCATCGGCTCCTGCGTCATCACAAATACCGATCAGCGCGCCCGGCTTCTGATCGATGGCGACAAGATTCCGATCCTTCGCGAAAAGGACATCATGACGCCGGCAACCGCCGATACGCCGGCCAAGCTGATCTATCTCGCCGTGCAGCTCATGTATATCGCGCCGGACCCCCAGGCCAATCACGGCACCTACTTCAATCTCCTGCGCGACATCGTTACGGCGGTACCGAGCGCCTGGCCGATTATCGAGGGGATCAACACCAATATACTCTCCGGCGATCTGTATCAGGCGCTGAAGGAAGCGAGGAAGCTGATTGCCTACGAGAAGAAGCTGCTGGAGGTTGCTCGCAGCAAGCAGGCCAACGCTGCAGCGCGCAGTTCGGCTGCCTGAGGCGGAGGGCTTCGTCATTCCGGGGCTCGCGAAGCGAGAGGGCGGAATCCATCTCTCCTCACGTTCTGTCGGCATCATGGATTCCGGATGGCCGCGTGCCGCGGCTTCCGGAATGACGATCGGTTGGATTGCTTCGTCGCGTCGCTCTTCGCTATGACCACAATTCGCGGTCTCATCGCGAACGTCGCGCGCCAAATTCCAGCACAGCGGCGACGAGCGCTTCGACATCGCCGACATCGGTGCGGTGATTGACGATCGCCGCGCGGATGGCGAGCTGACCATCCAGTGTCGTTGTCGAGGGTGCGGAAATTCCGGATTCCTGAATGTCGGCGACAATCTCGCCATTCACCTTGTCGGCGTCATCGGCACGGTAGCGGAAGCAGACGATATTGAGCTGCACCGGCACCATCAGTTCCAGCCGAGGCTCTGCCAAAATCCGTGCTTCCAGGTAACGGGCAAGCGCGCAGGTGCGCTCGATCATCGCGCCCAGCTTCGCAGTGCCGTAGGCTTTCAATGTGAACCAGGTCTTGAGCGCCCGAAAACCCCGCGACAGATCAGGCCCGAAGTCGCACGGCCAGGGCTCACCCGCGGCGAGCCCTCGCGCTTCACGGCGCAGATACGCCGCGGGCGCGGCAAACGCCTCGCGATGGCGCTCGCCGTCGCGCACGATCAAAAAGCCTGCGTCGTAAGGCACCTGTCCCCATTTGTGAAAATCGAGCGCGATCGAATCGGCGCTTTCGAGCCCCGCAAGGCGCGGCGCCAGCGCCGGCGAAAGTACGCCGAGCGCGCCGTAGGCGCCATCGATGTGAAACCAGAGATTTTCCTCGCGGCACAGCGCGCCCAATGCTGCGAGATCGTCGATCGCGCCGATGTCGACCGTGCCGGCGGAAGCGACCACCAGAAACGGCTTCAAGCCGGTCTCGCGATCCCTTGATATCTGCGCGCGCATTGCCGCCACGTCGACGCGATGCAGGGAATCGACCGGCATGCTGCGCAGCGCATCGCTGCCGAAGCCGGCGAGATCCATCGCCTTCTTCACGCAGCCATGCGCGGCAGTCGACGTGTAGGCGGTGAGCAGCGCGCCCGCCTCGCCAAGTCCCTGCTGCCTGACGAGCTGGCCCAGCGCCGCCGTTCGCGCCACCAGCACCGCCATCAGGTTCGCCATCGATGTTCCCGTGACGAACAGGCCGCTCGCCCCGTGCGGCAAGCCAAACATCGCCCGCGTCCATTCCACGATCTGACGCTCGACTTCGATCGGAATGTGGTCGCGGCCGCCAAGATTGGCGTTCAGCCCACCGGCCAGCATCTCCGCCAGCATGCCGACGGCGGTTCCACCGCCATGCACCCATCCCATGAAGCCGGGGTGAACGTTGCCTGTCGCATAGGGTGCGATGAATTCGATAAATTCGTCATAGACCTCGCCGAGATCGGAAGCCTGGGTTGGAAGCTCGCCGCGAAAACGCGCGCGAACCTCGTCCGGTATCGGACGCCATACTGGCCGCGCCCGGACATTGGCGATGTAATCGATCATGTCATCGAGCATGCGATGACCCTGGGTGCGCAATTCTTCCCAGTCATGCGGATCGAGCGTCTGGCTCGGCCCGGGCAGCGCCGATGTCATGCCGCCCTCTCCCGGATATGTCTGGCGCGACGATACAACATTTCCGCAAACGCATCGAACACCTTGCGCATTTGCGGCACCTTGTAGGGAAAGATATCGGGTGGATCCATGTCGTGAACGATCGCGGTGTTGTCGGCTTCGAAGACCAGAAGCGATCCGTTCCTGGTTTCCCCGCAATCTACGGTGAAATAGTCGAGCCCAATCCGCTCGGCCAGGCCTGAAAGTGCCGCGCGATGCCTTTTTGCAAAGCCGGCCTCGAACGTCTGCATGAATGTCTGTTCCTCAAGCCGCTTGCTCGCGTCTTGCGACATTGCCGCATTGAGATACCAGATGTCCCAGCGATCGGCGATCGCAAGATGGCAGGCGTAAGGCATGCCGTCGATCACGACGATCCGGTATTTGCGAAACAGGCCATCGGCGCCTGCGTAATCAACAAAGCGCGAGACGAAGAATTCCTCTTCGCAGCGCTCGCCAAGATATCCTTCCATCGCGACGGGATTATCGATCCTGGCAAGGCCTCTGCCGGCATGCGATCCACGCGGCCTGACGATGAGAGGAAACGAAAGCCCGGGCGCGATATCGGCAGGCGCTGCGACCGATCGTGACAACTGCAAGAGGCAAGCCCTCGGCACGGCCACGGTTTGCGGAATCTCGAGACCGTCTATGCCACGGAGCAACCCATGCAATTTGTCCCGATCGAGACGACTGACGAGATGCGGCGGATTGAGAACGGGCCGCGGCCATTTCGCCATGGCGTCTGCGATCTTGCGCAGGGCGTCGCGGCAGTCGTCCGAATCCGAGGCGATCACGATGGCGATGTCGTGATCGGGCAACGGTTCGGGCAGTTCGCAATCCGGGACGACATAGAGCGTCGTCAGTTCGACGCCACTGTCTTGAAGCAGAAATTCGATCGGCGTGTTGCTGCCCATGTCGGTTGCGGCCGCCAGCGCCAGGACACGCAACGATGGATTCCTCGCCGAGCATGACGATCGAAACAGTCGATGGCGCAATAGTATCTCGTGTTGAATCGCCAAACCCGCATGCTTGTCGCCAAGCAGTTGCGCAATCAGGGACAGATCGAGCCCCTCGCCCGCTTCGATGGTGCCGTCGATCAATCTGGCAATCAGCCGCTGCCATAACGGACGAAGATCGACGCCACTCGCCGACATTCGCGTCAGCCTGGCAAGGCCGATGCGTTCAGCGCAAGGCGGCCGAGGGAGGCCGGTCGTTTCGGGAGTTGAGGCCTCTGTCTCACGCCGCATCGGTCGCAAGCGCCGGAGCCGCGAATTGCGAGGCGACCTCGCCATGGAAGACGGACGGACCTACGTGATCAAGCCTGCTTTGGATGTCGGCCCATATTTCGCCGCCAAGGTCGGTCCAGCGCTTGCAGAATGCGAAATCCTCGCTGAGATAGGTTCCGCTCTCCGCCTCGATCATGGATTCGAACAGCGCAAACCGGTTTGGACTTCCCGCGAGCTTGTCCAGCGAGTGTTCGCGAAAGAATTGCAGCGGCGCATAGGCCGGGTGCGCGCACATTCTTTCAAAAACGTGGCGACGGATCATCAGAAAACCCGTTCCAGCATAGCGCACGCGCGTGAAGCCATTCACGACCGCAACGTGGTCGGGATCGTTGATCTCCAGAACATAGTCGAGCGCTGCGGCCGGCACGTTCTGCCGTTTGCCTTCGATGGCGCGTTTGGCCTTGTCCCAGTTGACCCGCTTGATCGGATAGACGCCGGCCACGACGTCCGCCCCGGATTCGATCAGGCGGAACACCTGGTCGGGCGTAAAGCCGATATCGGCGTCGACAAAGAGCAAGTGTGTTGCCGTGGGATCATCGAGGAAGAGGGTCACGAGGTTGGCGCGCGCGCGCGTGATGAGCGCGTCGCCATCGCGCAATTCGATCTTGAGTTTCAGATTGGACATGGCGCGCGCAGCGCGCTGCATCTGGAAGATGGAGGTTGCATAGATGGTGGAGACCTGACCGCCAAAACAGGGCGTTGCCACCACAAGATGAATTTGCTCGGTCATGAAGGGGCTCCGGCGGGCGTCGTTCGCATTCGTCACCAATCAGTAAATAGACGTGGTTAACGAAATCCTAACGGTCGTGCGCCCTATCCGCTTCGCCCGGCCACCATTCGCAATTCGTCGCCCAGGCGGGCGATCACACGCGCCCAATCGCCGAACGCCGACTGCCTGAACAGCTTCGCGGTCGGGTACCAAGGCGTGTCCTCGCGATCGCGCATCCAGCGGAAGTCGGCCGCGAAAGGAAGCAGGATCACGACCGGTTTACCGAGCGCCCCGGCCAGATGCGCTACCGCCGTGTCGACCGAAATGACGACGTCGAGCAGCGAGATGACTGCGGCCGTGTCGGCGAAATCGCGCAATTCTCCACCGAGATGGACGAGGTTCGTCAGATCTCGCAACACTTCGCCGTCCGCGGCGCGTAACTCCGTTTGAAGACTGATGCAGGACAATGGCGCGCTCGCAAGCAACGCGGCCAGGCTTGCTAGCGGGATGGAGCGGTTGGCGTCGTTGTCGTGGAATGGCGAGCCGGACCACACGAAACCGGCACGCGGTCGCTTTGGCAGACGATCGCGCCAAAGCGTCAGTCGATCCGCGGAAGCCGTGAGGCAGGGAATCGAGGCGGGGATCGTTTCAATCCTCGTTCCGAACGCAAGCGGAAGGCTCAGCATCGGACACTGCAGATCGAACCGGGGTAGTGGTTCGCCTTCTGCGATGACTTCGATGTCGTCGAGCTGCGACAGCAACGAACGCAATTGCGGCTGGACCTCGCAAATAACCTTCGCGCCACGGCCGGCCAATAGCGGTGCATACCGGATGAACTGAATCGTATCGCCAAACCCCTGCTCGGCGTGGAGCAGAATTTTCTTGCCGGCAATCGGCGCTTCTCCCCGCCACAGCGGGGCGTCGAGTTTGCGCCGCCTTCTGGCAAACCTGCCGGTTTTCCATCGCCACTCGTAATCCTTCCAGCCCTCGAAATCGCCGAGCGTCAGCCGCGTCATGCCGGCCTCGAAATGAGCTTCAGGAAAATCGGGTGCTTTCGCGAGCGCGGCGTTGAAGTCGGCAAGCGCCTCAAGGGGCCGGTTGAGGCGGCGGAGCGCGTGGCCACGGTTGGTCAGGATTTGCGGATGACCCGGCATCGCCGCCAGCGCCCTGTCAAAGCTCGATATCGCTTCAACCGGTCGGTTCAGACGCAGATACGCGTTGCCCCGGTTGACGAGCGTTCCGGCGTGGCCGGGATTTTTCGCCAGCACCTCATCGTAGTTTGCAAGCGCTTCGTCGATACGGCCGAGCTCGCTACAGGCGTTGCCAAGATTATACAGAATTTCCGGATGACCCGGCGCCAGCATCAGGGCGTTGCGATGGTTTGCCGCCGCCTCCTCGAACCGTCCCGCCGCGTGAAGCGCAAGACCAAGGTTGGACATCGCATCCGCAGAACAATTGACCTTCATTGCCTTCGACAGAAAACCCAGCGCCTCGTTCGGGCGGCGGCGCTGCAGGTTGAGTAGCCCGAGTATCTGCAACGCATCGAAATCGTCTTGCCGATATTCGAGAATGCCCGTGCACAGCCTTTCAGCCTTGTCGAGATCGCCTTGCGCAAACGAACTCAGCGCCTGCCGATGCAGCCGCGACAGATTCGGCATTCGCGCCGAAGCATTCTTCCAATTAGAAGACAACCCGCTTTTCTCCAAAGCGCAGGTTCGAACACCCCGCTCGAATCAATTCCCGCTTCGCAGGCTATCATGTCCCCTATTTCTGGAGATATTTTGCCGGCGGAAAATCGCGTGAGTAAACCGGACTGGCAAGGAAGGCCTGCTTGCCGTAGGTCCAGAACTGGCTTACGTCCGGATAGGTCTTGAACACGGAATTGACGAGGCGTCCGTCTTTTCGCATCACCTTGCGCAGATAAACGTTGCCAACCACGTTGCCCAATTCGTCGAACTTCACCGGTCCCCGCGCGGTCTCCACATTGGTCGCGCGCAGCGCAGCCATCAATGCAGCCTTGTCTTCGACCCTGCCGTTGACGGCCTTGACGGCGGCCTCGAGCACCGCCCCGTTCACGTAGGTGCTGGCGGCGTAAAATCCCGGATCGTAGGTGAATTCCTTTCGGAACGCAGGCGCAAACACCCGGTTTGGCCTGGCGTCCAACTCGGCCGAATACCAGCAGGTCGTGATGATACCGAGTGCTTCATCACCCATATTGCGCAGCACAGCCTCATCGAGCGCGGTCATGCCGCCGATCACCTGCATCTTGTCCTTCAGACCGTATTCCACGAACTGCTTCAGGAATCTGAACCCGTTGGAGCCGGCAAAGCCCAGAAAAATCGCGTCCGCATTTTTCAACTGCGCAACGTAGCTTCCGTAATCGGGAACGGTCAGCGGCGGGAACAGTTTTTGAATGATCTGGCCGCCATTATCCTCGAAGACCCGCTGGAAGCCGGCACACATCTCCTGGCCATAGGCGATGTCGTCGGCGATCGTGATCATCGTTTTGAACTTGAGCTCCCTGGCGGCATAGTCGCCAAGGGGGTGCGCGCATTGGGAGGAAGTGGATGTTGCGCGAACGAACCAGGGATTGGCGTTGCGCTGGGTCATGTCCTCCGCTGCAGCCACCGACAGCGTCGGGATCTTGTTCTGGCGAATATAGTCATCGATTGCCAGCGCCTCGAACGCCGCCAGCGGCCCGATCAGGCAATGCACGTCGTTCTTCTCGACCATCTCCTGGGTTTTGCTGCGCGCGGTCGCCGGCACACCCGCGGTATCCCCGACCACGAGCTCAACCTTGCGGCCTGCCATCATGTAGTCTCGTTCCTTCAAATACATCACAAGCGCGCGCTCCATGTCGATTCCACCGGAAGCGAGCGCTCCGGTCTTGACCGTCAGGAGGCCGACGCGGATCGCTCCATCAGCGGCGCGCGCGCCACGAGGCAAGGCCAGACTCGACAAGCCGGCGCCGGCCATGCCTGAGACGAAGTGGCGTCGGGATACTTTCATGATGTCCTCCCTCAATCCGGTTTTTGTTCAGTCGAGCCGCTTGCATTGAGGGCCGGATTCTTCCCTTCGCGCGACAATCGGCACCAGCACGTTGCATAAGCCTTTCCGATCGATGTGCAAAGTGGTCGTTCCTGCAAACAGCCGCTGCGGCCTGTCGCGCGGATCATCGTGCAGGAATGGCCCGCAACCCAAAAGCTCGTTCTTGAAGTTGGAAAGCTTCGCACCCGTCGTTGCCTGCCAGGTATAATCTCTTCCGCGAACGCTCAAGCCGATGCGATATCCCTTCGGTACCACGATCGATGTCGGCCATATTTCGACGGCCAGATCGACTACCTCGCCCGGCCGCAGCAGCTGCACCTCGTCGTGGGTGTGATAGGGCCGGTACGGTCGGGACAATGTTTCATCGAGCTTGCGATGCGACGCCCGCAACCAGCCCTGCGCGATCGGCGTATGCGGGTCGATCGCGCCCACAAAAGTCACCTCTCGCATGTCGGGACTGAAGACCCGAAAGACCAGAAAGATATCGGCGTCCTCGGTGGTGGAAGAGATTCGCAAATTGGCCGCCAGGGGGCCAGTGATCTCCGTCTCTTCGGTGAGCGGCTGCGACACGAACGTCAACCCGTCTCCCATCGCGGCAAAACCGATCTCCGCGTCGTCCGCCGGCGGTTTCAGGGAAAGCGTCTGATCGCAGGCGTTCAGGTAAAACTTCGTCCAGGCCGTCGACGGCAGCGGCCATGCAGATTCGAACCGTTCGACGAAGCGATCGACGTGACGGACCTGCAGCTGCACTTTCGGCCGTTCCGCCCAGCCATTGGCCTCGCCCTTGAGATAGAAATCGAAGAAGCGCTGCTGCAGCTTTCGTCCGTAGTCGGTATAAAAATGCGTCCAATGCTCGAGGCCATGACACTCCAGCCACTTTTCCTTTGACGCAGCACGAACGAAGCCTTCGAAATTTCCACGCGGGTGCAGGCCTTGGCCACCCCAGTTGGCCGCCGACAAGAACGGCACGACAACCTTGTCCCAGTCGGGCGAGCGCGCCTTGTGGTACGCATCATCAAGGGGATGGGCCAAAATCTCGTCACCAAAACTCGAACGCTTGCGCGCGAGTTCTTCGTCGGACATGGATTCATCGCCGCACACCAATGCGCCGGTCACAAAACTTCGCGGTCCCCTCTCCCCAAGACCGTACTGCACGGTCTTGACCTGCATGTCGTACCAGTTCGCCCAGAACGTCGACAGGATGCCGCCGTGGTGCGTCATGTCGCGATACCAGTCGGCTGCGCCCTCCCAGATGCACATGGCCTTCAGATGCGGCGGTTGCAGCGATGCAACGTGCCACTGGTTGATGCCGTAATAGGAGATGCCGTTGAGGCCGACCTTGCCGTTAGACCAGGGCTGAACGCCCGCCCATTCGATGCATTGATAGAAATCGCGGGTCTCGCGCGGGGAGAAATGATCGACAAACCCCGGCGACCTTCCGGTGCCGCGCGAGTCGACACGTACGCAGACATAGCCATGCGGAACCCATTTCTCGGGATCGACCACCTCCCAATTCTGGTACTTGTTGGTCGACCCGTAGGCAACGTCAGGGTGGTTGCCGATCATCGCCTGCCAGGCGCTCGGATAGCCTTTCTGAAAGGCCAGCCCTTTGGCGTAAGGGCCGTAGGTCAGGAGCACCGGCCATCGGCCTTCACCCATCGGCCGGAATACGTCCGCCCGCATCACGACGCCATCATCCATGACGATCGCGGCGTCCCATTCGATCAGCATGTTGTCCTGCTCGACCGCAGCCATCCTCTCCTGCCCCTTCTTGTTGTATCGCAAGCAAGGAGTGTTGAGTTTTCCTTGCAATTTATCAAACGAAAAATCCGCTCTCCTCGAAGCGATGCCTTCGACGCGCTGCGCTCGCCCGGCGCAGACGGCAGCGTGACGGCCGCGCAGGTCGCGCTGCGGCATCGAGCCCCTGTGGATTTCAGCCAACCCGCCCGGCGCCGGCCGCGTTAGGGAAGCATCAATCATAGAATTCGGATCGTTCCCGACACGAGCGGAATTGCGCTTGGTAACGAACTCTTGGGGTGAAACGGGTAAGGCGAGCGCAACACAACCTTCGGGGCAGCTCGCCAGGGCAACCGGCCCGACGGGCGCGGTTGAAATCGATCAGCTCGCAGCGCTCGTCGGCAGCGCATATGACGAATTCGATCGCGGGGGGCGTCGAAACCTCGCAACAGCACGAATTGCTGCGCTCGCTAGGTTGCGAGGAAATGCAGGGCTACCTTTTCAGCCCGGCAATACCCGCAGCCGGAATCCGGCGGCTGTTGCATTCCGATCGCGGCAGAGCGGTCGCGCAAGGACCTCGCCACCAGCGGCGTCCCGTTACGCCGCGCCGTCGTGGCTGCGCCCCGCACGGCGATACAACATCGCCGCAAACGCGCCGAAGATCTTCCGCATCTGCGGCGACTTGTAGGGAAAGATTTCGGGCGAATCCATATTGTGAACAACCGCGGTATTGTCGGCTTCGAATATCAAGAGCTTGCCGTTCTTGTTTTCCGCGCAGTCGATCGTGAAATAGTCGAGGCCGACGCGATCGGCAATGGCGGCGAGCGCGACCTCGTGGCGGGAGCCGAAATCGCTGTCGAAGTCGCGCATGAAACGCTCCTCCTCGGAACGCTTCGAAGCGCTGAAGGCCATTCCCGCGTTGAGGTACCATATATCCCAACGCTCGGCGATTGCCATGTGACAGGCATAGGGCCGGCCGTCGACGAATGCGATGCGGTATTTGCGAAACAGGCCGTCCGGCCCCGCATAGTCGACAAAGGGTGCGACGAAGAATTCCTGCTCCCGGCGATCGGCAAGGTACCCTTCGAGCATGCCGCCATCGTCCACCCTGGCGAGGCCCACCCCTGCATGCGAACCGCGCGGCCGCACGATGATCGGAAATTTCAGTTCGGCCGCCGAAACCCCAAATCCCTCCCGGGCCGCCTCGGTCAGCCGCGCGCGCGACATGCCGAGCGTTGCAGGGATTTCGAGCGCGGAAATGCCGGCAAGCAGGCGATGCAACTTGTCCCGATCGAGGTTGCGCACAAGCCGCGGCGGGTTGAGCAGCGGACGCGGCCATTGCGGCGCCATCGAATCGATCTTGCGCAACGCTTCGATGCATTCCGCAGAGTCGGAAGCAACGGTGATGGCGACGTCGTGTTCCGGCAGCGGTGAAGGCAAATCGACCCCATCCACGACGTAAAGTGTCTCAAGCTCGATGTTCGAGTCTTCCAGCAGAAACTCGATCGGCGTGTTGCCGCCCATGTCGATCGCAGCCGCGAGCGCCAGAACACGCAAGTTTGGTTGCGGCGAAGCGCAGGGCGAGCGGTACAACTGATGGAAAGCGAGCACTTCGGCCTGCATGGCCATTCCCATCGGCTTGTCGCCGAGGAGCTGCGTGATCAGCGACAGGTCGAGCCCCTCGCCCGCCCCCGCGTGGCCCGCGGCCACCTTCGAGAGCAATTCATCGCGCAAAGGCCCAAGGTCGGTCCCCTCGAAGGCCATTGTTATCAACCTCGCGAAGCCGATTCGATCCGCGCTGGGATAGCGCGCAAGGCCTTGCGCCAAAGGTTCAACGTCCATCCGATACTCCCGCGAATTCCGGCCGATGATCGCCGAGCAACCGCTCGAGCCTCGTAACGACGGTAGCGACATCACCGGCTGCGCGCCGCAGGTTGTTGCCCGCGACATCTTCGTCGGGTGAAAATGCATCCGAAACCAGCCGTGCGCTTGCGCTGATGCGAAGGGCTGCGGCCTGCGACTTCTCGCCATGACCCAACGCGACGGGTTGGCCGATCAGGCAGCGCTTCTCCGCGGACTTGGGATCATCGGAAGCGGCGTCGCGGGAAAGCGCCCGGTAGAGCGCCCTGCAATCATGCAGGGAAAGGATGCGACCGCCACCACGGACCATGAACGGAAAAATCGTCCTCTGGCTCAATTCCTCGTCATCGCTGCCGGCCTCGCCAGGCCTCGTCTGCTGCGGCAGCAGAACAAGCGATGGCGTCGCAGCGATGATCCGTTCGACCTCCTTGCCGAAGGTTTTCAGCGCACGCCGGCGGAATTCGGACGGAAGGCGATAGTAAGCCCCGATTTCCTCGAGCGCCGCTTCCCAGCGCAGCCACTGGCCAAAATTGCTCCTGACCGGAAAACGCGAACGGAGGTTCGACCAGTTTCGTGGCCAGTCACTGCGGCTACTGTATTCGAGAAGCCCCGGAGGAATGGCGTCTGCCGCATCGAGATGACCTGCGAGAGCCGGGGGCACCAGCAGCGCCCCGCTGAAGGGCGGCCCGGTAAAGAACTTCGATCCGGTGATGATCACCATATATCCGCGATCGAGATAGTTCCGCAGCCGTGCGCGGCCAAGCCGCATCTGGCAGGCATCGATGACGACCTGGACGTTTTCTCCGAAGCGCCTTGCGATTTCGTCCAGGCATCGATCGCTCGGCGCCCGCCAGCCGAATTTTGAGGAATCCATGGCCTGAAGCAGCACCCTGCGTCCCCCCGCGACCGCATTCTCGATCGCCGCGAGAACCAGACCGTCGCTGACGATGTGCGAACGCGCCTCACCCTGGTCGTCGAACAGGCGCAAGCCCATGCTTTCCACCGATTGCGCCAGCCCTGCAATCGGCTCTCCCTTCCGAACCCGGCTTCCATTCGCGGTCGCCGCGCTGAAGTGACAGCCACGCGCAGTGTTGACGGTTCCGCTTCCGGTCTGATCGGCTCCGACGACGACCGTCGTCAGGGCGGGCCCACGCAGCGCGCGAGCGACGA
>Ga0210390_10003118_pt1 | contig 14328 bp, 14 predicted proteins | sample IncBWH11OmetaG_FD_161050 | JGI IMG/M metagenome (GOLD analysis project Ga0210390, IMG submission 161050) | Forest soil microbial communities from Barre Woods Harvard Forest LTER site, Petersham, Massachusetts, United States - Inc-BW-H-11-O ...
CAGCACACGATCGCCCACGCCGCAGGCGTTCTCGGCGTCGTGCGCCTGGTACTTCTTGGTACGGCGCAGAACCTTGCCGTACTTGGGGTGCTTGACGTGGTCCTCGACCTCGACAACGACGGTCTTGTCCATCTTGTCGCTGACCACCAGGCCTTCCCGGCCCTTGCGGTAGCCGCGCGTCACGCCGTCCTTGGCGTCCTCGCTCACTCGCTCGCCTCCTCGGCTGCGTCGTCCTCGGCGGCGTCATCGGCATCCGTGACACTGGCCACCGGCGTCTCCGGCTCGAGATCCTCCGGTTCGCCGGACTCTTCGATCAAGGTGATGATCCCGAGCTCGCGCTCGCGCATCACCGTGTAGATCCGGGCGATTTCCTTGCGGACCGCACGCAGCCGGCCGTGGCTCTCCAGCTGCCCGGTGGCACCCTGGAAGCGCAGGTTGAACAGCTCTTCCTTGGCCTCGGCCAGCTTGTGGTGCAGTTCTTCCTCGGTGGACACGCGCAGCTGCGCGGTCAGGCCGCTAGCCATCAGCCCTCACCGACCTCTCGCTTGACCACCTTGCACTTCATGGGGAGCTTGTGGATCGCCCGGCGCAGCGCCTCCCTGGCCACCGGCTCGGCCACCCCGGACAGCTCGAACATGACGCGGCCCGGCTTGACGTTGGCGATCCACCACTCCGGGGAGCCCTTGCCGGATCCCATCCGGGTCTCGGCCGGCTTCTTGGTCAGCGGCCGGTCCGGGTAGATGTTGATCCAGACCTTCCCGCCACGGCGGATGTGCCGGGTCATGGCGATACGGGCCGCCTCGATCTGCCGGTTGGTCACGTAGGCGTGCTCGAGAGCCTGGATCCCGTACTCACCGAACGACACGTGGGTGCCGCCGGTCGCGTTACCGGTCCTATGCGGACGGTGCTGCTTGCGGTGCTTAACCCTGCGCGGAATGAGCATGTCCTCAGCCTTCCTCGCCGGCGGACGCGCCCTCGGGGGCACGACGCCGCGGACGCTGCGCGTCCCGTGGCCGCTGGGGCCGCTGCTGGGCCGCGGCCCGCAACGCGGCCTGCTGCGCCTCGCGGCCGGCCCGGCTGGTCGGCGCCTCGCCCTTGTAGATCCAGACCTTCACGCCGATCCGGCCGAAGGTGGTGCGGGCCTCGTAGAAGCCGTAGTCGATGTCGGCCCGCAAGGTGTGGAGAGGTACGCGCCCTTCGCGGTAGAACTCAGAGCGGGACATCTCCGCGCCGCCCAGGCGACCCGAGCACTGGACCCGGATGCCCTTGGCGCCGCCCTTCATCGCGCTCTGGATCGCCTTGCGCATGGCCCGCCGGAACGAGACCCGGCTGGACAGCTGCTCGGCGACCCCCTGGGCGACCAGCTGGGCATCGATCTCGGGGTTCTTCACCTCGAGGATGTTCAGCTGGATCTGCTTGGCGGTCAGCTTCTCCAGGTCGCCGCGGATCCGGTCGGCCTCGGCACCGCGCCGTCCGATCACGATCCCCGGCCGGGCGGTGTGGATGTCCACCCGTACCCGGTCCCTGGTCCGCTGGATCTCGACCTTGGAGATGCCCGCCCGCTCCATGCCGCGCTGCAGCATGCGGCGGATGGCCACGTCCTCGGCCACGTATTCCTTGTACAGCTTGTCCGCGTACCAGGTGCTCTTGAAGTCCGTGGTGATGCCGAGCCGGAACCCGTGCGGGTTCACTTTCTGTCCCACTATCGGGTCCCTCCCTCGGAGTCGTCGGAGACGATGACGGTGATGTGGCTGGTGCGCTTCAGGACCCGGTACCCGCGGCCCTGGGCGCGTGGCCGGAAGCGCTTGAGCGTCGGGCCCTCGTCAACCCAGGCCCGGCGCACCCAGAGCATGCCCCGGTCCGGGCGGCCACCGCTGGCGCCCGCGTTGGCGATCGCGCTGGCGAGCACCTTGCCGACCGGATCGCTGGCCGATTGCGGCGCGAAGGCCAGCACGGCCTGCGCCTGGTCAGCGGGCAACCCGCGGATCAGGTCCACCACCCGGCGGGCCTTCCGCGGCGTGACGCGGACATACCGCGCTTTCGCCCGAGCTTCCATGTGTCGTCGTTCTCCTATCGGCGGCTGCGCCGGTCGTCCCTGACGTGACTGCGGAAAGTCCGCGTGGGCGCGAACTCGCCAAGCTTGTGGCCCACCATCGACTCGGTGATGAACACCGGGATGTGCTTGCGCCCGTCGTGGACGGCGATCGTGTGGCCGAGCATGGCCGGCACGATCATCGAACGCCTGGACCACGTCCTGATGACGGTTTTGGATCCCCGCTCGTTCTGCACGTCCACCTTCTTCATCAGGTGGTCGTCCACGAAGGGGCCCTTCTTAAGACTACGAGGCATCGCGTGCTGCTCCTACCGCTTGTTCCTGCCGCGGCGACGGCTGATCAGCCGGTCACTCGGCTTGTGCGCCGGCCGGGTCCGGCCCTCCGGCTGACCCCACGGGCTGACCGGGTGACGTCCGCCGGAGCTCTTGCCCTCGCCGCCGCCCAGCGGGTGGTCGACCGGGTTCATGGCCACGCCGCGCACCGACGGGCGGCGGCCCTTCCACCGGTTGCGGCCGGCCTTGCCGAGCTTGATGTTGCCCTGCTCGGAGTTGCCGACCTCGCCGACCGTGGCCCGGCAGGTCGCGTCGACCCGCCGGATCTCGCCGGACGGCATCCGCAGCTGGGCGTAGCCGCCCTCCTTGGCCAGCAGCTGCACGCCGGCGCCCGCCGAGCGGGCGATCTTGGCGCCGCCGCCGGGCCGCAGCTCGATGGCGTGCACCACGGTGCCGGTCGGGATGCTGCGCAGCGGCATCGCGTTGCCCGGCTTGATGTCCGCGCCGGGGCCGCTCTCCACGGTGTCCCCGGCCGACAGGCCCTGCGGGCAGATGATGTAGCGCTTCTCGCCGTCCGCGTAGTGGAGCAGCGCGATCCGGGCCGTGCGGTTCGGGTCGTACTCGATGTAGGCGACCTTGGCCGGCACGCCGTCCTTGTCGGCCCGGCGGAAGTCGATCAGCCGGTAGGACCGCTTGTGGCCCCCGCCCTGGTGCCGGGCGGTGACGCGGCCGTGCACGTTCCGGCCGCCACGCGAGTGCAGCGGGCGCAGCAGCGACTTCTCCGGCTCACTCCTGGTGACCTCGGAGAAGTCAGAACCGCTCGCGCCGCGCCGGCCTGGCGTGGTCGGCTTGTACTTACGGATAGCCATGTCTGGTCGTGTCTCCTCAGGCGCCGAAGATGTCGATCCGGTCCCCCGCGGCGAGGGTCACGATCGCTCGCTTGGTGTCCGGCCGCTTGCCCCAGCCGTACCGGGTGCGCCGGCGCTTGCCTTGCCGGTTCACGGTGTTGACCCCGGTCACCTTGACCCCGAAGACGGCCTCGACGGCCAGCCTGATCTGGGTCTTGTTGGCCTCCGGAGCGACGACGAAGGTGTACTTGCCCTCGTCGAGCAGCCCGTAGCTCTTCTCCGAGACCACCGGCCGCAGCAGGACGTCCCGCGGGTTGTTGTCCCGGCTCACTGGGCTGTCTCCCTTTCCTTCGTCGCCCGGGCCCTGGAGACGAACGCCGTCAGGGCTTGCTCGGTGAAGACCACGTGGTCGCTGGCCAGCACGTCGTACGTGTTGAGCTGGTCCTCGGCCAGGACGTGCACGGCCGGGACGTTCCGCAGGGACTTCCAGGTGATCTCGTCGTCGCGGTGGGCGACCACGAGCACCGGGCGGCCCCAGGTGCCGCCGGAAGAGGACACAGCCCCGGTCAGCACGGCCACCGCGTCCTTGGTCTTCGGCACGTCGCCCTCGACGAAGCTGCTGACGACCAGGACCCGGCCGTGGCTGAGCCGGTCGGACAGCGCGCCGCGCAGGGCCGCGGCCTTCATCTTCTTCGGCGTCCGCTGCACGTAAGAGCGCGGCACCGGGCCGTGCACGACGCCGCCGCCGGTGTACTGGGGCGCGCGCAGCGAGCCCTGGCGGGCCCGGCCGGTGCCCTTCTGCCGGTACGGCTTCTTGCCGCCGCCGCGGACCTGGCCGCGGCTCTTGGCGGCGTGCGTGCCCTGCCGGGCCGCGGCCTGCTGGGCCACCACGACCTGGTGGATCAGCGGGATGTTGACCTTGGCGGCGAAGATCTCCTCCGGCAGGTCGACCGTCTTGCCCTGAGCGCCAATGACGCTGACGGCGGTCATCAGGATTCACCCCCACGCTCGGTCAGATTCCGGACCGCGGTGCGGACCAGCACGACCCGGCCGCGAGGACCGGGCACCGCGCCCTTGATCAGGAGCAGGCCGCGCTCGGCGTCGACGGCGTGCACGGTGAGCGACTGCACCGTGGTGCGCACGCCGCCCATCCGGCCCGCCATCCGCACGCCCTTGAACACGTGACCGGGGGTGGCGCAGGCGCCGATCGACCCCGGTGAGCGGTGCTTGCGCTGGGTGCCGTGCGAGGCGCCGAGCCCCTTGAAGCCGTGCCGCTTCATGACGCCCGCCGTGCCCTTGCCCTTGCTCTTGCCGGTCACGTCCACGTGCTGCCCGCTGGTGAACACCTCGGCGGTGAGCTCCTGCCCGAGCGTGTACTCCGACGCGTCGTCGGTGCGCAGCTCGGCCAGGTACCGGCGCGGGGTCAGGCCCGCCTTCTCGAACACGCCGCTGACCGGCTTGGTCACCTTGCGCGGATCGATCTCGCCGAAGCCCATCTGCACGGCCGAGTACCCGTCGGTGCCGGGGGTCCGCACGGCGGTTACCACGCACGGCCCGGCCTGTACGACCGTGACCGGCACGATCTGCCCGGCCTCGTTGAAGACCTGGGTCATGCCAAGCTTGGTGCCCAGGATCCCTTTGATCTGCTTGCCCATGTCGGTGCGTTCCTCAGAGCTTGATCTCGATGTCGACGCCAGCCGGCAGGTCGAGGCGCATCAGCGAGTCCACCGTCTTCGGCGTGGGATCGAGGATGTCGATCAGCCGCTTGTGCGTCCGCATCTCGAAGTGCTCGCGCGAGTCCTTGTACTTGTGCGGAGAGCGGATGACGCAGTACACGTTCTTCTCGGTAGGCAGCGGCACCGGGCCAGCCACCCGCGCGCCGGTACGCGTCACGGTGTCGACGATCTTCCGCGCCGAGCTGTCGATGACCTCGTGGTCATATGCCTTGAGCCGGATGCGGATCTTCTGTCCCGCCATTTGTGGCCTCGGTGTCCTTCGCTTTATGTGTCAGCCGCTGTACGTACGTGGTCCGGCGTGCCGCGGCGGCCGGGCCGGTGAGCCCGGCCGCCGCGGGTACGACCGTTACTTGATGATCTTCGTGACCCGGCCGGCGCCGACCGTGCGGCCGCCTTCGCGGATCGCGAACCGGAGGCCTTCCTCCATGGCGATCGGCTGGATCAGGTCGATGTGCATGTCGGTCCGGTCGCCCGGCATGACCATCTCGGTGCCCTCGGGGAGGGTCACCACGCCGGTCACGTCGGTGGTCCGGAAGTAGAACTGCGGACGGTAGTTGTTGAAGAACGGCGTGTGCCGCCCGCCCTCGTCCTTGGACAGGATGTAGACCTGGCCCTCGAACTCGGTGTGCGGGGTGTTGGTGCCCGGCTTGATCACGACCTGGCCGCGCTCCACCTCCTCGCGCTTGATGCCGCGCAGCAGCAGGCCCACGTTGTCGCCGGCCTGGCCGTCGTCCAGGATCTTGCGGAACATCTCCACCCCGGTGACGGTGGTGGACTGCGCCTTGTCCTTGATCCCGATGATGTCGACGGTCTCGCCGGTGTGGATGGTGCCGCGCTCGATCCGGCCGGTCACCACGGTGCCGCGGCCGGTGATCGAGAACACGTCCTCGACCGGCATCAGGAACGGCTTGTCGACCTCGCGCACCGGCTGCGGGATGGAATCGTCGCACGCGGTCATGAGCTCGAGGACCTTGTCGCCCCACTCGGCGTCGCCCTCGAGCGCCTTCAGCGCGGACACCCGGATGACCGGCACGTCGTCGCCGGGGAACTCGTACTCGGTGAGCAGCTCGCGGACCTCGAGCTCGACGAGCTCGAGGATCTCCTCGTCGTCCACCATGTCCGCCTTGTTCAGCGCCACCACGATGTAGGGCACGCCGACCTGGCGGGCGAGCAGCACGTGCTCACGGGTCTGCGGCATCGGGCCGTCGGTCGCGGCGACCACGAGGATGGCGCCGTCCATCTGGGCCGCACCCGTGATCATGTTCTTGATGTAGTCCGCGTGACCCGGGCAGTCCACGTGCGCGTAGTGCCGCTTCTCGGTCTGGTACTCGACGTGGGAGATCGAGATCGTGATCCCGCGCTCCTTCTCTTCCTTCGCGTTGTCGATCTGGTCGAAGGGCGTGAAGGGGTTGACGTCGGGCATCTTGTCGTGGAGCACCTTGGTGATCGCCGCGGTCAGCGTGGTCTTGCCGTGGTCGATATGCCCGATGGTGCCGATGTTGACGTGCGGCTTAGTCCGCTGGAACTTGGCCTTCGCCACTGGTTTCTCCTCGTTGGTTGCTGTTCCGGCCGGGCCGCCTCTGGCGGCGGGCCACCCCCGCCGTGGCAGGCGGGGGGGTGGAACGGTTTAGGGCCGAACTGACTACTCGCCTCGCGCCTTGGCGATGATCTCCTTGGCGATGCTGGGCGGGACCTCGGCGTACGAATCGAACTGCATGCTGTAGTCCGCCCTGCCCTGCGTGCGGCTGCGCAGGTCCCCCACGTAGCCGAACATCTCCGACAGCGGGACGAGCGCCTTGACCGCCCGGGCCCCGGATCGTTCCTCCATGGCCTGGATCTGGCCACGGCGGCTGTTCAGGTCGCCGATGACGTCGCCCATGTACTCCTCCGGCGTCCTGACCTCAACGGCCATGACCGGCTCGAGCAGCACGGGACCCGCCTGGGCGGCCGCCTTCTTGAACGCCATCGAACCCGCGATCTTGAAGGCCAGCTCGGACGAGTCGACCTCGTGGTAAGCGCCGTCGATCAGCGTCACCTTAACGTCGACCATCGGGTAGCCGGCCAGGACGCCGAACTCGGCGGCTTCCTGGCAGCCGGCGTCCACCGAGGGGATGTACTCCCTGGGGATCCGGCCTCCGGTCACCTTGTTCTCGAACTCATACCCGCCGCCGTCACCGCCGGTGGGCTCGAGGTTGATCAGCACGCGGCCGTACTGGCCGGAGCCACCGGTCTGCTTCTTGTGCGTGTACTCGACCTTGTCCACCTTGCGGGTGACGGTCTCCCGGTAGGCGACCTGCGGACGGCCGATGTTCGCCTCGACCCTGAACTCGCGCCGCATGCGGTCGACCAGCACCTCCAGGTGCAGCTCGCCCATGCCGGAGATGATCGTCTGGCCGGTTTCCTCGTCGGTCCTGACCTGGAAGGTCGGGTCCTCCTCGGCGAGCCGCTGGATGGCGGTGCCCAGCTTCTCCTGGTCGCTCTTGGTCCTCGGCTCGATGGCCACGTTGATGACCGGGGCGGGGAACGTCATCGACTCCAGGATGACAGGCGCGTTCTGCGCGCTCAGCGTGTCGCCGGTGGTGGTGTCCTTCAGGCCCATCACGGCGACGATCTGCCCGGCCACCGCGAACGGGCGCTCCTCGCGCTTGTTCGCGTGCATCTGGTAGATCTTGCCGATCCGCTCCCGGCGGCCCTTGATCGAGTTCAGCACGCTGCTGCCCGAGTCAACGGTGCCGGAGTAGACGCGGATGTAGGTGAGCTTGCCGAGGTGCTGGTCCGACATGATCTTGAACGCGAGGGCCGCGAACGGCGCCTCGGGGTCGGGCTCCCGCTCGAGGACCGTGTCCTCGTCACCCACCGCGTGGCCCTTGACCGCCGGGATGTCGACCGGGCTCGGCAGGTAGTCCACGATCGCGTCGAGCATGGGCTGGACGCCCTTGTTCTTGAACGCGGTCCCGCACAGCACGGGGGTCAGCGCGCCAGAAATGGTAGCGCGCCTGATGGCCGCGACGAGCTGCTCCTCGGTGGGCTCGGTGCCCTCCAGGTACAGCTCCATCATCTCGTCGTCGTTCTCGGCGATGGTCTCGAGCAGCCGGTCACGGTAGTCGCGCGCGGCCTCGGCGTGGTCGTCCGGGATCGCGACGACGTCGTACTTGTCGCCCTTGCCCTCGGTCTGCCACAGCAGCGCGCGCATGCGCACCAGGTCGATGACGCCGCGGAAGTCGGACTCGACGCCCCACGGCAGCTGGACGACGAGCGGCGTCGCGCCCAGCCGGTCGGTGATCATCTCCACGCAGCGGTGGAACTCGGCGCCGACCCGGTCCATCTTGTTGACGAAGCAGATCCGCGGTACGCCGTACCGGTCGGCCTGGCGCCACACCGTCTCGGACTGCGGCTCCACGCCGGCCACGGCGTCGAACACCGCGACCGCGCCGTCGAGGACGCGCAGCGAGCGCTCGACCTCCACGGTGAAGTCCACGTGCCCGGGCGTGTCGATGATGTTGATCGTGTGGCCGAGCCAGTTCGTGGTGGTCGCGGCAGACGTGATCGTGATGCCGCGCTCCTGCTCCTGCTCCATCCAGTCCATGGTGGCGGCGCCCTCATGGACCTCACCCAGCTTGTAGTTGATGCCGGTGTAGAACAGGATCCGCTCGGTGGTCGTCGTTTTGCCCGCGTCGATATGCGCCATGATCCCGATGTTGCGGACCTTGGCGAGGTCTACTGCGGTCTGGGTGGCCACGATTCCTCGTTCTCGTAATTCTCGTAATTAGAAGTTCTGCTTGGCTGGTCCCGCGTTCACCACCGGTAGTGGGCGAACGCCTTGTTGGACTCGGCCATCTTGTGCGTGTCCTCGCGCCGCTTGACGCTGGCGCCGAGGCCGTTGCTCGCGTCGAGCAGCTCGTTCATGAGCCGCTCGGTCATGGTCTTCTCCCGGCGGTTCCTGGCGTAGGCCACGATCCAGCGCAGCGCCAGCGTGGTGCTGCGGGACGCGCGGACCTCGACCGGCACCTGGTAGGTGGCGCCGCCTACGCGGCGGCTCTTGACCTCCAGGGTCGGCTTGACGTTGTCCAGGGCGCGCTTGAGGGTGATCACCGGATCGTTGCCGGTCTTGTCCCGGCAGCCCTCGAGTGCTCCGTACACGATGTGCTCGGCCACCGATCGCTTGCCGTCCTTGAGGACCTTGTTGGCGAGCGCGGTGACAAGCGGCGAGCCGTAGACCGGATCGGTGACTAGCTGCCGCTTCGTCGCGGGACCCTTGCGAGGCATCTCAGCTCTTCTCCTTCTTCGCTCCGTACCGGCTGCGGGCCTGCTTGCGGTTGCGGACGCCCTGGGTGTCCAGGGAGCCGCGGATGATCTTGTAACGGACACCGGGCAGGTCGCGCACCCGGCCGCCGCGGACCAGCACGATCGAGTGCTCCTGCAGGTTGTGCCCCACGCCCGGGATGTACGCCGTGACCTCGATCTGGCTGGTCAGCCGGACCCGGGCCACCTTGCGCAGCGCCGAGTTCGGCTTCTTCGGCGTCGTCGTGTAGACGCGCGTGCACACGCCGCGGCGCTGCGGGCTCTCCTTGAGCGCCGGCGTCTTGTTCTTCGCTACCTTGTCCTGGCGGCCCTTGCGGACCAGCTGCTGGATCGTGGGCAACCGCGTCTCCGTCTTTCCCGTCGTTTAGCTTCTGAGGTCACCAAGCGGCCTAAGGGGCCCAAAATCGGGACCCTGCATTCCGCTTAGCCTGGGCTTTTCTGTCCTCCGCCGACCCCCGAGGTCGGGCGTGTCGCCGTGACCGGGAGTCAGCGGCTCGTCGTGAGCCGACTACTGGGAGGGAGAAAACCCGTGCTACCAGCCGGTCAGCCACCCAGAGCCGGTCCGCGGACCGTCAGCTCCTGGCCTGGCCATCAGCTGGCATGCGTACGCGCCCATGCGAACACGGACACGGATGAAGAACTTACCATGCCAGAACACTCAAGCAAAATCGAGCCTCCGCGGACCCGCCCTCTCGGGAGAGCCGCGGCTGCTCGTACAACATTGCTCGCCATAGATAACAACCCGCCCCCGCTGTTTAGTCCCGCTTTGGGACGGCCGGGGGGCACGGAGGGGCCGGGGGCGGGGGACCACGGTCCGTTCGGCATAAAAGAAATACAGCACGGGCCGGCGGCCAGCTTGGAGCGGCCGCCAGCCCGTGACTGGCCTTGCTTACTTACCTGTTGTAGGAGCCGAAGTCGTACTCCTCCAGCGGGACGGCCTCGCCGGAGCCCTGGCCGAAGGCGTAGTTCTCCGCCTCGGTGTAGGCGCCCGGCGGGAAGGCCGAGGACCGGGCGTCGTCGGTGGGCTCGACCCGGATGTTCCGGTACACCGGCATGCCGGTACCGGCCGGGATGAGCTTGCCGATGATGACGTTCTCCTTCAGGCCGAGCAGCGAGTCCGACTTGGCGTGGATGGCCGCGTCGGTCAGCACCCGGGTGGTCTCCTGGAAGGAGGCCGCCGACAGCCACGACTCGGTGGCCAGCGACGCCTTGGTGATGCCCATGAGCACCGCCCGGCCGGCCGCGGAGGTGCCGCCGTCGTTGACGATCGCGCGGTTGACCTCCTCGAACCGAGGCCGCTCGACCAGCTCACCGGGCAGCAGCTCGGTGTCGCCGGACTCGAGCACGTTCACCCGCTTGAGCATCTGCCGGATGATGATCTCGATGTGCTTGTCGTGGATGGAGACACCCTGCGACCGGTACACCTCCTGCACCTCGTGCACGAGGTGCCGCTGCACCTCCCGCCCGCCGAGGATGCGCAGCACCTCGTGCGGGTTCACCGCGCCCGCGATGAGCTGCTGCCCCACGGCGACGTGACCGCCGTCGCTGACCAGCAGCCGGGACCGCATCGGGACCTGGTAGGACACCTCTTCCGAGCCGTCGTCAGGCACCACGATGATCTTGCGGGTCTTCTCGGTCTCCTCGATCTTGACCCGGCCCTCGTACTCGCTGATGGGGGCCAGGCCCTTGGGGATGCGGGCCTCGAAGAGCTCCTGGATGCGCGGCAGGCCGTGGGTGATGTCCTGGCCCGCCACACCGCCGGTGTGGAAGGTCCGCATGGTCAGCTGGGTGCCCGGCTCGCCGATCGACTGGGCGGCGACGATGCCGACGGCCTCGCCGACGTCCACCCGCTTGCCGGTGGCCAGCGAGCGGCCGTAGCACTTGCCGCAGACGCCGATCTTGGCCTCGCAGACCAGCACGCTGGACGTGCGGATGGCCTCGACCCCGGCCTCGATCAGCCGGTCGAGCATCAGCTCGGTCGTGTCGTCGCCCACCTTGGCCAGCACCACGCCGTCGACCTCGATGTCCTCGGCGACGGTCCGGCCGGTGCCGGTGTTCTCCAGGTTGGCCAGCTTGCGCAGGCGGCCTTCGGCGTCCTTCTCGGCGATCTTCATGCTGATCGCGCGGTCGGTGCCGCAGTCCTCCTCACGGACGATCACGTCCTGCGCCACGTCCACCAGACGGCGGGTGAGGTACCCGGAGTCCGCCGTGCGGAGCGCGGTGTCGGCCAGGCCCTTGCGGGCGCCGTGGGTGGAGATGAAGTACTCCACCACCGACAGCCCCTCGCGGAAGCTGGACTTGATCGGCCGCGGGATGGTCTCGCCCTTGGGGTTGGAGACCAGGCCGCGCATGCCGGCGATCTGCCGGACCTGCATCGGGTTACCGCGGGCGCCGGAGTTGACCATCATCCAGACCGAGTTGGTCTCGGGGAAGGCCGCCTCCATGTCCTTGGCCACGTCGGCCGTAGCGTGCGTCCAGATCTCGATGAGCTCCTGACGGCGCTCGTCGTCGGTGATCAGGCCGCGGTCGTACTCGCGCTGCACCTTGTCGGCGCGGCGCTCGTAGTTCTCCAGGATCGCCGCCTTGTTCGGCGGCGCGATCACATCCTCGATGGCGATCGTCACGCCCGCCCGGGTGGCCCAGTGGAAGCCGGCGTCCTTGAGGTTGTCAAGGGCCGCGGCCACCTCCACCTTGGGGTAGCTCTCCGCGAGCGAGTTGACGATCACGGTCAGCTGCCGCTTGCCCACTTCGTAGTTCACGAACGGGAAGTCGGCGGGCAGCGTCTCGTTGAAGATGCACCGGCCCAGCGTGGTGCCCAGCCGGATCGGGTCACCGGGCTCGGTGCCCTCGCGCAGCTCGGTACCCTCCGGCGGGACGATCCCGGGCAGCCGGATCTCGATCTTGGCCTGCAGGTCGAGCTCGCCCGCGTCGTAGGCCATCAGCGCCTCGGCCAGGGACGAGAACGCCCGGCCCTCGCCGATCGCGCCCTCGGCCAGCCGGGTCAGGCAGAACAGCCCGATGATCATGTCCTGGGTGGGCATGGTCACCGGCTTGCCGTCGGCCGGCTTGAGGATGTTGTTGGTGGACAGCATCAAGATCCGCGCCTCGGCCTGCGCCTCGGCGGACAGCGGCAGGTGCACCGCCATCTGGTCGCCGTCGAAGTCCGCGTTGAACGCGGTGCAGACCAGCGGGTGGATCTGGATCGCCTTGCCCTCGACCAGCTGCGGCTCGAAGGCCTGGATGCCGAGGCGGTGCAGGGTCGGCGCCCGGTTCAGCAGCACCGGGTGCTCGGTGATGACCTCCTCGAGCACGTCCCACACCACGGGCCGGGCGCGCTCCACCATGCGCTTAGCAGACTTGATGTTCTGCGCATGATTGAGGTCGACCAGCCGCTTCATGACGAACGGCTTGAACAGCTCCAGGGCCATCTGCTTGGGCAGACCGCACTGGTGCAGCTTGAGCTGCGGCCCGACCACGATGACGCTGCGGCCGGAGTAGTCGACGCGCTTGCCCAGCAGGTTCTGGCGGAACCGGCCCTGCTTGCCCTTCAGCATGTCGGACAGGGACTTCAGGGGCCGGTTGCCGGGACCGGTGACCGGGCGGCCGCGGCGGCCGTTGTCGAACAGGCTGTCCACGGCCTCCTGCAGCATGCGCTTCTCGTTGTTCACGATGATCTCGGGCGCGCCGAGGTCGAGCAGCCGCTTGAGCCGGTTGTTCCGGTTGATGACCCTTCGGTACAGGTCGTTGAGGTCACTCGTGGCGAAGCGGCCGCCGTCCAGCTGAACCATCGGCCGCAGGTCCGGCGGGATCACCGGGATGCAGTCGAGCACCATGCCCATCGGGCTGTTGCGGGTGTTCAGGAACGCGGACACGACCTTGAGCCGCTTGAGGGCGCGGGCCTTCTTCTGGCCCTTGCCCGAGCGGATCGTCTCGCGCAGGTTCTGCGCCTCGGCGTCCAGGTCGAAGCTGGCCAGCCGGTCCTGGATGGCCTGCGCGCCCATGCCGCCGCGGAAGTACCGGCCGAACCGGTCCCGCATGTCGCGGTAGAGCAGCTCGTCGCCCTCGAGGTCCTGGACCTTCAGGTTCTTGAACCTGCTCCAGACCTCCTCCAGGCGGTCGATCTCCTTGCCCGCGCGGTCCCTGATCTGCTTGCACTCGCGGTCCGAGCTCTCGCGGAGCTTGCGCTTCGCGTCGCTCTTGGCGCCCTGCGCCTCGAGCTCGGCCAGGTCGGCCTCGAGCTTGGCCTGGCGCGCCTCGACGTCGGCGTCGCGGCGCTGCTCGAGCTGACCGCGCTCGACGCTGATCCTCGCCTCCAGGGACGGCAGGTCACGCGCCCGCGCGTCGTCGTCCACGTAGGTGATCATGTAGGCGGCGAAGTAGATGACCTTCTCCAGGTCCTTCGGCGCCAGGTCGAGCAGGTAGCCCAGCCGGCTCGGCACACCCTTGAAGTACCAGATGTGCGTGACCGGCGCGGCCAGCTCGATGTGGCCCATCCGCTCGCGCCGCACCTTGGCGCGGGTGACTTCCACGCCGCAGCGCTCGCAGATGATGCCCTTGAACCTGACCCGCTTGTACTTGCCGCAGTAGCACTCCCAGTCCCGGGTCGGACCGAAGATCTTCTCGCAGAAGAGCCCGTCCTTCTCCGGCTTGAGCGTGCGGTAGTTGATGGTCTCCGGCTTCTTGACCTCACCGTGCGACCACTGCCGGATGTCCTCGGCAGTGGCGAGGCCGATGCGTAGGTCGTCGAAGAAGTTAACGTCAAGCACTGGTGATTTCTCCTTCTCGATCAGACCTCTTCGACGCTGCTCGGCTCGCGCCGGGACAGGTCGATGCCGAGTTCCTCGGCCGCACGGAAGACGTCTTCGTCGGTGTCGCGCATCTCGATCGCGGCACCGTCACTGGACAGCACCTCGACGTTGAGGCACAGCGATTGCATTTCCTTGATCAGCACCTTGAATGATTCCGGGATCCCCGGTTCTGGGACGTTCTCGCCCTTGACGATGGCCTCGTAGACCTTCACCCGGCCGAGCACGTCGTCGGACTTGATGGTGAGCAGCTCCTGCAGCGCGTAGGCGGCGCCGTAGGCCTCCAGGGCCCACACCTCCATCTCGCCGAA
>Ga0210390_10003120_pt1 | contig 14327 bp, 10 predicted proteins | sample IncBWH11OmetaG_FD_161050 | JGI IMG/M metagenome (GOLD analysis project Ga0210390, IMG submission 161050) | Forest soil microbial communities from Barre Woods Harvard Forest LTER site, Petersham, Massachusetts, United States - Inc-BW-H-11-O ...
CGTCCCAGGTAGCCGTTGGTGAAATGGTTTCCATAGGCGACCGCGCTCTGATGCTCCATGCCGGAATAAGGCACCTCGACCAGCTTGTAGCCATCCTTCTTGAAAGGATATTCGCCGAAATAATGCTCGTAAGCCTCGATCATGCCCTTGGCCTGCGCGAATTGTTTCTTGGCCTTCTCCAGATCTTCCGGCAGCACGTAGAAATCCAGCGGCAAGTCACCCAACTGATCTGAAAAGTGCACGTAGTTGCCGATGTTCAGCGCCACGTCATAATTGTTGATAGGATATTGCACCAGCCAGTCCCAGCGCGTGTAGCCGTCACCCAAATCAGTCTTGCCCAGAAATTTTCCGTTGGAAACGTCCACCAGCCCGTTCGGAATCGCGACGCTGATCTGCATGTCCTCGACTTCATCGCGCCACTGATCTTTGTTTGGCCACCAGTCGCTGGCGCCGATGTCTTCGCAGGCCGTGTAAATCCACGGGCGCCCCGCGGGATCCTTGCCGAAAGTGAAGCCGCCAAACCGCGCAGTCGTCAGCGGATGTCCCGAGTAATAAAAATCAATCGTGTATTCCTGCCCGGCGCGCAGCATCTGCGGAAAATCGACGAACACCGCGCCGGAATCACGAACATATTGCAGCGGAGTGGTGCCGAGCAGGACTTTGTCCACTCCGAGTGCCGAATGCAGGTCCAGTTGGATGCGCGTGCCGTCCTGCAGCATCTTGAAGCGGATGGAATTCTTGCCGCTGACGGTTTGCTTCTCCGGGTCAACGCGGATATCGAGATGGTAGGAGAGCAAATCGTTGTTGACGCGGTAAGGCCCATAAGCGCCGCGCAAAATGTCCGCGAGAGTCACCGGAACGGGCGTGGGCGCTGCTGCGGTGGCGGGAGGCCGCTGCCAAACTGGTGAAGCAGCCGTAGAAGTGGCCTGCCAAGCTGTGGAGCTGTGGGCGGCAGCAGCCATAAACACCAGAAAAAACGCAACTTGCGCGAAGCGTCTGCAAAAATTCGATCCCGTCATCCGTTGGTTCTCCCGTGGCTGTAAGCGCCTGCTGCCAACAAAAAAATAGCACGGTCAGAATGGCGACGCCAGCGCCGACGATACGCGCGGTACCGCAACGTTCCTTACCCCGTAGGGTGTTCCCCTGATGGTCGGCTCATCACGATTCGGCAATACTGCGCCCGCTTCGTGAGTTTGCGACCGCAAGATTCGCGGCGCGCCGGGCGGTGTTGCACTGCCAGAAGAGTTCGAGCTCCTGTTGACCGGGCTTTGATGCCCAAGCGAGGAACCACATGCGAACGATCCTGCTGATTATCCTGGTGATCCTGCTATTGGGAGCGCTGCCCACTTGGCCCTATAGCGCAGGCTGGGGTTACTACCCGAGTGGCGGGCTGGGGCTACTGTTATTGATTCTGATCATCCTGGCAGTCATGGGTAAATTGTGAGGCACGGCACATGAATCGACCAACTGGTGTGACCGCTACCGCGGTGCTAACGTTTTCTGCAGCTTCTGCGGCGCTGATTCTCGCGCTGGGCTCGTGCGCTTCGTTTGTGGTTGGCGTGCTGGTCGCAACAGGAGACGAACACGGCGCACCGCTATCCGTGTCGATCGCCGGAATGGCTCTGGCGGGCGCTTTTCTGCTGCTGATTCTGGCATTGGCTGCGGGATGGCTGGCGCTGAACGTTGTAGAAGTGCGCAATTGGGCGCGCACAATATCCTTCACAGAAATCGCCGTGAGCACGAGAGAAAGATTGCGCAGCGCTTTTAGCGCGACGGGTGCCGTGCGTCGCGCATAGCTCGACGAATTAGCTTCCTCGCACAAAAGCCGCAGGCTCGAACACCACCCGGGGCGGCGAATCTAAATCGCTGGCATGCGACGCACAGCGCATCAAAATTCTCAGGGCATCACTGTTAGTGTGAACTGCTGGGTGTGAATTGGGACGTTCGCACCTGATGCGCTGACCGTGACGGCGTACGTCGATGCTGGTTGGCCCGTCTTTTGGCCACTGTATCCCGCGCAATTAGCAGTCGCCAGCAGCGCAGCAAACACAGCTGATGCCAGTACTGCGCGCGCGAATTTCACGTCTTGCGTAGCGGACTGTTTGATTTGAGCCGCTCCCATAATTCCCAGGATTACGAGGAAAAGAAAATATAAGCCTGCTGTCCGGAATCCCGGAGGCAGCGGGCTCGGCGGGGCCGTAGTTCCAGCGGCTGCGGGCAGCTGCACGGTTAACGTCGTGGACGCTGCACCGGCAACCGGATCAACCGTCTGAGGATTGAAAGTGCAGGTTCCGCCTGTGGGCAAACCTGAGCAAGAAAAGCCGACGGCTTGCTTGAATCCGTTCTTCGGCGTCACCGTCAACGTCAAGCTGCCGGACGATCCCTGCGCAACGCTGAGTGACGAGCTGCTCATCGTCAGCGAATAGTCCGCTGCCGCAGCTGTTGTCACGGTCACCGTCGACGCGGCGGAGGTTGAAGCCGCGTAATTCGAATCGCCGGAATACGCTGCCGTAATTGTATGAGTTCCCGCAGCGAGGGTCGCAGTGCTGAACGAAGCCGTGCCGCCGTTGAGCGTGACGGCTGCAATCTGCGCCTGCCCGTCAAGGAATGTGACCGAAGCGGTAGGAACTCCTGTGCCAGTCTGCGGCGCGACGCTAGCGGTAAACGTTACGTTTTGACCTAGCGTCAGCTGTGTGGCCGAAGCTGAAACGGAGGTGGTGGTCGCGGTTTTGGCCGGCGCTGAAATTGTGACCGATACTGCCGCTGACGTGGACGAGGCAAAATTCGCGTCGCCGGAATATGCTGCTGAAATCGAATGGGAGCCGATCGCCAGACCCGATGTATCAAACACGGCCGACCCGGACGAGTTTAGTGATGCGGTGCCGATCTGTGTGCTGCCATCGCTGAACGCCACAGTCCCTGCGGGAACGCCGGATCCCGATTTTGGCGCGACTGTCGCGGTGAACGTGACCGCCTGCCCCGAGGTCGCATGGGTTGCTGCCGCGGACAAAGATGTAGCCGTGGCAACCGGTGCAGACGCCTCCGGCGTGAAAACAAAAACCGTCGCGGAGTACGCCGGGAAATTATAATTCAGCGCACCCGACACGACCGCCACCGGCGTACCGGCGACAATTTGCGCCAAGTTCGCGTTGCTGTAGGTGTACACCGCTGCGGTTGGGCTCGAACTGAAATTCGCAAGCGTCAGGCTGGTCTGAATCGCGCTCGTGGTCTTGTTAATCGCAACGACAGTCAGCGCGCCGTCACTCGAACGAAGCGCACCGTATACCGACAGCTGGCCCTGGTCCGTGCTGTTCGAATTCACTGACGTATTGCCGAATTGCCCGCCGGCGCCGTCGTAGTTACGATACAACCTAAAACTGAAAGCGACCGGATCGGTTGGTTTTGGCACCGTCCACAAATTCGCAAAATCCAGGCTTTGCCGGCCGTAAATTCCCAAAACGTCGGCCTCGGTCAGCGCGTCCACCAGCGGATTGGTACCGCTGCTGAAGCTGTATTCCGAAATGGAGAGCTTCGTTCCGGGATAGTAAGTTTGAATCCAATTCTGGAAACGGGGGAGCAGCATCATCGGCCCGTCAAAATAATACTGCTCGACCCAGCTGCCTGAATTGAACGTGGGATCCCACAATGCACGAGTCGAGGCCAGCTCGGCCGCGTCCGAAGAGCCGCCACCGTAATAATGTTCGTCGAAGTAATCCAGGATGCGTTGATGGTTGGCTTGATCGTAAGCTGCCATCTGCTGCAGATAATATTCGCCGGCATATAAATTGTTCTGTTTGCTGGGAGTTCCAATCCACCCGCCCAGTGTGAAATCCACGGGACCAAAAACTTTCGCGCTCGGATCGGTTTGCTTGATCATCGCGGCGTACTGCTGGCCCAGGCTGATGATCGTGTTGTAATCGGGTTGGTTGGGTTCCACGTCACGATGCGTATTGCTCCAGCCGCCCGGTTCATTGTCGAGCTGATAATAGGGAACGCCACCGTTCGCGGCGGTGCCGAAGGTAGATATGAGGTGCTGCAGCCAACCCTGTTGCAGGGCAACAGTGTTGTCTATGTGATTGGCGTAAATATTGTTGTCAGTCAGTTGCACCCCGGCGGTCGTGATGCTGTTGCCGCAATTGTCGCCGTTCGGATGCACGTAGGGGTTCGTGGATTGCTGCGCGCCGTACACCGAAACCGGAAAACTGCAGGACCACGCCGCTGATTTGTTCACGTAGGGAATGATGGGGATCGTCAACAGCGTGTGAGCATTGGAAGCCGTCTTATAAGTGTTGATCATCAGATCGGCGGAGGCGCTCGGCGTCGCCGTCGCTTCGCCATTGCCGCCCATGAAGTACCAGTCGAATCCGGAGTTGCTGGAATCCACTTGCCAGTTGTAACGGGTTGTTCCATCTCCGCCCCAGCGGATATTGGGCACCTGAATTTCTTTCGCGAAGCCCGCGTCCAAACTATAATTTGCGATGCCGTAAACGTCGGGATTGATGGGATGCGGATTGCCGGCCGCGTCCACCGTCAGCACAGGCGTTGTTTGGGCCACGCTGGGTTGCGTTGCCGCAAAAGCTAGCATCATATTCGCGGCCGAATAACAGGCGAAACGAAACAAAGTCCGGCGCATGAATCCTTCCTAGAGAATACGACCCTACGAGGAACTGTTTTTCGAAGATGAAACTAGCGACCGGTCGTACTACGGTCAATGGTACGCAAGGTCAGGTCGCGCAGATGACGCTGCCGGCGCGTGATAGACGACTCGGTTCCCGAATCGCACGAATCCTTTTCCCGCTGAATCCTGGAAACCGCCGCAATCGTGTACTCTGAGCAATCATCATCGCCGGCCAAGGAGGTCGAAAAATGACACGCACTACCGCTCTGCTCGTACTGCTCGTTGCCGCAGCTCTTGAAGCTGGCGGCGATGCACTCGTGAGGGCCGGGCTGCAGGCGAATGTGCTATGGCAGCGAGCAGCGATATTCGCACTCGGGGCCATCGTGTTATTTGCCTATGGGTGGACCGTCAATGCACCTCCGTGGGATTTTGGAAAGCTCATCGGCGTCTATATTGTTTTCTTCTTTCTCATCGCCCAGGTCATTTCCTGGCTGATTTTCAAGCACCCTCCCTCGCTTGCAGTTTTGGTAGGGGGAACGCTCATCGTTGCAGGCGGCGTGATCATTTCGACCGCGAAGGCGTGAGGCGCGATCTCGAGAGGACGTCAAAGGAAGCAAGAATCAGGATCTGCCAGGCTCACCAGCGGCTACTTCGTCTGCTCTGCATCGTTCTTTCTTCCGCCATGTCGGAAAGCCATCACGACGATGCCTGCTGAATCGGAATCGATCCCCGCGCGCTTTCCTGGGACGAAGCGCCACTGCCGCAGCGCCGCAAGGGCTTCAGGCGCGAGCGATTCCGATTGGCTCAAGACCTTCACGGACCTGAGCTGAGCGTCGGCCGCAACAACGTCGTAGAGAATCACTCCGCCGTCCCGGTCCAGCGTAGACGGAAACAACGGGTCAGCGGTAACAACCGGCAACGCGGCTCGCTCGGGCCAAACTACCGAGGGTTCATCGAACTTGTGGACCGCCGCCGCGCGCCCGCGTTCGTCCAATTGCAAAAATTGAAAAGTTATGCCCACTCGGGCTGCGACGGGATGCCCGTCAAGGCTAGCAGGATAAAAACTCCAAGTTTGCACAGCATCGAGAGCCTTTTCCAGAAACGGAGACGTCCCACGCACCACACGTATTTGCATCAGCCTTCCATGACTATCGATCAGAGAATCCAGAACCACCTCGCCCCCAAAAATTGCCTGTGAAGGGAAAGAGCAAGCCACCAGCGAAAGCGGGGTGGGCGGCGAGAAACCTTCGGCTGGCTGCGCCGGGTCGCTCCCGGAATTCGAATCTCCGGAAGTTGTGTGCCAGGATATTTCCTTTTGCTTCAGAAGTGCGATTGCGTAATGCATGGGCACGGCCGCTCCGACGCCCAGTGTGCCTTGACCCGCAGCCGCCAGCATCGAGGCGGAGGTCGGTTGTAACCATTGTCCCTCGATCAGGCCAACCACTTTGCGCGACCCGGCGGAGACCACCGGCGCGCCGCTTTGGCCCAGCCGGACTTGATGGTTGAAGAGAAACAGTTCCGTGTCACTCCGCCCCTTCTCCAGTTGAGAAAATCTGAAATCGAACACCTCTCCCGCTGATCGATCATCCAGGGATCCGTCCAGAGTGTAGGCGTCCAGCGGCTTGGGGGGACGCGTGGATGGAACCACGATACTTTCGCTTTCCACGACCCAGTCGGATGTCAGCGGCAGATATTTAACCGTGTGTAGGCCTTCGAACGGATTCGGCGTGGCTCGCAAGATTGCCACATCGTGAGAACGATCCACGATCACCGATTCGGCTCGAACAAACCGCGATCGTCCCGACGAATCGTGCAGCAGAATATATGCTTGTCCACCGCGCAGCTGGCTCAGGACGTGCGCTGCCGTGATGAGATATCCCTGTTCGTTGATGAAGAAACCGTTTCCGTAGAAAAGGTAGTGATAGCCCCGGTCCGAAGAGGCTCGGTCAGAAGAAGATTGATCCACGGGATAGACGATCGAGCATACGGCATCCGAAAGCACCGCGTCGTCCGCGGGATTTTCGCTCGCTCCGTGAATCGTCGGAAGCGAGAAAACGCAAGCCAGCGCGAAGAGTGCTGCGACGATTGTTCCGCTGATGAGTTTGAATCGCATGACGCCGCTAGCAGGATGCCTCCTCCCACTGCAAATAGCGTAGCAAAGCGCCTGCGCAGCGCAATTGACCTTAAGGACAGTTCTGCCGCGGCAGACAACTCCCTCAGGACATGGCGTACTCTCGTTGAGCTGAACAAGCCAGCGCAAGAACTCGGCGCAGTTCAACCCTCTTGTCACGAACGGCGGCTGCACTGTAGAGTCTCTCCGGTTCTCTGATTTAGAGACTCGGCCCGGTTGCGCTGCAGTTGCGGACGAGTTCCAGGACAAAGAGGAAATTCACTATGCGAACGAACCGCTTTCCGCTTGGACTTGGCATCGCGGCATTGTATTGTCTGGCAGCGCTGTTGATCTTTTCCGGCCACTTGAAAGCTAGAAACGCCGCGGATTCCTCCTGGGGTTTCTCGACAGCCAATCTAGACACAACTTGCAAGCCCTGCGACAATTTCTATCAATTCGCAATGGGTGGATGGATGAAAGACAATCCCATCCCGCCGGAGTATTCCAACTGGGGCACCTTTACGCAGCTGCGGGACACCAACCTCACCGCTATGCGCACGATCCTCGACGCCGCAGCCAAGTCCAACGCTGCACCGGGCTCCAATGAGCAGAAGATCGGGGACTTCTATGCCAGCTGCATGGACACCAGCGCAATCGAAGCTGCCGGCCTGAAACCCATCGCCGGTGAACTCGCTACGATCGACGCAATCAACGACCGGAAATCCCTGGATGTGGCCATCGTTCGGCTGCAGAGGGAAGGAGCCAGCGTGCTCTTCCGCTTCGGCTCCGCGCAAGACATCAAGGACAGCACGCGCGTCATTGCGGCGGCCAGCCAGGGCGGCCTCGGCATGCCCGACCGCGATTACTATTTCCGCGACGACGATAAATCCAAGCAATTACGCGCGGACTACGAGCGGCACGTCGCAAAAATGTTCGAACTCGCCGGCGATGCGCCGGATCAAGCGGCCGCCGAAGCCAAGACCGTAGTAACTATCGAGACGGCGCTGGCCAAGGCGTCTCGCACACGCGTCGAGCTGCGCGACCCCGAAAAAAATTACAACCTGATGCCACTCGCGGAAATGAAAACCCTCACCCCAGATTGGTCCTGGGAGAACTACCTGCACGCCATCGGCGCTCCTCCCGTCGAACAGGTCAACGTGCGCCAACCCGAATTCTTCAAGGAGATGAATCAGGAACTCGCGAGCGTTTCACTGCCTGACTGGAAGATTTATCTGCGCTGGCATGTGATCCACGACAGCGCGCCGGCCCTCCCCGACCGATTTGTCCAGGAAAATTTCGACTTCTACGACAGAAAGCTATCTGGAACCAAAGAGATACTGCCGCGCTGGAAGCGTTGCGTGCAGTCCACCGATGCGAACCTCGGCGAAGCTCTCGGACAAGTTTACGTCGATAAGTACTTTCCGCCTGCTGCCAAAGCCCGCGCCAAAGAAATGGTCAACAATCTGATTGCGGCGCTTCGCGACGACATCCCAACACTTTCCTGGATGGGGCCGGAAACCAAGAAGGAAGCGCTTGCCAAGCTCGAAGCTTTCAACGTGAAAATCGGCTACACCGATAAGTGGCGCGATTATTCGAAGCTCTCGATTGACCGCGGTTCCTATGCGGCCAATGCGCGTCGCAGTATCGAATTCGAATATGCCCGCCAGCTCGCCAAAATCGGCAAGCCGGTGGACCGAACCGAGTGGGGAATGACAGCACCCACGGTGAATGCCTACTACAACTCCACGATGAACGAGATTGTTTTTCCCGCTGGCATCCTGCAGCCTCCTTTCTACAATCCCAACGCCGACGACGCCGTGAATTATGGCGGCATCGGTGCGGTCATCGGGCATGAAATAAGCCACGGCTTTGACGATCAAGGCTCCAAATTTGACGGCAAAGGCAACCTGCACGAGTGGTGGACGCCGGATGATCGCAAAAACTTCACCGATCGTGCCGACTGCGTGGTGAACCAATTCAACGGCTACGAAGTGGAGCCCGGCCTGCACCAAAACGGCAAGCTCGTGCTCGGCGAGAGCATTGGCGACCTGGGAGGCGTGGCCATCGCTTATGCCGCATACGAAAAATCCATCGAGGGCAAACGCCCAAAAGACATTGACGGATTTACACCGGAGCAGCGCTTCTTCCTGGGATGGGCTCAAGTGTGGGGAACGAATCAGCGGGCGGAGGCAGCACGTCTGCAAACGAATACCGATCCGCATCCACTCGCGCGCTTTCGCGGGAATGGTCCGCTCTCGAACATGGAAGCGTTTGCCAAGGCCTTTGGCTGCAAAAAGGGAGACCCGATGGTCCGCGAGCAGCTCTGCAAGATCTGGTAGCTACGCCCGAATGCACTGGCAATTGCACGACTGCAGACGTGTGAGCCGCTGGGCGTCGTTAGGAGATAATAGCTGCCATGCGTGTTGGAGTCTTCACCCCGCTGCTCTCTCAACTTTCGCTGCCTGACGTTCTGAAGAAACTTGCCGCGCTGCGCATCAGTACAATCGAACTTGGCACCGGAAATTATCCCGGTGACGCGCACTGTAAGCTGGCAATGCTTGACGATAGCCGCGCCCTCGCGGCGTTTCAGAAGGTGCTTGCCGACCATGGAGCGCAGATCAGCGCTCTGAGTTGTCACGGGAACGCCTTGCATCCTGATAAGTCGCGCGCAGAACAAGACAGAGCGGTGAGCCGCAAGACGATCCTGCTTGCGGAAAAACTCGGGATACCCGTGGTCATCGATTTTTCGGGATGTCCCGGCGATTCGCTGCATGCCACCGCGCCAAACTGGGTGACCTGTCCGTGGCCTCCGGAATATCTGCAGGTTCTCGACTGGCAGTGGAACGAAGTAGTCGCTCCCTATTGGATCGAGCACGCAAAATTCGCCCAGGATCACGGCGTGAAGCTCGCCATCGAAATGCATCCTGGATTTGTGGTTTACAGTCCAGAAACGATGCTAAAGCTGCGCGCGCTCGCCGGGCCCGCCGTGGGTTGCAACTTCGACCCCAGCCACTTGTTCTGGCAGGGCATCGATCCCATAGCCGCCGTGCGCGTGCTGGAAGGAGCGATCTTCCACGTCCACGCTAAAGACACGCAGCTGTACCCAAGTAATTTGCAGCGCGCCGGTGTGCTGGACACCAAGCCCTACACCAACGAGCGCGCGCGCAGTTGGATTTTTCGCACCTGCGGCTACGGTCACGGCGCGGAATGGTGGAGCGAATTCATTTCCACGCTGCGCATGTTCGGTTACGATTCCGTGCTCTCCATCGAACACGAAGATAGCCTGCTCTCCGCTGAAGAGGGGCTTACCAAAGCTGCAAATTTTCTCAATGAGATCGTAATCCGCGAGCGCCCGTCCGCAGCATGGTGGCTGTAGCGCGCCGCGAAGATAAAACTCGATGAAAACAATCCCAAAAATAAAATGAACTCCGCCGCATGTTGATTTTCTCGACGATTGTCGCGATCTTCGTTTACGGGATGCTCTCCGCGATGCTGGGCACGATTTTGCCCGACCTATCGGATCGCTTCCGCCTCTCGCCCCGCCAGAACGGCACCATCGCCTTCGCGCAGGCGCTGGGGCTGATCATCGCGTCGCTCGGCGTGGGACCGCTGCTCGACAACGAAGGAAAGAAGCTGGGACTCGTGATCGGGCTCGCGTTGATCGCCACGGCGCTCTTTGCGCTTCCGCGCGCGTCCGGTTTTCGCAGCATTCTATTTTTGCTATTCCTGCTCGGCGTGGGTGGAGGAATCGTCGTCACCGGCGCGAATGCACTCGTCAGCGACGTGGGCGAAGCGCACCGAGCCACTGCGCTCAATATGGTGAATTTGTTTTTCGGGCTCGGCGGGCTGGCTACCCCGTTCATCGCGGCAAACCTTTTCGGGCGAAACTGGGTTCGCCTTTGCTACACCATCGCCGCCCTCACCGTCGTTTCGCTCGCGATTGAAGCATCTACCAAAATGCCGGAGCCCACTCGAGCCGGTGGGTTCGTGCTGGCGGATGCGGCTCCCGTTCTCGGACGTCCTCTGCTTTTCCTGCTGGGATTGTTTCTTTTTCTCTACGTCAGCTGTGAGGTGGGAATTTGGAACTGGCTGCCCCGTCACCTGATCGCGCAGGGCATTCCTGAATCGCGCGCGCTCAACATTCTTTCGCTGGGATTCGCGCTCGGCTTGTTGATCGGCCGTGTGGGCGTTTCTCCCATCCTGATTCGTGTTCCCGCCGTCACCGTCTTGCTCTGCGCATCCGTCGTGATGGCGATCTCGACTTTTCTGATGCTGCGGCTGAGCAATCCGCTCACCGCCGCCATTCTGGTCTTCCTCGCAGGGCTTTCCATGGCGCCAGTTTTCCCGACTACGCTCGCCATCGTTGGTGATAATTTCCCGCGCATGGCGGGAACCGCCATCGGCTTCGTGATTACCTGCGGTTGGATTGGTCTCGCCGTCAGTTCGCGCATTATCGGCTTCAGCGCGGGCGGCGATCCGCGCCGGCTCAAAAGAGCTCTGCTCGTAATCCCGGCTTCTGCCGTGCTGATGGTGGTCTTGGATTTAGCGATCCAGCGTGTGCTGCGCTAAGGCAGCGCTGCGCTCGGCGGGAAACGGAATCCGGAAGTCTGGCGCGCTAGATCGTGAGCGCTTTCATATAATCTGCGTCAATCTTCAGCGCTTCCATCGGTGGCATGTCGTACTGCTCCTGCTCGATAAAGGCATGCTTGATATTGGACCGTTTTGCCGCCAGGAAAATCGGACGGTAATCAATGCTTCCCTGGCCCAACTCGGCCGAAGGCGGCGGATCCACGTCGGAACCGGGCGCGCCGCTCAACTTGAAGTCCTTCACATGCAGCATGGAAAAGCGCGTCGGATAGCGCTTCAAATAATCCACCGGATTTTTGCCGCCAACGATCACCCACCCGCAGTCCAGCTCCATCGTCACTTTTTCGGGATCTGTCATGCGCAGCAGCTCGTCGTAAATCACCACGCCGTTCACCGCGCGAAACTCAGCAGTATGGTTGTGGTATCCGAATTTGATTCCGGCCGCATTCACGCGCTCACCCAAGTGATTGAATTGCTCGGCGTTCCAACGCCAGTCCGCGAGCGTCATAGCTTCTCGGGCGAGCCTTTTATCCTCGGATTTTGCGGGCGATCCGTGCGGAAATCCGGGCGACGCGCAGATGATGTACTCAAGCCCGAGCGCTTTTCCGAACTGGATGGTTTCGTCGAGATGTGGCGCCAGGTCCGCATACGAATAGTGGGCGCTCACGCAATGCAGCCCTGCTTGGTCCATGGCCTGCTTCACGTCGCTAGCGCTGCGGCCAAAAAATCCCGCAGCCTCAACCTCACGGTAACCCAGGGCGCTCAGCTGATGGAGCGTTCCTTCATAATCCTGTGGCAGCAAATCCCTGACGGAATAGAGCTGCAATCCAAGTGGCAAGCCCAGCGGATTCGCCATCAGCCAGGCTGCATCGGCACACGCGGCGGCGAAAGCCACCGACGCCGATGCAGTCTTTAGGAAATTCCTTCTGGAGATTACTCGCATGGTCACCGCCCCTGTTTCGAAACGACGCTCATCTCAATAATTGACCGAACCACGCTTACCCATGAATCGTCTTGACGTCCCCGTCCCACTTCGCAATCGTTTTATTAAAGTACGCGTAGTTTGCCAGATGGCAGCCAATCGCGGTGTGATTGCCAAACACTTCATTCTCGACAGGGGTTTTGCGCGTTCGCACCGAGTTGAAAAAATTCGCCTGGTGCGCCGAAACGTCGCTATACCCTGCCGGCGCCGTAAAAATCTCGGATTGCACCGTCGTCTGATAATCCAGCGGCGTGGGCTGCGGATTTTCCGCCGCCCACTTCGCGAGATACGCATTACGAAGCCGCGCCGGCCAACCTTTTGTCGAATATGTTTCGGGCTTGGGAGTAATGTCTTGCGGCGTAAACGTCAGAGTCTGATTCAGAATTTCCATCGTTCCCTTGGTGCCCTGGAATTTGATCGGTTCGCCGCCTTGATTGGCATTGTTGAGATTGCAGTACAGCGACACGCGGAAGTTTGGATAGTCATAAACCGTCTCAATCACGTCGGGGAAGTCGCGCCCGTCCTTCCATCGGAATAATCCGCCAGTGGTTTGCGCGCGTTGCGGAACTTCATTGATTCCCGCAATAAAGTGAATCCCCGAAAGCAGATGCACGAACAGATCCCCCGCCAGGCCCTCGCCGTAATCTGCAAAACAGCGCCAACGGAAGAACCGCGCTGCGTCAAACGGGCGCTGCGGCGCTCCCACCAGGAAAGCACTCCAATCAATGGTCTGCTCGCTCGCGTCCGGCGGGATCGGATACACCCACGCGCCGCTGGGCGAATTCCGGTTTGACGATCCCTCGATCAGAAAGACTTCGCCAAGCGCCCCCGACGAATACAGCTCGCGCGCCTTTTCGTACACGATGGAGCTAACACGCTGGCTGCCGACTTGCATGATGCGATTTCCTTTTCGCACCGCATCCACCATCGCGAAGCCGTCCTCCACGTTGTGCGACATCGGCTTTTCGCAATAAACGTCTTTCCCTGCCGCGCAAGCATCCACCACTACTCGGCGATGTTGATGGTCGGGCACCGCGACGATCACCGCATCCACATCCTTGCGATCGAGGATCTCTTTATAATTGCGCGTTGCCGGCACCTGCTTCTGCACGGCTTCCTGCGCCGCCTGGTGCCGGCTGTCGTAAAGGTCACACACCGCGACGCATTCCACGCCAGGCACCGCGAGCGACGCATCGAGCAGCTCGCATCCGCGCGTGCCCGTGCCGATGGATGCGAATCGGACGTGATCGCTCGGCGCCACCGCGCGGCCCGCACCCCATAGCGCTGCCGGCTCCAGCACGTTGATCTTGGAACTCGCTCCGGAAGCGACGGAGCCTGCACCGATCTGCATGAATGTCCTGCGTGTTAGAGACTTCATTCGCTGTCCTTCCTTGCACGCATAATCCGCGCTCGACCGACTGCATTGTCGACCGCGGTACACGTGATGTCGAGATTTTTCTCAGCAAGTGCTTTCCGCGGCGATCAGCGACGCGCTGGAACGGATGACGTGAGAACAAGCATATATCGAGGAATTTGGACGAGAACGAGAAACCCAGCGGAAGCTAATGGCTCGATGCGGCATCCTTCAATTCATAGCTCACAAATGCCAGCCGTTTGCTGTCCGGTGACCATGACGGCACATTTATTGTTCCCTGGCCGCCGAACAATTTTGCCAGTACGCTAATCTTCCCATCTTCGCGGGACATAAGCCGCAGCGTAACGTCCTTATTGGGCGGATGACCCGTCACACTTTTATCGAAGGAGAGAATAACCATCCATTTCCCATCCGGAGAGATGTGAGGGAACCAATCGTTGAAGTCATCGTGGGTAATCTGCTCTTGTTCGCTGCCATCGGGGTGCATGCGCCAAATCTGCATGATGCCGGTGCGCACGGAATTGAAGTAAATATATTTTCCGTCGGGCGAATATTCAGGCCCGTCATCCAGGCCCTTGGCCGTCGTCAGCCGCGTTTCCGTGCCGCCCGCGGCCGGAATCGAATAAATATCGAAGTCCCCGTTTCGTTCGCCGAC
>Ga0210390_10003121_pt1 | contig 14327 bp, 9 predicted proteins | sample IncBWH11OmetaG_FD_161050 | JGI IMG/M metagenome (GOLD analysis project Ga0210390, IMG submission 161050) | Forest soil microbial communities from Barre Woods Harvard Forest LTER site, Petersham, Massachusetts, United States - Inc-BW-H-11-O ...
GCCCGACAAGCGCATCGTAGCAGTGACCGCGCATCGACAATTCGACCGAGTCGGCGATGACCTCGCGGCTGACCAGAGACGATTTCATCCCCTCATGGCCCATCGCGATGCCGTCGGTGACGGTGATTGTGGTGAATTCGCGCGGCGTGCCGCCCGAGGCCGCGACCCCCTTTTTTGCCGCCTGCGCCTGGCGCGACAGCGAGATGTTGCACGGCGCCGACTCGTTCCAGGTCGTGGCAACGCCGACCAAGGGCTGGGCGATCTGCTCGTCGGTCAGCCCCATCGAATAAAGAAACGAGCGGTGCGGCGCCCGCTCGGGGCCGACCGTCACATGCCGGCTCGGCATGCGCGACTTGTCAAAACTGGGTCTGCGGGCGTCGTCCGGCATTTCAGCATCTCCCGTGTCGATGAGCGTCGGCGCGATCGGTTTCGGCGGCGGCCACCGTAGCGGCCGGGCCGGGGCCGATCAATGCCTCGGGACCGATGCCGAACCGGGGAGCGACGGCAATAAAGATGAAACATGCCGCCGCCAGGCAGACCACCCACGCGGTAATGACCCCGCGGAGCGCCGGATCGAGACTGGCGATGTGGCGCGGCATCGCCGGGCGCTATTCGGCAATCGCCAGTTCTGAGCGGACCAGAATGCCCGGTTATCGCGGCGATCGTCGGCGCGGTGCTGATCGAGGCGATCTACCGAGATGCTGACCTCCCCTTGCCGGCGCTCGACCAATCCGGCAAACCGTTTGTTGGCCGGCGGAAGATGCGGTAATTTGTCGAAAAATGACTATATTTTGAAGGCGGCGGATCTCCTCCGCGGCGGCGATCCGATCCCAGACAATCTCACCCGAACGAGCAGCCTTGGCCGTTTCCTCAGCAGCACCTCCCCCCTCCGCGCCCGACATCACCAGCGTAACGATCGAAGACGAGATGCGTCGCTCGTATCTCGATTACGCGATGAGCGTGATCGTCGCGCGCGCGCTCCCCGACGTGCGCGACGGCCTAAAGCCGGTCCACCGCCGCATCCTTTATTCGATGAAGGTCAACGGCAACGAGTGGAACCGCGCCTACCGCAAGTCGGCGCGCATCGTCGGCGACGTGATCGGCAAATACCATCCGCATGGCGAAGTCGCGATCTACGACGCGATGGTGCGCATGGCGCAGGATTTCGCGATGCGCCTGCCGTTGATCGACGGCCAGGGCAACTTTGGCTCGATGGACGGGGATTCGCCGGCCGCCTACCGGTACACCGAGGCGCGGCTCGCCCGCGTCGCCGACCATTTGCTGGACGACCTCGACAACGACACGGTCGATTTTCAGCCGAATTACGACGAGACCGAGCGCGAACCCAAGGTCCTGCCGGCCGGCTTCCCGAACCTGCTTGTCAACGGCGCCCAAGGGATTGCGGTCGGCATGGCGACCAACATCCCGCCACACAATCTGGGCGAGGTCATCGACGCCTGCTGCGCCTATCTCGACAATGGTGCCATCACCGTCGAAGAGCTGATGGAATACGTGCCGGCGCCGGATTTCCCGACCGGCGGGCTGATCCTCGGCCGCGCCGGCAGCCACGCCGCCTACAAGACCGGCCGCGGTGCCGTGATCCTGCGCGCGAAATCGCATGTCGAGGAGATCCGCAAGGACCGCGAGGCGTTGGTCTTCACCGAGATCCCCTATCAGGTCAACAAGGCGAAGCTGGTCGAGCGCATCGCCGAGATGGTGCGCGAAAAGCTGATCGAGGGCATCGCCGAATTGCGCGACGAGAGCGACCGCGACGGCGTGCGGGTCGTCGTCGAGCTGAAGCGCGACGCCGAGCCCGAGATCGTGCTGAACCAGCTCCACCGCCACACCGCGTTGCAGACGAGTTTTGGCGTCAACATGCTGGCGCTGAACGGCGGCCGGCCCGAGCTGCTGACCTTGCGCGATGTGGTCGCCGCGTTTGTCGCGTTCCGCGAGGAGGTGATCACCCGGCGCACCAGCTACCTGCTCGGCAAGGCACGCGAGCGCGCTCATACTTTGTTGGGTCTGTTGATCGCGGTCGCCAACCTCGACGAGATTATCGCACTGATCCGGGCGGCACCCGACCCGGCGACGGCGCGCGCCGGCCTTGTCGGCCGGACCTGGCCGGCGGCCGACGTGGCGCCGCTGGTGGCGCTCGTCGGCGAGCCCGGCCGCGCAGTCGCCGAGGACGGCACGTACCGTCTGTCGGACGAGCAGGCGCGCGCGATCCTAGACTTGCGGCTGCAGCGCCTGACCGGGCTCGAGCGCGACAAGATCGCCGAGGAATTGCGCGGGCTGATCGCCGAGATCGGCGGCTATCTCGAAATCCTGCGCTCGCGGGCGCGGCTGATCGAGGTGCTGCGCGGCGAGTTGCTGGCGATCCGCGAGCGGTTCGCCACACCGCGGCGCACTCAGATCGAGGATGTCGAGTTCGAGGCCGACATCGAGGCATTGATCCAGCGCGAGGCGATGGTCGTCACGGTCAGCCACGCCGGCTATATCAAGCGGGTGCCGCTGTCGACCTACCGCGCGCAGCGCCGCGGCGGACGCGGCCGCGCCGGCATGGCGATCCGCGAGGAGGACTTCCTTAACGAGGTTTTTGTCGCCTCAACCCATGCGCCGGTGCTGTTCTTCACCTCGTCGGGCCGGGTCTACAAGCTCAAGGTGCACCGTCTGCCGCTCGGCACACCGCAGGCGCGCGGCCGGCCGATGGTCAACCTTTTGCCAAATCTCGTCCCTGGCGAGACAATCTCGACGGTCATGCCGTTGCCCGAGGACGAAGAGAGCTGGGCCGACCTGACGGTCATGTTCGCGACCGCCAACGGCTATGTCCGGCGCAACGCGCTGAGCGACTTCGGCGACGTGCGCGCCAACGGCAAGATCGCGATGAAGTTCGAGGGCGAGGACGCCGACGACCGGCTGATCGCGGTCGCCACCTGCACCGATGCGAACGACGTTCTGCTCGCCACCCGCAACGGCAAGGCGATCCGCTTCCCGGCCTCCGATGTCCGGGTGTTCGCCGGCCGTTCCTCGGTCGGGGTGCGCGGCATCCGGCTGCTCGGCGACGACCTGGTCATCTCGATGTCGATCCTGCGTCACGAGGAAGTCGCCCCCGACATCCGCGACGCCTATCTCAGTCTGGCTTCGCGGCGCCGGCGCGAGACCGGGGAGGAAGCCGACGCCGCATCGGAGCCGCCGCCCGAACCCGAAGAAGCCGAAACCGAGGCTGAAACCGAGGGCGGCTCGATAACGGATGAAACTTACGCCGATTTGGCGCAGCGCGAGGAATGTGTGCTGAGCGTGACCGAAAAGGGGTTTGGGGTCCGCACCTCCGCTTACGACTACCGCATCACCGGCCGGGGCGGGCAGGGCATCGACAACATGGACCTGCGCCGGCGCGACGACGCCGTCGTCGCCGTATTCCCGGTCGGCGGCAACGACCAGATCATGCTGGTGACCGATGGCGGGATGGTGATCCGCTGCCCGGTGCACGACATCCGCATCGCCCGCCGGCGCAGCCAGGGGGTTGTGATCTTCAAGGTCGGCGACGGCGAACGGGTTGTCTCGGTCGCCCGCCTGCCGGACGACAGCGCCGAAAACGGCGATGCCGCCGATGACGCGGCCGACGACGGACCAGCCAACGAGGGTCGACAGACCGATACGGGGGACCAATGACCGAGCCGCGCGTCGGGATCTACCCCGGCACCTTCGATCCGATCACCAACGGCCACTCGGACATCATCCGGCGTGCGGCAAAGCTCGTCGACCGGCTGGTCATCGGCGTCGCGCGCAACGACGGCAAGGGGCCGCTGTTCGCCACCGACGAGCGGGTCGAGATCGTCCGCGACGAGGTGGCGCACCTCGAAAACGGCGACGCCGAGCGGATCGAGGTGCGCGCTTTTGACAGCCTCTTGATGAATTTCGCGCAGTCGGTCGGCGCCAAGGTCATCATCCGAGGTCTGCGCGCGGTCTCCGATTTCGAATACGAGTTCCAAATGGCGGGCATGAACGCCCGGCTGAACCCGGACATCGAAACCGTCTTTTTGATGGCGTCCGACCGCTACCAGTTTATTTCATCGCGCTTTGTCAAGGAAATTGGCGCGCTCGGCGGCGATGTCGCGCATTTTGTCAGCCCGCGCGTCGCCGAGCGTCTGCTCGAGCGCTTTGCCAACGGGCGGCACCGACCACGCCGCCGCGCCGCTGCCGGGTAATCCGAAAGACGCCTTGTCGGCACCGCCGCCAAGGGCCGCCGGGCGGCGGGCACCGCAACGGAAACGCGCGATTTAGCCTCGATTCGCGTGCGCGGACGTGTCTATTATCAAGTCGGCGTGTCGGCTCGCGGACGCGCTCTTGCAACTCGTGAAACAACGTCAGGTGAAGAGCATTCGTGATGGCCGTGCCCGGGAGACAGGGACTTTACGATCCGCGCAACGAGCATGACTCCTGCGGCGTTGGTTTCGTCGCCAACATCAAAGGTCGAAAATCGCACGACATCATCGAGCGCGGCCTGCAGATCCTGGTCAACCTCGACCACCGCGGCGCCGTCGGCGCCGACCCGCTGGTTGGCGACGGCGCCGGCTGCCTAATCCAAATGCCGGACGGGCTGCTGCGCGACTGGGCCGAGGCGGAGGGGCTCCGCCTGCCCGCGCCGGGCCGCTACGCGGTCGCGATGTGCTTTTTGCCGCGCGACGAAAGCGCGCGCGATTTCGCGGTCCGCCATGTCGAGCATTTTATCCGGTTCGAGGGGCAGTCCTTGGTCGGCTGGCGCGACGTGCCGATCGACACGACCGGCCTCGGCGAGCGCGTCGTCGAGACGATGCCGACAATCCGCCAGGCGATCGTCGCCGCCGACCCGGCGCTTCCCGACCAGGACGCTTTCGAGCGCAAGATCCTGACGATCCGCAAGCAGGCGCTGAACAGCGTCGTGACGCTCGCCGTGCAACACGATCTGCCGGGTCTGCCCGAGCTTTACATGCCGTCGTTCTCGACGCGCACCCTGGTCTACAAGGGCCTGCTGCTGGCCCCGCAGGTCGGCCGTTTCTACAAGGATTTGCGCAATCCCTTGACGGTGTCGGCGCTGGCGCTCGTCCACCAGCGGTTTTCGACCAACACCTTCCCGTCGTGGCGGTTGGCGCACCCCTACCGCTTTTTGTGCCACAACGGCGAGATCAACACGGTCCGCGGCAACGTCAATTGGATGCATGCCCGCCGCCAGGCGATGACCTCGGAATTGCTGGGCGCCGACCTCGCCAAGATGGTGCCGCTGATCGGGGCCGGTCAGTCGGACACCGCGTGCATCGACAATGCGCTCGAGCTGCTCGTTATCGGCGGTGGCTACTCGCTGGCGCACGCGATGATGATGTTGATCCCCGAGGCGTGGGCCGGCGACCCGCTGATGGACCCGCAACGGCGCGCCTTTTACGAATACCACGCGGCATTGATGGAGCCGTGGGACGGGCCGGCGGCGATCGCCTTCACCGACGGCCGCCAGATCGGTGCCACCTTGGACCGCAACGGGCTGCGCCCGGCGCGCTATGTGATCACCGAAGACGACCAGCTGATCATGGCGTCGGAGGCCGGCGTCTTGCCGGTGCCGGAGGAGCGCATCCGGCGCAAGTGGCGGCTGCAGCCGGGAAAGATGCTGCTGATCGACTTCGAGGAAGGCCGCATCATCGACGACGACGAGATCAAGCGCACGCTCGCCGCCGAGCACCCTTACGACGCTTGGCTCGAGGCCACCCAGTTCAAGCTTTCCGAGCTGCCCGATGTCTCGGAGGGAAACCGGGAAGAGTATTTTCGAGCGGTGGTGCCCGCGCTGCCCAACGACCCGACCACGCACCTCAATCAGCAGCAGGCGTTTGGCTATACCCAAGAAGACATCCAGTTCTTCCTGGAGCCGATGGCGCGCGACGCCGACGACCCGGTCGGCTCGATGGGCACCGACACCCCGCTGGCGGCGCTCTCGACCAAGCCAAAGCTGCTCTACAACTATTTCAAGCAGAATTTCGCGCAGGTCACCAACCCGCCGATCGACCCGATCCGCGAAGAGCTGGTGATGTCCCTGGTGTCGATGATCGGGCCGCGGCCCAACCTATTGGGCCACGAAGCCGGCACGCATCATCGGCTCGAGGTCGCGCAGCCGATCCTGACCGACGGCGACCTGCAAAAGATCCACGCGATCGAAACATTGGTGCCGGCGTTCCGCACGGACACCCTGGACGCAACCTGGCCGGCGGAAGAGGGGGCAGACGGCATGATGCCGGCGCTCGACCGGTTGTGCCGGGAGGCGACCGCGGCGGTCGAGGCGGGGCACAACATCCTGATCCTGTCCGACCGCGCGACCTCCGCCGAACGCGTGCCGATCCCGGCGCTGCTCGCCACCTCGGCCGTCCACCACCACCTGATCCGGCAGGGGCTGCGAACCTTGACCGGGATCGTCGTCGAGACCGGCGAGGCGCGCGAAGTCCACCATTTCTGCGCGCTTGCCGGCTACGGGGCCGAGGCGGTCAACCCCTATCTCGCGTTTGCCACGCTCGAGCAGATCCGGACCGAAAACGACCTGCCGCTCAGCGCCGCGGCGGTGCAAAAGAATTACTTGAAGGCGGTCGGCAAGGGCATTCTGAAGGTCATGTCCAAGATGGGCATCTCGACCTATCAGTCCTATTGCGGGGCGCAGATCTTTGACGCGGTCGGGCTCGCCAGCGATTTTGTCGAGAAATACTTCACCGGTACGGCGACGACGATCGAAGGGGTCGGCCTGCGCGAGGTCGCGCGCGAGGCGGTCGAGCGGCATCGCCATGCCTACGGCGACAACCCCGTCTATCACGACATGCTCGATGTCGGGGGTGACTACGCGTTCCGCCTGCGCGGCGAAGACCACGCCTGGACGCCGCAATCGGTGGCGCGGCTGCAGCACGCGGCGCGCGGCAACTCGCCCGACGAGTACCGCGCCTTCGCGGCGACGGTCAACGACCAGAGCGAGCGGTTGCTGACGATCCGTGGGCTGATGACGTTGAAGCCGGCGGCCTCGCCTGTCCCGCTCGACGAGGTCGAGCCGGCGAGCGAGATCGTCAAGCGCTTCGCGACCGGGGCGATGAGCTTTGGCTCGATCAGCCGCGAGGCGCATACCACCCTCGCGATCGCGATGAACCGCATCGGCGGCAAGTCCAATACCGGCGAGGGCGGCGAGGAGGCGAGCCGGTTCACGCCGCTCGAAAACGGCGACTCGATGCGCTCGGCGATCAAGCAGGTCGCCTCCGGCCGGTTTGGCGTCACCGCCGAGTACCTGGTCAACGCCGACGATTTGCAGATCAAGATGGCGCAGGGTGCGAAGCCCGGCGAGGGCGGGCAATTGCCGGGCCGCAAGGTCGACAAGAACATCGCCCGGGTGCGCTACTCGACCCCGGGCGTTGGACTGATCTCGCCGCCGCCACACCACGACATCTACTCGATCGAGGATTTGGCGCAGCTGATCCACGATCTGAAAAACGTCAATCCGCGGGCACGCATCTCGGTCAAGCTCGTCTCCGAGGTCGGCGTCGGCACGGTCGCCGCCGGCGTCTCGAAAGCGCGCGCCGACCATGTGACGATCGCCGGTTTCGAGGGCGGCACCGGGGCGAGCCCGCTGACCTCGTTGACCCATGCCGGCTCGCCTTGGGAGATCGGGCTTGCCGAGACCCAGCAGACCCTGGTGCTGAACGGGCTCAGGGGGCGCATCGCGGTGCAGGTCGACGGCGGCCTGCGCACCGGCCGCGACGTTGTCGTGGGTGCCATGCTCGGCGCCGACGAGTTCGGCTTTGCGACGGCACCGCTGATTGCCGCCGGCTGCATCATGATGCGCAAATGCCATCTGAACACCTGCCCGGTTGGGATCGCGACGCAGGATCCGGTGTTGCGCGCGCGCTTTACCGGCCAGCCCGAGCACGTGATCAACTATTTCTTCTTTGTCGCCGAGGAAGTGCGCGAGCTGATGGCCGAGCTCGGCTTTTGCCGCTTCGAGGAGATGATCGGCCGGGTCGACCGGCTCGACATGGTCCGTGCGATCGAGCACTGGAAAGCGAAGGGCGTCGACCTGTCGCGTATCTTGCATTCGGTGGCACCCAAGCCCGGGGTGGCGATCCACAATTGCGAGCGCCAGCAGCACCACCTCGACAAGGCGCTCGACAACGAGTTGATCGCCGCGGCGCAAGCGGCACTCGACGCGCGCGAGCCGGTGCGCATCGAATGCCCGATCCGCAATGTCCACCGCACCGTCGGTGCGATGTTGTCGGGCGAGGTGGCCCGGCGCTACGGCCACGCCGGGCTGCCGCAGGATACGATCTGGGCGAGCTTTCACGGCAATGCCGGGCAGAGCTTTGGCGCGTTTCTGGCGCGCGGCGTAACATTAGAACTGTTCGGCGACGCCAACGACTATGTCGGCAAGGGGCTGTCGGGCGGACGGCTGATCGTGCGCCAGCCGCCCGAAGCGACCCGCGAGCCGACCGAGAACATCATCATCGGCAATACCGTCCTTTATGGCGCCATCGCCGGCGAGGCCTATTTCGAGGGGGTTGCAGGCGAACGCTTCGCGGTGCGCAACTCGGGTGCGGTCGCGGTCGTCGAGGGCACCGGCGACCACGGCTGCGAATACATGACGGGCGGGGTCGTCGTCGTGCTCGGCGACACTGGCCGCAATTTCGCCGCGGGCATGTCGGGTGGTGTTGCTTACGTGTGGGACCCGAAAGGCCAGTTTGGCGACTTGTGCAATCCCGCCGGTGTCGACCTCGAGGCGATCGCGGCTCCCGAACCCGACGAGGCCGACGATCCCGACCGGCCGCACCAGCGTTCCCCCAGCGTCGCCGACGCCGGGATGGGCGATTTGTTGCGTTTTGACGCGGCCCGGCTGCGCATCGTCCTGGAGCGCCACCATCTGATGACGGGCAGCGCGCGGGCGCGGATGCTGCTCGAGGGCTGGGACGAGGCACTCGCCGCGTTTCTCAAGGTGATGCCCAAGGACTACCGCCGCGCCCTCCTCGAGCTCGCCGCCGATCGGCAAACCGCCCACACGGAAGCCGCCGAATGACGGCGGCACTCGCGCCTTGTTGGTCCCCACCATTTGATGTCACGTCATGGCCGGACTTGTTCCGGCCATTCACGGCTGGCGGTCCCCGCTGCTCCGTGGATACCCGGGACAAGCCCGGGCATGACGAATGTACAGGTGCCGCGCGGAGGTCTGATCGAGGAAGCGGCCGTCATGGGTAGGCCGACCGGCTTTCTCGAAATCGGCCGCCGCGACCGGCCGTACGACAAGCCGGACATCCGCCGCCGCAGCTGGAACGAGTTTGTCAAGCCGCTGGCCGGGCCCGAAACCCGCAAGCAGGCGGCGCGCTGCATGGATTGCGGCATCCCGTTCTGCCATGACGGCTGCCCGGTCAACAATCTGATCCCGACCTGGAACGACCTCGTCTACCGCGACCGGTGGCGGGCGGCGCTCAAGACCCTGCATTCGACCAACAATTTTCCCGAATTCACCGGCCGCGTCTGCCCGGCGCCGTGCGAAGCGGCGTGCACCCTCAACATCGACGACAACCCGGTCACGATCAAAACCATCGAATGCGCGATCGTCGACCGCGGCTGGCAGGAGGGCTGGATCGAGCCGTTGCCGCCGGCAGTGCTGTCGGGAAAAACGGTTGCCGTGGTCGGCTCGGGGCCGGCCGGGCTTGCCTGCGCCCAGCAGCTGGCGCGCGCCGGTCACATCGTCACGGTGTTTGAAAAATCCGACCGCATCGGCGGGTTGCTGCGCTATGGCATCCCCGATTTCAAGATGGAGAAGGCGCTGATCGACCGCCGCGTCGACCAGATGACGGCGGAAGGGGTGGTTTTTCGCACCAAAACCGAAGTCGGCATTAATGTCCCGATAAACGCGTTGCTCGACGAGTTCGACGCGGTGGCAATGACCGGCGGCGCCGAGATGGCGCGCGACCTCGAATTGCCGGGACGCGAACTCGACGGCATCCATTTCGCGATGGATTACCTGCCGCAGCAAAACAAGCGCAACGCCGGCGACGACGAAGCTCGCGCCGCCCCCAATGGCACAATCACCGCGGAGGGCCGCCACGTCGTCGTGATCGGCGGCGGCGACACCGGCTCGGACTGCATCGGCACGGCCGTGCGGCAGCGCGCGGCCTCGATCACGCAGCTCGAGATATTGCCGCGGCCGCCCGAGCGCGAGAACAAGGCGTTGACCTGGCCCGACTGGCCGCTGAAATTGCGCACCTCGTCGTCGCAGGAGGAAGGCTGCGAGCGCGACTGGGCGGTGCTGACCAAAAGGGCAGTAGGCAAGAACGGCCGCGTGGCGGCGCTCGAATGCGTGCGCGTCGACTGGGTCAAGGGCGCTGACGGGCGCTTTGCAATGCACGATGTCCCAGACAGCAGCTTTACCCTGAAGACCGATCTCGTGCTCTTGGCAATGGGTTTTGTCGGACCCGTAAAGAGCGGCATGATCGAGCAGTCCGGCGCGGCATTGGACGCGCGCGGCAATGTCCACGCCAATACCGTCGACTATCGGACCTCGGTGCCAAAGCTGTTTGCCGCCGGCGACATGCGGCGCGGCCAGTCGCTGGTGGTCTGGGCGATCCGCGAAGGCCGCCAATGCGCCCGCGCCATCGACGAATTCCTGATGGGCGCAAGCTTGCTGCCGCGTTGAACGCACTCGGAGAACGCGGGATTTGGGGCTTTAGGCAGAGACGGCGCTCAAGTGCCCGCGAGCGGCGTAGTCGAGGATTTGACGATCTTGCGTCATCAGAGTCGCCCCCGTGACTCTTGCCGTGGCCACGATCATCCGGTCGGCAGGATCCGGATGAAACCGATCTGGAAGATCCCAGCTCGCCACTGCGACTTCTGCGGTTAGAGGCTCCACGGCCACAAAGGAGCCGACGACCGCCTGTTCGATCCACTGAATGGTCGGCCTGCCGAGGGTAATCCGATTGCGGGACGCCAGCAGCGCAATCTCCCAGAGGGTTATCGCCGCTATTCGCAAATGACCGGCGGAAGCTGCTCCGACAATCGTCCTCCGGGCCACCGCAGATAACCCACCGGTCCCGAGCACCAACCAAAGCCAGACGTGCGTGTCCAGCAGGAGCGGCCGCGGCTCAGATGTTTTCGGCATCTCCGGTCCATTCCACATCGTCGATCGGACTGATGATGTCGCCGCAAATCTTAGCGGTTCCAGCCATGCATCCAAACGGGTCCCTGGGCGTGGTATCCACTGGGACCATCTTCGCGACCGGCTTGCCCCGCTTGGTGATGACGATCGATGTTCGTCGCTGAGCGACCTCGTCCATCAAGCGCAGGCAATTTGCTTTGAAGTTGGCCGCGGACACCCGAGTTTCGTTGACCACGACGGACGACCATGGTTAGGATAAGATGACTATATAGGTGCCGCGGGCCGACCGCGCAAGACGCGCGCAACTATGTTATGATCGAGCCCGCAAAATGGGAGGAAGGTCATGGGCGAAGTTCTCGGCGTCGGGGTCACGCATTTTCCGGGATTGATGCTGCCCGACGCGTATATGAGCAGCTTTTTGACGCGCACGCTCAACAGCGAACGCATTCCGGCGGAGCTGAAAGACCCGAAAAGCTGGCCCGAGCCGCTGCAGCGCGAGCTTGCCGCGAACGTGAACGGTGCGGCGGCGGCCGAGCACCGCCGCCGCCTGGTCGGCGGCTTTCGCGAGGTCCGCAAGGCGCTCGACGCCTTCGCCCCCGACTTCGTGCTGATCTGGGGCGACGACCAATACGAGAATTTCCGGGAGGACGGGGTCCCGTCATTCTGCGTGTTCGCACTCGACGCGGTCGACTGCCGGCCGTTTGCGCGCCCGGGCCGCGCCGAGCTTGGCAACGCCTGGGGCTTGCCGTCCGACACCGTGGTCCCCGTCAAGGGGCACCGCACCGCCGCGAGTTGGCTCGCCGCGTCGCTGATCAAGGCCGATTACGACGTCAGCTACGCGTACAAGATGCGCCACGAGCTGGGCTTGCCGCACGCGTTTATCAACACGATCCTCTATCTCGACCACGACCGGCAGGGGTTCCCCTATCCGGTGGTGCCGTTTCACGTCAATTGCTACGGCTCCTCGGTCATCGCCAAGCGTGGCTCGAGCGCGCATCTGACCGGCGAAGCCGACCCCGACGCGGTCGATCCGCCCGGCCCCAACCCGAGCCGCTGCTTCGATGTCGGCGGCGCGGTCGCGCGCGCCTTGGCCGACAGCCCGTGGCGGGTGGCGCTCGTCGCGTCGTCGAGCTGGTCGCACGCGTTTTTGACCGCCAAGCACCACTGGATCTACCCTGATGTCGACAGCGACCGGGCGCGCTTCGACGAGCTTGCCTCGGGCAATTACGCGCGCTGGCGCAATCTTTCGACCGAGCAGGTCGAGGATGCCGGCCAGCAGGAATTCCTGAACTGGGTGTGTCTCGCCGGTGCGATGGCGGAACTCGGCCGCAAACCCGAGATCGTCGACTACGTCGAGTCCTATCTCTTCAACTCGGACAAGTGCTTCGCCCTGTTCCGGCCGTAGCCCGAGGAAATCTCGGCTTCCTCAGACGCCGGTCCGGGTTCACGGGCAGCGCTCATGAGCCATGGGCTGGCACGCTGGATGGCCGGCAAGTCGTGCGCGCGGTCCGACGCGTGTGCGCATGTCGACATATCGACGCATGCGCGTATGTCAAGATTTATGCAAAACCTCGACAGTGAGATGAGACAGCGACCTGAAGCGGGCGAGCCGGGCGCGGTAATAGTCCGCCTCCCGCGCTTGCGTCGTTATAACCGAAATAATTGCCCCCAGATGCCCCGGCCCCAGGCGCCAGAGATGGAGATCGGCGAGCTGGTCGCCATTTAGCTCAACGGCTTGACGAATGCCCCGCGTCACCTCCCGGTCAGGGGTCATGTCGAGCAGGATAGCGCCGGTGTCGCGGATCAATCCGTAGGACCAGCTGGCAATGACGCAGGCACCGACGAACCCCGCAAGGGGGTCCATCCAGAGCCAACCAAACAGGCGGGCGAGCACCAGGCCCACAATGACGAGGAAGGACACCGCAGCATCCGCCACCACATGGATGATGGCTGCGCGGATATTGTTGTCCCGGTCCGCCGCGCCGTGAGCGTGATGCTCGTGCTCATCGAAGATCACCACATGCTCGCCATCCTCAAGACGGACATGGGCCGTGAAATCATGCGGCTCCGGGATTTCGTCGGCTGATTCCAGATAGCCTTCGCGCTCCAGCATCGGGAAACGTTGTCGTGCGCCGTCCGGGCGTTCCGTCTCAAGGCTGACGGCTCGCGTTGGCGCGCCTCCTTCAAAGCGAATCCGGAAGCGGGGCGGCACGCCGTCCTCATGAATCTCCAGCCAGAGAACACCGTCGCTCAAGGCGATGGTGTGAGCCTCCTCGTGATGGTCGTGGCCCTCGTGCCCGGGCTGGTGCCCATGTACGTGTCCATGGTGATGATGACCGCCGCTCAGGAGCCAGACGCTTGCGACATTCACCGCCAGGCCAAGGCAGGCAATGGGGATGGCCTCTGCAAAGTGGATCGGCACCGGAGAGATGAAGCGGCTGACCGCTTCATAGCCGATCAGCAGGGCGATCATTGCGAGCACAATGGCGCTGCTGAAACCCGCGAGATCGCCGAGCTTGCCGGTTCCGAAGGTAAACCGGTCATCGACCGCATGCTTACGGGCGTAGTTGTAGGCCAGGGCAGCCAGCAGCAAAGCGCCAGCGTGCGTGCTCATATGCATGCCATCGGCCACCAGAGCGATGGAGCCGAACATGATGCCGCCGACAATTTCGAGCAGCATCATGCAGCCGCAGAGCGCGATGACGCCCCATGTCCTGCGCTCGTTGGCCTCGTGGTCTTCGCCTAGAAAGACGTGGTTGTGTCTGACCGGGAAAGCGGGGATTGCCGTTTCGGTCATCGGGGCCTCATCTCAGGTAGGTGCGCACGACATCGAGCAGTTGCTCCGCCGCTTCGGTGTCTAAAGCCCCCGGATGTTGCTCGGCGTCGACCAGATGCGTGCGCACATGATCCTCGACCACCTCGGCCATTAATCCGGCCATGGCCCCTCGCGCTCCGGCGATGAGATGCATGACCTGTTCGCAGCCAGCCTCACCGTCGAGGGCGCGCTCAATGGCTTCGACTTGACCCTTAAGGCGGCGCACCCGCGCCAGCAGCTTGCGTTTTTCGCGGACGGTGTGTGTCATCCCTCCCGTATAGCCAATCCCCCTATCCTATACAAGGCATGGGGGGATAGCAGGGATGATGCCTGTGTGCAGAAATCAAGACGTATGACTGCACGCACGACTGT
>Ga0210390_10003122_pt1 | contig 14326 bp, 17 predicted proteins | sample IncBWH11OmetaG_FD_161050 | JGI IMG/M metagenome (GOLD analysis project Ga0210390, IMG submission 161050) | Forest soil microbial communities from Barre Woods Harvard Forest LTER site, Petersham, Massachusetts, United States - Inc-BW-H-11-O ...
CATTTTCGTTGTGCCCGGCCTGGGCCGTCTGGTGAAGGCGCACCGCAAGGCTCGCGTGGGACGCAACCCGCAGACCGGCGAACCCATCCAGATCAAGGCAAAGACCGTCGTGAAGTTCCGCGTGGCCAAAGCCGCGAAGGACGCGATCGCCCCCAAGAAGTAGCTAGTTTGAGATCGAACGAAGGCCGGCTCATCCCGGCCTTTGTTTTTTTGCGATGTTTACGTAACGGCGGACGCATTCGTCCGCCGGGTTTCTTAAGCTCAGATACCGCGCAATGCTCAACTGGATCGTCATTGGAATTGGCGATATCGCCATCCGTCGTGTGATCCCCGCGATCCAGGCCGAACCCCGTAGCCGTCTCTACGGCCTGGTTACTCGCGATCCCGCGAAAGCGACTCCCTACGGCGTGCGCGGGTGGGCAACGCTCGACGAAGCTCTCGCCGACGAAGCCGTGAACGCCGTATATGTGGGCACGCCGGTTTTTCTGCACGCGCCGCAGACCATTCAGTCGTTGCGCGCAGGTAAGCATGTGATTTGCGAAAAGCCCATGGCCATGAACGAAGCCGAGGCCCGCGCCATGCTGCAGGTCGCGGATGAGAGTGGGAAGACTCTGGGCGTAGCTTACTATCGCCGTTCGTATCCCAAGGTGCAGCGCGCCAAACAGCTGCTGGCAGCGGGCGTGATCGGAAAACCTGTACTTGCCGAACTCACCTGCCACAGCTGGTTCGATGGCACGGGCAGCCGCAGCTGGCTGGTCGATCCGGCGAAGGCCGGGGGCGGCCCGCTGTACGACATTGCCTCGCACCGCATCGACGTGTTGAATTTCCTTTTCGGTCAGCCGCTGCGCGTCAGTGGCCAGCTTTCGAATGTGGTGCATCACTACGCGGTCGAAGACAACGCTACCGTGATGATCGAGTACTCCGGCGGGATACGCGGCATCGTCGATGTCCGCTGGCACTCTAAGGTCAGCCGCGACGAATGCCGCATTCGTGGCACCGATGGCGAGATGGAATTATCTCCGCTGAACGGTCCCGACCTCGTCTATCCCGGGGGCCACGATAATCTTCCGGCTCACGCCAACCTGCACTATCCCATGTTGGAAAATTTTGTTGATGCCGTGGAGGACAAAGCCCCGCTGCTGGCCAGCGGAGCATCTTCGTTCTGGACGGACTGGGTTACGGAACGAGCTCGCAAGGGATCACGCGCGAATTCCTGATGGGGTAAGGATCCTTCGACTTCGCTCAGGATGACAACTCATTTGATGACATTTCATTTCCCGTATTCGTTCTTCACTACCTCGCCGCCCTTCATCACAAATTTCACGTGCTCCAGGGTAGTCACGTCTTTCGATGGATCGCCATCCACCGCAACGATATCTGCCCACGCGCCAGGCTCCAGGCTGCCGACCTTGCCGGCCCATCCCAGCAGATCGGCGGCATTCACGGTTGCAGACTGAATCGCCTGCAGCGACGTCAGGCCCAGTTTCACCATGACCGCGAATTCGTGAGCGTTCAGGCCATGCGGATACACTGCGGCGTCGGTGCCGAAAGCAACTTTCACTCCGCTGGCAAAGGCATGGGCAACATTTTTGCGCGCGATCGGCATGACTGCCTTGGCCTTGGCGAGATAGAAATCGGGGATGTGATTTCGCTCCGCGTTTTCCAGGAACCAATCCCCGAGATACAGCGTCGGCACAAGATAAGTGCCATTCTTTTTCATCTCCGCGATGGCCGCGTCATCGATGTAGGAACCGTGCTCGATGGAATCGACTCCTGCTTCCGACGCCCACAGAATGCCCTGTGCGCCATGCGCGTGGGCGGCAACTTTTCGACCCAGACGGTGAGCGTCGGCCACGATGGCCTTCATCTCCTCGAGGGTGTACTGTGACGCCTGCGGGTCATCGCCTTTGGAGAGCACGCCGCCGGTCGCGCAGATTTTGATCAGGTCGGAACCGTACTTGATGTTCTCGCGAACCTTGTGCTGGACGGCTGCGATGCCGTCGGCCACGCCATCGCCCACCGCATGATATTCGTAGGGCAGCAGGTTGTTATCGCAGTGGCCACCGGTGATGCCCAGGGCTGGTCCGCTGACCAGCATACGGGGCCCAGGTACGTCGCCGGCGTTGATGGCATCGCGCAGAGCGACATCGCTGAATCCGTCCGCGCCCACGTTGCGTACGGTGGTAAAGCCGGCCAACAGCGTAAGCCGCGCGTTCTTTGCGCCGGTAAGAGTCTGGCGCTCGACGGAAATTCCCAGCTCCTGGTAGCCGAAAAGGGGATCCATGGTCAGGTGGGTGTGCGCATCGATCAGACCCGGCAGCACGGTTGCGTTGGGCAATTCGATGCGCAGCGCATCGGCGGGAATTTTCGCTTCCGCCGCGGCGCCGATGCTCACAATTCGTCCGTCTTCGATTACCAGGGTCTGGTCGGCAAGCAGCTTGCCGGTTTTCACATCTAGCAGATGCCCTGCGTGAACCGCTACGTTTCGCGAAGTTTGCGCCCTCCCCTGCGTCCCCAGACAAGCCAACGCAACTGCCACGGCAGCAGTGCAAATCTTCCTCATCAATTTCCCTTTCCCCAGATTGTTGGATTGAAGCCGCAACTCCTCGCGAGCGACGAGCCGCGCCCAGCAGGCCGAGACCCCTATGATCTGCGCGATATCGCCGCGAAGATGAATATCAGGAACTGCCGCGGATGATCAAGTGGTGGAAGAGCGTCCCTTCAGAGCTTGCCCTGGGCCTGTCGCAGGGGCCGCGTCATGCGGACCGAATGCGTGGGCATTAGCGCCTGACGAACCATATCCTAGCCGCCGGGCCCGTCGTTGGAAACGTATTGCTCGAGCGATTCCAGTTCACGGCTCAGATCGTCCACGCGCCACTCCAGCAGATTCCGAATGGAAAGGATCCCCAGCAGTTTGCCGTTGTCATCGGCGACCGGCAAATGGCGGAAGTGGCGCTCCAGCATGATGCTCAGGGCTTCGCCCGCGCCCGTGACCCGAGTCGCCATCTCAACCGGCGTGGTCATCAGATCGCGCACCGAGGTCGTTCTCGGATCGACGTGGCTGAGCGCCATTTTTCGCAGGACATCGCGCTCGGTAAAAATTCCCGCCACACGGTACTCGCTGTCGACCACCGCGACGGCGCCCACGTGGTGGTCGAGCATCTTATGAATGGCGTCGGCCACGGTGGCTTCGAGCCCCACGGCGGCAATTTCCCGGTCGCAAAGCTCCAACACGCTCATAAATGCCTCCTCCGCTCCGATCACCTGAATTCACCCGTGCAAACTGGATCGTGCAAACTTGGATTGACGCATTATGATCTCGCTGCACCGCTTGTCAAGGAAATTTGCAATAAATCGATCGTGCCCTCCCGAGTCAGGATTCACCGATTTTGCTTGAGCACCGAAGATGATCTGGAGAGGAAGGAGTCATGCAGGTGCGCGTGGCGGAAACCGGGGATGCGGAAGCAATCGTCGCTGTCATCAACGTCGCGTTTCGGCTCGCGGAAGGCTTCCTGTTGGATCGCGATCGCATCGACCTGGAGGCCGTGCAAGAACTCTTCCAGAAGGGAACGTTCCTGATTGCGGAGGACACCTATCTGTGTGGCTGTGTCTATGTCGAACCACGAGACGGCAATCGCTCCTACCTCGGGCTGCTGGCGGTCGATCCGCGACTGCAGAAGTCGGGGCTCGGCTCCCGCTTGATGAAGGCCGCCGAAGCGCACTGCGCGAAAGCGGGTAGCGGCTTCATGGATTTGCGAATCGTCAGCGTCCGGGGAGAGTTGCCGCCCTTCTACCATCGACACGGCTACGTGGAAACCGGAACCGAACCCTTTACTCCCGGTCTGACCCCAAAAGTCCCTTGCCATTTCGTGTGGATGTCGAAACCCTTGCCCTGACCGGTCTGGGTTTCACGAGACTACCGCGTCTGCTTCGATTTCGACCAGAATCTCGGGAGAGATGAGCGCGCTCACCTGCACCATCGAAGTGGCCGGGCGAATGTCGCGAAAAAATTCCCCATGTGCCTTGCCAACTTTTTCCCACTCCGCGATGTTGACGACATACATGCGGGTGCGCACCACGTCTTTTAAGCTGGCGCCGGCTTTGTGCAATGCGCTCTCGATATTTTTCAGAGTCTGCACCGCCTGCGCGTAGACGTCGCCCACACCGACGATTTTTCCGTCCGGGCCAGTCGCGGTGGTTCCGGAAACATGCACATACGATCCGATCTTCACCGCACGAGAGTAACCGACGATGGGCTCCCAGGCGGTGCCGCTGGAAATGTTCTGGCGCTCGAAATGCTCACTGTGCATATTCTGATGATTCATTCGATACCCCCGTGACCCGCATTTTACAGCGACAATTGGCAGCCGCGTTCCCTGACTGCCAGCAAATACAGCGAAATCCGCTCCAGATTCATTCGCGAAGTGCTCGGCTCTACCGGATTGCGTGGACAACGAGCTCGCAACTCATGTGCTTCTAACTGATCAGAAAAACGAATCATGCCGATAAACAAAAGTCACTTGCGTTGCAACATTGAACTGAGGTATCAACACATTCATGTGGCTGAAACTCCGTGCGCGCCGCGGAGTTCAGGGGGCTCAAAATGATTCCGGAATCGCATCCGCTGCAGGAGTTGTTTCAGGATCTTGTCGGAAGGCACTACGCCGAACAAATCGGTATTCGCGATCCGCAGATCGTCGCCTACGTTTCTCATCTGCTGGCCGAGTTCTGCGAAGCCGATCAACTGTTCAAGGTTCACGACGCGGCGGATCGTCCGCTGGCCGACGTCGGCGAGATGTTGCTTGAATCCGATCCGGTCTACGGTCCCGCGCCGTCGTTCGACCGCGAGCGCCAGGTGCGCAAGCACATCGGCGACTACACGCTATTTCTCGCAGGAATGTTTCCTGAAAGCATCAATCATTTCCGGCTGCGCCGCCAGCGCCTGGAAAATTTCATCGAGTGGGTGAAGGCCGGAAAAGAGAGCTACTACATCGTTTCCAAGTTCGAACATTTCGAATACGCGAAGGTCGCACCCCTGTTCGCCACTCTCTCCAAGAATTTCGAAGAATGCGTGTACGGGCTGAACATGGTGAAGAACGATCTGGAAGAAATGCAGCACCCAATCGTTCGCCGCAGCAACGAATTGATCATGTAGTCGCGGCCAAGCGCCGCTTATACGCGGACATCCCCCGCGCTGCCCAAGCGGTAGAAACTGAGCGCCGCGCTGCCCTGCGCCAATTTCCGGAACCTTCGTAGCGGCCCATACTCCTCGCCGGGATCGAATTTCTTTTCGTGCTCGGCTATCACTACTGACATCGCCCACACCAGCGATGAATCCGCGAGCGCCCGCAACGTTTTCATATACGCCTCCTGCATGCGGTACGGAGGATCGATGAACACCACGTCAGCGGCCACGTGCTGCCTCTCCATCCGCCAGAAGGCTCGGGGCAATTCTTCCTGCAAGATCTTGAAGCCTGTCTCAATGCCCAGGTTCTCGAGATTGGCACGGATCGCATCGGCCGCCACCGCCGAGTGCTCGACGAAATGCACTTCCTTAGCTCCGCGGCTCAAGGCTTCAATTCCCACCGCTCCGGTTCCCGCGAACAGGTCGAGCCACACGCTGCCCTCGAGCGCCTCCGGATTCCCCGCCGTCAGCACGTTGAACAAAGTTTCACGCAGCCGGTCTGACGTGGGACGCACATCCATCCCGCGCAACGAGCGCAAGGGCCGGCTTCGGTATTTTCCCGCGATCACTCGCATGGCACTGAACCGTTGGATCCCGCACTCACTATATCCATCCATGTAGAATAAAAGTAGCGAAGCCTTATGCGAAGCTGGTCCATTCCGATTGGGCGCCTGTTCGGCGTCGACGTCCGCATCCACCTGACTTTCCTCCTCCTGCCCGTTTTTATTTTCTGCACAGATTATGCGCTGAACAAGGACAACGCCACCGGACCTCGCGACCTCGCACTCGTGGGCATCGTACTGGCTTGTGTTGCCGCCCATGAAGCCGCACACATGCTGGCCGCACGGCGGATCGGGCTGATTCCGAAAGCCGTCATTCTACTGCCTCTGACGGGCGTCGCCCTCTACGACGAGTCGCGCGTTGAAAAGCCGCAGTCCCCGGCTCTGTTGTGGCAGCGGGAAGTTCGGCTCGCGCTGATTGGACCGCTGGCGAGCTTCGCGCTCGCGTGTCTGGTCACCGCCGTTGTAGCCGGAGCTGGCCACGGAGAAGATCTCTGGAGGTTTCCTTTCCTCCAGGCTCGCAACTTACCGAAAAGCCTGGTGTGGGCCAATCTCTGGATCGCGATCTTAAACCTCATGCCCGCCTATCCTCTCGATGGCGGACGCATTCTGCGCGCGTACTTTTCCCGCACGGGGGACGCTTCCACGGCCACGCGACGCGCGGTTTCTATCAGCACCGCGGTCGCCATGGTACTAATGATCGCGGGACCGTTCAGCAACAACTGGCTCACCATGGTCGGCGTCATCGTTTTCTCTGCGGCCCAGCTTGAGGAGCGCGCGCTTGTATTCCAGTCCGTGCTCGACAACGTTCGCCTGGAAGAAGTGATGCTCACCGACTTCGCCACGCTCTCTCCGGCCGACACGCTCGAAGATGCTCTCGAAAAAGCCGTGCATTCCCTGCAAGATGATTTTCCCGTGGTTCGCGGCATGGATATGGTCGGAGTGATTTCGAAGCAGCGGATTCTCGACGCTCTCCGCGCCGAAGGGAACGGCTACGTACAGGCCGTGATGAACAAGATTTTCGAAGTGTCACTGCGCCAGGACACGCTCAGCTCCGCCTTTCGCAAGCTGACTTCGCGCAATTCCAGCATCATCCCCGTCGTCGAAGACCAGCGCCTGATCGGCATCGTCACGCTGCAGAACCTGATGCACTCCATGGCTCTGCTGGCTGAAACCCGCAAGCTGCGAAGAGACGAAGCGGAACCGTAACTAAGAAGCAAACGCTTTGGTCAGCCCTTTAATTCCGCCCGTGCGAATAATTTCAGCATTTCCTCTTCGGACGGAGGTTGGAGGATGTTGCGTGCCGCGAAATCCTCGGCCTGTGGATACTTCGCCTCTCGAATGCGATCAGCAGCCTGCGCCAGATCGTAGTCGGTATGCTGGAGCTCGACATCGGGCCCCAGCATGAGCCAGTCTGCGCCTGGGCTTCCAAACGGCATGCCCACACTGCCGGCATTCAGCACTCGAGTTTCTCCCACCGTTCGGTCGAACTGCATGTGGGTGTGCCCGCACACAACTACCGCTGCGCCAATGCCTTGAAACACGGGCAAGAGTCGCTCCTCCGAGGTCAGGCGGATGAAACATTCATTCTCGTTTCGCGGGGTCGCGTGACAAAACAATGCGTTGCCCAGACCGCCAATCTGAAAACGCAGAGTTTGTGGCCAGCCGGCAATCGCGCGCGCGTGTTCAGGAGAAACCTGCTGCGCGTTCCAGCGCACAACTTCTCGAGCCTGCTCAGGAAGGGCATAGGCAGACGTACCCGCCAGCTCAGCGAGCACCGCAACTTCGCCGTTGCCTTGAATGAATTGGACCGGAGTATCGAGGCTGAGCAAGCAGTGAAGAGTTTCAACCGGCATCGGTCCCGGAAGCACATCGCCTCCGACCATGATGAGGTCCACGTTGGCTGCACGAATCTCTCGGAGCACAGCTTCCAGAGCAGGAAGATTTCCGTGTATGTCGTAGAGCGCAGCAACCCGCATGAACAGGCCTCCTCGCGATCGAGGGGAACTAGCAGTCACCTAATCAACTTAGAACAGCCGCACCGCTTTCGCCTTCTGCACCGCCGGAATCGTGCGCAGCTTCGCCAGCACCTGATCGGTCACGCTTCCGTCCACGTGGACGACGGCGATCGCTTCGCGCGGCTGGTCGGAATCCTTCTCGGCGCGGCGGCCCAGTGAGAAGTCGGCAATGTTGATCGACTCTTCTCCCAGAATTGTGCCGACTTTGCCAATCACGCCCGGCACGTCGCGATTGCGCAGGTAAATCAGGTTGCGCTCAAGCGGCGCTTCGACATCGATGCCATCCACATGCAGCAGGCGCGGAGCGTCGCCATGCAGCACCGCGCCCTTCACCATGTGTTCCTCTGTCGAGCTCTTGAGGAAAATCGAGAGCACGCTGCCCGCGCCGCCCGTCGACGATTTCGGCTTGTGCGATTCCAGCACGCGCAATCCGCGCTCTTCCGCGATGGTTGCGGCATTCACCAGATTCGCCTTTTCCTCCAGCGCTTCGTTCAGGATGCCTTTGATCACGCCATTGCGGATCAGCTCCGTCTTCCATTCCGCAATGTGCCCGCCGTAGCGGATCGAAATCTCTTCAATGCTGCCTTCGGAAACCTGCGCCAGAAATCCGCCCATGCGTTCCGCCAGCACGATGTAGGGCTGCATGGTGGCATACTCCTCCGCCGAGACCGACGGCACATTCACCGCGTTCTGAATCACGCCGCGCTTCAGATACTCCTTCACCTGCTGCGCAATCTGCACGCCGACGGCTTCCTGCGCTTCGAACGTCGAGCCGCCCACGTGCGGCGTGAGGATCACATTCTCCAGAGCGGTCAGCGGCGAATTCTTCAGCGGCTCTTCCACAAAAACGTCGAGCGCAGCCGCGGCCACGTACTTCGTCTTGAGGCCCTGCGCCAAGTCTGCCTCGTTCACTAGTTCGCCACGAGCGCAGTTCACCAGGCGCACGCCCTTCTTCATTTTCGCGATCGACGCTTCGTTGATCATCCCCGCGGTCTGGGGCGTGAGCCCCACGTGCAGCGTGATGTAGTCCGCCGCCGCGTAGAGTTCGTCGAGCCCGGCCAGCCGGATCCCCTGCTCCTTGGCCACCGCAACCGAAACGAACGGATCGTGCCCGATCAGTTCCATGCCGAACGCGCGCGCGCGACGCGCCACTTCCATGCCGACTCGTCCCAACCCGACGATGCCCAGCGTCTTGGCGCGCAGTTCCGTCCCTTGCAGTGATTTCTTCTCCCACTTGCCCGCGTGCATGAGTGCGTCGGCGCGGCACAGATGACGTGCCATGGCCAGCATCATCCCCAACGTCTGCTCGGCGACTGCGACCGCGTTAGCTCCGGGCGTATTCATCACCGCGATACCTTTATGCGTCGCGGCCTCGAGGTCAATATTGTCCACGCCCACGCCCGCCCGGCCGATCACACGCAGCTTTTTGGCATGCTCCAGCAGCTTCGCGTCGGCCTGCACCGCCGAACGCACAATCAGAGCATCCGCCGTTTCCAGATGCTGCTCCAGCTTGCCTTCCAGTTGATCGGCAGTTAGCACAGTCCAGCCCGGCTCCTGAAGTTGCGCCACCGCCGAAGCTGAAATCTTTTCCGCTACGATAATTTTCACGAATGATTCCTTTTGAACGAGGATCCCGCTACAGAACTTTCTCTTGCAACCTTTGAGCAGACAAACTGTTGACCGGAAGATGACCGAAAAATGACGCCGGGAAGATGCGCCGCCGACACTCCCCTTGACCGAACTTTCTATACTGATTCTCACTGGGCCGCGGCCCTCGGGAGAACATTATGAATACGTTTCAAACACTGAAACCCGTCAGCACAATCCTGTTCGCAGCGCTGATTGCCGCTACCGTGGCGTGCGGTTACAGCGCCAAAATGACGGCGCCGGTCGCGGGAACCATGCCCACTATCGCGCAACTGAGCCCTGGCTCGGCAACCGCGGGCGGCGCGGCATTCACTCTGACCGTCAACGGAACCAACTTCGCCTCAAAGGCGGTTGTGAACTGGAACGGCGTGGCGCAAACCACGAACACAACCTTCGTTAGCGCCAGCCAGCTCATGGTGTCGGTTCCGGCTGCAGCCATCGCGACCGCCGGCACAATTCAGATCACTGTGACCAACCCCGCCACGCCCGGTACAGGCATCTACGGAACCGGCGCAACGCTGGCCGAGACATCGCCGATGATGAGCTTCACGGTCAACTAAGAAGCGCCCGCTGCGAAGCGTCAACTGGCAAGGCAACGAGCGACCGAAGTAACAACCGGCGGCGCAGGGCTTCGCGTATCCCTCAGGCACCGACCAGTTGCCGTTTCTCCAGCTGAGTGCGGGCATACACTTCCTGCGCTGCCCGCACTGCCGCGCCATATTCGACTTTGCGGTCGGTAACCTTGGCCAGCACGTGTTCGAGCGCGCCCAGAATGCCGACGGTGTCGAGATAGTCGTAGTATCCGATGTGCGCAATGCGAAAAAGCTTACCCTTCATCTCGCCCTGTCCGTTGGCGACGACGGCGTCAAACGCTTCGCGGAATTCTTTTACGATCTTGCCCGCGTCAATTCCTTCGGGGGTACAGATCGCGGTCAGCGCGGCCGCCGGCGCCGAAGCGTACAGCTTCAATCCCAGAGCTTTCGCGCCCGCCCGCGTCATCTCAGCGCACAGTTCTGCATTGTTGACCAGTTCTTCCCGTCCCTTGGCAAGATCGCCCTTGCCCATGCCGCGTATGAATTCCAAGGCCGCGCCCAGCGCCGCAAATAACGAAGTCGCCGGCGTGTAAGCCGTCTCACCCTTGGCCGCCGACTTGCGCTCTTTGCGCAGATCAAAGTAAAAGCGCGGCGAGGTGGTCGTGTCCATCCGCTTCCATGCCCGGTCGCTGACCGCGCAATACGCGAGTCCCGGAGGCATCATCAGAGCCTTCTGCGATCCGCCGATGATCACGTCCAGGCCCCAGCCGTCGACGTCGAGATGCGTAGTGCCGAGTCCGGTAATCGCATCGACCACCAGCAACGTGTCGTTCCCCTGCTCGCGCACAACCTTCGCGATGCCCTCAATGTCGTGCCGCGCCCCGGTGGAACTCTCAGTTGCCTGCACATACACTGCACGCACCTGGCTATTCAGCCGCGCCCGAATGTCATCCAGCGAAAACGTCTGGCCATACGGAGCTTCGAGCACGTCCACTTGGCAGCCGAAGGCCTTGGCAAGGGCCGTCCAGCGCTCGCCGAACTTGCCAGCCGTCAGCACCAGCACCTTGTCGCCGGGAGAAGTCAGGTTCGATACCGACGCCTCCATCACGCCCGTACCCGACGAAGCCAGCACCAGCACGTCGTTCTTGGTGCCGATGAATTCCTTCATGTCAGCCAGCACCCGCTGAAACAGCGCCTTAAAGTCGGCCGTCCGATGATGCGCCGTAAACGAAGCCATGGCCGTCTGCGCCGCCGGCAGCAGCGGCGTTGGCCCGGGAGTAAAAAGACGATTCTTATGCAACATTATCGATAATGTCCTGGAGAAAATGAGATGAAGACTGCTCCACTATTCTATCGGAAGAAGGCCTGATTCAATCCGTGGCGAGTACATTTCGCGTCCGCAGGGAGACGCGAAATGCAGCCTTTTATAGAGTCAATTTATGCGGTCAATTTATGACGTTAGTTGCGAGTTTTCGCCGCCAGAACTTCGGGTTTTGCAATTTCCGGAGCCTTGGCAAACAATTCTTCCGCCTTGGCGAATAGAGCTTTGGCAATTGCGCCAGTCAAATGAGCATTGCGTCCGTGTTCGTCGGCAAAGGTATCGAAAATGCCGTATTTGCCCGGCCCCATTTTTATGGCGTACCAGCTGACCGTTTCTTTTTCCTGCTCGGCCAATGGCAGCGCCGACTTCAGAAATTCTTCGACTTCTTTCTCTTTGCCGGGTCGAGCTTCCAGTTGTGCCCAAATCGCGAGTTTGCTCATGGTGGTTCCCTCCACAGCATCAGATGCAGCGCTCAGGCCGGAAGGCGCACCCATCCGTCTATAATTCCCTCATGAGCCTCACCGAACAGATCCAAAAAGACATCGTCACCGCCATGAAGGCCAAGGACGAAGCCCGCCTCTCCACCCTGCGCATGGTCAAAAGCGCCCTGCAGCTCAAGCAGGTCGAAAAAATGGCCCCGCTCGACGACAAAGAATCTCAGGCCGTGCTGGCCACGCTGATCAAGCAGCGCAAGGAATCCGTCGAGCAGTTCACCAAGGGCGGACGCCAGGAAATGGCCGACAAAGAAGCCGCCGAAATCGTCCTGATCGAAACCTACATGCCCAAAGCCGCCGGAGAAGCGGAAATCGTCGCTGGAGTAAAAGCCGCCATCGCCGAAATGGGCGCGCCTACCATGAAAGAAATGGGCACGGTGATGAAGAACGCCATGGCGAAGTTTAACGCGGCAGGCATGCGCGTGGATGGGAAGGCGGTCAGCGAGATTGTGAAGCGGGAGTTAGCGGGGAAGTAGCAATAACCGTGGGGGCCTCGCCTCAGACTCGGTCAGGTCGAGCGAAGATCGACTGCGAAGGACGCCGATGGGAGTGACGGTTCATTTCGAAGGTGGGTTGAAGGGCGCCCGAGCCTTCTCAAGTCTCCTCGTTCATATCGAGGAGATAGGTCGCGCCGAGACCCTGCTCACCGAAAGATTTGAAAACGCTCAAGCGAAACTTGGCAGAGGGAGCGAGGATCGCCCATGGGACTATGTTGGTCCGACAAAAGGCATTCTGCTTTATTTGCACGAGGATTGCGAACCCCTTCGTCTTGAATTTGACCGCGAGCTATATGTTCGGGAATGGGTGAAGACACAGTTTGCCGGCGTTGAGACACATATTCGCCTGATCCAGATACTCAGAGACATTGAGGTGTTCTTCCTTTCCCTTACGGTCAACGACGAGGGCGAGTACTGGGAAAGTGGGAATCAGGCCGTACTAATAGGGCACTTTCGGGCCTGCAGCGAAGTGATCGCCGAATTCGCGGCGAAAAATCCCCGCGCCCAAGTGAAGGTGCGAGAAGCTAATGGAAGGATAACGGATCTCATAGGATAGTATGGTGGTTACTTGCTCCTCTGCAGCTCTCTGTAGGCCTCGCTCTTCGACACTCCCCGCTCCTTCGCCACTTTCTTCAGTGCGGCCTTCTCGTCGACTTTCTCTTCGGCCATGATCTGATCTACGCGCTGACGGACCGAAGGACGGACGAATGCGTCCGTCCCTACGCGAGCATCGCTCTCTTCAGCTTTGCCGATCAGCAGCGTGATCTCGCCCTTGACCGCTTCGCGTGCTTTTAGATTCTCCAGCACTTCGGCCACCCGGCCGCGCAGGAATTCTTCGTGCAGCTTGGTCACTTCGCGCGCGATCACTACATACCGGGCTTCTCCCATGACTTCGACAACGTCTGTCAGCGCCTCAACAATACGGTGCGGGGCTTCATAGAACACTTGCGTCCGCGGAGAAGTCGCCACCGCCTCCAGCGCCGCCCGCCGTTCGCCACGCTTGGCCGGTAGGAATCCGCTGAAGCGAAACGAATCGGTGGGCAAGCCGCTCGCCACCAGCGCCGCCAGAAACGCCGACGCGCCCGGCACCGGCACGACCGGCACTCGATGCCGGATGGCCAGCGCAATCAGCCGGTAGCCGGGATCGGAAATCCCCGGCATGCCCGCGTCGGTCACCAGCGCGACGCTCGCGCCCTCCTGCATTTCTTTCACCAGCTCCGCCGATTTTGTCATCTCGTTGTGCTCGTGATAGCTGGTGGTGCGGGTCGCGATCGCATAATGATTGAGCAGCTTTTGTGTCTGCCGCGTGTCTTCGCAGGCGATCACGTCGACTTCTTTGAGAACGCGCAGCGCACGCAGCGTGATGTCCTCAAGATTCCCGATCGGCGTGGCGACCAGATAAAGCGCGGGCCCGGCAGCAGCATCGCTCATGGCGGGAGTCTACCACCGCACGAGGATTTCACATTTCACATTGCAGATTGTAGATTGTTGGGGCGCAGCGGTTCCATTGTCGTGAATTTGCAATCTTCAATCTGAAATCTGAAATCCCACATGACCGCTAAAGACTTCCGTCAGCTTGCGCTCTCTTTGCCCGAGACCGAAGAGGGCGCGCACATGGATCATCCCGCCTTTCGCGTTGGCGGGAAAATCTTCGCTACAGTCGGCTCGTGAGATCGGAGGCATCTGCTCAGGCCCGCGCTCTACGGTATGCGCTGTACCCTATGCCTGTATCCTGCGATTCAGTCCCTGCCCCACCGTAACCTCCCTCCACGCCGAATTTCGCATCAAACTGTGGACCATGCGGATTCCGGCGAAACTCGTGATCGCTACCCTGCTCTACGGGGTTGCGGCATGTGTCTGCTTGGCGCAGGAGGTGGCCCGCGAAGCCACAACCTCTAACACGACTCCGAGAACCGCTCGTGAAACTCACGCGCGAAGACCGCCTCGCACCCTCACTCCAGACGACGGCCTGGGGGTGATCTCAGCTGCGCTCGATCCGAAAGTGCGCCGCTATGCCGGACACGACTGCTCTCACCTGGTGCACGCGATCTACGAACGCGCCGGATTTCCC
>Ga0210390_10003124_pt1 | contig 14322 bp, 12 predicted proteins | sample IncBWH11OmetaG_FD_161050 | JGI IMG/M metagenome (GOLD analysis project Ga0210390, IMG submission 161050) | Forest soil microbial communities from Barre Woods Harvard Forest LTER site, Petersham, Massachusetts, United States - Inc-BW-H-11-O ...
GACGACGTGCACGCCGAGTTGCTACCCGAAGACAAACTGGCTCGCATCCGCGCGCTGCAGGCCGAGGGCCGCTCCGTTGCTATGGTCGGCGACGGCATCAACGATGCAGCCGCCCTTGCTCAGGCCGACGCTGGCCTCGCCATCGGAACCGGCGCCGACCTCGCCCGCGAAGCTGGAGACGCGATTCTGCTGCGCGGCGACCCTGCTCAAATCGTGACGGCACTTACGCTGGCCCGCCACACCCTGCGCGTGATGCGCCAGAACCTGGGCTGGGCACTCGGTTACAACCTGCTCGGCATCCCGATCGCCGCCGGAGTCCTCTATCCCTTCACCGGACTCCTGCTTAACCCCGCGGTCGCCAGCGCCGCCATGGCTCTCAGCTCCGTGAGCGTGCTGGCCAATAGTCTGCGTCTGAAGAGATTCGCGGGATAAACTATCAAGTAGGCTCGACTCTGTGCGCATTCTGACGCGATACATCCTGAAAGAGGTGCTCTCGCACGCCTTCATCGGCGGAGCGCTCTTCACCTTTGTATTGTTCATGCGCGACCTTCCGCACCTTCTGGAACTGGTGGTTCGCAACAGCGCGTCTCTCGGCACGGTCGTTGAAATCTTCCTCCTCACACTGCCTAACATGTTCACCGTCACCATTCCCATGGCGGTGCTGGTCGGCATTCTGCTGGGACTGAGCCGGCTGGCCGCAGACAGCGAGATCACCGCCATGCGCGCGGCCGGCATCGGTGTATGGAGCTTTGTCGGGGTCGTGGCGATCGTTTCGATCATAGGGTGGGGCGTCGGCATAGCGAACTCCCTCTACTTCGCTCCGCGAGCCTCGAGAACAACCCTGCGGCTTGAGGCCGAATTGTTGAACGCGCAGGCATCCTATGAAGTGCAGCGGGGCGTTTTCTACGAAGACTTCAAGAATTACGTGCTCTATGTGCAGGATGTCCGCCCAGCCTCGGGCGCGGCCAATTGGCGCGAGATCTTTCTCGCGGATTTGTCCGATCCTGAATCCCCGAAGATTACCACCGGCGCCAGCGCCACTGTGGTCAACGGCGCTGATCAGACGGCCATCATGCGCATGCGCAATGGAACCGAGCACCAGACCGTCGCCAATCAGCCCGATCAGTACAATGTCTCGACCTTTTCGCAGACCGACCTGCCGCTCACGCTTTCCACGCAGGAAGACACGCGCCCAGGCCGCAACGAGTCGCCCATTCTGGCGATGTCCAACCAGGACCTGCTGGCACGCTCGCGAATGCCAGGCGGTCAATGGTATCTGATCGAGCTATATAAGCGATTCGCATATCCTGCGGCCTGTCTCGTCCTGATGCTGGTGGGCGTTCCCCTGGGCATCTCCTCCCAGCGCGGCGGCAAGAGCGCCGGGTTTGTCCTCACCATCGTGCTGGTCTTCGTCTATTACTTCCTCTCGTCTACAGGCACGGCCCTGGCCCGGCAAAACAAGGTTCCCGCGGTCGTCGGAGTGTGGCTGGCCAACGCGCTCTTCGCAACTTGTGGAGTGGTCTTGCTACGGCAAATGTCAACCGGCGGAGCCGCGCTTGCCGCCTTGACGTCGATAGGAAACTGGTTCAAAGCCCCGGCGAAAGAAGAGACGCCGGAGCTGCACAGTGACCGGCGCCCGGCCAAGCCCCGCCATACGCGCGGACGCTTCCCACTCATCCTCGACGAATACGTGCTCCGGGAGTTCATAACGACCTTCGCCATGGTCCTGGTGACCTTTGTCGTCCTCATGCTCGTCTTCACCTGCTTTGAATTGCTGGGCGACATCATCCGCAATCGCACACCGTTGGTGACAGTGGCCGCTTACCTCGCAAATCTGACCCCGAGCATGATCTACACCATCACCCCGCTCAGCGTGCTCATCGCAGTCCTCGTGGTCTTCGGCATGTTGAACCGATCGAGCGAGCTCACGGCCATGAAGGCCACCGGAATCAGCCTGTATCGCATCGTTCTCCCGGTTCTGGTCATTGCCTCAATCCTTGCAGTCGCCTTATTCGTCTTCGACCAGCTCTATCTACCCACCGCCAACCGCCGGCAGGAAGCGCTGCGCAACGTAATCAAAGGCAAGCCGCCGCAGACGTTTGAACATCCGGGACAGAAATGGATCTTCGGATTGCAGGAACCCGATAAGCCGGGACGCATCTTCTACTATGAGTTTTTCGACGCTACTCAGAACGCGTTCGGAAACGTCACCGTCTTTGAATTCAATCCCGACAGCTTCTCTATTTCGCGGCGCATCTTCGCATCGGACGCCCACTGGGAGCCGCAGCTGCAGGAGTGGGTCTTCGAACACGGATGGGAGCGGACCTTCAACGGCGCCGAGATCAGCAGCTATCGCCCCTTCGACGTGAGCACCTTCCCCGAGATTAACGAGCATCCGCAATATTTCAAAAAGGAAGCGCTGCTTTCGTCGGAGATGAGTTTCGACGAGCTGAAGGCATACATCCACGACCTGAGCCAGAGCGGCTTTGACACTATACGCCTGCGCGTACAGCTCAATCGGAAGCTGGCGAATCCAGTCATCACATTGATTATGGCAATCCTGGCCGTTCCCTTCGCGCTCTCCATGGGCAAACGAGGCTCGCTGGCCGGAATCGCCGTCGCCATCGGGGTCGCCATCACGTATTTTGTCGTCGCGGGGACATTTGAAGCCATGGGCAACGTGAACCTGCTTCCTGCATTTCTTGCGGCATGGTCGCCCGACGTACTTTTCGGCCTCGCAGGCGGATATCTCCTGCTGCGTACATCGACATAGTCGAGAACGGAATCGAGTCATCCATGTTTCAACGTCTGAAGCCGCTTTTGCCTTATATGCGCCGCTACACGCGCGCCTATATCTGGGGAGGCATCGTGGCCGTGCTCAGCAGCGCGGTCTGGGTTTTCTTTCCGCACATCATCGGCATCGCAATCGACGATCTCAATCACGGTGTCACGCGGAGAAAGATTCTCATCTATGCCTGCGTGCTCGTGGCGATCGCCGTGGCGAAAGGCATCTTTCTCTTCTACACCCGTTGGATCCTCATCGGCATCTCGCGCGACATCGAATTCGATCTGCGCAACGATCTCTTCCTGCAGCTTGAGAAGCAGCCCGAGGAATATTACCAGCAGCGCCGCACCGGCGACATCATGGCGCGCATGACCAACGACCTCAATGCCGTCCGCATGCTCCTCGGGCCGGGCATCATGTACAGTGCGAATACGCTGCTCTTCTCCGTCTTCGCCCTCTATTTTCTGCTCCGCATCAGTCCCCTGCTCACTCTGGCTGCGCTCGTCCCGCTGCCGCTGGCCAGCATCCTGGTACAGGTTATGGGACGCAAGATTCATGAGCGCTTTGAGCGGATTCAGGCCATGTTCTCCGACATCTCGGCGCAGGCGCAGGAGAATTTTTCTGCCGCCCGCCTCATCCGCGCCTTTGCGCAGGAAGAGGCGCAGGTCAAAGCGTTTGAGCAATCGAACCGGGAGTATATTCGCCGCGGCCTGCGGCTGGTGCAGTTAATGGGCATGCTCTGGCCCACGCTCGAATTCATTCTTGGCCTGGCGATGGTCATTGTGCTTCTCGTAGGCGGCCGCCAGGTGCTGGCGCATCGCATTACGGTCGGGAACTTTACCGCCTTCAGCACCTATCTGGTCATGCTCACGTGGCCAATCATCGCGCTCGGCTGGGTGGTCAATCTCTTCGAACGTGGAACCGCCTCTGTAACCCGCATCCATGAGCTCCTGGCCGAGGAGCCGTCGATCGATGATCGCGACGCTGCACCTGAGCTTGCCCAGCACCACGAAATACTCGGCGAGATCGAATTCCGCAACCTCTCCTTCAGCTACGCGAACGCTGACGGAACGCCCGCCGCTGAAGTTCTTCACGATATTTCTCTGAAGATTCCCGCTGGCTCAAGCCTCGCGCTGGTAGGGCCAACTGGCGCGGGAAAAACCACCCTGGTCAACCTCATTCCGCGCCTCTACGACGCCCCGCCCCAAAACGTTTCCGGAGCTGTGCTCATCGACGGCCACCCGGTGCGCGAATACCCGCTCGACCGCCTGCGCGAGAGCATCGGCTTCGTTCCCCAGGAGACATTTCTCTTCAGCGAATCGATTCGCGAAAATATTCTCTTCGGAGCCGACCATGCGAGCCGCGAAGATATGTTGAGCGCGGCAGAAGGGGCGCATATTCGTCAGGAGTTTGAGGAATTTCCGCACGGTTTCGAAACCCTCGTCGGCGAGCGCGGACTGACCCTCTCCGGTGGACAAAAGCAGCGCGCCTCTTTGGCGCGCGCGCTGGTCCGCAATCCGCGCATCCTCATCCTCGACGATGCCCTGGCCAGCGTCGACACCTACACCGAAGAGCGCATCCTTGAAGAACTACGGCACCGCATGCAGGGCCGGACGACGATTTTGATCTCGCACCGGGTATCTACGGTGCGCAATGCCGATCGCATCGCCGTGCTCGTGGTGGGACGAATCGCCGAGCTGGGAACGCACGAGGAACTGATCGAGAAAGACGGCTACTATGCCGGGTTGTATGAGAAGCAGCGCCTGGAAGAGGAACTGGCTGTAGCGCGTTGAGAAAACTCCGAGTTATGCTGGAGCGGGCCACTGAAAAAGGCGGCCGTTGACAACTCCCCTCCGCCGAGGCAATATTTTCATGGCTGCGTAGGGCGCATCGGTGCAGATCGAAAGGGCAACGCCCACCTACGACAAGTGAATACTGCCGCGCCGATGCCGAACATCGAAAACCTCAAAAAGCAAGCGAAACAATATCTACGTTGGCATCGCGAACGGTATTATCCGGTCGCAGCCAGAATCAGGGCAGCCTTGCCCCGGTTTCGCCACCTTAGCGACGAGCAGGTGCTGGACGCAAACTTCAAGCTCGCCGACGCACAGGAACTCGTGGCGCGCGAGAGGGGTTTCGAAGGATGGCAGGCGCTCACATCAGGAGCCTATGCCATGACCCATCAAGCAACGACCCATGAAGCAATGACCCATCATGCCGGACAGACCGTCCTAACCCCTGTTCTCAATGCAACCGAAGCACAACTGTTCGTTGCCGACATCCAGGCATCGTGCGATTTCTATGTCAATAAGCTCGGCTTCACGGTCGCCTTCGTCTATGGAGAACCGCCATACTACGGGCAGGTCACCCGCGACCATGCGCGGCTTAATTTGAGGGTGGTCGGCGAACCCGTGTTCGCTGGTGATATTCGGGAACGCGAAGGCCTGCTCTCGGCTTCGATCACCGTCGCCAGGGCAGACGAGATCAAGGAGCTTTTTTTGAGTTACCAGGCCGCAGGAGTGCGCTTTGGTCAAACATTGAAGAAGGAGCCTTGGGGCGCCAGAAACTTCATCGTATTGGATCCCGATGGAAATCTCATTCTCTTTGCTGGCCCAGCCGACTAGCGCGTTTTAGGAAATGATGTAGTCGGAGCTACTGTCCTCAAACCGACGCGACCAGCAGGGAGCGGCGGTCCTGCACAATCCAAACGAGGCACACTCTTTCCTAACTAAAACGCCTCAAAATGGCTGGCTGTGCAGCAGCCTGATAATGGGTGGCAGTGGTATTTCAACCTACTACCCGAGTTACCTGGCGATAGCCCGCAGGTTACGGCGGAGGCGATCAGGGTCGCCGTCTTCCAGATGCGCCTCGACTTCCAGACTGGTACTCTCCCAGACCGGCACGGCTGAGGCCAGCAGAGTCATGCCTTCGGGCGTTAGCTTCAGCCGGCGAAGCCGCCGGTCAGACCCGTCTGCAGTCGTGTTGATCAGGCCTCGGCGCTGCAGCGGCTTCAGCGCGGCAGTCAGGGTGGTGCGGTCCATGGCAAGCAGCGATGCCACCGACGCCATGTCCGGAGGCTCAGGGCGATTCAGCGACATCAGCAGAGAAAACTGGCCGTTTGTCAGGCCGAACGGCCGCAGTGCCTCGTCGAAACGCCGTGCCAGCGCCCGGGCAGCCCGCTGCACGTGAAGACAAAGGCAGCAGCCGCGCACCCGGGTGGTGGTCTCAAAAGGCACAATTGTGGCTCTTGACATGGCATTAATATGTTGATATCAACGTTAATTGTCAAGCGCCTTGATTGAGAATTTCTTGGATGATTTGTCGAATTCCGGTCCGTCCATTCGTCGACGTAGTGAACGAAATAGGCTCGAAGGTCGTACGGCAGAAGTAAAGGTTGGGCATCATTTAACCATTTGGTTGACCAAAAGGGTGGACCCGAGGTACGATTCAACCAATTGGTTAACTCGCAGAAGCCTGCGGACATCAAGGATTGCCAAACCGGCGGAGGTATCCGCCCATATGGAGGAGGACCCACATGTCATTCCTGCGTGATTTGAAAATTGCGGCTCGTTCCTTATCGCGAGTTCGCGCGTTGTGGATCACCGTAGCTCTTACGCTGGCTCTGGGTATCGGTGCGAATGCGGCGATCTTCAGCGTGGTGCGCGCCGTGCTCCTGCGCCCGCTCACAAATCGCGATGAAGACCGCCTGCTTTACCTGCGCCAGAGTGCTCCCGGGATTGGCGAGGCAAACGCGGCCTTTTCCGTCCCGGAGATCCAGGACCTCGGCAAGAGTCTGAAGACAATCAAGGAGCTGGGAACTATTTCACCCATCGACTTCACCATCGTTGGCCTCGGCACGCCGCGTGAGATTCCCGCCGGGGTGGTCGACGGCAATTACTTCGAGGTGATGGGGCTACGTCCGGTGATTGGTCGCCTGTTGACTCCCGCCGACGATGGACCGAATGCCCCTGGCGCGATTGTGCTCACCTACAAATTCTGGAGCGCGTCGCTGCACTCCGACACCAGCGTACTTGGAAAGACAGTGCGCCTGGAGAGCTATGGAGGTCCCCGCAACGCGACGATCGTCGGGGTGCTGGAACCGACTGTACCGTATCCGGTGGCGACTGAGATCATCGCCAATGTCGTGACCAGCCCGCATCATCTATCCGCCACCATGGTGACGGGCCGCGAACATCGCATGACGGAGGTCTTTGCGCGCCTCGCTCCCGGCGCGACTCTCGAAGCCGCGCGGGCGGAGCTCAACACGACATACGCCGCAATCGTCCTGGCACATCCGGACGTGTACAAAACCGCCGACCGCTTCCAGATCAGCGTGACCCGCATGCACGATCAGATCAATTCGCGCGCAAACACGATCCTGTGGGTGCTATTTGCGGCCTCGGGGCTGCTCTTCGTGATCGCGTGCTCGAACGTCGCCAATCTTGTGCTGGCGCGAACCGTGCGCCGCGAGCCCGAGCTGGCGGTTCGCACAGCGCTGGGAGCGAGCACGGGGGCCCTTCGCCGCTCGTTGCTCGCGGAGAGTGTTGTTCTCTGCGGAAGCGGAGTCCTGGCAGCCTTGCTCATCGCTGCTCCGATGGTGGCCGTGCTGGGCCGCTATGCGTCGCGCTTTTCCGTGCGCGCTGACGGCCTGAAACTCGACTTCACCCTGGTGTGGTTTGGAATTGTGCTGGCACTGGTGGCTTCCGTCTTCCTCGCGTACATTCCACGTCTGCCCGCCGCGGATACCTCCCGAGGCCTGGGATTGACCACCAATGAAGTGCGCGTAACCGGACGAAGTGCGCGGCGTCTTCGCATCTTCGCGGTCATGCAGATCACGGCCTCGTTCCTGTTGCTTGCCGGAGCCGGCGTGCTCATGAGGACTCTCTACGTCCTCGAATCAACGCAGCCGCCATTCGAGACCGCGAAGGTTCTCGCCTTGAATCTGCCCGTGATTTTGTACGGGCGAACCCCCGAGCAGGTGCGCGATTTCTACCGCGATGTGAAGAACCGGGTCAGCACGCTGCCCGGAGTCGAACATGTGTCCGAAGGCTTCAGCGTTCCCTGGCGTGATGAGCAGGGGCTGGACATCAGCTTTGCCTTCGCAGTGCAGGGGGCGACTCGCAAGAATGGTCTGGATGATTTGCGCGCCCACTTTCGCTCCATATCTCCCGGATTCTTTGGCACGGTGGGCATGCCGATCGTCGAGGGCCGTGATTTCAGAGACACCGACAAGGAGGGCTCCGAACGAGTCGTGATCATCAGCCAGAGCGTTGCGCAGACGCTCTTTCCCGGTCAGGAAGCGATCGGCCGCGAATTGCACTGGACGGACGGCGTGATGAAGTTCATCGGCATCAGCTACGAGCCGCGGCGAATCGTCGGCGTCGTGCCCGATTTCGACGATGAAAACATCATCCCGTCGCCGGCCATGACTGTGTATCAGCCGACTGAGCAGGAAGGGTGGCATGGCCGCCTCTTCGTGCGCGCGAAGCATGATCCATACGCATTGCTTCCCGCCATCACCCGCACGATTCACGAGATGGCGGCAGACCAGCCCGTAGAGAAAGCCAGCACGCTCGAGGATATTCGCGCCGAAGTGCTAACCCCCGACCGCCTGAATGCTGTGGTGTTCGGTGGATTCGCGGCGGTGGCGCTGTTGATTTCCGTGGTGGGCGTGGCCGGCGTGCTTGCATTCTCTGTGAGCGGGCGCACGCGCGAGTTCGGAATCCGCATGGCTCTGGGCGCACAGCCGCGTAACATTCTGACCAATGTTCTTACCGAGGGTCTGGCGATCGCCAGCATCGGAGTGGGTGCGGGTCTGGTACTCGGCTTCATTTTCGCGCGCATCATCGGCAAATTCGTCGGAGAAGTGCATCAACCGGGAACGCTCTCTTTCGCCGCATCCGCTCTGTTGATTCTCGCTGCGGCGATGATCGCGTCGGCTGTACCTGCGGCGCGCGCTGCCAGGGTAAACGCCGTGGAGGCGCTGCGTTCGGAGTAATCGGAACCTGAGCTAGTTGGCTGCTGCCGCGGCGCGAAGCTGGCGCTCGCGTTCCACCAGGAATTGATAGATAGCCTCTCCGGCGTCCGGAGAGCTACGAACATCGAGCGCGTCCAGCGCACCGAAGCTGAAGGAAATCTGAGCAGGCAGAGTCTCGTCCACTCTCACCGGCACAACCCGTCCTCGGAATCGAGGGTCTTTCAATGCAGTATTCACCTCTGCCCGCACCCAGTCGGTCGCAGCGTTCGCGGTCAGGACCACCAGCATCCAGTCGCATTTGAGCAGGCCGTCCTCAATACGGCGAACGTACTCTTCACCAGGGACGATGTCCTGTTCCGCATACCAGGTCCCGACGTTTCGGACCGCCAACGGTTCCAGGATTTGCGACTCCACATACTCCCGGTCATTATGATTGTGGCTGAGGAACACGCGCACCGGGCGATCCGGGGTGAGACGCTTCAGCCAATAGTGCTGATATCTTATTTTGACGTTCTGGTCGGGCTTTCCAAGATCGAACGGCAGAGGCCCCTCAGCCTCCAGAACGATATCCTGGGAACCGGTCCAGGTAGCCTTATCCACGAGTACGCGGCGTCCGTTGCGTGCGGCGAACTCGAAGGCTGAAGCCAGATTGATGACCGTGCCGATCGCCGTGAAGTCCTTCACTTCAGCGCTGCCGAAGCTGCCAAGCGCGGCTGTCCCGGTGGCAATCCCAATGCCGATATCCAGGAAGCTGAGATCCTCATTGCACTCATCCATCCAGCGATGCCTCAGGCTATCGAAGCGTTCCTGCATGTCAAAGGCGCAGCGAACCGCCGACACAGCCGCTTTGTCGCCCTGAAAGATAGCGAAGACCGCGTCTCCGACGAATTTGTTCACGATTCCGCCGCGACGCAGGACTTGATTGGCCAACATCCCGAGAAAGTCGTTCAGGATCTCCTGCGTGCGCGTGGCGTCGGATTGGGTTTGGCAGAGCTGAGTAAATCCGCGCATATCCGCAAACAGGGCTGTCAGGCGTTCGGGGCGCGCCGGTTGATCGATGACCTCAAGATACTGGGATACGCCATCGCGGGCATACAAGCCGGTTTGCGCGACCAGCTTCTGAAGCAGCTTGACACTATTGATTGCCGCCGCCGCAATCCTTCCCACGTACTGTAGCAGGGCAAAATCATGCTCATCATAGGGGCAGTACTTGCCGCTCGAGTCCATCTTGTTCAGCAGCTGCAATACCCCAACCATCGAACCCGCAATCTGCAGCGGTACGGAAATCACGGATACCGTGACATTCTTGATCTGGTCATCGACGCTCTTGAAGTGGTCAGCATCTTCCTGAACATTAGAAGACACAGTGATCTCTCCAGACCGAAACGCCTGGCCAGCTTTGCTGCCCTCGATGGGAATTCTTTGATTGGAGCGCTCGCCGAACTTCTGCAGCAATTCGGTGCCTTTGGGGCCGCGAGCGGCGGCAAAATACAAACTCTTGCGGATCGGGTCGTAGAGCAGAAGCGAACCCTCAGGAGAATTGGTGGAAGCGCAGGCGCGCTCCAGAACTGCGGTGACTACTTTTCGGTGATCCACCTGGGTCGACAACTCTCCCGCCAGGTCCAGTAGCGCGGTCAGTTCCTCTCTTGAAATCTCGTCGGCTCCGGCCATATCACCCGAAGGTATACTCGAACTTCGCCGCCGCGCAAGACAATTGGCACATCGCCAAGTAGGTGCTCATTGAACAATGTAGCCCGCATCGACGAGGGCCCAGGCTACTCCCCTCTCAAGGCCTGGAGAGGATCAACGGAAGCGGCGCGCTGGCACTGCCGAGGCTGCGAGAGCCAGCACGAATATGGCGATCGCAGTCAGGATCATTACCACCGGGTCAAAGGGGCTCACATGAAAGAGGAAGGACCTGAGAACGCTCGATGCAGCTGCGGCTCCTGCGAGGCCGAGAACGCAACCGATGGCGGCGAGCTTGAGACCCGAGACGAGAATGAGACGCACGATGTGCGAACGCTGCGAGCCAAGGGCCATGCGGATGGCCATCTCCTGCACACGTGAAGCGACGGAAAACGCGATGATGCTGTAGATTCCGAGAACGGCCAGCAACACTGCGGCCAATGCGAAGCTCGATATGATGATGGTGTTGAACCGGCGAGAGGCTTCGCTCTGGGCGACGACCTGCTCCATGGCATGTACCTGGGTGAGCGGCAGTTGCGCAGAGGCGGCGGTTCATCCAACCGGCGCTGCAACTGTGGCTACCCGGCACTGAAGGTTATGATGGGAGAGAAATGTCTCCCAACTCCCAGGAGAGTGCCACCTTTGCGACCTCGCTCGCCGAGGCCCGCTACCATGGGGCCGTCGATAGCCTGGCCGCAGGAGATCTCCCGACGGCCATCGCCGGCTTCCGAGCGAGTTTGGCCGCTGATGCGGAGTATGTCGACGCAGCACATGGCCTGATGCATGCGCTGAAGGATGCTGGACAGCTCGACGAAGCTGTCCTCGTTGCTAGGAGCCTTATTGCCGCGCACCCGGACGACATTCTCGCGCACACCAGCCTCTCGATCCTTTATCAGCGAATGGGAAATATCCCCGAAGCCGAAGCAGCGGGTACGCGTGCCAAACTGCTGGGCTGGAAAAGCCAGTTGCGTGAACAGAAGGACGCAGAAAGCCAGGCATGAGGCGCCTTATGTCCCTTTCTGAACAATCTTCCGCGCCTGGCTTACCTCCACGTCTTCGTGCCTTATACGTTCGGCTGATGGAGACCTATGGACCGCAGCAATGGTGGCCGGCGAAGACGCCGCTCGAGGTCATTGTCGGCGCATACCTTACGCAGAACACGGCCTGGACATCGGTGGAGAGATCTCTCCAGAATCTCGAAGTGCAGCATCTGCTCTGCGTCGACGGGCTGCGCCGGTTATCGGAGGAAGAGCTGCGCATCCATATCCGGCCATCGGGATACATGACGCGCAAGGCGTCGGCCATCAAGGCCTTCATCGCTTTCCTTGACAGCTACTACGAAGGGTCGCTCGAAAATCTGTCGGAGGAGTCGCCGGAGATAGCCCGGCCCCGGCTGCTTGCGTTGCCGGGGGTGGGGCCGGAAACTGCGGACGCTATCCTGCTCTATGCCCTTGGGCAGGCTGCCATGGTGGTCGACGAGTACCTGCGGCGGGTGGTTACTCGGCACGGGCTGCTGCCGGCCTCGGCCAAGTATGCGGATATCCAGCAACTCGCCGTGACTGCGTTCGAGGACGATGATCCGGCGACCCGCAAGCTGCATTACAGCGAGTTCCATGCCGTGATCGTCCAAGTGGGCAAGCATCACTGCGGGCCTGTGGCCAGGTGCGAAGGCTGTCCGCTGGCCTTCGATCTGCCCAACTCGCCGATCGCATGACCACTCTCTACGTTGCCACCACGAATCCGGGCAAGCTGCGTGACTTCACGGCGGCGGAAGCGGAAGGCATTACCATCTATTCGCTGCCAGGGCTGAAGGATATTCCCGTGCCGGCCGAAGACGAGCCTGACTTCGAGGACAATGCGCGGGTGAAGGCGGTCTACTATAGCCGAAACCTGCCCGGCGAGATTGTTCTCGCCGACGATTCCGGGGTGGAGGTCGATGCTCTGGGCGGCGAACCGGGAGTCCGCTCAGCTCGCTATGCTGAAGACGCTGGCTTCGTAACCGATACAGGCACGAATACCGATGAGCGGAACAACCTGTATCTGCTCGCTCGGCTCAAGAGCCTGTCTGGCGAGAGTCGCACGGCGCGGTATCGGTGCGTTCTAGTGGCAGCGCGGGACGGAGAATGTCTCTTAACTGCCGAAGGCACGGTAGAAGGCGAAATTCTCACCGTTCCGCGCGGCGCTGGGGGCTTCGGCTACGATCCTCTGTTCTATCTACCTGAGCTGGGCAAGACCATGGCCGAGATCGACCTCGCGACGAAGCATCGGCTCAGTCATCGCGGGAAGGCGCTGCGTGCTTTGGTGGAAAGGATGCGCGCCGGATCGCGGCTAGCTCCTTCACTCGGCCTTTAGAAGTGGGTACCCTCAGGTACCCCCTCCCCCCCTTTTTTCTATGGTTTTGAACTTATTCATTCCGCAGCGCTTATCGGTTGTTGCTTGTAATCCATTCATTCCATTGGGACAATATGTAACCGATTCATTTAATTTGACTTACTAGCCGTGTCGGTTATCCCCCGCTGCTACAACGCAGATTCTCAGCAGGTTGCACATATATCCTTTGTTTTCTGTCGATTGCAGGCGATCCTTCATGATATAAGTGCCTTATGCGTACTTCGCTGATTGCAAAGGGTTTATGTTCTCGTCCTAACCTTAACGCGCAAAAGCAAAGGGATCGCCATCGGGCGATCCCTCTTTTACCTCTAGTTGTATTTTAGCAGGTTGGGTGAAAAAACACGCCAAACTTCATGTCACAAGTTCACGGCTCTTGCATCGATATCTCCGACATCCGACCGCGGCGATGTTCATATATCACTATTCTGTACACATCGCTGTTAAAATCGTGGTCTGGAGGATAAAGCGATGCCCACGGAGAAGAGCCATATCATTCACAAACATTTTCGGCTCGATTCCATCAAACTCAAGCGCGCGCAGAAGGTGCTCGACGCTACGACCGAGACCGAGACGGTCGAGCGCGCCCTGGACCTGGCGATCTCCGAGCACGCGCGCAGCAAATTGTCTGCGGAAGCCAACCAGAGGTTTGTCAGGAGCGGTGTCGTCATCCGCGATGTATTTGGGACTCTGGACGAGTAGTCAATGCCGATTCTTTTCGATTCGTCCATGTACATTACTGCGTTGAGGGTGGGCGGCGATGCTGCCCTCCTGCTGCAGCGATGGGCACGGGAGTCACCCCTCTGGCTAAGCTCCGTGGTATTAGAGGAGCTTTACGCTGGCGCCAATCCAAGCGATCATCGGATTCTGGAAAAGCTGGAACGCGATTTTGACAGAGCGAAGAGATTGCTTGTCCCAAGCCTGAGCGATTGGACCAATGCTGGAAAGGTTCTGGCCCGGCTGGCGCAGAAGTATGGATTCGAGCGAATTGGACAGGCACGACTGACAAACGACGCACTGATAGCCACCAGCGCGGCTCGGACCGGCATCACAGTGCTTACGACGAACCAACGGGATTTTGCACATCTTGCAGAGTTTTGCCCTCTGCAGTGGCGGGCACAAGCGATTCAGTGAAGCTAAAAGGATGTGCCAAGTCCTCTCGTACTAGATGCGCGCAAAAGCAAAGGGATCGCCGATGGCGATCCGTGTTAGTCTCTGCCTTTTTTGCAGGTGTGAGTGAATCGGTCTCCGGATAGCGACCATCCGGGTGTTGGCCGCCCACAAAACCAGTCTTCATCCAGGCGGATTATTACTGGCACGGTCCGCCGCCTAAAGCCTCTGCGGAGGCATAAGGGGGTGCACAGGAGGCGTCCCATGGAGATTCATACAGTATGTAAAGACGAACAAGAACGACTACATCGATGCAGAAGCTTGTGCCGAGGCCGTAGGACGGCCGAGCATGCGTTTCGTGCCGATCAAGACGGAT
>Ga0210390_10003125_pt1 | contig 14319 bp, 12 predicted proteins | sample IncBWH11OmetaG_FD_161050 | JGI IMG/M metagenome (GOLD analysis project Ga0210390, IMG submission 161050) | Forest soil microbial communities from Barre Woods Harvard Forest LTER site, Petersham, Massachusetts, United States - Inc-BW-H-11-O ...
TGCAGACGGTTAATAATCCAGTCTCTGTCACGATGTGAAGCGGTCTCTAAGTATTTGTCAATGCTCAATCGGCCCCCTACCTCACCGGGGGCCTCCTTTATTTAGTCGTCTGAACTTGAGCTTTCCTGTAATCTTCGCTAACTCGGCGACTGGGGACTCTTCACGGAGCGTGAGGGCCAGGCGTAGGCCACCCAAGGTGCCGGTACGAACTGCGCGGAGACAGCGAATTAGAGCGCTTTGTGCGGGTTATTTGCTGCCATCTCACCTGCGGTTTTGCCTTCGTGCGGGGTCGTTTACGCCGACAAGCGTAGTTTCGTAGTTTCACAGCCGTGCAAACGGAACTCCCCGACCCTCTGGGAATCTCTCCGCGCACTCACCCAGCCCTAACCAAATTCACCTGCTATGGAGCAGAAAAAATGGCTATCCCTTCCCTTTTGAAATTCACATCTGCCGGGAGTGCGATGACGGCATCGTCTCCGGCGCTGATCTTGACGTGCGTCCCGCCACCTGGTTGGGTAAGCGGGGCGGATTGGCATCGATTGGTAGGCTCAATGCAACCGTTTTCACATCGTGAGAGCAACATTGGTATTAATCGTCTGAGTGTTCGTGGGCACCAAATAATGTGAGAGGAATGCCGTTACGTATTGGCTTTCAGTTTGCTCATGACCATACTCCCACATGTGTGAGGGCTCATAGTTCTGCTTGCTGGCTGGTGCTACGGGCGAGGCGCACGTTAAACAGAACGCATCTGCATCGTCCGGTGACGCCTCGCCGCGGGCCTGGATTTCTGCCTTGGATTCTAATACTAGCTTTCCCGAGTTATTTGTATGGTATTCCTGGCAAACAAAGCTGCGCGTCCTGGGTGGCACGGATTGGCATATGAATGTTCCTGTCGCCCAAACGTACCGGGGAAGGGACTTGTTAACTCTTCTTGTGTAAGAGATCTTTGGTAGGAATCCGGGTGCCCCACTTCTGGCCCGCTGACCTGTAACAGTTCTTGTCTGGATTTCACTATTGGATGATCCCAAATCAAAACTGCAGGAGGAGAATACCATGAGAACGTCGAAACTGATTTTCGTTTGTCTTTGTCTGGCCGGACTGACCCAACTTGTTTGGAGCCAAAACAAGAGTGTGGAGGCTGCCCACGGCACGCATTGGCGCGGCATCCCTGGCTATCTTGACCCGCAAACAAGAAATTTCACAACCAAGGCTGAGAGTTCTGGCGCAAGCTCCCGGGCAGGTTCAGAGGAGCCACTGTCGGGAACAGAGGTTCAGTTTCGAGAGACATTCAATTTCTCGATCGCTGCATTGGACGTTCCCCCAAGCGCCGTGATTTTTTGCTACGCCAGCATGTACACAGACGACACCAACGGTGGCTTTTATGAGAGCAATACGATGGTGGCGACGCGCACCGGGAACTCCGCAACCTGTAGTGTGCCTCTACTCGCGAACTGGACTCTCGTGAATCCAACAACAGACACGATTTCTGCATCCTTTGAAGCTTATTCAGAGCAGTCCGTCCCAGTTGGGTCGTACACGGAGGTGATAGAACGGTACGGTTATGGACCCAGCCTCACCTTGCCGGTGCCAGCGAACCTGCAGACGGTTAATAATCCAGTCTCTGTCACGATGTGAAGCGGTCTCTAAGTATTTGTCAATGCTCAATCGGCCCCCTACCTCACCGGGGGCCTCCTTTGTTTAGTCGTCTAAAACTTGAGCTTTCCCGTAATCTTCGCCAAACTCGGCGACCGGGAACTCTTCGCGGAGCGTCAGGGCCCGGCGTAGGCCACCCAAGGTACGGCGAATTCGAACGTTTCATTGCGGAGTATCCGATTCAAGTCAGGCAATTCACCCAGTTGGCAGAGCGGATTAGTGAACCACCCTTCATCACCTTGCCGATGCCAACTAACGCCGCAGACAGTTACTAATAGTGTTTTCGTCATGACGTGAAATCGCCGTCTTGAATCTGCCAATTGGTGTCAATTCGCCCCGCCAACCCGCATTCGTGCGGGTGGCGGGACGATGTTGACGATCCGTTACCATTTCAACGGCGCGTTTTATATGGTGGTGGTAATGGTCGGCTCAGTGATCGTCTGGCCGTTCATTGGCACAGAGATGCTGGGAAGGGTATGATCGGCACTCCGGAATTCTTGCACGCTTGCCGTTCCGCCGACCGCGATCGATTGAAAGGAAGCGATGTGATAGTCAATGAAGACCTGGTCCTGGGTTGGGGAGGCTAGCGCCCAAGAAAATAGAACGGTCACCTTACAAGCCGTTCCGCCGTTCGTCGCGATTCCTGTAGCGCTCTCCACATAGGTAAGCCCGGACGAATCAGTTGTGCTAAGCGAGACCGTGCATGAGGTCGTCGCGGTCGTGGGTTGGTCATTGGGGACGATCGTGAAGTTGAATATCAACCTGGCAAGAATGGTTGTTAAAGTTGGTGGTGTCTCTTCAGCGGATTCAGAGGGTTGAGCCCTAGTTGTGAACGTACCGGTTCGCGGGTCAAGGTATCCGGGGATGCCATGGGCTTGTCTGCCGGCGTCCGTATGCTGGTTTTGGCTCCAAACGAGTTGGGTAATTCCGACGAGACACATACAAACGAAGATCAGTTTCGAGATTCTCATGTGGTCCTCTCCTGTTTCGGGATGTACTCCCGGAAGGCCGCCAGTATACACCTAGGCAGTCCCTCCTTCGACGGAACCGGGATGCCTGCGATTCACCTGCAGGCGAAGAACCCTCCGGTACTTTGTATCTCTCCCCACGTGGCGAACGGATCAAATCCCTATTCAGATGGGAGCCCCAGACGGAGTTTGTGTGACGCACCACCTTGGTCAGTGCTGACTCCTGTGCGGAAAAGTATTCAGGGATAGCGAGACGGCAAACAGACCGCGCTCTGAAAATTCAAGGACGGTGGGTGTAGATTGCCGTGAGGCCAGTTCTGGAAGAGTCTTCCGAGCATAGCGAATCCAACGGTTTCAAAACGCTGAGAATGCTCGGCACGACAAGAGTTAATGCAAGAGCGCGCTCTCTCAAACGGCCGTGCGCTGAAAGCAAGCCTGCCGGAACTTAAACGATCTCGATATCGGCGGCTCGATCGTGAACACCGCCACGGTTAAGCCGATCACAGCTTGTCGAACGTCATTGCCATGTTACTCCCGGGTAAAGGCTCGGTATGCGGTACCCCCGATAAGCATTTTCTCCCGCAAGGTTCAGCTGCCACACGGTCTGCGGACTATCGGTGTGGGTTACCTCCATGATTTGTGACGCGGCCCCTCCCGTCGTAGTCGTGACGTCGAATTCTACGTCTCCATTGCTCAAGGTTCCAATGCTCCCCCCCCAAAAACAATAAAAACCGGGAAGATCCTGCCAGAGCAAACTGGCAATACGTGTGCTCTCCTCTATCTGGAAAATCGTAGCGCGGCTATAACAAGGTGGTGCTGTCGGGGTGGATCCGCATGCTACCCCGCCAGAATCCAACCGCAGGTTTCCGTCGTCCCAAATGGCGAGGGTCGTTTGGGAACCTTGTGTACTTAAGATAGTCGGATCATGCTGCCCATAGAACCATTCGGTCGGGTCGCCACCCAAAAGCGCGAAGTCTCCACCGTCTCCTAGTCGCCACAGGATATCTCCCAAGCCCACACCGTTCGCATAGTCGATCTTAAGAATCCAGCTTTGATGGCGCATCGAGAGAAGAAGGTTGCCATCAGGTGTGTAAACCAGGGCATTGCCGTGCGTCCAGTCCGGCAATCCCTGGAGATGTCGATTGACGTCCAGGTAATCGAATGCCGACCACGCCCATACCACATTCCCGTCAAGATCAATGTCGACCAAAGCATCTCCTACTACGCTTGTGGTTCCGGGGTAACCGGGCAAATCCGTGAAGTCTTTACTTGTCGAAGCGAGCCCGATCCAATGCCCATTGGGCAGGACAAGAACGTCATGGCTGAATATGGTTATAGAAAAGGGATAGCCTTTCATTCGAAGGGATTGATTTACTTGATCCAAGGAAATGTTGCGAATGGTGTTTCCAACCAAATCGATTTCCCGCAACCCGGAAGAGATGTTAAGTATGAAATGCCCGTTTTGCATAGGTTTAATCGGGAACGCCCCACCCGGCGGGTAATACCAAATGATATTGCCCCGAAGATCGGTCGCCAAGGTTTGCAACATATTCGTTTGGGGAGGTTCAAGCAGGCTAAAGAGTTCCACGCCCGGTGCTGGGGAAAGGTTCGGAGTCGGACGAGTGACAGTGATGCCAGGCGGCTTGAGCGACGAGGGTAGCGCACCTGTAGTGAAAATTCGATCCTGATCGACCCAAGGGGCGCCACCGTCGGCAAAGTCCACGTGGGCGCGCATGTGATAGGTGGTAGACGCCTTCATTCCCGCAACCCAGATCTGGGGCGAATTAAGCATGCTGACGCCGGATGTCGTGACCGCCGCAGTTCGTCTTCCGTAATTTGTATCGGTCCCAAACTCTACCCATACATTTGCCGGACCAAATTCCACCACACTGTACTGCGCCACTAACGGATGACTGCTGGCCGACACACTCGCTTCCGGAGTGCCGCCAGACATACCACAGCTGAGCGCACACAGCGTGAGTAGAATGCTCGTTAACAAGGACAATTCAGACGACGAGCCCTTCATGGGTACTCCCTTCCCCTCAGAAAATTTGCTGGCAAGAACCTTTTGTCCACTACAGAGTAAGAGCGACAAATTCAGATGCAAACTAATATATAACCCATCCGCAGGTTGTCAACTTGAGCCATCAAGCCGCGCTACATTTTGTACGCCATCTCCTTTTTGCCGACAGGGGTGGAGGCGCAGCCGGGTTTGGGCTTAGGGGCGATGTACGCGGTCGTGACATGCAACACAGAGGGTAATCAGATTCTGGCCAGAATCGTCGCCGGATCGGCCGCGAAATTCTTTGTGGTGGACCTCCAGATTGGACATTGTGCCGCACGACTGGCATCTCCAGCCGTCTCGGCGGAGCACTTGGTTGCGAAGTTGGTCGTACAAGTCGGGATTGAGGCGCAGACGTTCGCGCTTTGGTCCGAGGCCGTTCACGAAGCTTTCTCGATTACGTGATCGAGAAAAGCTTTTCTTTCCTCGCCCGGAAGGAACTTGAACAGCCGCAGGATCGAATACAAGAGCACATTCGAATCGCCCAGAGTTGAGATTGGCTCCAGCCAGGAAGTCAGCAGAGATCATTTCCAGGCAGTAGCCTCGAGATTTGTCCGTCCCCAGCATCAGAGCGGCCGTTTTGATCGCCTGCTCGACAACCGGAATCTGGCTCTTGTACAGCTTGAAGTAGATAATCTCCCACGGTTCTGTTTCACGCCTCGTCAGCTCCTTCTCGACTTCCTGCTTGAACTGTTCCTTCGGCATCTCGCGGGGTTTGTGCAACCAGGTTGCACAATCGAAGCGCTGTCTGTCCCTCCTCGCTAGCTTCGCCAACTCCAGTCCCTTAGTCCAACCTACTTCCTTGAGCTCGCGTCTCGCCTGTGGTGGCAGGTGCTCATGCATCGATATCAGGGTAATACGCCTTCCTTCGCGACTCCGGAAACCGTCTCTCCAAGAACTCGTCGAAAGATTTCACGTTTTCCACCCGCCAGTACTGTCCCGCCCCCACTTCGCACAGGTAACGCCCGAGTTCAACGAACCGGGTATCCCGCTCCGCTTCCTTCTGTTTTTCCCAAGCCAGAATCTCGTCGATCTTGGTCAGCACAAACATCGCTCGACGACGATTCAGCTTTGGCAACATGGGCGGATTCCTAGTAAGCAAGCTCGTCAAGCCCGACCGTAGTGGAGAAGTTGGAGAAATTGTTGACTAAGCTTGTGTCAGATGGCAGCCAACAAGTGGTTGCGCAAATTTGACTCTTGGGAGGACGGGAGCCAAACCAATGATAGGTAAGCAATTGAGCCGTACCCCTTCACAAATAGCTAAAACCTCAACAAATCATAGCTTGACATGGCTTAAGCTGTAGACCTTCAGCAAGCCATCACATCCCGGATAGCTTTTTCAAAAATGCCGTAGCCGCCGGTGTCAAGAACTTGAGTCAGAAACTCAAGAACTTGGACAACCGACTCAACAGGAGTACGATGGTTTCGGTTTACGAATTGGCCTAATCCTGCTTCATAAATGGGGAGTCGAGAAACTGGTTCGCTGGCCGCCGGTTTGGCGGCTGCGGCTTCTCGTTCCTACGTTGGGGAGGGGAGCCATGCATCGTTCAAGTGAGTCCGGGATTTCTAGTTGGCGCAACAAAGTTATCTTTCTGGTCGCTGGTCTCGCGCTCGCGTGCAGCGTCCTGTTCGGTGCTGAGACTGCCCCGCCTAAGTACGACCTGCATACCGAGACCAAGATGAAAGGCACCGTCGAGGAGGTCCAACTGCCGGCGAAAGGGAATGAGAAGGCGGTGGTCCATTTGCTCATGAAGAATGGCGAAGATACCGTCGACCTGTACTTCTGTCCTAAGTCATTTATGGATGACATGGGCGTGAGCTTCAGCAAAGGGGACGAAATTGCCTTCACCGGATCGAAGGTGAAGTACGGGGGATCGGATCTAGTGCTTGCGCGGGAAGTTGTGAAAGGCTCAGACACGCTGGTGCTGCGGGATGACAAAGGGAATCCGGTCTGGAACTGGCGGCATTAGGTCGGGATGCGCTCGTCCTCGTACGAGTCAGAGGTCTGTAATTGAAGGTCGCAGATGGTGCGGCGCGGCTGTCCGCCAGGCACGGCTTCTTCGACGCCAAGCATGGAAATCTGGTGCATCGACGAGCGCCGGGAGAGGTTTTTCCTGACGGCGGAGTTGGCCAAACGGTTGGCTTCGGTATTGGCCTCCCGGCGAATGTGCGAGATGGTGAAATCGAATGACCGGGCCAGCTTGCGGCAGATCCAATGCAGGGAATAGAGACGCGGGCTGCGGCAGATATATTCTCCGTTCATCTGCCGGACGACCACTTCGGAATCGGAGTAGACGTGAAGCTTTACGGCTTTGAGTATCAAAGCGCATTGCAGAGCTTCCAGCAGGGCAACATATTCGGCGACGTTGTTGTCCTGGCGTCCAATCCACTTGGCGATTCTGATAGTCGGGCCCTCGGAGCGGGCAAGCACCACGCCAATCCCGGATGGTCCTGGGTTTCCCAGAGAACCACCGTCAACGTAGGCGACCACATCTGACATTCTAATCTGACCTTCTTCAATCAACATGCGTTATAGATGTCTGTGGCGTCAAGAGGCTTTGTTGGTTCAAGTGCACTTTGGTTGAGATGCCGGCAGCTTTTTGCGATTGTGCATAAGGTTGTGGAAAAGCAGGAAATACTATTTCCGTATTCTATAAGCGCTGGTTCATCAATAAGCTGCATTCTTCGCATTTGAAGTTTTTGCGCGCGCACTTTGCACCAATAACCGGCATTGACAATTCGCAGCGAAGTGTTTACCTTTGCCTCCGTCGACGGCTGAAAGGGTTGGCTAAAAGAAACGTTAGTCAGTCCAAAGTAAGCTGGGTGATCAGTTCGTTGGGGCGACCCAAAGAACGACCAGACCCGAAAAAACCGACTGCTCTGCGAGGGGTAGTTGGGGTTTGGAACTGTGAAAGCAGTGATCGCATCGAAGGCCGTGATGGTGCATACTCCACGCTGATGGCTCCCTCGCAGGAGCTGGCGGCTAGAGCATAACCAAGATCACGGCCTTTCCCTTTTCTGCTCGTCTTCCTGTCTACGTCCTTCCAGAAGGTCCGCGGCAATCTCCCTCTTTTATGTTTTTCGACGTTGGCACTTTTTCGTTCTGAAGTGGCGCGTTCGATTCTGTACCTCGCCCGTGCTACGTCATTAACACCAAGAGGCCATTTACGAAATCTCCGGGGAAAAGTATTTTGATGGGGAAGAGTTTTGGGGGCGCCAGTTGCCCGTTTGAATCTCCTACTCGGAAATCAAAAATGACAAACAAGTCGGACCGTTCGTTCGCGATCATTCGGTTCAACGAGAAGACCTACATCTCGGGCGGGGTTATGGCGGTGGTGCAAGGGACGGAGAGTGCGCAAAAAACTCTCAACGATTTCGAATGGGGTCAGAGCCAGGAAGACCGAAGCTCCGGATGGCGTTACTTCGTGGAAGAAACCGATCTGCATCCGGGAACCGACCCTGTGAAGGCAACCAGACTCCGGCAGTTGCGGCTTGATCTGCAGGAGTCGGAAGCCAAGAGCCTGTAGCCAGAGATTTTCTAAAAAGCCGAATCCACGCCCATGCAGTGCTGCGGGCAGTCCATCCCCTCTTGCCATTTAGGGCACGGTTGAAGCCGAGCCCTCCTGCCACATCATATTCAACTGCTCCGGACGAGGCGTCCGGGCCTACGTGAACAGCGACGGTGCCGATTGAGTCACGGGACAACGTGCCAGTTCCTATTAAGATGGCAAGCAGGTGGAGACCGCGTGAAACAGGTACTGCAGCATGCACGAACCGGCGAGATTGCGGTGACGGATGTTCCTGTGCCAAAGCTGCTTCCAGGATGCGTGCTGGTGCGGATGGCGGCCTCGCTGGTTTCAGCCGGAACGGAACGAGCCGCTTATGAATTTGCCAGCAAGAACTTGTGGCAGAAGGCGAAGGCGCGGCCGGATCTGGTTCGCGACGTGGTCAGCAAAGTTCGGCGGGATGGTATTTTCTCGGCCGTGGCTGCAGTCCGCAGCCGTCTCGATCAGCCCAGCGCTTTAGGCTACAGCAGTTCTGGAACAGTGGTTGGAGTTGGAGAAGGCGTTGCCGATCTGAATGTTGGTGATCGTGTGGCCTGCGCCGGAGCGACGTATGCCGTGCACGCGGAGTTTGCTTGCATCCCGCGCTTGCTGGTCGCGAGGATTTGTCCGGACTCGGCGGTGAGCTTTGAGGAGGCGGCCTTCACCACGCTGGGCGCTGTGGCACTGCATGGCGTTCGTACGGCAGATGTGAAAGTGGGGGACGTGGTCGCGGCCATTGGGCTGGGCCTTCTTGGGCAACTTACGGTGCAGATACTCAGAGCCGCCGGTTGCCGCGTGTTGGGAATGGATATCGAGCCCGAGCGTGTCGCGCTGGCGGCGAAGCTGGGGACGGAGGATGTTTGCAGTTCGCGCGATGAATTGCGTGATCTATGTCTACGACGCTCCAGCGGATATGGCACTGATGCGGTTCTGATCACGGCGGAAACCACCAGCAGCGAACCGGTTGAGTTGGCGGGTGAAGTGACGCGCGATCGTGGGGTTGTGGTTGCGGTCGGGACCGTGGGCATGGACATCCAACGCAAGCACTACTTTGAGAAGGAGTTGGATTTCCGGATCTCGCGTTCCTATGGACCGGGGCGATACGATTCGGCGTATGAGCAGAAGGGGCGAGATTATCCGATTGGTTATGTGCGCTGGACCGAAACGCGCAACATGGAAGCCTTTCTTCAGCTTCTCTCGCAGGGCAAGCTCGATGTGAAGTCTCTGGTCACCCACCGTTTTCCCATTGAACGCGCTCAAGCGGCCTACGATCTGATTGCAGGAAGAGTGGGCCATGCTTTCCTGGGAGTTTTGATTACTTATCCTGAGCAGGCTGAGATCAGCCACCAAGTTCGACTTGCGGGGAAGGGAACCGCGGCGATTCTTGGTGGCGAGAAGACGATGTCGATTGGAGTTCTGGGCGCGGGGAATTTTGCCATGAGCACGCTTCTGCCTGCGCTCAAGCGGGTTCGCGGGGTGGAGTTCGCGGGAGTGTGCGCTTCCAACGGTTCGCATGCCCGTCACGCAGCGGAGAAGTTCGGCTTCCGGTATTGCGCGACCGAGGAGCGGACAGTGCTCGACGACCCCAACGTCAACACAGTTGTCATTGCTACGCGTCATCACTTGCATGCAACTCAGGTCTTGGCTGGACTCGAGGCGGGCAAGCACATTTTTTGTGAGAAGCCGCTTTGCCTGAGCGAAATCGATTTGGCGGAGATTGTGCATGCTTATGCGAGTTCTGGGCGCGTGTTGATGGTTGGATTCAACCGGCGATTCGCTCCCATGGCGGTGAAAATGAAAGCGTTTCTCAAACAGGTTCATGAACCGTTGGCGCTGCATTACAGGGTGAATGCGGGATTCATTGCGCACGATCATTGGGTGAACGATTCCGAGCAGGGTGGCGGACGGATTCTCGGGGAAGTTTGCCATTTTGTGGACTTCCTGACTTCTCTCGCCGGTGCTCTGCCGATCGAGGTGCAGGCGCGCAGCCTGACCAGCCTCGAACAATATTCCGACGACAACGTCGTGATATCGCTGCGATTTGCGAATGGATCGCAAGGCACGATCAGTTATCTGGCGAACGGCGACCGATCCTACTCCAAGGAGCGTGTAGAAGTTTTTGGCGGAGGCGCGGTGGCCGTGCTGGAAGATTTTCGGCGGCTGGACCTGGTGCGTCATGGCCGGAAGCAAACGTTCCGTTCGCGACTGCGTCAGGATAAAGGTCACCTCGGGGAGTTGGAGGCGTTTGCCGCCGCAGTTTGCGGTCGGGGCGAACTTCCAATTCCGTTTGATGAAATTGTGTCGACCACGCTGGCGACTTTGCGCGCGGTAGAGTCGCGTGCTTCAGGACTGGCGGCCGAAGTGGACACTGCCGACTTTATAAGTTCCCATCTGCAATCACGCCGCGCCGTCTCGTGATCCGCTGAGTCGGCATCGGCTAATTCTCCGGTGATGCAAATGCTTCGCGCTCCTTAATATATATGCGCAATAAATATGCGCACAATGTAGACGCGCATTTCCAGATTTGGACAAGTTTACTTACTTGATAAGTCGTGTGGGCAGCTGCGACGGCGACAATCCCAGGTCTCGAACTTCGCGAGACCTAGGGCACCAGGACCTTGGCTGTTTTCATATGTATCTGCTTCATTGCCATACGGTTAGGGAGTAGTTGCAACGGCTTGCGATAGTTGCAAAAATTATCAATCTTGACCGGCTTAAACTTACAGACTACATTGGATGTAGTGGTTTACGGTTTAGGTGCACTGGCTCCCCTCCTGATGTCACCGATGCGGTAATTTCCCCCCACAGAAAATAAGAAAAAAGACAGAATCCAGGAACTCCTCCAGCCTGAGACGAGTCACGGAGAAAAAATGATTAAGTCAGCCCAGAGGTGGTGGGGTGTAGCAGCGCTCGCATTCTTGTGCATTGCGCCCTGCGCTTTTGCCGGCAGCAGTTTGACCATGACCGGCGCGGGAAACAACGTCATGGGCGGAGTGTACGTGGGTCCTTATTATGCGACCGTGAACGGGGTCGCGAATACGACTGTCATTTGCGATGACTTTGCGGATGAGAGCTATATCGGGCACTCATGGAATTACACGGCCAATAACTTTTCGAGTCTGGGGAGCGCTTTGTGGGGAAGCCAAACTAGTAATTATGACGCGGCGGCATGGCTGACGCTGCAAATGCTGTCTTTGAACGGCAACCCTGGCAATGCCACGCAGGTAGGATATTTGTCCTACGCCATCTGGTCGCTGTTTGACAAAGGCGCGCTCAACGGTTTGAGTTCGACGCAACTGGCGGGCGTGGATGCTTGGCTGGCGAAGGTTCCAGGGAATTTGAATCCTGGACAATTCGCCAACTTCCTTCTGTTGACGCCCCAAGGCTGCACCAACGGCCCAGGGTCTTGCCCGGGTCAGGAGTTCATGATGATGGTGCCGGAGGGTGGTGCTGCGGCGATGTACTTGCTCCTGGCGGGGCTGACATGCTTTGGCGCGATGTTGTACCGACGCCGGCGACAGGCCTCGAGCGTAGCTTAAGTCGGAAGCTGCAGTTTTGAGTTTGCAGCCCTCCCGTTTCAAAGCAGCCGTGTTTTCTCTGTACTGCTGTTTTCTTCGTGGTTTCAACCGCCAAGGAACATAGCGCTACACGAGGGAGCACGGCTGTTTCTCACTTTGCCTCAGTCGCCTGTCTCCGATCGTTGCCAGCCGCCGTTGGTCAACTCAATGGCGCGCGGGGCGCTTCCTGTTTGTTCACTTTCAGCTGCCGGCTCGGAGCGTAAAGTCAAACCTGGAGAAAAGGCTCCCAGACGCAGCAATCCAAAACGCCGCCAGAAAGAACGGTCACTTTGAAACAATGGCGAGGATCCCACGGCCTTTTTCCGCTGGTTCAGCTCAAACCAGCGCAGATAATTGCGGACGACGCTGGGCAGAGTCATCTGGATAGCGGCGGAAAAATTCTGCTCGGCCATGCGGCGTTGCTGGTCCGGTGACTGCAGGATTGCGGTCAACTGATTGGCCAGATCGTCTGCATTTCCCAGCTTATAGAAATTCACAGCCATATCTTCGTCGGCTGCCATGCCGCGAAAATCAGCGATGTCGGCGCACACGATAGGAACTCCGTATTCACAGGCCTGGTGGGCGGGGCCGCTCGATCCGGTGGCGGAATCGTAAGGCATCACGACCACACTGGTTGTACTGAAAAGTTGAGGGATGGCTTCTTCCGGAACGTATCCCCGGAATTCAACTCTTGAGCCCAGATTGTGGGAGTCGCGAATCGATTCCCAGTAGCCGGGCTTGGTGTGATGATTGGCTCCGGCGACAATCAGCTTGGCGGTGGGGACTTTCTTCAGCACTGCGGGGAAAGCTTCCATCAGGGTTTCAAGGCGTTTGTAGGTGCCCCAGTGGCCGATGGCGAGAACGCGATGATCGGGATTGCCACGTTGCGAAAAGTCTGGCGGACTGGGACAGGGCGCGAAGGTTCCATGCGTGCCTAATAGAACATTTTGCGCGGAGTACTTCTCGATCAGAGTGCGGCGATATCCGGAGAGTAACACGGATACGGAATTTGCTTTGAGCAAGGTTCTGGTGGCCAGGTCGCTACCGAGGCGGAACATTTTTTCCTGGCGCACTCCGGCGCCGGCGAAATCGACGTGCTCGATGATGTGGTGCAGGGTGATGTGAGTGTAGCAACCGAGGGCTCGAGTGAGTGCGGGAACACACAGTCCGGCAAAGGCGGCAACAGGATAGTCTGGAGTTGCGAAGCTGGAAAAAACCAGGTTGAACCAAACCACATCGGGCTTTAATTTGCGGATGGCGTTCAACAAACGCACTGGGGTGGCGAGGCTGTTGAACTTCCAGCAGCGGATGACGTCAAAGCCCGGCAGTTCCTGCTGTTCGTGGGCTTTTAGCGAGTTGCCGTCCTGGTCTGTGGCAAATTCATAGTCAGTCAGTTCGTCGGCCAAAATGGTCAGCTGGATACGAGGATTGCGCTGAAGTTCACGCGCAATATAAAACGCATACTCGTTCAACTGCCGGCCGCTAGGAGGAAAAGTCGCAACTAAACAGATTTTCATCGGTTTCCAATCTTAAAATATGTCAATGCGTACATACGGTCTCAACTGCTGCTGACTCTGACTGCCAGGAAAATTGTAGAAAGTCTCTTCTTGCATTCCTGCCGAAAAACGAATTGGATATTGCAGTTCAACCTGTCCCCCCGGATCCTTGAAACCGTGGCGCACCGGCATGGCATAGGAGACGGCGAAGCCGCTCTGCACCGCGTCGTAAACGTGGAAGCCCATGTTCCGGGAATAGGCGGCTGAGGCTTGCACACTCCAATTGCGAGTCGGCGAAAACTCAACACTTCCGGCCGGGCGCAGGGCTTGCGCGATGGCCCAATCGTTTCCTTCCACGCGCCATGCCCGCAGGTCCTCGGCGAGCACTCTGAACTTGAACTTCTCCGACACACGACGTTCGATGCCGAGATAGGCCGAGGTGTAATAAAATTCGCGGTTGATCGGGAAGAATTGTTCGTCGCGAGCCCCCCACCCGGTTACCAGCGCGGTTTTATCCCAGGGATGACCTACGCGGAAGTCGAGGGCGCCAGCCAGATCGCGGGACCTCAAGTTGCTCAGGGTAAACGGTCCCGCTTCCCGGATGGCATAGCCGCTAACCGAAACCATGTTGAAAAATGAACTCGTAGTCATGTAGACAAACTGTCGAAACAGGTTCTGATCCATTTCCACCCGAGACAGGGAGTCGCGACGAATGGTTCCCTGGATGCCGGTGTTAAAGGTGAACACGGTGGACCCGAGATGAAAAGTCGGGTTCAAACCGAAGTTCGCTGTGTAGTCCGTGGTGTCCCGGTTGACAATAGAGTCCGCACTGGGAAGCGAAATTTCTCCACGGGCGTTCCTGACCTGAAAGAACCCGCTGGCATCGGGGAAGTTGCTCAGGTGAAGATGGTAGGCGCCCGTCCATTGAGTCTCTAGGGACGAACGCGGTGGGGGAAGCAGTCCCTGACGGCCAGGGAGCGGGTGGGGAACATCCAACTTGGCGTCCAGGGGGTACACCGTAGTGTCTTCAAAAATAGG
>Ga0210390_10003126_pt1 | contig 14319 bp, 9 predicted proteins | sample IncBWH11OmetaG_FD_161050 | JGI IMG/M metagenome (GOLD analysis project Ga0210390, IMG submission 161050) | Forest soil microbial communities from Barre Woods Harvard Forest LTER site, Petersham, Massachusetts, United States - Inc-BW-H-11-O ...
AGGAGCAAGTTCGGATTCAGTTGGAACCCAGGGAGCAAATAGAGGTGTTGGAAATGACGGTGGAGCAGGCGGCGGCGGCGGCGGCGGCGATAATGCCGGAGCAGGCGGTGGCGCTCCCGGATGCGATTGTGGTGGGGCAGGCGGCGGTGGCGGTACCAGCCTTGGAACTACTGTTGTAAATGGTAGTGGCCAAACAGTGGGTAATGGTGGATATGCAACATTACCTGCCGGAACAGGTGCTGGTGGAGATGCTGGTGCAGCTGGTGGTGTTGCCGGCGGTAATGGATATTTAGTGATTTCATACTGTATTCCCCAGGCTTTTACATTTACTACTTCCACTAAAAATATAACTTGTTATAATGCAAATAATGGTTCAGCTGCTGCTACTGTTACAAGTGGTACTGGGCCATTTACATATTCATGGAACACGGTTCCCGTTCAAACAAACGATACTGCAAAGAATCTTCCTCCCGGAAATTATACGGTAACGGTTAATAATGGTGGAGCATGTGCCCAGACAGCCACGGTTACAATTACTGAACCGGCCCAATTACGCGATTCAATAGCGTCATTCACCAACGTATCAGTAGCCTGTGGAGCAAACGGCACTGCGTTAGCAGGAGTAAAGGGCGGGGGCGGAACCTATACTTATTCGTGGAACAGTACCCCGGTGCAAACCAATGCGCAGGCCACTAATTTGGGCGCAGGCAATTATACTGTAACGGTAACCGATAATAATCTTTGTAATGCCACGGCTACCGTGGCCATAGCACAACCCGGCGCACTTACAGCCTCTATACCAAGCACTACACCCGTATTATGTAACGGAGGCAGCACTGGCACAGCCACGGCAGCAGTAACAGGTGGTAATGGCCCTTATACCTACGCATGGAACAGTACCCCCACTCAGACCACCTCAGTGGCCACAGCACTTGCAGCGGGTTCTTATACAGTATCTATTACCGATGCCAACAATTGTACAGTAACCAGTACCACTGTAATAACCCAGCCTGCAGCATTGAGGGATTCTATTGTTAAAGTCACCAACGTATTATGCTTCGGGCAGAGTAACGGAACAGCACTGGACGGAGTGAAAGGCGGCACCGGAACCTATGGCTATGCCTGGAACACAGCACCGGTCCAGACCAATGCCAAAGCCACAGCTCTGGCCACAGGAACCTATACTGTAGTTGCTACCGATGCTAATGGATGTAAGGACAGTACCACAGCAATTATAACCCAGCCAACCGCACTCGAGCTCACAGCTTCACCTTTTGCCGCTACCTGTAACGGAGCCTGTAATGGCTCAGCTACTGTACTGCCTTCTGGCGGTACGGGGGTATATACTTATTTATGGAGCAATGCTACAAGTGCCACTACTGCTAATGTAACCGGATTGTGTGCAGGTACTTACTCTGTAGTAGTGACCGATGAGAACGGATGTATCCATGATACCACCAACCTGGTTGTAACCCAGCCCCCTGCCCTGGTGCTTACCAAAACAGCCCCTGTAGCAGCCTTCTGTAACCAGGCCGATGGTAGTGATAATGTAACTATAGCAGGTGGTACCCCGCCTTATGTTTATGCCTGGAGCAATGGACAAACCAGCACCAGTTTAACCGGTGTAAAACCGGGCAGCTATTGCTTTGGCGTGCAAGATGCCAATAAGTGCCAGGACTCGATATGTGTAATAATACCCAACACACCCGGTGTGGTGGCCAATATAGTAAGTACAACTTCCGTAACCTGTAACGGAGGTACTAACGGAAGTATAACCGGAGGTACTACAGGCGGCACAGGCCCTTTTACGTATTCCTGGAGCACAGTACCGGCACAGACCAGTATTACTGCTACTACACTTGGTGCAGGAACCTATACCTTTACGGTGACCGATGGAGGCACAGGCTGCCAGAGCACCGCTACCACAACGGTAACACAACCAGCCTTGGTAGTAGCAACCCCCGGCCCTGCACAAACCATATGCATCAGCAAGTCAGCTAATATTACAGTTACAGCAGTGGGCGGAACGGCTCCTTATACCTATACATGGGCACCGGGAGGTATGACAGGGTCACCGGCAACACCTGCACCTTCACCAACCGTGACTACTACCTATACCATAACCACCGCCGATGTGAACAGCTGCCCCGGAGCAACTGTTACCGTAGTGGTAAACGTGGACCCTGCCTTAAGTGTAACTACAGGAACACCCGTGGCCATATGCCCCGGTGGTACAACCACTGTAACGGCTACAGCCAAGGGAGGTAATGGTAATTATAATTATACCTGGTTACCGGGTAATACCACCGGACAGACCGCTACGGTTTCTCCTGCAACTACGGGATATTATACGGTAATAGCCAGCGATGGCTGCACCGCTCCCGATGCTGTTGACAGCATGGAAGTGATCGTGGACCCATTGCCTGTTATTGCCTTTAGTGCAGATACTACCAATGGCTGTTATCCTGTATGTGTAACCTTTACCGACCATTCTACCATAGCCTCAGGTGGTTTAAAATCGTGGGACTGGAGTTTTGGTGATGGTAACAGTTCAGTGCAGGATACTCCTAAGCACTGCTATACTATTCCGGGGGCATATACAGTAAGTGTAACGGTAACATCCGACAGTGGCTGTCATTCTTCTTTGACCCAGAACAACATGATAACGGTATATGACCATCCGCATACAAACTTCAGCGATTCTCCTCAGCCAACAGATATTACATCACCAACGATAAACTTTACTGACCAGACAACCGATCTGTACGGCATTACAAACTGGCTCTGGAACTTTGGCGATCCGGTTGACCCCAATGACCTCTCTTTTTCAAAGGACACTTTACATACCTATAGTGATACAGGCGTCTATTGCATCAAGCTCATTGATATTAACAAGCACGGCTGTGTGGACTCAATAACACATTGTATTGTCATTGATGCGCTATTTACCTTCTACATACCCGATGCCTTTACTCCTAATGCCGACGGTGTGAATGATGTATTTGGCCCTAAGGGTACTTACTTCACTACTTTTGAAATGTACATTTTTGACCGCTGGGGTCAGGAGATATATTTCACCAACGATATAACTAAAGGCTGGAAGGGTTCATATTACAATGGCAGCACAATAGCGCAGCAAGACACCTATATCTACGTTATAAAGGTTAACGACTTTAGAGGAACACAACATAGTTACACAGGAAAAGTAACGCTGTTAAAATAAAAAAGTCCCGCATTACTGCGAGACTTTCAATTCAATAAAATCAGAATTTATTTAGCCACAGCCGATAATTGCTTATCGAGTACATCCATAACCTGGCGTACTGCATTAGCTGAAGAATCTAACAATGCTTTTTCAGCAGCATCAAGTTTCAATTCAATGATCTTCTCAATACCATTCTTACCAAGCATAACAGGAACACCCAGGTAAATGCCCTTGTATCCGTATTCGCCATTGAGCAATGCGCAGCAAGGGTAAATGCGGTTTTCGTTCTTCACAATAGCTTCTACCATTTGAGCTGCTGCCGCACCCGGTGCATACCATGCTGAAGTACCTAACAGGTTTACTATTTCACCGCCACCATTCTTGGTCCTTTCAATGATAGCGTCAATTTTATCTTTAGGTAATAATTCTGTTAATGGAATACCTGCAACAGTTGTGTAACGTGGCAGTGGAACCATGGTATCACCATGTCCGCCAAGTAACATGCCTTGAATATCTTTAGGTGAGCAGTTCAGTGCATCAGCAATAAAAGCTCTGTAACGTGCTGTATCTAATATACCGGCCATACCAAATACTCTTTTTGAATCAACCTTTGCAGTTAAATATGCGCAATAGGTCATTACATCAAGTGGGTTCGATACCACAATGATCTTTGCATTTGGAGAATATTTTATAACACTTTCAGTAACCGAACGAACGATACCGGCGTTGGTAGCGATTAGGTCATCGCGGCTCATACCCGGTTTACGAGGTAAGCCCGAAGTAATTACCACCACTTCAGAATCTTTGGTTTGTGCATAGTCATTGGTAACGCCAACAACACGTGTGCTGTATTCGTTGATAGGAGCTGCTTCCCATACATCAAGCGCCTTTCCTTCAGCAGTGCCTTCTTTAATATCAACCAGCACAACTTTGTTCACTATATCTTTCTGGGCGATAACATTAGCACAGGTTGCCCCAACATTTCCTGCACCTACAACGGTTACTTTCATGGATTTTTCAAATTTAATTGTGACAAAATTAGTAAAGAAACAGTACGAAAATCAAATGTTGAATTCTAAATTTTGAATGTTAAATTGCATTATAGGTCAACCATTACCTTAACATTTATTTCACGTGCTGTAAGGTAATTAGGTACAGCATATTTCCTTCCGTTAACATCCTCTATCCAGTTATACGATATAACGTTGTTCACCTGCAACAGGTTAAATACTTCAAGCCCTATCCATAATGATTTGAAATACCTTGATGCCCCAGTTTTCACCTGCCCTCGTTTGCCTATCACCAAATACGATACACCTAAGTCAACTCGCTTATAAAACAGTGAACGTAATGTATCGCCATAAACAGTATTACCCGGAGGGCCAAACGGAATGCCGGTACCGAATAATAAATTCAAATTCACTTTCAGGTTAGGGAAACTTGGCAAATAATCCTGGAAGAAAAAACCAACAGTAACACGTTCATCGGTTGGCATAGGCAATGTTCCCACGTTGTGCTTTGAACTATCGGCAATAGTGGTATTAGCCGTAACTCCCGGAACAATCAATTGCCCGTAGCTATTGTAATAGTTGTAATAATAAGCATCATGTATCTGGTAAGTTGCCTGCATTACCGATAAGCTGAACCACGATTCAAGGCCCTTTACAAAATCGCCGTTTATCTTCATATCAAACCCTTTAATGCTGCCGGTAGCTGTTTGATTAGGAATATAGGTAACAGCAACATTATTTAGTTCGTAAGGCTCTACACTTACCAAGTCTTTATAATAAACTTCAGTTATAAACTTAAACGGATTGTTCCACGCCTTCAGGTTCCAATCAACTCCACCTACAAAATGTATCGACTCCTGGTCTTTTATATTGGTAAGGAGGCTTCCGTCGGGCATCAGCATTTCTTTATAGAATGGTGGTTGGTAATACAAACCCGATGAAAAGCGGAAAAGTATATCGTTCTTCCAGTTAGGTTTAAAGGCAACCGTAGCCCTTGGGCTAACCACTGTTTCATTATTAATATCCCAGTAATTGGCACGTATGCCGGCTGTAAAAATAAATGTTGATGTGTCGGCAGTTCTCCAACGTGAAACATTTTCAATATATCCCATCAACCTGTTCGATTCAAGGGTATCGTAACCTTTAGCCACATTATTCAATTGTAAAATATATGGGTTGTATGGTAAAGCATACCCTGCAGAATCATTCAGATTCCATTGGCTGGTTTGGCTTACAAAGCTTTCGTGCTGGTAAGTAGCGCCCCATATTATTTTGCTCCTGGCACTATAGTCGTAACTACCAGAGTGTTGAAAGCTGAACACATTTGCATTTAAGTTATCGCGGGCATGTTGTACATAAGCTCCTACACCTACTCCGTAAGCAGCCTGCCCAAGGCTAGAACTGCCAAGGTTAGAATTTAACTGGCTTATGAGGTATTGGCCAATAATATCGTAGTTCTGGCTTTCCTGGTCGTTGTATGCCGATATGGTAAAACGCAAATTGAATTTGTGCTTCTTCTCGTTGCGGTAAATATTTTTATCGTAAGCTAATGAAACAGCACCCATAGCCGTCTGGAACTTATCCTCTTCCTGTCCCTGGAAATAAACCTGTAGTTGGTAAGCTTCACTAACTGTACCGAACGAAGCCGTTTCGCTTTGCGGCACAAAATTGTAATCGTCGAGCGAGAAGTTGCCCAGCACATCAAGTTCCCAATGGTCGCTTAATGCGTAGGTCATAAATAATTGTGCATCGCCAAACTTGGGTTTATAATCGCCTTGTATATCGAGGCCCTTAAGCAGGTATTGGTTCGATTTATAACGTACCCCGAATATCCATGTCAACCGGGCGCTTTTATCGGTGCCCTCTAAATGCAGGCTACCACCCAGCAAACTGGCGGATGCAGAGGCGGCAAACTCTTTTGGTTTTTTATAAGTCACATCAAGTACCGATGATAGTTTATCGCCATATTTTGCCTCGAAGCCACCTGCAGAAAATGAAACCGAAGAAACCAGATCGGGATTCACAAAGCTTAATCCCTCTTGCTGGCCTTCACGAATTAAAAGCGGGCGGTATACTTCTATACCATTCACATAAACAAGGTTTTCATCATAACTACCACCACGTACCGAATATTCTGAGCCAAGCTCTGAGCGGCTAAATACGCCGGGTTGGGTCATAAGTATACCGTTAAAATCGCCTGAAGGAGTGGGCAGGTACTTTACTAAGGTTGGGTTAAGCCGTTGTACTTCTGCTGCCTCATGGCTCAATGCTGTCACCTGGAAGGTATCGAGCTTACTCTCCATCGACATCTTCATTGAAATATTGATCTCACGGTTCTCTCCTTTCTTCAGGTTAAGTGTAAAGTGAATGGAAACAAAACCGGGATGAGAAAAGAAAATCTCAACATCTTTACCTGTAGGAATGGGATAGATATAAGCGCCTGTACTATCGGTAAAACCAGGTAACTGTGGTAAGCCGGCAAGACCAATAAATACAAGCTGAACGGGCTGCCCGAGGCTGTCTTTAACGGTGCCATGTATAGTAGCCTCTTGCGCAGATGCAGAAGCGAAGAAGCTAAAAATCAAAGCAGTAGCAAAGAATATCCTAATTCTTGATGTAATCACACTATTCGTTAAAGGGAACAAATATAACTAACGCCTACAAGTAGAATTTATTGGATACCTGCAAAATTATTGCACCTTAAGCTGGCCGTCTTTCCAGGCCTGTATGAACTGGGCCCATGCAATGGGGTTCAGCAGGTTATTGGGTGGGTATTGCCCTGCATAGTAAAGCTTGTTGTTTTCCTGTTGCATGGTATTCATAAAGCTTGCATTGGCATCCATAGGAAATCCTTCCATCTGCGCTTTTCTTTCAGCCATAGCTATATTTCGCTTAGCCCTGTCCATATCATTATCGGGCAGATTAAGCCTTTTAAAAGCATCAACAAAAGATTCTTTTGATGGCCAGGGGTAAATAGTTACTGATTTAAGATTTGCAGTATCCTTATCCATCAAGTGAATAAGCGAATACCTATCGGTCGATAATGTATCGGGAATAAAATAAGCGTTGAGGCGGAAACCAATCGCAGTAAATTCTACCGTATCGCCCGGTTGCGCCACAAAAGAATAATAACCCGAATAGTCGCAAATGGTGCCATGTGCAGTACCTTTAATTATAATAGCGGTGAATGGTACCGGTTGCAACGAATGCTTTTCGAGCACCATACCCGAAAACTGAACCAGTTGTTTGTTTTTTTTCGTTTGTGCTTTTACAAAAGAAAGAGGAAGAAGGAGAAGAGCAATTATAATTGCTATAAATGGGGACTTAAACATATTGGCTTTTAATTGAAACGGTATGGGGCTATTAGTTCAAAGGTTGGTATGCGTACCTCAAACGTTGAGCCATCGCTTTTATTTTGCATTAAATAGGTGCCGTGCATTTTGCCGGCTTCACTTATAAGCGGGCAAAAAGATTCATATTGGTATTCATCTTCAGGATATAAAGTGGGTTGTTGTGAAACAACACCTTCACCTTCTACTTCGTTCCAGCCGGCAACCGAATCGAAGATATGCCAGTGCCTGCGTAAAAGTTGCACGGTCTGGTCGCTCTTATTTTCAATAGATATGCGGTACGAAAAAACAAAGTATGCCTGTTGCGGGCGCGAATGCTCCGCTTCATAGGTAGTTTGTACGCTTATCTTAATTCCGTTTGTTATCTCAGTTGCCACCATTATAGTGTAATAAAATACAAGTATAGTAATTTGCTCAATACATCAAAATGAGGTAAGTCATATATTAACATCAAATAGAACACTAATAACATTAAACCGCCACAGATTCACATATTATTTATTTCAATTCCGGGTCCAAGGTCTCGCAAAATCTCTCACAGATTATTTCTAAGCACAAATAGCGACGCTATTTATAATCTGCGAATCTGTGGCTATTTTTTTACCTGTCTGAAATCATTGAACATCCGCCAAATCAGCGTCATCCGTGTTCTATTGGATTAGACGACCTTAGTATGCTATAACTTGCTTTAATTGAGTAACAAAGCGAGATTTTGGCAGAAAATCCCATTCCAGCTCGTTGCCCATTGGTATAGGTGTATCGAATGAAGCAGAACGTACAACAGGTGCGTCGAGGTATTCAAAACAGTTTTCGTTGATAAGGGCCGAAATCTCCCCTCCTATTCCGCCGGTATAGGTGTCTTCATGCAGAATAATAACCTTGCCCGTTTTCTTAACCGATTCATAAATGGTCTCGGTATCTAATGGCAACAATGTACGCAAGTCTATCAGGTCAGCAGAAACTTCAGGCATATTCTTTAATGCTTCCAATGCCCAATGTACTCCGTAACCGTAAGTAATGATGCTCACATCTTTACCTTCTAATACTCTGCGTGCCTTACCTATTTCAATGGTATAGTAATCATCGTAAATATCTTCCGAAATGCTACGGTATAATCCCTTATGCTCAAAATAAATAACAGGGTTCGGATCTTCAAAAGCAGCCAATAACAAACCTTTTGCATCGGAAGGAAAAGCAGGGTAAACCACTTTTAAACCGGGAGTATGTGTAAACCAAGCTTCGTTGCTTTGTGAGTGGAAAGGCCCGGCGCCTGTGCCTGCACCCGTGGGCATACGAACCACCACATCGGCATTCTGGCCCCAGCGGTAGTGCGATTTGGCCAGGTTATTAATTATCTGGTTAAAGCCGCAGGTCACAAAATCAGCAAACTGCATTTCTACCATAGCCTTGTATCCGTTTATAGATAAGCCAAAACCGGCACCTATAATGGCTGATTCGCACAGAGGAGTGTTCCTTACCCTTGCCTTGCCAAATTCATTTACAAAGCCTTCGGTAACCTTAAACACACCTCCGTATTCTGCAATATCCTGGCCCATTAATATCAGGTTAGGGTGCTTTTGCATGGCTTGCTTTAAGCCGTCCGATACGGAGTCTATGTATCTCTTTGGCTTCTTGCTGTCAGAGGCAGGTTTTGTTTTCTTAAAATTTATCGGTTCATAAACATCACCAAATTCCCTTGCTGCATCAGCTTTTACAGGTTGCTCTGCCATAGCAGATTCCAAAGCACTTTCAATTTCATTCTTTATCTCTGCCTTAAATTTCTCAATAACCTCAGGAGTCAGCACACCTTCTTCGAGTAAATAGGTTTCGTAATTGCTAACCGGATCTTTTTTGCCCCACATGTCAAAAAGTTCTTGTGGTACATATTTGGTGCCCGATGCTTCCTCGTGCCCACGCATACGGAAGGTCATACATTCCAAAATAAACGGCCTGTTCTTTTGGGCAATCTTTTCCGATAACAACTTTATAGTGTCATACACCTCAAGCACATTATTACCATCTACCTGCACGCCCTCAATACCATAACCAATGGCTTTATCAATAAATTGCTTGCAACGGAACTGCTCGTTCGATGGAGTAGAAAGCCCGTAGCCATTATTCTCTATTATAAATATTACGGGCAGATCCCATACGGCTGCCACGTTTATCGATTCATGAAAATCACCTTCGCTGCTGCCACCATCACCACTGAACACAATAGTCGGTTTGGTGCCTTTCTGCTTCCTCAGCATATCGCCAAGGGCAATACCATCGGCAACACCCATTTGCGGGCCAAGGTGCGATATCATACCTATTATCTTATGCTCCTGTGTGCCAAAGTGGAAGGACCTGTCGCGGCCTTTGGTAAAACCACCTGCCTTACCCTGGAACTGCTTAAAGAGTTTGTCTAACGGAATATTACGTGAAGTAAATATGCCCAAGTTGCGGTGCATTGGCAATATATACGATTCTTTATCTACTGCCATGGCAGTACCTACTGATATTGCTTCCTGCCCAATACCTGAAAACCATTTCGATACCTTGCCCTGCCTCAACAGCGATAGCATTTTTTCTTCTATCATCCGTGGCAGCAATATACCTCTGTATATTTCTATCAGGCTTTTATTATCGTGCTTTTTCCTGTCGTACTTTATGGCTCTTTCGGTAGCTATCATTGCGGGTTATTTTACACAAAAATAGGTATTTATTAGCTGGGGAAAGCAAGCCACCAATTACACTAATTTTTGTCATTCTGAACGGAGTGAAGAATCTATTCCTTTTCAGTTTTTAAGTGTATTTGGCACAATACTTTGCAACTATGTGTCAGTTTCCTATGAAACACCTTTTCACCTCACGTGCCGTAATAGCTTCTAACTATTGCTTTATTTCATTTCCTTTATATAATGCAAATACCCCGCTATCCATATTATAACTATATACTTGAACGGCGTTTAGGTTATCTATTTTATCTGAATCATTAAATTGTTTCTTCTTATTTAACTCTAGTAGATTTATATTACTCTCTATAATAAACTGTGAGCCGTTCCATCCTTTAAAGTGAGTAAAGTCGCCAGGGGATGGGTTAATTTCTTTAAGTAATTTATAATGCCCGGTTTTAATCAAAACAGGAGCATCTATAATATCTAAAATATCGGCAGCTTCTACCTGCCCTACCAATGCTGCAATATATTTGCCATCAGGTGATGGAATTAAAGTATCTACCCTAGAAGGAAATATTCCAAATGTATCTTTTCTCAGAATAATATAATCATTATAGTCTTTCCTGATAGTATCGTTAAAAAAATCCTTGTATTCAAACCATTCCTCCATTGCACCATTATTAGAATCATTTGAAACAATTGGTTTTCCATGAAATATTTCTTCAAAATAGCCATTATATAGTGTATCATTTGTCTCATTAAGTATGACCCAGCTAGTTCCTTCACTAGTCTCAATGGTACTATCTCTAATAACGCTATCTCGCTCACTGAAATCCTCAAGTAGTAAATTACATGGAGCTGTTTTAGCATCTTTGCAGCCAGGTATTATTATATTGAATTCCTTATAAGCCATGCCGCAAGCAGGTAAATGCAAATGTGGCATTAAGTCTTTTTTAACATTAGTAGATACTGGTTTCTCTTTATGTTCTGTATTACAAGCAATACAAAGTAATAGTATGAAAGTTACAAGTGGTTTCATTTTCCGTACTCAGTATTATCCGATACTTTATAATACCTATATGATTTATCTATTTGAATACAAGGGCATACTGTATTACTACCTTCTTCACCATAATTTATCTCGCATACGCTAAGGCCATGGTCATGAAAAGTACTATCCTGTTGAGGTATCGTTTTAGGGTGCCAGCCATTATAACCAAAAATACCAGGTGAAGGAGCATTTCCGTCGGCATCAATATCATAATTGGTATTTACTGTAATGGAAATCACTCTAAGTTGCAAAACAAAACCAGCTTCGGTATCTTCTATAATTTTATAATAACCATTAATGCTTGCTAAGGGATTGGGGTCTGGGGTTCCCGGATGATACTTAAAAGTTCCATTAGTGTCAAAAGAAAAAGAATTCACCCAAGCCTCGGCTCCGCCACAATACCCTTGTAACCATGTTCCAATTATTTCCTTCTTTAAATGAGAAAGGTCATTTACATTAGTAGCTATAGGTTTCTTACTTTCCTTTTGTCCTAAAGAATTAAGGGCAAAACAAAGAGATAGTATTAGGGTTAAAAGTGGTTTCATTGAATTAAGGCTTCATACAAATATAGGGGTTTGGATTATCCTTTATCTATCTCACCAACACTACATTCCCTTTTTTCTCAATGGTAGTTCCATCATATTTTGTTGCAGTCAGGGAGTAGACATACTCACCCGTGTTCATAGCCTGTCCTTTAGAATTACCATCCCAGCCATTATCTTTATCATTTGTTTCAAATACCTTATTACCCCAGCGGTCGAATACAATAAAATCCATAGTTTTAATACAATCACCCCGAACATAAAGAACATCATTCTGTCCATCGCCATTGGGTGAAAATGCCTCAGGAACGAAGATGCTGCAATTCACATTTATCGTAATAGGTTCGGTGGCGTTACATCCACTATCGCTGGTCATAGTAACCGTATATGTAGTGGTAGCAAGTGGTGAAGCCACAGGATTACAACAATTTGTACAACTTAAACCTGATGAGGGCTGCCATGAACAGGATATAGAATTTGTAGTGCTTAACTGAACATTCTGTCCAATAGTAATTGTTGCATTGCAGCAAGCGTTAGGCAATGGGTTAATGTAAATTGTACGTGTAAGTGTATCTGTCCCCTTATCATTCGAGGCAATTAAGCTTACCGTATAAAACCCCGAAGAATCATAAACAACTGTTGGGTCTTCCATATAATATGAGGAAGAAGGCGAGCCTCCCGGGAAGAGCCATTGTATACACAAAAAAGATCCTTCACTTTTATCAGTAAATGTTATTGGTTGACCCACACATGCATTAGATGCAATAAAATTAGCTTGTGGAACAGTATATGGGCCGCAAGCGGCAGGCACACCAGTACCCACATTAAAACACGCTATGCTTTCAAAGACATATGCTGGTTCTGTTGTGGTCATTTGTTCAGTTAAAACTATGTTGGCAGTACTATAACAGGCACCATAAAAATTGATGGTTTTACAACTTACAGGGCCATAAAACCAACAATTACAATTGAGTGCGTAGTTACCACAAAGGCTTCCATTTTTTGTTACCAGTAGCTTGCCTCCCGGAAATTTTAATGTAACGTCACCTGTTAAAATAACATTGGTATTAATTACAACAATATCGCTATCACTCGGTAATTTACCGTTGCTCCAGGTTGCAGGATTATCCCATGGCCCATCAACAATACTTGTATCGGAAGGCCACGCAGCATATACATTTAGCTTAAAAAGGAAAAAGAAAACAATTAATAAAAGAGGTGGTTTCAAAATATTTTTATTTAACATCAAAGATACTAAAAAGGCTTTGAAAGCCCTAACTCAAAGAAGAGTTCAAATAACAAAAAAAAGACCGCCCCTTCCAGGGCAGTCTTCATTTAATATTATTTTAAATTTTCTTATCGCCTGCCTCCACCATGATTACCACCTCCACCGCGGCCACCTTGTGGGGCCGCCTGATGTTGTGGTTGCATTTGGTGCTGTGGTGCCGCCTGACGTTGTGGTTGCGCCTGATGTTGAGGCGCTGCCTGATGTTGCGGTTGTGCCTGACGTTGTGGTGCTGCCTGATGTTGCGGTTGTGCACTATGTGATTGTGCAGGGCTGCTCTTAGCAACGCTGTGTCCTGAACCATCATATCGTTGTCCGCCCACTGAGTTCTTTGCCACTACCTTTGGGCTTCCATGGTTTACTGAAACGTGCTGGTTCTTGCTAATGCTTGAACTATGCTCGTGCGATTGTTGCATTGAAGTAGGCTGTACATGTTTTTCATTCATGGCTGTCCGTTCTTCGGCAGTAGGTTGTGCTTCCACACCGCCTTTGCCATTGAAACTTGCACGGCCGCCACCGCCACCGGCTACCGATCTGTCTTCGTATGTATTGTGTATTCTGCCGCCATCTACGTGGCTCACTGCAGTGTTATACCTGAAATGGCCACCTTCCCATCTTCCGCCATAATATCCATGTCCGCCATAGCCATACCCATAGTTAATACCACCATAGAAACCTACGTGAGGTCCCCAATAACCTCTGTGCCATATATATACACCATTTTCAAAACCCCACCAAAATGGGGTCCATAAAAAGCCAACCTCAGGTGGTGCAACCCACACGCCCGGAACCCAATAATAACCACCATCGTCGTAAGCCCAATAACCTGGTGTCCATATGTAACCATCGTAAGGGCAATCGGGTTGAACATAAACAGGTAAAGCGGGAGGTGCAATTGCAACCTGTACCTCTACCTGGGCCTGGGTTTTTGTTACTCCTAGTAAGAAGAACATTACTATAATCAAACCAATTAATTTTTTCATAATGCTATTATTTTTTGAACGGTTTATAAATGCAAGCTCTCTATTGTCTTGCTAATTAAATACTTAAACACTGTAACGTTATTATTTTTTCGGTGAACAGGTTAAATGAAAAGATAAAAGTCGCTTTCTATAAGGGTACAAATATTAGACCAATTGAACTTTAAAAGGTTACATGATTGTTAAATAAGGTTATATAATTTACAGGGGGGGGGGGGGGAGGGGGTTATAATTTT
>Ga0210390_10003127_pt1 | contig 14317 bp, 13 predicted proteins | sample IncBWH11OmetaG_FD_161050 | JGI IMG/M metagenome (GOLD analysis project Ga0210390, IMG submission 161050) | Forest soil microbial communities from Barre Woods Harvard Forest LTER site, Petersham, Massachusetts, United States - Inc-BW-H-11-O ...
CCACCCCAGCGAGACCTGATGATTCAAAGTCTGCAGGCTGTTCCAGGCTTCGCCGGCGGACGGGACGTAAATAAACGCGAGCAGTATGCCGGTAACGATTTGCAGCATGAACACGACAAATGCGGCGCTGCCAAAAACATAAAACCAACTGGCGGTTTCGCGAGGAATGCGATGTTCGGCGGTCTCTGTGATGGTTGCGCCAATTTGCAAACGCGCATCCAACCACTCGCCGATTGTTTTGATCAGGCGCATGGCCGTATCTCGCGAACGATATTTGACGCTTGGCCCGGCGTGGGCATCTCGCCGGATTTGATCAACAGGTTTCCGTTTTCAACCTTGTAGTGGTATTCGAATAATCCGCGTTCCGGAGGTCCGGAGGCGCGAGCGCCGTCCTGGTAGTAAACACCGCCATGGCAAGGACACATGAACAGGCTGGATTGCGGGAACCAGCGCACCGGGCACCCCAGATGCGCGCAATTGATCGCGAAAACCTGAAAATTTTGCCCGTCAACATTTCGTACCCAGCACGCTATATCTGCCGTGTCTCCATCGGTCGGAGAGACAGTAGGGTTTCGATAGGTGGCGAGGCGCGTCTGACCGGAAGGAAACTGCCCAAGGTTGCCCAGCGAAACCCAGCTGTCATAGCTCCCTTTCCGCTCGTGCGCAACGGGGGAAAGCAGGTAGCGCACGACCGGCACAGCCAAAATCACACCCACGATGCTGTTCAAGAAGATTCCGATCTTCATGAAGAGATCGCGCCTGCCAAGGTCCGTCGGTAACGTCATCGAACTTCTCCCGTCGATTTGCCACTAGTCGAGTAAGGTTGGCCGGGGAATTTCACCCGCTGGGAAGCGAGCCAAGCCACAACATCGGACACATCCTGCGGCGACATCGGCTTGCCCGGAACATTGCCGCGCCAATCGGGTGCGCCGAGTTCGGGCCGGCCCACAATCACGATCGTGCGGAGTTCCTGATCGTTGAGCAGGGCGAGGAACGATCCATCCACGATGGAGCTGGCCCTTTGTCCGCCGCGGCCGCCGGCGCCGTGGCAGGAAGAGCAAAATTCCGCGTAGGCGGCCGAACCACGCGACACATCGCCGGCGTCCGACGAAGAATATGGCGGCGGATTCGCGACGCGCAGAACGTCCGGCTGCGCCCAGCGGCCGCGAATTCCATGAACGAGCGCGTCAATCTGTTTATCCGTTAGCATGCCGCCAGCGCTTTGCGCGAACGCAGGCATGGACGTTCCGGAAATTCCATCCGCCATAGCGCGGCGCACGACCGTATCGGCGGCAATCGCCAGGTACACAGGATCGGCGAGAGCGATGGCAGCTCCGCCTTTGCCGTCATCACCATGGCACCCTGAGCAGTTTTCGCCGTACAGTACTTTGAAGTCCGTGACTTCGCTCGGCACCGCCGGCACATCGCCCGGTGCCGGGCGACCGGGCGCATCGGCGCATCCACACAGAAGGGCGGAAAGTCCCACGGCTGCGAAAATGAGCACGCGGAACTTCATTGCGATTCGTCCCTCTCGTCACGTTCTTTCATCATGCCTGGCGCTTCGACACCGGCACGCATCAAGAACGGTACCAGCTGCCGCGTGCGCACCTGCTCCTGCTTCACGACGACCAATCCAGCGACAATGCCGAACGCGAACTGCGAAGCGGCGAACCATGGCCAGCTGATGAGTTGGTTCAACAGCGGATTCAGCAGTTCCAGAACGCTGTGGAGCAATCCCGTCCAGAGAATTGGCGCCACTAAGCCGCCCAAAAGAATGGGGCGATGCGGAATCATGGGCAGCATGGCGCCGTATAGAAGTCCTACAAGCAGCGACGTGAGCAGGTGAATGCCCGCCGCCAATAGGAAGCTGTCAAGATGGAATGCCTTCAGCGAGGCAGTGCTGAAGTGCACCGATTGCGTGTAGGCGGTCGCTGCCAGCAGATTGATCGGATACCAGATGCTCCGTTCCTTCAGAACGCCGTACATGCAAGCGAGTACCGCCATGGCCACGCTGCCGGCGAGACCGCCTTTGATACCTGCGGAGACTGGATATGTCTGGAGCGGCAGCAGTGCGCGAGGTAGATCCGGCGCAACCGGCAGCCTGGCGACTTCGCGACGAGAGGTGGAAACCGCGGCCGCTTCCACTTTTACGTCAATCGTCTCCTCCTGTTCTTGCGGGAGGACATCCCGGAACCAGCCGACGAATCCAGCGACCGCGAGAATTGCTCCGAGTAGGCTCACCGCAGAGGTGGTGACCAATCCCGCCAGGAGCAGAGTGATGCCAAAAGCCAGGACGATGGGCCAAGCCGTCGGTGCCGGCAGATGAATGGTGGTCCGGGTGGCTTCCGGTGTTTGCGATCGCGATTCAGCAGGACTCATGTGACGCCATTTTTCCTTAGCGGCCGATTACGTAAACGACGGTGAACACGATCACCCAGACCACATCCACGAAATGCCAGTACAGCGAAAAAACTTCCGCGCGCTCGCTGTGCTCCGGCTTCACTTTGCCAAAAAGCGTGAAAATCATGGCCAGAGCGATCATGAGCAGCCCCACCGTGACGTGAAATGCGTGCAAGCCGACGAGCGAGTAGTACGTTGTTCCGAAAAGATTTGTACTGACAGTCAAGCCTTTGTCGTAAATCAAGTGACGCCACTCAAGGCCCGTACTTACAAGGAAAATCGTGCCGAGCGCCAGGGTCACGAACCACCACAATCCAAACGCTCCGACTTTCGCTTGGCGCAGAGCGCGCACGGCCAGATGGATCGTCAGGCTGCTGGAGAGCAGGCAGATCGTGCTGAAAATCGGAAGTTCCAGAACGTCCTGGGGCGTCGGGCCCGCAACACTCTTCCCGATGTAAAAAATGTAGGCGACCACGAAAATTGTGAAGATCGCGGACTCTGCGCCAATCAGGGAGAACATTCCCACGCGCCCACGCGATGGCAGAACCCATTCAGGTTCCGCCGTAGTTCGTGTGTACACCGCGCTACTCAATGAAGTTCTCCTGTCTACTCATATTTCCAATCCGGATCTTCGGGGTGCTTCAGGTCCCAAAGCGGGCGCCGGCTGCGCACCACGGGTGTCGTGGCAAAGTCGTAATCGGGCGGCGGCGAACTGGTGGACCACTCGAGCGTCCACGCATCCCAGGGATCATTTCCGGCAGGTTCACCCTTCCGAAGCGACCAGAGAAAATTGAAGACGAACACAAGAATACCTGCGGCTTGAAAGAATGCGCCGATGGTCACGATCAAATTCCAGGTTTCCCATCCGCGGCCGGGCTCATATGTGTAAATCCGGCGCGGCATTCCCAAGATCCCGGGGATATGCATGAAATCAAACGTGAGATGGAACCCGATTATGAAAAGCCAGAAGTGCAATTTCCCGAGCGTCTCGTTGTACATCCTTCCACTCATTTTCGGATACCAGTAGTAGAACGCTCCGAAGAGTGCAAAAACGATTCCGCCAACGATGACGTAATGAAAATGCGCAACCACAAAATAGGAGCCGCTGAGCTGCCAGTTGAACGGCGCCGTCCCCAACATGATTCCCGTCAAGCCCGCGATCAGGAATTGGAACAGGAAGCCAATACAGAATAGCATCGGAACCCGGAGCTGAATTTTCCCGCCCCACATCGTCCCTAGCCAATTGAATATCTTGATCCCCGTTGGAACAGCGATAGCTACTGTCGTGAAAACGAAGAAACTGTTCCCGTAAGCGCTCATCCCCACCGTGAACATATGGTGAGCCCAGACGCTAAAGCTGATAAACCCGATGGCGATTGTCGCCGCCACCATGATGGGATAGCCGAAGATCGGTTTGCGAGAGAACACTGGCACAATTTCGGAGACGAAAGCGAAGGCCGGAACTACCAGGATGTAAACTTCCGGGTGGCCGAAAATCCAGAAGAAGTGCATCCAAAGAACTGCGGAACCTCCTGCCTGGGTATCAAAAAAGTGTCCGCCAAGATAGCGATCGATAAGGAGCATGATCTGTGCCGCGGTGAGCGGCGATATGCAAAAGATAACCATCCCGCCCACCACGAGATTGAGCCATGCCAGCAAGGGCATTTTTCCGAGAGTCATGCCGGGGCAGCGCATGCAGAGGATTGTTGCAATGAAGTTGACCCCTGTTCCGATACTGCCGACACCCGAAGCCAGCAAGGCAAGAGTCCAGAAATCGGTGCTGTGCCCGGGCGAGAATGCGCGCGCAGTGAGCGGCGCATAGGCCCACCATCCAACGTCGGGAGCAGTCCCCGCGCCGTAAAGCCCATTGCCGCCGACGAAACTGAAGTAAAGGAGCAGTCCTCCAAAAGCAGTCATCCAAAAACTGAAGGCGTTCAGTCGTGGAAAGGCCATGTCCCTGGCGCCTATCATCAGCGGAATCAGATAGGTGCCGAAGCCAAAGAGGACGGGCATGACCATGAAAAAGATCATCGTGGTGCCATGCATCGTCATCATGCGGTTGAAAACTTCGGGCGAAACGAAGTTATTGTGCGGAACGATCAACTGAATCCGCATGATGGTGGCTTCGATACCGCCGATGACCAGGAAGACGAGCCCGTAGACGATGTAGAGAATTCCCAGTTTCTTGTGGTCAACAGTGACAACCCAGTCGTGCAGGCGTTCGCCGATTGGCCGGGCGTCGGGGCCAACTGTGCTGAGGGCGATGGTTTCTGACGACATCGCTATCTCCTCGTGCTCATCGCAGCGTCACTAGGTATGCCGTGAGCGCGTCGAGATCGTGATCAGTCAGTTGCATTGCGGGCATTAAGGAACCCGGCTTAATCGAGTCGGGACTTTGGATCCACGCGCGCAGATTCTCGCGGTTATTCGATGCTATGCCTGACGCGATGGTGTCGCGGCTCATCAGATGCGTAAGGTCCGGCCCGAAACGCCCGTTGGCGATGGTTCCGGAAATGGCGTGGCAGTTCACACACGCGGTAGTTTCGAAGATGCGGCGGCCTTCCGCGACGGCGTCATTGCTAACGGCCGGCTTCTTTTGCTCCTCGACCCACTGCTTGAATTGCTCCGGCGAATCAACGTAAACCCGCAGCAACATTTTGGCATGCTCGATGCCGCAATACTGAGCGCACTGGCCCAGATAGAGTCCTGTCTCCTGAGGGTCGACCCAGGTGCGATTCGGGTGGTTAGGAATCAGGTCCGTCTTTCCGGCCAGCCGCGGCACCCAAAAACTGTGATCGGTATCGGCAGAAAGCAAAGTGAGAAACGTGGGTGCCGAATTTGCAGGGTTGCTGACCGGCACATGCAGTTCGTTTGCGGTGACTACGCCTAGCGCGGGGTAACGAAATTCCCACCAGAACTGGTGACCGATGGCGGTCACTACAATGGCCCCCGCCGGTTGGGGAGCGTCCTGGATGGAGCGAATCACGCGCGCGGTGGCGAGGAAAAGCACCAAGACGATGAGGATGGGAATCACCGTCCATGCGAGCTCTATTTGATTGCTGCCGTAAACTTGCGCGGGCTCGCGGCCGTCATCGTTAGCGCGCTTGCGGAACTTCGCGACCGAGTACGCCAGCAAGCTGAACACAACCGCAAAAATAGCGGCGGTGATCGCCAGAACCAGCATCGACAAATGAAGGATGGAGTGCGCCGGCGTGGACAGCGGTTGGAAGATGTTCGTACTCTGCGAGGGGTCCGTCGGAGCGCCGAAACACAATGACGCAGCCAGCAAGCCGCCCGCGACCAACACAGCAATACCCGCTATCTTTCGCCCCAAGCTACGAGTTTGCCCGCTGCATTTCATTTGCCTCGAGCCGGTGTCCTTCCGCTCGCCGCGGCGGCCTGCTGGAGTTCCGAAAGCGTAGTGAGCAGTTCTATTAACATGCCCTCGTGCTCCAGTTCAAGTTCTTCTGTTGCGCGATAGCCCGCTCGATGGGTGCCGCTGCTGACCACACCCATCGAGAGCGCGACTGCCTTTCGAAACTTCGGCATGTAAGGCCTCGGTAACGCGGCTTATCGCGAATTGGCCTGTGACTGATGGATCTCCGCCGCTACGTCAATGATGCTGAGCCGCCAAAAGAGGTCTCACCTGTCTCGAAGATCGGTTTAGATCGCCTCCAATGACTCGTCGATATGTCGAATATTGCCTTTCACCGTGTCCACAACTTCGTCGAGGTTCCCGGCGAGTACCATTTTCCCCATGGCCAGCGCGAAGCCCACGGCTTGCGACCGCTCGGCATGAGAAGGTATGGAAAGAGCATTTGGATCGGTGACTACGTCAATGAGCGCGGGCCCCGAATGCTGCAGCGCCTTCTTCAGGCCCGAGGTCACGTCGGCGGGGTTTTCGATTCTCACACCCATCATGCCGATGGCCTCGGCAAGCTTGGCGAAGTTAGGATTCTTGAGGTCCGTTTGATAGTCGGGAAATCCCGCGGTTTCCATCTCAAGTTTCACCATCCCTAGAGCGCCGTTGTCGAAGACAAGTACCTTAATAGGGAGGTCGTACTGTGTGATCGTCAGCAAGTCACCCATGAGCATCGCGAGACCGCCGTCTCCGGACAAGGAGATCACCTGTCGTCCGGGATAGGCACATTGCGCGCCAATCGACATAGGGAGTGCGTTGGCCATGGAGCCGTGGTTAAAGGAACCGATGATGCGCCGGTTCTTAGTGGGCTTAACATGCCGGGCGGACCAGACGTTGCACATGCCGGTGTCCACGGTAAAGATGGCGTCGGGCGCAGCAATTTCACTGAGCGCGGCGGCGACGGGCTCGGGATGCATGGGGGTGCGTTTTCCTACGTGGTCAACGTAAACATTCATTTTTCGAAGCTTCTCTTTGTGTTTGGCGACCGTGCTAGCCAGGAAGTCTGGGTTCTGCTTTCCATCCAACATCGGCAGCAGCGCTTTTAGTGTCTCGCGCACATCGCCCCACAATCCGAGATCGATTTTGCTGCGCCGTCCCAAACTCTCAGCCCGGATGTCAACTTGCGCGATCTTGCACTTTGTGGGCAGGAATTTGTCGTACGGAAAATCAGTGCCCAGGAGCAGCAGAAGATCGCATTCGTGGATCGCCTCGTAGCACATCCCGAAACCAATCATGCCGGTCATTCCCATCTCATAAGGATTGTCGTATGCGACGTGCGGCTTGCCTCGGTAGGTATATCCAACCGGAGCTTTCACTTTCTCCGCGAGAGCGACCACCTCATCGTGGGAGTTTTCGCATCCGATGCCGCAGAAGAGCGCAACTTTCCTGCTGGAGTTGATCAGGTCCGCCAGCTTTGCCAGGTCCTTTTCGCCGGGACGGATGCTCGGCCGTTGTTTTACCAGGGAACGCGAGCCGGCTTGCGCAGGTACTTCCAATGCAACCACGTCGCCGGGCAGCACGACCACGCCTACTCCACCTTTTGCAATGGCACTCTGCATGGCGATGTGCAGAACGCGCTCAAACTGAGCCGGGTTCGTGATCATCTCGCAATAGTGGCTACATTCCTGAAACAGATTTTGCGGATGCGTTTCCTGAAAGTATCCCGTGCCGATTTCGCTGCTGGGAATATGCGATGCGATTGCCAGCACCGGAGCATTGCTGCGATGAGCATCGAAAAGGCCATTGATCAGGTGCAGGTTGCCGGGTCCGCAGCTGCCCGCGCAGCAGGCGAGCTTGCCGGTGAGCTGCGCCTCCGCGCCGGCCGCAAATGCGCCGGCCTCTTCGTTGCGCACATGGATCCATTTAACTTTGTTGTTCAGCCGAAGCGCATCCGTCACCGGATTCAGGCTGTCGCCCACGACACCGTAAATCCTTTCCACGCCCGCTTCGGCAAGTCTCGCGATCAACTGATCCGCCATTCGGTATGCCATTGCCTCAATCCTCCCTTGAAATTGCGTTATTTCTACGGGTCATCCGATTCCGAAAAAACGTGCAAACTTAAAACCAACTGCTACCTTACTGCAAGCTCATTTTGTCTCCGCTTGCGGATGCGCAGCGCGTCCGGTCTCACGAAGAAAGAAGCTCACCACAATTGCAATCGCACAGCACGTGACCCAGAACATTGCGCCTCTCTGAAAGTGCACTGCCAAGTTTGGCGTGTTCCCGGTGCCCCTGCCGATACGATGTGCATAAACCGGGCCCAGGAACGCTGTAAGCGCGAAAACGAGGAAATTGATCCCGCCGGTGGCGCTGCCCTTCACATTATCCGGATTGACTTCCTTGATGATGCTGTACGGGATCATCGCGGCGCCGGATGCCACCCCGAAGATGAACATCCCCAGCCTCGCTGAAATCGGCAAAGGGTGGAACGCGATTTGCATCGCAGCCAGAATCATCAGCGCCGCGCTCCCGATGATTACCGGTTTTCGCCGTCCGATACGGTCAGAGAGCCAGCCGAGCAGCGGACATCCGAATACCCAGCCGAGAGGAACCATGGAAGCGATCACCACTGCGTTGTGGTAGGAAAACTGAAGATCCTTTTGAAATGCCGCGACTCCCCAGATCATGTCCCCGATCGTGGTGGGTGCGAATAGCAAGCCGGCAACAATTCCGCAGAGATACGACTGAGGATTTGAAAATACAACTTCATACGGCTTCAACAGCGAACCGAGGCCGCCCTCTTGGAGGTGCGCTCCGAGCTGTTCCTTAGGGGTAGAGACATAGAGGAGAACGGCGACGACCAGGATTATTATTCCCATTCCGATCCAAAAAACATGAACGCCGAGACCGCGCTCAATCATCGGCCCGACGACATTCTGTCCAGCCGAGCCACCGAGCATTCCGACGCATTGCGTGGCACCGATAGCAGTAGCCAGGTAGCGCGCGGGGAATCCGCGTGCCGCCAAATAGACGGCGCCAGTGAATGCAAACGCCGAGCCCGCGCCCTGGCACAGACGGCCGACGTCTCCCGCGATTACGGTCGGCACGGCGAACAGCAGGCAGCCCAAACCCAGAATCGTCATTCCGACGGGCACCGAGCGCTTGGCTCCCAGATGATCCAAAGCAGCCCCGGCGACCAGACTCATCGAGGAATAGGTGTAGTAATACACTCCCAGAATCGTCGCGATGCCCAGCGCACTGGTGCTGAAGTGGTCTTCCAATTCCGAAATCATTACGGAGGGCGAGGACCTCACCGCATATTCCAGGAAATAGAAAATCACGGTGAAGAACCAGGCGATGATAAACGCGCGTGTTTGAGCCTGAGTCTGAGTCGGGGCCTGGGACTGGCTTGTGGCAGCTTGAGATGCGCTCATGGCTGAATAAAACCTCCTTTCGGGCGTAGGATGAAAGGGATCGATTGCTCCACGACCGACTCCCTGGATTTCTGCTTTCCCATGCGATGCCTGTTACTACTTCTCACCTGTTGCCAGCTAAATGTGCTGCCACTTCGCCGCTCGCGTTTTTTGAAACAGGCCATCATTTGGATGAGGCATAGCCTGATGACGAAGCCGAAGGCAGAACGTAGCGAAAGCCTGTGTACACCATGCTGAGATGCGCGTTCTTAGGATCGCCAGGCGTGACAAACCACGGATCACGACTTATGTAAGAATATTGGGTGTAGTACTGGAAGGTTCCGTATCTTTCGCTCTTCCAGAAAGCGTGGATCAAATCGAGCGTTGCTTCTTCAACGGTTCGGTTATTTGTGTTGGGGGAACCAGGCCCGCCAAAACCGATGATCGTATCCGGATGTGCAGTGTCCGTCGTGTCAGGGAAAAAGTTCCGCCCGTAGTAGTCAATCCCGTAGTAAGCCGCCACGGTGGTTCTCGGGTTCACGGTCCACTCGAAGCCGCCAAGCGCCGCTCCCGCGTGTACAAACGAAGGACTGACGTCGGTCCCTGCCGGGTTTGGCCGTATCACGACTTGGGGTCCGGTAATTACGAGGTAGTGAGCGCCGCCGTCGCTCCAAAACGCATTGCCCAGAAGGGAGAAATTGTGAAACAGCGCAAAATTCGCGGCTAGGTCCCCACCCCCTCCGATCGCCGAGTGCTTAGACAAAGGCCCGCCGGCCACCTGGGAAACCCCGGCCCGCACTCCCGTCACCAATCCAGTAGCTTCCACGTGGAAATGCTTGCCTCTGATTTCTGTGTCATGAGCGATCTTGGCAAGAATATCTGGAAATAGATTAGGAGCACCAACTTGAGCATTGTTGTCAAACTGGGGGCTCAACTGACTGCTAAAAGCCGTGGGGAGCGCAACAAACCCGCCGATAAACTGGTTTGGATCCTCGATGCCTAGTCCCATGGCCCAATGCTCGTTGAAGTGATACGCGACGCGAAACTCGGCAGCGCGCGTATACGGGAGGCCGACTTGGACGTCCTGATCCTCGTTGTAGGTAAGTATCAAATCGGCGAGGTTCGGACCCACGCCGTCGCGGTTTGGAGTGAGCCAACTCCAAGTTTGGCCGCCCATGATCTCCCAGTTACCGCGTTTCAGGTTCATCCAGCAAAGGCGGAGACGGAGAGTGTGCCCGTTCACGATTTGATAGACATTCGCTGCATCGTTTCCGCTGAAATCCGCTTCGCAGTAACCCTGCACATCATTGGCCCCAAATTTGCCTCTAACGTCCACGTCGAAACGGGAATACTGCCCGGTGAGGCGATACTCGCTCAGCTGCCCCTGCGTAGTGTTGCTGAAGGGTATGGCGCCGAAGTTCGTGGCAATATTGTTCTGCGTGTTCGTCGTGCGGTATATGTTTTCCAAATCCACGAACCCGCCGGGAGTAACTGCCAGCCCGCCGATATTAAAGCTTCCGAGCGGCCGGTTTCCTTGTTCGTTATCCTGCGGCGGCGGTTGAATCGCCGCGCTCGGGCCGTTGTAACTGCTCACGGACCGGGAGTCGGGCAGAGTCAGGGCCGCGTTAACCATCTGCGGCGCCCCACCCTGGGTACTGGCGGCAGCGGGCTGCGTGGCGCCCAATTGCTGCCTCAGCGCTTCGATCTCCTGTTGTTGCGCACTCATCTGCTTTTGCGTTTGTGATAGAGCTTCACGCAGAGCTTTCAGCTCCGTGGCCAGCTCGGTGTCACTTGACGAAGAACCCGCCTGCGGAGCGCTCGCCTGCGCCCACATCAGCCCTGGTGCCAGCAGCACCAGACAAAGAGTGCGGAACGGCTTCATACTCAGGACTCCTTCTCGCCAAACCCTAATTTCAGGCTCGGCAGTGTTGGCCCGTATCGGAGGTTCTTGTCGGCGACCATCCCCGTGTTCAAGTGCGAGAACATTGCGCGAACCCTTCCGGACTTCGAATTAAGATCGCCACTATTGACCGAAGGCAGAGGCGCGATACCGTGCCAAGGCTCTAAAGGCAATTCATCCGCCAGACGGCAGCTCGTTCAAGCTATTGAGGAGCCGCGACTTATCTGCACTTCGTGACGTTGCGTAGTAATCAAGGTGTCAGCATTTTGACAACTGTACGGATCTTGACGCCTGAGGCGAATCGGCTGCTGTGGACGAGGACGTTCTTCAGGCGGGATCGCCTGCCCGCCGCAGGACGTTCTTTTAGTTCTTTGGATTGCGAAAGCGGCGCATGTGCCTGGTGTGCAGATGCTGGCTCATGCCTTGAGATCCCCGTACCGCGCTTCGATCAGCCATTGTATGATCGCGAAAACCATGGCGGTGGATACGCCGAACAGGAGCATTCCATTGGCGGCCTCGAGTGGACCCAGGAATCTCCAATGCGGAGTCATGAGCAGATCGCCGTAACCCAAGGTGGTGTAGTTGACTGCTGAGTGATAGTAAGCCGTTCCAAAGAATTGAAATTCTCCGCAGATCACGAACACCTCAGCCCACACAGCGATCTCAAGCAGGTGGGCCGCCAGCGTCGCTAGCATCGCCAGCACGACGACTGGAAAATCGATCCAGAAGCTCCTGCCGGTGCGGCCCAGTCTGCGCTCACGGCGAAGAAGGTTCAGCGACACGCTCACGGACAGGGCGTGGATTAAGATCGTACATATGATGACGACCGCGCCAACCGCCAGCGGTACGAGAATCGGAATTCGAAGAGATTGCGTCATTGTTTACGTCCGCAGCCTGGAGCGGAACCGCCGCCACACACAGCAGCGCTGCTTCGCGCAGCGCAAAGTCGACCCGCTGACTATTTCGGAGTGGCGCCCATCGCCTCCGTTACTTCGTCCTGGGCTTGAATGTAATCGAGCTGCGACTGGAGCAGCACCGTCTTGGCATCGTATTCCTGCGCGACGGCCTTCAGCGCTTGCGATTCGAGCGCCTCGCCTTTCTGCAATTGCTGCTGGGAAACGCGGCTGGATTCGGCGCGCAACGCATATAATTCCTGGGACACTTGCACCATGTCGCGCGTGCGTTGCAGTTTGTTGTAAGCGATCTGCAGGCGCAGCTGCACGTCCTCGGTGACGCGCGCGAGATTTTCTTTGGCTTCGGCCACTTGCGCGTCGCTTTCGCGCACCGCTGCGCGCCTCTTGCCGCCGTCGAACAGGTCATAGGTAAGTTCAAAGCCGAAGCTGCCGAAATTACGCGCGAGAAAGGGAACATCGTTCTGGTAATCGTAACGGGCAAAGGCGGTGATGTCCGGCACGTAATCCGCTTTGCTCAATTGCACGCCGGCGGTGGCTTTGCGCAGTTGTTCGCGCGCCGCGACGATTTCCGGGTGGGATTGCAGCGCCGTCTTGATGCATTCCTCGCGCTCGCAGATGCTTTGCACGCCGGGAACGTCCGGATCCAGCTCCAGTTCCGTCAAAAGCGGCAGGCCCGTGGCATCGTCCAGCTGCATGGTCAAGTCCGAGAGATTCAATTCGGTGGTCAGCAGTTCCTGCTTGGCTTGCAGGGATTGCGCGCGGCTTTCGATCAAGTCCTCGTCCAGCGCGTTGCCGTACTTCACCTGCTGGGTGCGCTCGCTCTGCAGGTCTTCTGCCGCCTTAATCCGCGCCTGCGTGGCAGTGCGGTGCAGCTGCATGATTAAGAGACCGTAGTAAAGATCGTGAACTTTTAATGCGACCTCGTTTTCCGTTTGCCGCGCGTCGGCGCGTGTGGCGCCTAGTTCAGCGCTCGCCGCGTCGTTCTGCGGTTTGACCTTGGTGAATAATTGCGTAATCGGCTGCGTCAACCCGGTGTCACTGAACACAAACGTCTTTCCGCCCTGGCTGATGGTCACCGGCGTCGCAGGAACGGGGGTTCCGGCGACTGTACCCAGTTCGCCCGCCCCGATTTGAATGAATTGCGTATCCGTCACGGTGAAAGCGCGGGTCCCGTTCCGTAGCGTGGGAAAGTAGCCGCTCTTGGCTTTCTCCTTCGCGTGTTGCATCTCGTCTACCTTATAACCGGCGATACGCACCAAGTGATTGTGCTTCAGCGCGAGTTGCACTGCTTCCGCAAGAGTGAGGTGGCGAGGAGCAGTCGCCGTCTGCTCCTGCGCCCGAGCGAAAGTCAGCAAGCCCAGGAATAACAGGCCGGTGGCCAAAAGCTTTCCACATGCGTTCATGATTTCGTCTCCTGAGGCGTGGGCGATTTTTCCTGAAGGGCGCTGAGGTTGCCATAGGTCAACGGCGACGCACGCATTATGGCAGTGAGCAGCATCGCGACGACGCTCGCCCAAACCACCAGGTAGAATCCATCGTTTATGCTCAGCGTGTACGCTTGCAACCGTACTCTGGCCTCCATGAGGTCGACCGCCCGGCCTGCGGCGGCAGGCACGCCGTAGGATTTTGCATACACTCCCGCGGCGAGCGCCCGGAGATTGCCGTCCGTGATCCAGTTTCCGCGTTGCACGTGTAGCCCGAGAAGGTTTGAGTGGAGCTTTTCTCGCTGCGCAACGAAGTGGCCCATGTATACTGCGCCGAGTTCCCCACCAAACAGGCGCACGGTATGAAAAAACGCTGAAAACGTCAGGATCCACTGCGGCTTCGATAAGCCGCCCGAAAAAATCCCTTGCAGGATAATCGTTCCGACCAACCCGACAAACGCGAAGCATTGTCCGAGGCCCATGAGTAATTCAGTGCGGTAATAATTCGCTGCTGACCATGCGCTGGTGAGGTCTGCGTTCAAATAACACGCAAAAGCGATGAACACGAAACCCGAAGCCATCAGCAGGCGCGAATCAAATCCGGACAGCAGCAGAAACCCGGCCATAAAGGCGAGGAGGAGCAGGGGAAGTGCGCTCCAAATGATTGCCGGGCCAATTTGATCGGCCTCGAAGCCGTGAATTCCCAGCGACTGCGGGATCAGGATGATGGTCGCGACCAGAGAAAAGCGGAACAAGAACAGCAAGATACCCAGCAGCATCGTGTTCCATTGGCGCAGATAGGGCATGTCAACCAAAGGATTGGGACCGCGCAGACGCCGCACCGTTGCCGCTACCAGGAGGATTGAGCCGCCGAAGAACAAAGCGTTGAACACTCCGGAGCGCCA
>Ga0210390_10003129_pt1 | contig 14313 bp, 12 predicted proteins | sample IncBWH11OmetaG_FD_161050 | JGI IMG/M metagenome (GOLD analysis project Ga0210390, IMG submission 161050) | Forest soil microbial communities from Barre Woods Harvard Forest LTER site, Petersham, Massachusetts, United States - Inc-BW-H-11-O ...
TGGCGCACCGGATCAGGACGCGGGCCGAGATCGAGCGCCTAGCCCTGCGTCCCCACGTACTGGCCATGGTCAAGACGGCATGGTCCCTCGGGGGCCGGCGCCACCTTTCCCCTCTCAGACTCCGCGAGCACGCCCATACTCTCGGCTACGGAGGCCAGTTCTCCTCCAAGAGCGTCGCCTTCTCGACCACTTTCACCGCCCTGCGCCAGGCCCGGGCCGACTTCGTCCGTCGCGACGACGGACCTGGCTTCGACTACGACGGCGAGTGGCGCTACGCCGGGCGCGGCTACAGCGATCCCGGCGCCGAAGTCTTAGCCGCCGCGCTCCTCGACGCCTCGCGCCGAGGTCCCGGGACTTCCACGAAAAGTTCCACAAACACTTCCCAAGCACTATGACCAGGAAGAATGGTGCTAAAGAATTTCTGTCCCAGGACGGTTTTGTGATCGATTCTGGGAACGATCTCGGGAAGTCGACGTGGCGCGATGAGGCGATGAACCACACCACGCCGTTCAAGTCCCTGTCCGACCATGTGGCTTCGAGGGCGAGCAGTCCTGAAGCCGCTCGCCTGGCCGCCCACATCGCACCGTCGAAGATGGCGGGCGCAGATCCTCCCGATCTGCTGGCGCTACTTGATCGTCGCGACGCGGACGGCCGTCCGGCTATCCGGATTCAAGAGCGCTTGGCCAAGGAGGCCCCAAAGGACCCGCTAGCCGCAATGGCTCTTCTCTCCATGCTGCGCCGCGACCTCGAGGTCGTGCGCGACCGGCTGGTGCACAGCGGCCGGGTCAGCGTCCTTGATGCCGAGGCCGACGCGCTCGGCGCCGCCTGGGAGGTGGTGACCAGGCGCCCGCCGCCTGGACGCTGGGACCGGGGAGACGCCATCTGGAACCGGGCCCGCCAGGTCTCCCTCATGCGCCGGAAGTGCTCCATCGAGACCGAGTCTTTGCCCGAGAGCTTCGACATGGCCGAGCCTGAGCGCGACTGGCTCTCATCGCCAGCGCCGCTATTGACGGCCGCGGCGGTGGCCGGGGTGCTGAACCCCCGAGATGTCGTACTCGTGGCCCGGACCCGTCTCGAGGGCCGACCGCTGAGCGAGGTGGCTCGCGCCCTTGGCCGCCCCTACGACGCGGCGAGGATGGAGCGGCGGCGGGCCGAGGCGGCGCTGGCCATCTTCATTCGCCATTACAACTCGGAGGAATCCTGGTGACCGAGACCGTCGCGGATGCGCTCGACGTCGGAGGCCTCGAGATGATGGACAGCTTCGCCCAACCACTGCTCGAGGGCGGTGCGATCGCCTCGGGACCAGAGGGCCAGCGCGCCGAGTTCCCAGAGCACGTACTCGTTGCGAGCGCCGCGGAGCGCCGCGTCGAGCGCGTCGATGGCGGCCGTATGCTCGCCGCTCTCCATCAGGTCGGCCACGAGCGCCCGGGCGCACGAGACGATGGCCTTGGTCATGGTGCCGACCAGTCGCTCGTCGTCGATCCAGTCAAAGCCGTCGCCGCTCAGGCCCTCAAAGGGGCGTCCCCGCACGAGGTCGAGGGCCTGGCGGCGCAACGCCCGAGCTTCGGCGCCGACAAGCGTGTCGGCTTGCGCGCAGAGCCGGAGGAAGATGGCCCAGTCGGTGGTGATGCCGACGAGGAGGTAGCCGCCCGAAAGCACCGCGTCGGGCAGGTGCTCGGCGCCGATCCAGGCACGCAGCTGGGAGAGGTAGTTGAGGAAGGTCTTGGGTTTCAGCTCGCCCTGGGAGCGGCCGTTCGGCCACATGCCCAGTTGGATCTGGTCCGCGCTCAGGTGGCGGCCGTCGTGGAAGAGGAGGTAGAGCAGGATCGCCTCGAGGATCCGGCTGGGCGGTTCGACAAGCCCGACGAGTTGGCGCCGGCCCATGACGTGCACGGCGCTGTCGTCCTCGATCTTGGCCGGCTCGGCGAAGACGACGCTGTCGGGGACGACGCCCGCCGGGGCCACGGCTCGACACTCACCTGCATTCCCGGTGGGCACGACGGCGTCGATGATGGGATCGGCTGCCTTCTCCGCCGCGGCAGAAGTCGTGGCAACCGGTGCTTCGGCTGCAGTCGAGAGGCGGCTGCGACGCCAGCGCTCGATGAGCGCGGCCGCTGCAGCGAGCGCGAGCAGGATGACAACGGCCGCCCAGATGGGGAAGCCTCCCGAGCCGGTGCCGTGCGACGCAGGCGAGGTGCTCGACGCCGCGCTTGTCGGCGGATTGGGCAGGCCCACCCAGGGCGGCTTGCTCTGCGAGACCGCGGCCTGCAGCGCAGGGAAGGTCAGGGCCAAGGAGGCCGGAGCCGTTATGCCAAGGGTGGTGGTACCCGACTCGGCGGTGTAGAGGGTGAACTCCACACCGCTGAACGAGCCGGCGGCGATTTGAAGCGTGCCGGAGGTGAGAGTCGCCGGGACCAGGAACGAGTAGGTGGCGTCGAACAGGCCGTCGTCAGAGCTCCCCTTGCCGTTGGTGTCGCCCATGTCGCTGATGGTGGCCGGCACAACGCCAGCGTTACTCGGCGTGAAGTTGAGCATGGCGGCTGGCAAAGGCGCTTGGGCGCCCAGATAGTGGCCCGAGCCCGTCGGGTCGTTGGGGTCGTTTGGATGCTCTGCGTCGAGGACAACCGAGAGCACCGCTTGATCGGGAGCGGGTGTGAGCGTGGTGCCGCTGGGCGCGACGTATCCGAGGGTGGCGCTTTGGAGGGTGACGCTGGCCGAGTTCGTGAAGCCGTCGGAGGGATTCGACAGCGTCAGCGTGGCCGGTCCGGCCGCGCTGCCGGCGATGGTGGTCTGCGCCGGGTCGCGGTAGAGGACGGCCGGGGACGGAGGAACCCTCCGCAATGTCCACAGGTCGAAGCTCTGCGAGAAGGTGCCTTCGGAAAGCACCAAGTCGACGTCGTGCGTGCCGTTGGGCACGTCCGCCATGTAGGACGCGGAAGCGCTCGGCGTGCTCGAAAAGGCGGCACCGGACTGGATCCGGTCGATGATCGAGGAGAGGGACAACGGGTGCGATGTGCCCCGCCACCTCACGGCCGCGGTGAGGTCCGGTGCTGGAGCGGTTGGGGAAGTGCTCTGGGAGAGGGCACTGACCTCGAGAGTGAAACTGACGAAGCGCCGCCCCGGACTGGGCTGCTGACCGTTGATCGTCGCTGGCCACGCCACAGAGGTGACCTTGGTCGTGAAGTGAGGCGTATTGATCCGGCCGTCGGCGGGCACGAAGCTGCCTCCCGACGGGCGCTCTCCTGCCCCCGCCGGGGTGCCGAATCCGAGAAGGCCGCATGACAACACCACGAGCGCGACCCCTCGTGCTCCTCGTCCCACCCGAAGCACGCCGCGACCGTAACGCACCATCGTCGTCGGTGAACGGTCGGACCTCGTCCGCCCGAAATGCCGAGAAATCCCGGAGGCAACGATGATTGAGGGCATCAGCACGCAACGGGTGCCGGCTGAGAGAGGACCCCTCCTCCCGAACCTGGTGGACATTCAGACCGTGGCACGTTCGCTGGGCATCTCGATGAGGCAAGTTCGCCGCTTCGTCGCAGAGAAGCAGATTCCATTCGTTCGGGTTGGCCATCTAATCCGGTTCGACCCCGAGGAACTCAACGATTGGATCGATGCTCGTCGGGCGGTTCCGGCAACGGACTCGTGAGCGAGCGCCGAGATCAGCAGCAGTCAAGGGCGGCCGAAGGACGGCGTAGCGCACCCTTGACGGCTGCGCCGAAGTCCCCGTCGGGGACCCACAATGGAACCGGTCGGCCGGTCACGGCCGGCCTGATGGACACCTCACCCTTCCGAGTTCCGACGCAATCCTCCACCGAACCGGGAACGCGGCCAAGCGAGGTCGCCACTGCGTTACCGCTCTTCGAACGGGGCGAACCAGTTCTCGAACTTGAGGGCGTTCCCGATGCCCATGATGGCCATCCTCTCCTCATCGTCTTCGATGCCGTCGTCTTGCCAATTCCAGAGGAAGAGGACGTCGGAATCGGCAACGACCTGGCTGTGGAAGTCCGACAAGCTTGCTTGGTCCTCCGGAGAAGCGAGCGGAAAGGCGCCCGGCACCTCCGCAGCCATTTCGAGAGCGGCGGCTGCCCAGGCTTTGGCCAGCTGCACCAGGACCTCGAGGGCGATCTCGTCGGCCGTGCACGTGCACACCAGCTGGTTCGGGTTCGCAATGGCCGAGCCGTAGACCCGACGCAGCACGGGAGCAAAGCGCTCAAAAAAGTTGTCGTCGTAGCGACCGGCGAACCGCGCGGGAAGAGCCTTGACGAGGTCGGACTCGCCTTCGGTGTCGAGTCCTTCGAGCGCCGCGTCGAATGCGACCTCGAATGCGATGGCAGCACCGGGCGTCAGGGGGCTGCCAGGCTTGTCCCATTCGTTCGCGGTGTACCAAGCCGGTGCAGCGGCGCCGGCGAGAGAGCCATTCGATTCGTGTGGGGTTCCTATTTTGTTGAGGTTACGACTCCGGTATGGGTCATGTGCCACCGTTAGTCACATGCGATCGAGCGGCGTCGCATAAGCAATGGCAGTTTGTTAGTGGCGATCTGATACAACAACGCCCCAGTCGACTCCTACTCCGTGGTTGGGTGGTCGTGCCGCCTGTCAGAGTTTGTTCATGAGTTCTGGTCGATCCACCGGCTCAAAGCCGAGACCGTGATACAAGCTGATTGCAGGCTTTCGAAGTTGTGACGTACTGAGATAAGCCGCGGAGTACCCCAAGGCAGCCAACCTAGTTAGTGCCTCCGACACAAGAGCACGTCCGACGCCACGACCTTGCCACGATGGGAGGACCGCAACCCAATGAATACGACCCAAGGTTGGATTCACACCTTCCTCCGGAAACCACGCGGTCGCGGTCCCAATGAGTCGATTTCCATCAAGGACTGCGTACACCTGTCGCTGTGCGAGCACCTGGGGATCGGAATCGAATTCGTTCTGGAACGTAGATTCGTCGAAAACGTTTAGAGAGTCAGCAGCTTGGTGGATGTACAGCCATGCCGACTCGTCTCCCGATTGCCAGCTCCGCACCAGCACGTTGGAAACGCGGTGCTCGTGGACGTCGGCAAGCGTCTTTCGCAGCATCCAAAACTCTTCGCTAGCTTCCATCACTGATACCTCGGACTGCGGTCAGCGAATTGAGTGATTCAATTGCGACGTCGCAGCTAGCCTCGATTTGTTCTCTGTTGTGAGTTGTCGTTACTCCGATCGTTCGTAATCCGATTTCCCCAGCCTCTCTCAAGTTGGTCGGTGAATCATCAAACAGAACAATCTGCCGCGGTGACAACTTTGCATCGCTGATTATGGTCCGATAGACATCGGTCCGAATGGCGGCATCCACTTCCGTGAACCGTCGGCTGGACGGAAATTGTGGCTGTAACTCTGCAGCAGCGAGAAACACACCGACTGCAACCTCGTCGGAGCTCGTGACCAGATAACACTTCCTGCCGTGGACGTCTAGTTCTCGAACGTATGTTGGTGCCTCTGAGTAGATGTGGCTCTCCATGCTCCCAAAGTGACGGTCGTAGGCCTCTCGTTTACGCCTTAACAGGGACTGAATGGGCTCAGCGAGCTGTTTGTGCCAAATGAGTTGTTGCAACCCCTCGCGATCAGTACGCCCAGAACAGAATCTCAGGTATTCGTCGTATGACAGTGAACACTTGAAATCGTGAACTAGATCTACAAAGGCTTGAAAGTGGACAGATTCATCATCGAGCAATACGCCGTTTAGATCGAATATGACGGCCCGGCAGGCGCTGACCGTTTCAAGCGCTCCGCGAGATCCGCGGCTGTCCGAAATCATCGTCCGCCAGTGTCGAAGAGAAGCATCCAAATCGAGTATTTCGTGCGTGCTGTGGTGGCCGAGATCATCGATGATCCAGTCGATGTCCAGGGGCGCGAGCTTGACCAATTCAATCTTCTGACCCTTCGGCATTCTCCTGAGACCCATGAGATATCCGACTTGCCTAGGCATGGCCTCCTTGACCGGAGCATGCGCGTCTATCGAGTCCTTCGATATTCCTTCGATTAGCTTGAAGCTCTCTCCGACGATCGCGATCGATGTCGGCACTTCGACTTCACTGCCTATATGTTCGCCCGTTTGTCGAAACACCTCAACGAATTTCGCTGTCTCCGATGGTTGCCCTCGGACCCGTGAAGGAATCAAGATATGACCGTCTCTGGTGATCGCTTCGCAACCCAGTAGCACGATCAGGTTGCGGTTTTGAACCAGCGGGATTGAACTCCCGGTCGAGTCATGGATGAAGTCGGAGCTACGCGAACGAAGAGCCGCAATTTGTTCGAACTTCACGAGCTTCGGATGGAGGCCGGCTCCTTCAAGGTGCGTCATGGCTAGAAGATGCTCATTGAAGCTGCCGTCGACGCCGTATTGGAGGTCCTCAATGATGAATACAGTCGACGGAAGGGACCGAGCTGACTGAGCAATAGCGTCGCAAATAACGCTGCTGTACCCGTACAGCACGATTTGATCGCGCACGTCCACGGTGCGGAGGTAGTCGCTAAGGGCCTTTACAGTGGCCGCACGAACCTGTTGCTTAGCTAGAGTGATTTCCTGAATAACAACACCAGGCTCTGTCGATGAGCCATCGCATTGCGAAGTGAGGTCACGCAAGAATCGCTGGTTCGGATATTTGCGTGCGTTGCACAGCGCTTGAAGCGGTTCCTTCGCTTGGCTCCAACTCGAATCGCCTTCGCAGATCAGGGCGGCATATTGGAGGAATAGATCTCCACACCGAGAGGACGACACCTCTTTCAATACTCGAAGCGCGAGAATGCGTCTCTGCAGTCCGGGTAACGCAAACAGCGTCAAGGCGAACAGCACTGCACCCAGGACGACGATCGAAGTCCACCACCGCAGGTGAAAGGCTGTCGATACAATCAGGCTAATAACGGCGAAGGCAGCGGCCGCCAACAGGTTGACCCCAAACGGTACGGCGATTCGCTCCTTTGTCGTTATCCCGTCCACTAGTACGCCCCCTGAGTGCTAGCTGGCGAGTGCCGTCGATCGCCTGGTAACTGACTGGAGAAAGACAGTGCTGGATCCGATATGCGTCGCTTGTTCCCGGGTTCGCCTCATATGAGACCTTAACGAAGTTCTTGATAATGGTCGCTAACGGGCGCGAATAAGGAACCGAGCAGAAGGCTGACTTTCATATTGCGGATGTTCTGATGCGCCGTTAACGCCGTTAGGTGAGATCATTGCTGCTCCGGCGGATCATGGCCGAAGAGTATGAAACCGATCTTCTCAGCCGCTTCGCGCTGCATCGTAGGCGTCACATGACTGTACAGATTGGTGAACAGCGTCGCGTCAGCGTGGCCGAGGCGTTCGGCAGCCACTTTGGGAGGAACGCCGCTGGCAAGCATGAGGGTGGCACTGGTGTGACGGAGCCCGTGCGCGGTCAGTCGCGGAACGTCCAACTCGGTCGTGTACGCCGCCAAGAGACGGGACAAGTTCATTGGGTGGTACTGACCACCATCGGGCCTCGTGAAGACGAAGTCGGACTCGATCCACTCCGATGCTGCCAAGCGTTCTGTCTTCTGCAGCACCTTCTGCTTGCGGAGCACGTCGACGAGGCCGTCGTCCAGGTCGACGGTCCGAATCGAATCTCGGCTCTTGCCGCTCGAGGGCATCATGTCGTACCCGAGGGTCGAGACGAAGTCGACGATTCGCACCCTGCGGTTCTTTAGATCCACATTCGGCCAGCGCAAGGAGACCAGCTCGCCGATGCGCAGCCCCGAGCCGAGGAGGAATGCCCATACCGGCCAGGTCCGGTCGCCCTCCATGAGCGAGAGAAACTTCCGTGCTTCTTCGGGTGACCAGTATTTCGGGATCTTGCGCTGCGGCTTGGGGCGGGGAGCTTGAAGCAACGGGTTGATGGGGATGGTGCCTGCTCGGACAGCCAGCTTGAACGCTCCGGAAAGCACGGCTCGCACCCGATTGACCGTGTTGGGTGACAGAGGCTTGCCCGGTCCGAACTTGCCGTCCTTGTCTTTGGACCGTTTGGCGCCCCCCTCCTTCAAGAGCTTGCGCTGCCAGGCCAGGATCACCTCGGGCGTCACGTCTCGGACCCGACGATCGCCGATGTACGGATTGATGTAGTCCTGCGCGTACTGGCGATAGTCGAAGCGCGTCTTGAGAGCGAGGTTCTGGTCAGCATCGATCCCGTCGAGGTGGAGCGCGAGGAGCTCTTTCACCTTGAGGGCGGCTGGAGATGGAGCAAGTTGGCCGTGATCAACCTTTGCCAGCACTTCCCGACGCTCACGGGCGGCCTCCGCCATGGTGCGAAATCCGCGCCGAGTGATCTGACCGCGCTTCCCCGTGAGTGGGTCACGGCCGATCGTCGCCTTGAAATACCACTTTCCCGCCGCGTCTTGGTAGACGCCCGGTGGTCTGGCCGGCATTTCAACCTCCCCAACGAACTCTTGAGAACTCGCCCGGTTCTCAAAATGTTCTCACGGGGTGCTTCGCAGCTCAAGCAATCTGCAGAAAATCGCTTCTAGCTGGTCTTACTCGGCGCGCTCGGAGGGATTCGAACCCCCAACCTTCTGATCCGTAGTCAGATGCTCTAGTCCGTTGAGCTACGAGCGCTGGGTGAGTTGTTCAGTGTAACGGACGCCTGTTGACTCCTCTAAGCGGACGGACGCCCAGGTCAGAACAAGCTTGGTGGCCTCGTCTATCCAGGCCGGCAGCTGTCCTGTGCCTCAGTCGTCGTCATGTGGATGGTGCCCCCTCACGCCGACGTGCTTGTCGGACCAGAGCGCGATCCCGCCCGTGATGCCCGCCGAGTTGTCGACCACCGTGATGCGCTCGAGAACCTCGCCGAGGTCGCGACGGTTGACGCGAGGCCCGTTGCCACCACCGATGTAGAGGTGGTCGAACATGGTCAGCGTGTCCAGGTAGGCGATCATGTCGCGCACCCGCTTATTCCACTTCTTGTCGCCGATCTGTTTGCGCGCCAGCTCGCCCAGCTGCTTGTTGAAGGATTCGCCCTTCCGGAAGTCGACGTGGGCGAACTCCATGTGGGGCAGCAGGCGACCCGAGAGGAAGAAGGCCGTCCCGAAGCCGGTGCCGAGCGTGACCACCACCTCGTAGCCGTGGCCCTTGATGACAGCGGCGCCCTGCACGTCGGCGTCGTTGGCGACCCGCGTGGGCTTGTCGAGGGCCTTGCCCAGGGCGGTCTCGAGGTCGAAGCGCGACCACGCTTTCTCGAGCTTGGGGTCGACTTCGGTGCCGGGACCCTTCGTAGTGACGAAGTGGGGAGCGCTGAGGACCATGCCCCGGCGGACCATACCGGGAAAGCCGGCCGAGACGCGGTCGGCTTCGGGGAGTTTGTTGGCGAGCCCCACGAGCTTCTCGACCATGAGGTCGGGCGATATCGGGTAGGTGGTGGGGACCCGGACACGGTCGGCGACGAAGCCACCCTTGGCGTCGAGGATGTTGGCCTTGAGGCCGGTCCCGCCGATGTCGAAGGCGAGCGTGTAGGGATGCTCGTGCTCTTGGTCGGTGGAGGCGGCCGCGGAGACCGCGGACACGAACGTCGAGGTGGCCTCCATGATGGCCGAGATTACCGAAGAGGGCCTGAGCCCGAGGGAGGCGAGGAGTCCGGCGGGACCCGCCTCGTCATCCGCCGAGGACGTCATGGAGGATCCGACGGAGCAGGCTGCCCAACTCCTCGTTCGTCGTCGAGGCGAAGGCCTCGCCGGAGAGGAAGAGACCCGAGAAGAGCACGCCGAAGGACGCCGCCATGCGGACCCGGTCCTCGAGGGGGATGCGGGTGTCGGCCAGCACCCGGCGGAACTGGTTCTGCAGGTCCTCATGCTCGGCGTCGTGGTCCGCCCGGTGCAGCTTCTCGAGCGCGGCCTGGTTGCGCTCGTGCATGAGGAACAGCTTGCGCTGGGCCAGCATGGCGTCGACGACCTCGTCGAGGAGCTCGCCCCACTGCTTGAGGGTGACGGGCTCTTGCTCCGCCATCTTGAGCAGGGCCTCGCGGCCGAACTCGTGGAGCCGCATGTGCAGCGCCAGCAGGATGTCGTCCTTGGACTCGAAGTGGTAGTACAGCGCCGCCTTGGTGACGTCGAGCCGGTCCGCAATCTCTCGGAGACTCGTGCCGTCGTAGCCCTGGTCGCTGAAAAGGTCCAGAGCCACATCGAGGATGCGCTCGCGGGTGTCGGCCTTGGAGGCCGCGGCCGGTGGGAGCGTTTCGTCTCCGTTGCTCGGTACTGGTCGGTCGGGGTCCGGATCCTCGCCGAGAGGATCGATCTGATGAAGAACATCGACCCCCGGCCCAGGATCGCTGATGGCGTCGATGAGGCTCTGTTCTTCGGGGCTCGGTGAGGCTGTCTGTGTCATGGGCATGGAGTCTGTCTTAGTACTGCCTACTTGACGACAGGTAAGTGTATCCCTTACCCTGCCCTAGGACAACAGTTTACTTAACGACCGGTAAGGATGCCGATGGCTGCGGAGCTGATGATCCAGGCGGAAGGACTGAAGAAGAGGTACGGCGACACCCAGGCCCTCGACGGGGTCTCGTTCTCGGTGCCGGCCGGGACGATCCTGGGGCTGCTCGGTCCGAACGGAGCCGGCAAGACGACGGCCGTACGGATCCTCACGACACTGGCCCAGCCCGATGGGGGGACGGCCACGGTCGCCGGGATCGACGTGGTGCGCTCGCCCGGGGAGGTTCGTCGTCACATCGGCGTGGCCGCGCAGGACGCGACATTGGACCCGTTGTTGACGGGGCGCCAGAACCTGGTGCTGGTCGGTGAGCTGTCCGACATGGGACGCGCTGAGTCACGCCGGCGGGCGATCGAACTGCTGGACCGATTCGAGTTGACGTTCGCGGCCGACCGAGTGGTGAAGGGCTATTCGGGTGGCATGCGGCGGCGCCTCGACCTGGCAGCCTCGATGATGACCCGGCCGCCCGTGTTGTTCTTGGACGAGCCGACCACGGGGCTCGACCCGGTGAGCCGCCAGCGGGTGTGGGACACCATTCGGGAGCTGCTCGGCGAGGGCGTCACCGTGTTGCTGACGACGCAGTACCTGGAGGAGGCCGACGAGCTGGCGTCCCAGATCGTGGTGGTGGATCACGGCCGGGTGATCGCGGACGGCACGCCGCTAGAGCTCAAGCAGGCTTCGCGCTCGGCGCGTCTCGAGGTGACGCTGGCATCGACCTCCTCCGCCGATATCGCGGTGCCTGCCATCACCGGGTTGGTGTCCGGCCAGGTACACGTCAGTGAGGACGGCCGCCGCCTGTCGGCGGGTGTGGACGAGGCGCCCGGGCTCGCGACCGAGGTGGTGCGGGCCCTCGATGCCGCGGGCGTGTTGGTGGACAACATCGAGGTTCGGCAGCCTTCACTCGACGACGTCTTCTTCTCTTTGACCGGCGGGCACATCGAAGAGGGTGCGGGGGTTGTCGGGGACGTGGACGGCGTCGGCGCGTCCCCGAACATTGAGGTTCCCGGTTCTGCCGGCGGCACTCCGGTTCGTGACGAGCTCGAGGAGGTGCGGGCATGACCACGACGACCCTGACCCCGGTAGGTCTCGCTCGGGCTCGATCTGCGAGCCGTCTGACGGGCCCTCTGTCGGACATCTGGGCGATGACTCGGCGCAACCTGGTCCACATTTCCCGTGAACCCATGCAGCTCTCCGACGTCACGCTGCAGCCGCTGCTGTTCACGGTCCTGTTCGTCTACATCTTTGGTGGAGCGATCCCCATTCCTGGCGGCGGAAGCGGCGTGGACTTCTTGCTGGCCGGGATCCTGGCGCTGAACATGGTCACGTCCACCATGGGCACCGGGGTGGGATTGTCGACCGATCTGCACGAAGGCATGATCGACCGCTTCCGCGCCTTGCCGATGTGGCGGTCCGCCGTGCTGGTCGGCCGGTCGATGGCCGACCTCCTGACCTCATTTCTGTGCGCACTGATCGTGGCGTTGACGGGGCTGGCGGTCGGGTGGCGACCCGGAGCGAACTCCATCTCCGTCGCTGGCGGGTTCCTGCTGATGATCTTCTTCGCCTACTCGATCTCGTGGGTGACCGCATGCGCCGGCTTGAACTCGAAGAGCCCCGAATCGGCAGCGTCGTTCGGCTTCATCGTTTTGTTCCCGCTGACGTTCGTCTCCAATTCCCTGGTGCCTACCCAGCACATGCCCGGTTGGCTGCAGGCGATCGCCACTTGGAACCCGGTGTCGGCCGTGGTTGCGGGCACCCGGGTGTTATGGGGCAACCCGAATCCGTCCGGAACCCTTCACGCCTGGCCCATGCAACACCCGGTCGAGGCGGCGCTGATCTGGTCGGTCGCGATCCTCGCGGTTGCCGCGCCGCTGGCGGCGCACTTCTTCAAGAAGCAGACGACGGAGTAGGACGCCGGTTTCCGGCCGGTGTTCGATACGACGCGAACCCGGTAGCGATCCCGATGTTGGGTTATGTCTTCGATTCCAGGAGCGACCGCAGCATGCGGCGGGAATTCTCGGCGGCCTCCAAGGCCGGCAGTAGTTCTCGTCTGACGCGCAGGGGCTCGAGGATCTTGAAACGATCGAGCATGCCGTTCCAGCGATTTCTGTTGCCCACGGCGATGATCGGCTTCATGCAGTCCTGATCGTGCAGGTGTTCGAGGACGGGCCGGGCGTGGTCGTCGTCGGGTTTGAGCGCGGTGACGACGAAGTCGGCCTGCTCGAACAAGGCGCAGTGCCCGTCTTCCACGAGCACGCAGGAAGACGACGCCGAGGGTCCTGGGCACCATGACACGTCGTAGCCGTGCCGACCGAGAAGTTTCCAGTAGCTGTCGGCCTCGGCCGCATCCTTGGTCTCGAGGAGGACACGGAGCCTCGGCTGTACGTCCGGGCCGAGACGCGGCCAGTCCGCCGCCTCGTCGGTCCCGAGCCTGCGCTGCCGTCGATGGAGTAGTCCCATACAACCAGTATTGGGATCGGACGAAGGACGAACAACGGGAGGAAGGTCCTATTCGAGGTGGGCGGCCTCCCCAGTCGCTTCGCTGGTGGGACTGGGCATTCGGTAGCCTGCGAGCCCGTGACGGGAGAACCATGGCTGGGAGACGCCTGCTCCCTCGTTGACGCGTTCCGGGCGGGCAAGATCTCGCCCGCGGAGGCGCTCGAAGGATCGCTGGCGGCCGTCGAGGCGTCCAAACTGAACGCGGTCTGCTTCGTCGACGAAGAGGCGGCTCGTGCCGCTGCGTCCTCGGCCGACGTGAGCCTGCCCTTCGGCGGGCTACCGATAGGCGTCAAGGAACTCGACCCGGTCAAGGGGTGGCCGCAGACCGAGGCGTCGCTCGTGTTCAAGGACCGCATCGCCGAGTACGACGGCACGATGACGGCGCGCCTCAAAGCGGCCGGAGCCGTGCTGGCGGCGCAGACCACGGCCTCGGAGTTCGGGGGCATCAACTGCACCTACACCCGGCTCCACGGCGCGACGTCGAACCCCTACGACTTGGAACGCACGCCCGGCGGATCCTCGGGCGGGTCGGCCGCGTCGGTCTCTGGCGGGTTGTTGCCGATCTGCACCGGCGGCGACGGGGGCGGTTCGATCCGCATTCCCGCCGGTTTCACCGGGCTCTTCGGGCTGAAGTCGACGTTCGGCCGGATCCCGAAGGGCCCGCACACCGAGATCGAGCCGCTGACCGCCGTGCTGGGCTGCGTGTCGCGGTCGGTGCGCGACACCGCCCGGTGGTTCGACGTCTGCAACGGCTTCGACGAGTACGACCCCTTCTCGCTCCCCCGCGTCGGCGGGTGGGAGGCCGGTCTCGGCCAGCAGGAGACCCAGGGCCGGCGCGTCGCCGTCTCCATCGACCTCGGCGCGGCGGTCGTGGCGGCAGGCGTGCGCGAGAAGGTGGAGGAGGCCGCCGACCTGTTGATCAAGGACGCCGGCCTCGAGCGGGTCGAGGTGCCGATCTCGTTGCCACGGGGCGGGCTGGAGTGGGCGATGGCGGGTACCGCCAGCCTGCTCGTCGGGCTGGGTGACCTCTACCCCGCCTGCGAGCCGGAGCTGACGCCCGAGATAATGCTGGCCACCAACATCGCGACCAACCACTTCAACGTCGACACCGCGAAGAACGTCGAGGCGTTCCGGCGCGAGGTCATTGTGAAGATGGCAGACATCTTCGAGCACGTGGACTTCATCGTCTGCGCCACGAACCCCGACGTCGCGTTCGGCGCACAGGGCCCGATGCCGACGACGATCGACGGCCGCGATCTCATCAGCGAGCTCGGCTTCGAAGCGGCGCTCGGGAACAACGGGGCGCTGACCATCCCGGCCAACACGACGGGCCACGCCGCCGTGGCGCT
>Ga0210390_10003133_pt1 | contig 14301 bp, 16 predicted proteins | sample IncBWH11OmetaG_FD_161050 | JGI IMG/M metagenome (GOLD analysis project Ga0210390, IMG submission 161050) | Forest soil microbial communities from Barre Woods Harvard Forest LTER site, Petersham, Massachusetts, United States - Inc-BW-H-11-O ...
ACGTTGGTAATGTGCGGCACGCCGTCCATCAAGCTGGAAACGTAAGCGGCACCGCCGGCGGATTCCAGCTCGCCTTTTGTGGCCAGGCGATCGCACAGCGTCACCAGATCAATGGGCTTTTCATCGTTCTGCATTTCCAGGCAGGCGGAATAGATGCGGCGGTGGTGATCGTGGAACAGGTCCGTGGGGACGATTTTCTCAGCGGCCACATTGAGCGCGGCATTGTCTAGCAGGATCGCGCCGAGAATGCTTCGCTCGGCTTCGATGTTTTGCGGCAACTTTTCTAACGCCGGTTGGGGTTTCGCCATTGCGCCAGGCTGTGCCAGGCGAATCTGTTCCCCTGCGCGCTTCGGGAAACCGCGGGCGGATCGCCTGGCAAGCAATTTCCGCCCGCGGTCAAACCGTTTGGGCAACGGTTCGAAGCGGGCACGACAATACGCAATTGGCTGTAGGACGGTCAACGGGAAACTGTACGGGTGTGCTCAATCGGTTGCGGAAAAGTTGTGGAAAGGTGGATTTCTCAGGCGTGCGCGCCGATAAAAACGCAGGATCCATCCGGGAGTTTGCTGCAGGACGTATCACACACGCCCAGGCTTTCCAGCCACGGCGCAGGAAACTCATCCAGCGAAACGCCGGCGTAATTCACCAACTCCGCGGGCACAAAGGCCAACCAATCTTCATCCCCGCCGTGCGGGCTCAATTTGCGGAATTCTTCGGGCGCGTCGGGGAAACGCCAAACGGTGATTGCATCACGTCTCAATTCTGAGTGTCTTTCGAAGTGAAGTGGTGTCAGATTTTGCATTCCACACTCCGACAAAAAAAATCCCCCGGCGCGATGGTCAAACCACCGAAGGCGCCGGGGAATAGTGACTCAAGGAGTACTCTAACCGTAGTCCCATTTTCAACCGCAGCGGGACTATACAACCGCTCTAGGCCACCGGTACAGCGTTTTCTTTCTCCGCTTCCGCTTTGGCGATCTTGAGAAAATCCTCAAGCAGTTGCGGCAGGCGCGGATCCTCGGCCACCTGGAACAGCACTTCGTTGCCGAAAAGCTGCATCTGCATTTCGCGGGATTTGAACATGGCTAACAGTGTGGGCGCGTCATGCTTCATTAGTTCGGGCAGCACTTCGGGCCAGGCGTTCAAAAGAAAATCGTACATATCCTGCGCGGTGGATTCCGGCTGCTTGATTCCCTCGACTAACCTTTGCAGGTTGTAGTGGGCAATGATGGCGGAAGCGGTGGCGGGATTCACCTGGTGCACCTGGCCGTCATCGCCCGTTGGCGGCTCGGCCGGCGGCGCTGCGGCGGGCGGCTGTGCGCCGGGCTCCAGCGTAATCACGTTGGGATCATTCGGGCGCATGGTGGTGGTTTGCTGCACGCGCCCGGCGGCCTCGGTTTGCAGGCGCAGCTCGCGCAAGCCCTGCACGAAACGATCGGCCAGCAACGGCAGATTGCTGGCGATGGTGCTTCCGATGTCGGACTTGGGCGCGCCACCGGGGATCAGGCCGTGCGTTTTCATGGTGCCGATCAACTCCACCAGTTCATCAATTCCCTTTTTTTCCGGGGAACCGATCACGCCCAATTCTTTCAACAGGCGGATGGTGTCCAGCAAACTGGTTTGCGGCGCGCCGGCGCCCAGGATTTCTTTTGCGGTGCGCAGCGTTTCCAGCGGATTGGCGGCCGGCGGGATGTTGCTTTTCACCAGCGCCAGGGCTTCCACCATCGCCGTTTTTAGGATTTCCATCTGCACGCGCATCATTTCGGGATTCATGGCTTGCTGCAGCGCGATGGCCAGGGCGTTGCCGTTGCCGTCCGCGGGCTGCGTGGGGATGCCGCGCACGATGGGCTCGCCTTCCAGCTCCACCTGATAGCGGCCCACCAGTTGATCGCGCTTGGGCGGGCCGCACAGCCACAGCAAAAACTTTCCGCCACCGAAGTTTTTCCGCAAATCCTGCTCGGTGATGGCGTGGTAAAAAATGTTGTTCACCGGTGCGGCGCCTTTTTCCCAGCGTTCGCCGGCGCGGTACACGCGCAACACATGCTCTTTCCAATCATCTTCGCTCAGATCGTGCAAAACAATTTCCCAATCGCGCGTATAGAACTCCCGCGGCTTGGCGTTGGGATCGGCATTTCCGTTTACGGTTTTGCGGGTTACGGTGGTGACGACGGTTTGCGCGGACGGTGGTGCAGTGGCGGTGGCCAATGGCAAATCCTCGTTTTCTGCTTGCCAGGCAATAGCCAGTAGAGCACAGGAGAGCGGGTTAGGCAGCTTATTTCGTCACATTCTAAGGTTACGATAATGCCTAAGAGTAAGCAGTCCCCTCTTTTTTCCCGCAAAGCATGGGCGCATCATCGCGCCCATGCTTGCGGGAACAACCGGACTTTTGTATGCCGCTCCGCTGCGCAGCGGGGACGATGGCACCGAACAAACCATTTCCATGCTGCGCAACCTGGTGGATGATGCGTGGAAAGATCCCGAAGTAAACCGCGCGGCCATTGAGATTGTGCGCCAGGCGGGCGTGCCGCAGTACGATTCCTGGGGACAGATCCGCGCCATCTACGATTTCGCCCACTCTTTTTATTTCGTCAACGATCCGCTGACAAAGGAAACGCTGCGGCCCACGCGCGCGCTGCTCGAGCTGCGCGCCGGGGATTGCGACGACATCAACGCCAACGTGCTGCCGGCGTTGCTCGGCTCCATCGGATTCGAAACCAGGCTGGTGACCATCGCGGCGGATCCGCGCTTTCCGGATTTGTTTTCCCACGTGTACGCGGAAGTGTTCAACGATGGCCAGTGGTATCCCCTGGACGCGGCGCGCCCGGATGCGCAGTTCGGCGTGGCGCCTTCGCGCTACTACCGGCGCGAATGGTGGAGCCTGGAGGATGGGGCGCATGGCGATTATTCCGATGAAGGGATGGCGGGCTACGCGCCGCGCGCGCTGCGCGGCCTGGGCGCCATCAATCCCACTTCGGTGGCCAGCTCGCTGATAACCGACACTTCGCAGCTATTGCAATCCGTGGGCGGACAAACGGTCCAACCCGCGATTCAAGCGGCGCAAGGGCCCGGTGGCGCCACCATGGTGGCGCCAGGCGCGGCCACGCTCACCGCTTCCAGCGGCACGGAACTTTTGGTTTTGGCTGCGGTGGGCGCGGCGTTGTGGATGCTTTTTTCGGATTAGGAAAAAAATGGCTTACGCGCGGCTTTCAACTCGGAATCGCAACGGCTGGCATCCCGGCCTCGGGCGCCTGGGCGCCGCGCTTTCCGATGTGGCGCAAACGGCGCAGCAAACGCGCGCGTTCGAATCGCGCGGCCCGTCCAATGTTTCCACGCTGCCAAGCAGTGGCGGGATCGCGGCAAATCCTAGCAGCGGCGCGGCGCCCAGCGGTTCCGGAGTGCTCACCGCGGCGGCGGCCCTGCAGCAAGCGGTTTCGATGTATTCCGGGGAAAATCTGAATCCGAAAGAAACCACAGAAGGCACGGCGTGGTGGGATGCGGCGGAATCGGCCATCCAAAGCGGCAGCATTGATGTGACCGGCGGGCTGGGCCCGAATTGCGCCGGGCAAACCGCGCAGCCGTTAAATCTTTTGAAAACCGCATCCGGCCTGGCGCTTTCCACCGCCGGCGCCACCACCGGCTTGCTCACCGCTACGCAGGTAATTTCCGCAGCCACCGGCACACTGCTGGGCGTGGCCACGATGGGCGTAGGGCTGATTATTTCCGTGATCGCCATGATTTTCCAGCACCACGCGCAGGCCGTGGCGCGGGATTTGGCTTTCGGCTGCAGCGCCATCCCGGCGGTGAACAACGCGCTGCAGGTGGTGCAACAGGCCGTGGCCACCGGCGCGGCCACACCGGCCGATGCGGCCAGCGCGCTGGGCGAAGTGTATTCGCAATACATGAGCGCGGGCGGCGCCAGCGGATCTATTTCCGGCCCGGGCTCGATTCCCGGGTCGGGCACGGCCATCAACAAAAATCCTTACTGCAATTCCAACTGCGAACTTTCCATCATCGTGCTGGCCATGGTGCTTTACTGGACGGCGCAATTTCAGGCGCAGGCCGCGCAGCAAGCGGCGCAGGCGGCGGAAGTTTCCGGCAGCGGCACCGCTGCCGCTGCGGTGGCTCCCAGCGCGCCGGTGCCTTCGTCCAGCGCGCCCGTTTCCGCGGCTACCGTTTCGCAGGGCGGATCCACGGTGGCGCAGATCGCGCCGGAATCCGGGGCCACGCCGGTGCTGGCCGCGCCGGCGGCGGCAGAAATTCCAACCTGGGCGTGGGTGCTCGGCGGGCTGGCCGCGCTTTGGGCGTTGGGGGCTTTTTAGGAAAAAACATGGCATACGCGCGGCTACAAACTCGAAACAATGCCGGCCTGCATCCCAACTTGCGCGGCATCGCGCCGATGTACACCGGTTCATCCGCCGGGCTGCGCCCGGAATTCCGCGGCATGGGTGACGATTCGCAGCCGCTCACCACGTTTTCCATCGGCCCGGGCGGCCAATACAGCTTCGGGATCGCCAGCACGCCCACGCCGGTGAGCCTGGGCGATCAGATGATGAGCTGGCTTTCCGGCTCCAGTTTCCTTCCCGGCGTTCCCAATTCGGTGGTGGCCATCGGCGCGGGTTTGTTCGGCCTGTTTTTAATCGCCGGCGGAAGGCGGCGGCGCTGATGGCTTACGGTGCTCTCAATTCGCCGCTGCCGGGCTTGACTGTTTCGCCCAACGGTTGCCGCGCGTGCGGCATGCGCGGGCCGTTTCTCGGCCAGGATGATGGGACAGATGATTCAGGCTTGGAAATTCTGCCGGTGAACACCGAAGTGCCGGAAATCACGGAGCCTCAATTCGTGCTGGACACCGGCACCGGTGGCCCGGGCGGTACTCCGCTGATCGCGGAAACGGTGCCCGCCAACGTAAGCACCAACGTCAACAATCCGGATACCATCGGCACCAATTTTGTAAGCGTGGGCGGCGGCAACTATCTGAACTTACAGACCGGGCAAACGGTGCCTATGTCCGTGGCTCAGGCCGTCACCGCTGCGTCCACCGGCGCGGGCACCGCGAATCTGGACACCACTTCCACCGATGTGACCGGCTCGCTGATCGCGCCCACTCCCCCGCCGTCCATTGCGACGAACAATCTTTCCGTGGCGGCGCAGGCGCTGCAATCCGCCGGGCAGCTCGTCAACGCAGCCGGCCAACTCACCGCGCAGGGCCAGGCGCTGGCCGCTTCCGGGAATTTGTACGGCACGGCCGCGACGGCCGGAACCGCGGGAAGCACGGCGGGGACGGCCAGCTTCACCGCGGCCATCAATTCGCTGGGCACTTTCCTGAACGGATCCACTTTGATTGCGGGCGTCCCGAATTGGGGCGTGCTCGGCGGTTTATTTGTCGGGCTGGTGGTGCTCAGCAACATGGGCGGAAAGAAAAGGCGGCGCTAGATGATCCGGCCAAATCCATACGCAACTGCGCGCCCCACGATTCAGCCGGGGATGGGCTACGTGTCCCACATGGGCGGCTATCACGGCGGCTCGCTCGGGTACGCGCCCGGCGCGCGCTTTTCCGGGCTCGGGCAGATCAACACCGATTCCCTCGGGCAGCAAGCCATCGCGGCCGGCCTGTGCACGCAGGCGGATTTGAATTTACTGGAACAGCTCGGCGCCACCGATGTGGATATTTCCAACCTGCTGGCCGGCGCGGAAACGCTGGCGCAAATCTACGCCAATTACGGCGTGACGATCGAACCATCCAGCACCGCGGCGCCGGCATCCACCGCCACGATCATCGGATACGATTCCACAACCGGCCAGCCCATCTACGCGACGGGCGCGGCCACCAGCGTGCCGGCATCGGCGGCGGTGACGGCGGCCACGCCTACGATTTCACAGCCGGCGCCGCAGATTCCCAGCGGCAGCACGATCCTGTACACCTGCACGTTCAACGCAGCCACCGGACTAACTACGGCGTCCAGCGTGGTTGCGGACATTTCCGCGCAGCTCGCCGCTCACGGCATGTCCATGGTGTCCAACGCCGTCCAGAGTAGCGGGCTGCTTTCCGCAGCTTCGTTCACCATGACGATTCTGGATTCCGTGGGAAACAACCTGATAACCGATGCGAAATCAATTTTGGATTCGCTGGTGAATCAGTACACCAACAATAGTCTTACCTCTTCCAGTGTGACGGTGGTTTCCCCGGGCACCACGGCCGCGGGCACGCAAGCGGTTGCCGCTACCGCTACCACCGCGGCGGCCGCGGGGACTTCGCTGGGCGCGTTCCTGGAAAACAATGCGCTGGCTATCGGGCTCGGGCTCGGGGCTTTGATTTTGCTTAATTCGATGTTTGGGAAAAAACGATAAGGGGGAACAGCTATGGGCGTTGACGTAATGAAACTCAAGCAGGGCGATCCCGTCACCTTCAAGGAAGGGGACGCGGACGTGAAGGGCATTGTGCATGCTGTGCAACTCCATCCCAGCAAGATGGTGGACGTGGTGGTAAATCAGAAAGGCCACGCCAAGCACGGCCTGGTGGTGAAGGTGCATCCGGAAACGGTTTCCGGCGCGTCTGCCGAACACGAACCGGAAACGAAAGGAAAAGCACACTCCGCTTAAAGGCATCCGATGGCCGGCCGGTTCAAACACGAAGAATTTTCCCGGGTAATTCCCGGGGAAAAGGTGCGCACGGTGACGAAAGACGGCCACCGCGTGCGGATCGCGTTCCCGCGCGGCCCGCGGCGCACCGGATCCGGCCGGCTCATCGAAGTGCTGCATCCGCTGCGGGAAAGTAATCCGTGCCGGTTGCCCAATCCCAGCGAGCTGGTGGTGATGCTGGCCAATCCCACACCGCTGGCCGATGCGTCCGAAACGTACCAGCAATTTCACGGTGAGCCTGGCGAGCACATTGACGAAATCCACGAACCATCGCCGCGGCCGCTTTCGCTCGCGCAGCTCGGGGAAATGATCGAGCTGCAGGTGCGCCGCTCGGCGGGCTGGAAATGGGGATCCCTCGATTTGAAAGGCCGCGGCATCCGCCTGGCGTTCAATCCCGAAGGCTCGCAGCTTTATTTTGTGGGCGGGGATCAGAAGGTTTCGCGCGGGGAGTTATCCACGCTGGGCGTGGACAACCGAAAAGATTTGATCGACCTGGGCGAAGCCATGCTGATTGCCTACCGCGCGCGCAAGGCGCAGGTGGACGGCCAGGCTTCGGATTACGAACACTTTTTTGGTGAGGAAACCGGCGTGCGCCCGCGGCTTGGCTACGACCGGCGCGGCGGCGCGCCGCGACTGTTCCTAAGCGGCGGGGCGTACTACGTCACCGCAGAAGGGATCCGCAATTGAGTGAAATCGCTGTCGCGGCTATCGTGACGTTCATTATTGGCTTGGCGGGTGGGTTTTACGCTTTTATATGGGTGTTTCAAAGGGCGCTGAAATTCAAAAGGTTTCGGAATGGGATTTCAGAACTGATCCACCAAAACGAAGCACTTGATGAGGGACGAGTGGAAGAAAAGGTGGACCTCAGATAATGCTGGCTGGCGTTCAACACGGAATTTCGAAAGAGGGCATCGTCAAGCACGCGGCGCGCGATCTGGATTTGTCCCTGCAGATCAAGCGCGAACGCATCCGCATGGGCGCAGGCGTGGGCTATGACGTGTTCGGCCAGATCGAAACCGTTTACATCGAACCGGACAGGGATTGCCAGCTCGAGCGCGGGGAAGTGGCGGGCGTGGGGCGCCGTCTCTACTGGCCGCACAACGGCCCGTTCATTGCCCGCAGCCGGCCGGAAGGCGATTTGTTAATCCCTTCGCGGCTGCCGCTGCGCCGCGGCTGGGCGGCCATGCCGGATGTGCCGGATCCCACGCGCCCGGTGGCCAATCCTTACGGCGTCGATCGCTCGGGCGCTAGTCACCTGAAAATTGACGAAGTGCGCGAAGCGCCGCTGATTAAGCAAGACCTGGCGCGCATCGCTAGCGCGAAATTTGCCAACTTCCTGGTGTTCCATCCCATTTCGCAAATCGTTTTTATTTTTAACGCCGGCCAGGGCGGCCCGCGCTTCGCTTCCATCGGCAACGTGAAGCAACCGATTTCTGCACTCACCGGGTGGGACGGTTCGAAACTGTCTCTCTTGATTGATCCCTACACCGGGGAAATGATTTTCAAAGGCGGCCGGTACGCGATGTCCGATCGCCTGGATCTTGCGGGGACCGCATGATTGTGCGCCTCGTAAACCCAACCTATGACGTTCGCCGGCGTCATCGGGGCTCAGAAACTCCCGGCGGGAAAGGAGGATTTTTTATGGCGAAAAGACACCATTACGTCCACCGCCACCGGAATCCTTTCGCCGCGGGCCAGATCAACCAGCTTGCGGTGAAAGTTGCCGGTGCGTTGGGCGGTGCCATCGGCGCATCCGCGATCCCGAACATGCTTTCCCCTTCGTTGGGGACGGGCTGGACGGGCGTGGGGCTCGCGCTGGTTGTGGCGTTCGGCGGTGCCTGGCTGTTCAAGGGCATGAGCGCCAATTTGGCGGAAGGCGTATTGATCGGCGGATCGCTGCAGGCAGTTTCCCGCGCCATCACCATTGTGACCGGGAAAACCCTGTTCACCGCTTCGCTCGGGCAGTACGGCCCGCTGAATTTCACCATTCCCACGCCGGCCTATCAGGGCTCGGCGCCGGCGCCGGCTATTTCGGCTTCTGCCTCGAAAACTTCGGGCACGAAGGCGACCATGCCGGCCGCTGCGGCTATGTCCGGATCTCGCCGGCCTTACTCCAAGTGGGTGAGCTAAGGCGGGAAACGAGTCTAACTTAAAACAAGGCAACAGCGCGCCCTGCAGCGCCGCACGAAAAATGCAGGGAGAAAGGAACACCAAAACTCCATGCGACATTTGAATGCAAAACGCTTCGCGCATTTGCCGGAACTTTCGGCGCATGAAATCGGCCGTCCCCGCTTCCGCCTGCGCAACATGCTGGCGGCCGGGCTCGGTGATTTCGTTGTCCAACCGGAATGGGACTTCTACGGGGTAGCGGTTTCAACGGCTGCCACCGCGCAGACGTTGTTCTCTATCGCGCAGAACAATCAGTACACCATCGCCGGCGGTTCCACCGTCACCAAGACGCTGCAGCTCACCAGCATGCAACAGTCCAACCAGTTGCAGGCTCCGGAGAGAATGCTCGTCCGCGGGATCGGCGTGTACCTGGACAACCGCACAAACCAGAACGACATGAACCAATTCCTCACGCAAACGATTTTGAATTTCTTCATTTCCACAAAATCGTTTTTCGTGGTGGGGGCGGTTGGGAAGCTGCCGGCGGGCGGTGGCGGGTGGGCGCAGCAATTCGGCGCCACCGCGGCTACCACCATCATCGGCACCACTTCCAACGGGCTGCCATCGGAGCACCAGGGATATAAGCTCACGGATCCCGGATGCGACGGTACGCCCGGCGTGGATCAGTTCCCGTCGATCGACGGAATTCTGATCGCGCAGCAACAGGCGTTCAAGGTGGTAATCGATCCCACGCAGGCCAGCTACATCAACACCGTGGGAACCGGTTTCACCACCAACAGCAACGCCACCGTGCCCATCGGCGTTGGGATCAATGCTTGGGTTTACCTGGAAGGCCAGAAAGCCCGGGCGGTGCTGTAGACCGCGTGCGGGATTCGTTTCTGGAAAAACTTCGGTCGCGGGCCGTAAGCGCGAAGGCGCCGCGGCCCGCACGCAGTTCGCGGATGCGGGCAGAAAAGGAAAACGTGCGATGCGCGAAAAAGTGACCGTGTTTGACTTCGATCAGTTTTTGCTGGACGTTGCGAAAAAGCGGCCGGTGGGCATGGCGTCCAGCGCGCCCAGCACGCTTACGCAGCAACAGCTCGATCAGTTGATGAACGATCCGCAGTTGATGGAGCTCGGCGGGAATCTGTACATCGCCAAGATGTTTCACTACGTGGCCAACTTCGTTTTCACGGCCATTAGCACCACGGTGACGCAATCCATTCAGATCGATTCGGACGCGGATTTCCAGCTCTTGATGCTGCTGGCGGATTACCCCTCGGGCGACGGCGCGCTTTTTAACGTGAACGTCACCGAAGGCGGCTCCGGCGGCCTCGCGTGGATGTCCGCACCGGTGAATATCGATCTCTTCGCGGGCAGCGCGCAGCTCCCGTTCCCCGGCGGATTGATCCCGCAACTTTTGCCCAAAAAGCGCGTGTACAACATCGCCGTGGCGCAGACGTCGACCGGGCCGGGCGCGGCCAGCGTGCAGATTTCGTTCTGGGGCTACAAGCTGTTCCCGGCCGGCGAAGCGGCCCAGGTGGGCGCGCTTCCCACCAGCTAGGTTTTGTTGCCCGCCGGTGAGTCTGTCACCGGCTATCGCGGTGGGGGACAGTTTGCCCTGTTCCCCATCGAATCTTTTGCGCGGAAGGCTGAACGATGGAATTTTGGTTGCCGTGGTACACAGGGCTTCGCCTGTTACTGAATCCGATAGGATTGTGGATTTGGTGGCGGGCACCGAAAAGATGCAGCTTTCGAACCTACGCTCGAAGTTGTTTCCGTCCCCAATTTAACGGGACGATGTGGAGAAATTCTCAGTGATTAATCCCTGGCAATCCGGCCACGTCCCGGGCGTGCGACCCAATCCCACGCTCGGCGCGTGGCAGAATCGGCGCAAGCTGGCATCTGCCGGCTGGACGTTGCCGCAGTGGGTGCGCCTGTCCCTCAAGGATGGGCACCTTTACTGGTACGTGTTCCCGTCCCTAGTGCTTTCGGCGGGGCAAACGCAGCTCGCGCGCGTCACCATCCAAGAAGATTTCTGGCTATGCGCGGTGCTGGCCGATTCCACTTCGGCCCTGGTTTCGTCGGCGGGCACCTTCCGCGCGCAACTGTACGAAGATCAGTCCAGCTACAAATACTCAAAGTACGGGCTGGATCAGGTGAATTTCGCCAGCACCGCGCAGGAACCGGGGTTGCAGCGGATCCCGCATTTCATCGCCAACGGTTCGCCGGTAAACCTGAAAGTGCAAAACCTGGACGGCCAGAATCCCAACACGGTTAGCGTGGCGCTGTTCGGCTATTCCGGCTGGTGGAGACAATGACCTATCGACGCACGCCCGGAATCCCCTTGCATCCTGCAGCCATGGCGCACCGCGCGCCAGCCACGGACGCCGCGGCTTCCTCGATCGAAAACACGAATTGGCCATATCGCGGCCGGGCGGATAACCTGGTGGAACCGCAGATTTTGCTGCATCCCCAAACCGTAGACGCGCCCACCGATCCGGACGCGGCGGCTATCCAGCAGACGCAAAACCTGCTCGCGCAGATCGGCCGATCGCTGCGCTTGCTGGCGGCGCCCTGGCTGATTGAGCCACCGGACGCGGAAAGTTTTCATCTGGCGCAGGGCATCGTGGTGCCGGCGGTGGGCCCCAATTACACCGTGGTGTGTCTCGTCACCGTTCCCCCTGGCCGCAATGGCGTGCTAAACCAGATCGCCAACGTGGTGGTGGGCGGCGCTTGGAACGATTTTTCCGGCGCGGCGGTGTGGCAGCTCGTAAGGAATCCGGCGTTTCTAACCGCCGGGCCACCGCCAACGATTTCCGCCACCGGGATCATTGCCGCAGAACGTAACTACGAAAATATTTTGGCGTCCCTGGGCACCGTGCAACAGCCAACCATGATTTCTCCCATCCGCATTTTTGAAAATGACGTGATCGCCCTGGTGATGAAAAACGTGTCACTGCCGGTGTCCGGGGAAGAAGTGGGCGCCCTACTCGGCGGGTACTTCTATCCGCGTACCTGGGACGATCAATTCGAAGCGCAATCCGGCCGCGGCGCATGGTGATTTGATGGCGAAGATGAAAATCCCGAAGGCAAAGCAAATCCTGGGCATCAAGAAAGCCCTGCGCAACCGCAAAACGCCCAAGCAATTCATCCCGGCGCTGCGCAAGCGCCTGCGCGCCCTGGGCGGATCCCTCGTTTTTTTATTCGCTTTTCTATTAGGTTTCCTGATAGCGCCAGTAGCGAACGCGCAGCAACCGGTTTCCATCGTGCCCACGCAGCAAACCCTTGCACCATCGGGCACGCCTTGCACCGGATCCGCGCAGATTTTTCCAATCAACAATCGAAACCAGACGCAGCACTACGCCTACGTGGTGACCAATTCGACGGTGACCAATCTGGTGATGCAGATCCAAGGGCTGGACGCGTCCGGAAATCTGTACATCATTTCGGATACGTCCACCGTAGCGCAGCCGATCACCGGCAACAATTCATCGCTGCAGGGAAGCGGCTACTTCCCCACCGTCCAGATTTCGATTAAGTGTCTGCCGGCCACCACCGGCATGTTCACCTTGAGCTATTCGGGCGGCCAGGCCATCACCAATGTGAACGTGGGCAGCTATCTGATTTCCCAGCAAGATAAAACGATTGGATCCACGGCGCCGGCGGGCACCACGTACTCAACCGGAATTTTCCAAAGCCCGTTTGGGAACTCTTACGGCGTGCTCTATTTCGAATACACCGGCGCCGGGCCGGCGGGGTCGACGCTGAATATAACGTGCCAAACCCAAAATGGGATCGGCTCCGGGTTTGCCTTCAACCTGGCCAGTACCACCAGCGTTCAACAGACTTTCCCTGTGCCCGCGCAATCGTGTGCCAACGTGACGATCCAATACACGGCGGGCGGCGCCAGCGCTGCCACCTATCTGCTGGACTATGTTTTTGTTCCGCCTGGCGCTGCGATTTCCAACGGCTACGCCCACATCGCTGGCACCGCGGCCACCGCGGTAAAGGCTGGCCCAGGCGTCCTGCATACGGTGGTGATCGGCACGCCGGCGGCCGGCACGGTGACGCTGTTTGACCTGGCGCCGGCGAGTTGTACCGGCACGCCGGCCTCGAACGTGGTTTCCGTGATTACCGCCACCGCCACGTTTCCCGCGGCGCCGGAAATTTACGATACGCAGTTCAACAACGGGATTTGCGTCAAGGCTTCGGCAACGATGGATATAACCGTCAACTATCAGTAGGCAAAAAAGGCTGGGCATATGCGAATTGCGCGGAATTTGCTCGCCCTGGCTTTCGCCGGGGCGTTTCTTTTCGTGAGCGCGGCAAGCGCTCAAAATTTCACCACGGTAACGGCTACCGTCAAAGATCCCAACGGCGTCCCCTACGGCGGCGGCAGCATGAGCGCGGTTTGCGTCCCAGGCTCGGCCGGGGGCTACCGGCTGGGCGGCCAGCCGTATTCTTGCCAGGTTGGTGATGCAACGCTGGATGCAACGGGAAGTTTCACCGTCAATTTCGGCAGCAACGCTTCGATTCTGCCCGCGGGAACGCAATGGCAGATCACCGTGCGATCCAATCCCGGCGGCGTAGCCCCACCGTGGGGAACCGGCGCGCAGGCGTTCACCGTCACCATGACGATTTCCGGGGCCACGCAGAATATCAGCTCCACGCTGAACGCGGCCGCGCCAGCCCTAACGCAAACTTTTTCCAGTGGCGGGGGAACACCAGGCGGATCGAGTGGGCAAATTCAGTTCAACAATGCGGGATCTTTCGGCGGCATCGCCGGCAGCTCGGTGACCGCAGCCACCGGGGCCACGACCCTGACGGCCCAGGCGATCGGCACAACCCCGCTGGCGATCGACGGAGCGACAGGACAGACGGCCACTCTGCTGGACATCAACAATCAGGCCACCGGCAGCGCGGATACTCCCTTCGTGGTACGCGGGCTCGGGCTCGGTTCCTTCACGCCGGCGGCTTCCCCCGCGCTCGGGCACTTCTTTCTAAACAACCAAACCTCTTTCGCATGGGTGATTTCGAACGCGACGGCAGACACCAACAAAGGCGCCGCGGGGCTCAGTATTTTGGAAGGGAAAGTCTATAACAACGGCCAATCGGAAATCTGCGGTGGCGATCCGTCCACGCCGGCCGATGGTGGGAACAATTACGGGTGCTTCACGTGGGGGAATCAGATCGGATCCGCTCCCCCGGAAACCATCATCGCAAAAACCGCGTGCAACAATTGTGTGACCACGATTATCCCGTTCGCCGTGCAGGGCGCAATAGGGCAAACTGCGGACCTTTTCGATTTCCTAAATTCCAGCGCGGCGGTGCTTTCCGGTTTCGATTCAGCCGGGAATCTCTATTTCAACGGGGCGACTAGCGGCATCGCAAAAATCGGCGTTCCGGCCATCGCCGGCACGAACAACATAATTTTGCTGCCCACTTCTAATCCCAGTTCCATCACGCAAGTGCTGGGACTCTCCAATGTGACCGGCCTTTCGCAGCTCGCCTGGGTGACTCCATCGGGCACCGGCGTAACTAACCAGGTCGCGAA
>Ga0210390_10003137_pt1 | contig 14288 bp, 15 predicted proteins | sample IncBWH11OmetaG_FD_161050 | JGI IMG/M metagenome (GOLD analysis project Ga0210390, IMG submission 161050) | Forest soil microbial communities from Barre Woods Harvard Forest LTER site, Petersham, Massachusetts, United States - Inc-BW-H-11-O ...
GGCAAATGAGCGCTTGAATTCGCCCATACGATAGAAGACGATGCCGCGGTCGATATAGGCATCTGAGAAGTGCGGATCGAGATCGATCGCCAAATCGAAGTCGGCGAGCGCGAGGATTATGTCACCACCGCGATACGCCAAGATGCCCCGCTCTCGATAGTATTTGGCATCGTGCACCTCTAAGTCGCGATCCGCGGGGACACTGGCGGTCGCCAGAGCGCTGTTCTCCGCAGGTGCATTGTCGGTTGATGCCGCCGCCTCTTTAGCGGCCTCGGGATTCTCTGGCTCACTGGCTCCGATATCTGCACGCTCGGCGTGCAGGCGAGATCGTCCGATTATATCGGATGGCTGTGGCGATATTACAGCGGCAGCCGGCGCTGGTTCGCGCGCAACTACTTCGATCGCCTGAGCCTGGATAAGGGATGTCCTCGATACATATCCAAACAGGAGGTACCCCCCGAATAACGCTACCGAGAAAACAGCACCCGCGATCGCGAACCTCCAACGTCGCTGCTGAAGTGCGACTGCCAGCAGCCGGTCATAATGCGCTCGCTGCCGTTCATCGCTGAGAATGGCATTGGCGCGGACGATCCGCCTGAACCTTAGTGGAGCATCCGGATCGCCGGGATTGTTGTCAGGGTAGTTCGCTTTAGCGGCTTTGCGGAATGCGGCTCTGAGGCTTTCAGCGTCGTCTTCAGGAAGCGCATCGAGTAAATCGTAAAGGGTCTTCATAATTACTCACGCAATTACTACTATTACTCCTCAGCAATTCGCTCTCGTCCTTCCGGTCACATAAATTAGAAGAAACCTCACACCAAAAAAAGTGGTGCTCTGGCATGGCAAAAATACGACTGAATTGAGGACTGGCTGCCCCACCGGTGTCATCGAGGAGACACATGGGCTCGGTGAGCGCGCCGATCAATCAGCAGCGAGTGGTAGCTGGGCTGATCGTTATCGGGCCAGTCGCGGATGCTGAACGGGGGGCTCAATCTCGCACGTGCTCGACTCCTGAAGCAGGAGGAGGCGGTCGCGCGCAATCTTCTCGGCATTTTGGTAGCATTGCCGCTCGTAGTCGATTTTCAAGCGGGCCCATTCATTCGGGTCAACGGTACCAACGTCGGGTCGCTTGTACTCGCAGTCGGGCGCCGGCTGTGGTGCGAGCAGCGCCGGGTCGGGTCGGTGGACTCGCAATTCAGCATATCGACGTGGTTCAGTGTATCTATGGGTACGGACGTGAGCCGCTCTGACCTCATGCCCAACCGGAGCGGATTCACGGTGAGCCGGAGTGCGCGCGCATCCGGAGACTGCCATCGCGCAGAAGACGACCGAGAAGGCCAGAAGCTTTTGGACGAATGACGCCAGGCCCGGCAGCCGCGTGTTTGCAGATTCGCAGCAGTTGTCAACACAATGCACTGGACCTGTGATCGCCATACTCACAATTCCGGTTTAAAGCGAGGCAAGTTTGCAGCGCTCATCGCAACAAAATATCGTGCAGCAAGCACGGCGATCATGAACGGAAAAGTTGAATCGTGCTCTAACAATCAGGATGAATCAGATGTGAATAAATATCTGAAGGAGCTGTCCGAGGTTTCGGATTGGCGGTCTCGACGAAACGTGTGTGTTTGCCAGGAATCCGGATCACCTGGGCCGATCGCTTTGATTGTCGGTTGATCAATGCCAAACCGGAAATCACCTCTTCCAAACGATCCTTGCAAATTTGGTACGATCCCTCCCTGAGCGCGGAGGCGGGCATGAAGCGCCGCGAGTTTATTGGTCTTATCGGTGGTGCAGCGACAGTTTGGCCGCTCGCCGTGCGTTCGCAGCAGGATCCGCACATCAAGCTTATCGGCGTGCTTTCGTCCACCGCCGCGACACCCGCCCTAAAGGCACGTCTTGAAGTTTTTTCGCAAGCGATGCTCCAACTCGGTTGGAGCGCCGGCCGCAATGCACGGTTCGATATCCGCTGGGGCGAAGGTGATCCCGACATTATTCGTAAGCAAACGGAGGAATTCTACGGACCTGATCTGATAGATCAGCAGAAGCGCGCAGCCAGCTACGTCGATCGCATCCTCAAGGGTGAAATGCCCGCCGATCTTCCGGTCCAGGCGCCCACTAAATATGAGCTGGTGATCAACCTCAAGACCGCAAAAGCGCTCGGCTTAACTATGCCGGCCACGCTGCTCGCTCAGGCTGACGAGGTGATCGAATAAGGCCCCCGACTTCCGGTATTGGCCGGAACCGGAAGTCGAAATTGGCCCGAACGATCTTCTAGTCTAGCGTTGGCAATGGACTATAGATGCGCCCGCACAATGTGAGGACCAGGTCCGAGCACGATATCTCGCCTCAGGACGCCGTAGAACCGCTCGGCTATTTCGGGAAGCCCCAGATCTTCTATCACATTAAAGCCCTCGCCTCGCAGCAGTTGCAGCAACTCGATGGGATCGAAAAAGCTAAGCCAGGGTTCACCTCGCGACGCCGCCCTTTCGGCCGTTGCCATGACGCTGGCGCGGCGCTCAGCAGGATAGTTCTGGAATGGTTCGGCATAGTCGAAAACGACGGCGGCTTGCGGCACCTCGGAAATAAACTTCAATGTGGAAGAGACTGCATCTTTTGTCAGATAAGGCACTACGCCAAGCCATTGAAAAAACGCCGGCTCGTCCGGTTCGAACCCCGCTCTTGTCAGCCCTTCCGGGAGGCTCTCTTGTTCAAAATTTACCGGCGCAAAGATAAGTGACGGCGGCTCGGCGAGACCAGCGGCTCTTATCCGATCGCGTTTCCACATTTGTGTCGCAGGGTAATCGACCTCGAATGCGCGAACGCCGAGATCGGCATAAGGATTTCGCAGCGAAAAGGTATCGAGGCCTGCACCCAGCACCACGACCTGACGTACGCCGCACGCGATGCAGTCCGCCATCGTGTCCTCGGAAAACCGGCTGCGCGCCGCGATAAATAAACGCCACGGCCGTAGCGAGTCGTTGGCAGCGATCTCGTCTAAGGCAGCGGCTGTCTCTTGGTCTAAGATCCCCGACGCAAACGGATCTTTGAAGATAGCTCCGCCTTCAAGTTTTTGGTGAATGGCACGATAAGCAGCGGCTCCCCGAGCGGTCTGACTAGGTAGTCCATCGCGCATGATGATCTATCCCAAAGGGTGCAGGGCTCATAGCATCGTTGCGGGTCAAACTAGCACACTCGAGGGGGACTGCCGATGTCGCCTTCGGGTCAGAAGCTGCCCTAACGGGTGCCAAGTTGGACCCCCGGAAGCGGACATCACGTCGGGCACCGGCATCAGCCGTGGCTTGAGGTGGGCGCTTCGGGCCGGGCCCCAAGGGATGAGCCTAGTTAATTCTTGCGCGGCTCTTCTTGCCGGCGAATTGATCGAACACGGCATCGATCCGCTCTTGCGGTGTTAAATTCGCCCGTTCCGGCGCTGGGGCTGGAGCTGCCGCCACGCTGGTCGTCGTCAGCTCGTCGGGGCCAAGTAAAGCGTTGCTGACAAACAGCAACAAGACGATTGCGGCTAAGGCAATGAACAGCTCTTTGAGAACAACCATTCTGACAGTCCCCCTAATTTGGCGGCCGCCTTTTACAAATCGGTCGATTTCAGGATCGTTTCGTAGGCTTGGAAAAATGGTTTCGTTGCCCAGCCAGAGGGTTTCGCAGGCGCTGGCGGTCAAACGAGTTAGCGCTCGATTCGAGCGCTCTTTCCCTCTTCGCTGATCTCGTTGTTGGCGATGGCGGTAGGGGCTGCTATGCAAGCTGGGCCCGGGATGAAAATTCCCCGGCGATGGTTTGGAGTAAGGGGTCGCTACTTCAAATTATAGCGAGTGTGAGTGCCTTCGGGTTTCACAAAGCCAAGACCCAAGGCGGACATCGGTGGTGTCTTTGATGGTTTGCCCGACGCGCCACAATACCCCGGTCGGATCGACGACCACGAAGTCGCGGATGCCCCATGGCCTATCCTCGGGGGGATTAACCTTCACGCCATAATTGGCCGCCAACCCATTGTCCTGAACGTGGCCCCATCTGGTCACATACGGCGCTGTTATCGGATTGGAAAGGATGCCAACGCGCATGATATGCGGCGCGATTTCCTTGAGCAGTTCGACCCATTTGCCAGCCAATGATGGGACAAGGTTTGTAAAGCCTGTTACGTTGCCACCTGGTCTCGCCAAGCTTTCTGCAAAACCGCTACCGACCGGATCGGAAACCAATGCGAAAACGATAGGTACTGTAGTTGTCTGCCGTCGCATCGCTGCGGTGGCGGGCGTGTTCTGCGTCACGATTACTTCGGCCTCTGGCGTCAAGAGCTCTTTTGCAGATCGTTCCAGCGCAAGGAAGCCATCAAGCGCCGCGCCGCCGGCGAGACCTTGGCCGAGATCGCCAAGAGCTACGCCGTCGATATCAGCATGATCTCGCGCCTGGCTCCGGGCTTCCTCGCCCCTTTCGAAAGCGACGACGCAAACGCCGCAGCGTGAAGGGGAACATCTGGGGCAACTAGTGACGGCGCCGTCGACATGGCCGCACGATCGGCTTAATCTTCAACCGCGACCCAGGTGGTCGCTACCTTGCAATATGACTAGCCCCGCCACCCATCAGGGCGCGGGGTTTTTTGTTATCCTGTGGTTTACACCGCGGTAGCTGACAAACGAACCGCAATATCTGGGGGAAGTGAGTGAAACCAGACTTGGAGGTCGGCGCAAGCGTGTGAGGAGGAAATGAGCAGTACTGGAGACATCATGAGAGCTATTTGCGGAGTTTTGCTGTTCTCAGGAACACCCACTGCGCAGGATCGCGCCTCATGCTTCCATAACTGTGACGACGTTTACTATGGGTGCCGACACCAGTGTCCCGGCGCCGGCCCCGAATCGACAACGTGCGTACAGACGTGTGTTGCCCAAATAAATGAATGTAAAAAGCAGTGTAACCGTCGATATTCCAATCCTACCGCAAGGCGCTGACTCTGGCCCGGTGCGATCGGCGGTTTGCTATTCCATGCCTTGCCCGTGAGCGCCCGCGAAAGCGCGATTATCGGCGCGCTATTTTTCGCTGCGGCCGCCATCTTATGGTTCATCCCCCGACCGTCAGACGACAAAGGGCCCTGAAGCGAGCCTTCTGGGGCTAATCCGTCTCTTTGACGGCAGGTTCGATCAGGGCGACCAAAACGCGATCAGGGGAATGCGTTCCGCTCCAAATTACATACGCATGCGAACGGTCGCGGCTGTAACTAGCAATGCTGCCCGTTCGGTTCTGCCAATCCCGTCGGTGTCGGTATTGAGCGCCGTTGGTGGCCATGTACACGCGAACGCCTTTATCGTTTAGTTTTATGAGCATCACTAATGTCCGACTCAAAAACGTAGGATTGTTCAAAGGCGACTCGAAGACACTCAAGATTTGAATCAGCGGTGGCCGTTTTTTGATGGGTCAATGGCGAAGTCTTGGCAGTCCACAGCCCCTACGCACGTGCTTGTCGATTTCAAGCGCGATAGGTCCTGCATGCCTCAGAAATGGCGGCTGGCTAACCAACGCGCCTAGTCGCGCGGCCCGAACAGCGACACATCGCTTTAGCCCTCGAGAAGTTGCCATCCGCGGCCCCGGCTCGCTTCAGGGCAGAGGCGCCCGGCTTCTCGATTGTAGAAGCTCTCAGGCGATCGAGGTCGCGCACACCCAACGCCGCCTGCTGAAGGCTATGCTCCGCCCTTCGAGCGGACCCAGAATCCGTGACGACCTCATTCAACGCCTGGCGCGTGACGGCCACCGTTGTAGCGTCGTATTTTTGTTAATCATTTAGTGGTGGCTTGATTGCATCAGACTGCCGCCGCGAGGAGTTTAGCGGCCATCGACCGAGTAGGCCAGCAGCACATTACCCGGCGCACCTCCCCAAAGGGCATATCCCGAGGGGACATAGAGCATGCCTCCGACGATGACTGGACCCGGCCCGTTAATTGAACCGCCGCGCGCAGCTACACCATTAACCGTGCGGTGCTCGCCCTTAGTGTCGACATCCCAAACAATGCGGCCGTCCTGTGCAGAATACGCTCGCATGTGACCATCCACTCCGCCAGAGAACACGATGCCGGGGATCGCAGTAACCGCGGCCGACTGAGCAGGCCCGCAACCAGGAACATCATTGCAGCCGGGATGCGGCGTGTGCCAGGCTTCTTCGCCCGTCTCCACCTTCAGCGCATGTAACCCGCCGCCAGTCTTGCCGTCCAAAAGCCAAGCAATTTTCGCATTGAACAGCGACGGCTGTGCCCCGGGGGTTTCTGGTGAGACAGTGGTGATTTTGGTGTCCGAAACCGCGGCATAAAACCTGCTGCCATCGGCGGCAGACCCCCACTCGATTCCACCTAGCGCGCCGCCGGCTCCAATCCGCGTTTGCCAGAGCACGGCGCCGTCACGATCGGGGTCGATGGCGGTGACCACGCCCGATTTCTGCCCGGCAATCAGAACACGCTTCCCACTAGCAAGACCGGTGAGGATCGCAGACGATCCGAAGTCAAAATCCGGTCCTTTCGTCGCTGGGCAGTTCGGGGACTCAGGACATCCCACAACGAATGCGTCCCCCGAAGTGACCTGACGCACCCACTTCAATTTTCCAGACGCCGCGTCAAATGCCAGAATAGCGTCCGAAGTCCCAGTCGGTGGATCTGAGTAGTTGTCGCCGGTTGTCACGTAGATCAAGTCGTTCCTGGCATCATAAGTTGGCGATGACCACACTGGCGCACCCGAGGGTCCCATCAATTGCGTCCCTGCAGTGCTTGTCGCCCTCGCGGTGGATTCCTGGGCGATCGTGTAAGTCTTCCACAATTGTTTTCCCGTCGACGCTTGCAATGCGACGACGCTGCCACGGAAGGTGCAGCACGAGTACTTGGGATCAGTGGCAACAAGTTCTTCAGTTGAGGAAACCGGCACCAACAACTTTGTTCCAACTAGTAACGGGGCGCCAGTGACGCGCGCGGCCGGATGATCCTCGATTTGAACCTTCCACATAACCCTGCCGGTTACCGCGTCTATAGCGTGAACATTCGCTTTGAGATCGCCGAAATAGGCCACCCATCCCGATGAACTCGGACCAACGGTGATCGCGGAGCGAACTCCCGTTCCGGCATCGTATTCCCAGTAAATGCATCCGGTTTTCGCGTCGAGCGAATAGACCTTTCCGAACTGGCTTCCAACGAATATCCGGCCGCCTATCACTGTCGGTTGCGCAAGGGCAAAAACGGCATCCGGGATTCCAAAGGCCCACTTTAGCTTTAGGCGGGGCACATCCTCCGGCGCCAGTCGCGCCATATCTGCCGGCTGGAAACGAGTCTGTGAAGGATCAACACCCCATCCATTCCAATGCGGGGCGTTTGTCGGATCAGTCAAAGGGACGGCAGCGCTAGGACACGCGCCACTTGCGGCAGCAGAACTGCCTTCCTCAGCGACAGCCATCCCTAAGTTCGACGTAGATGAAACACAGGCAAGCACAAGCGATGCACTAGCGGCGACAACGAATAAGCGCATTTTCATGATCCGTCCCCACGCCTTCATGCTCCTTTGCCTGACGATTACGCCAAGGAGCGACGCGTCTGCACTGATATGAATGGAGCAAAAATATAAGCTCAGGGAGGCGCTGGCAACGGCTTAACCGCTGTCCAATCGCCCCAACGGAGTTTTTGGCAGTGACCGTTTACGGCAGCTCAATAAAATAACCTATACCTTTTCCGACACGGCAGCAACGTAACCTGCGCGCGGATACGTCTTAGAGTGGAAAGGAGCGCGACACGAAGTCCGGTTACAGAATGTCCGGCTGTGCTCCCGTCACGTCGGCCCTAAGGTCTCGGACGCGCATTTCAAGACCTCGACGCCTCGACAAGGAGGTCCGCTTTGCCCCCGACAACGGACTCATTTCGGACATCGCGCCGTGTCCGAGAAGACCAGAAGCGGAAGTAGCGGCCAGTGAAAGTTGGGCGCACTTATTCGATCACCTCGTCGGCAGCGACAAGTAGCCCGGGAGGAACGGTCAGTCCCAGCGCCCTCGCGGTCTTGAGGTTCACCACCGTTTGGTACTTGGTCGGCGCCTGCACCGGAAGCTCCGCGGGCGAGCTGCCGCGCAAAATGCGATCGACATAGGACGCTGTTTGCCGGAATAGCTCTACGAAGTTGGTTCCGTAGGACAAGAGGCCGCCAGCCGTGACGAACTCGCGCCATGCATACACGGCAGGCAAGCGGTACCTCGCCGCCAGCGCGACGATGAGGTCACGATTGGCAGTGGTGGTCGCATTCGGCGGAAAGACCAGACCGCCGTTTGGTAAACTGGCAAAGGACTCAATGACGCGCCCAATGTCACCAGCGTTCTCTATGGTGCTCAAGGTCAACTCGATCCCCAGTAACTGGGCCATGGTTTCGGTTTCACGCGCAAGAAGCGGAAAGGAGCTGGTCTTTGGGTTGATGATGAAAGCGGCGCGCGTGACGCGCGGGTCGATCTCCTTCAGCATTGCCAGCCACTTTCCGGCGACACTGCCGTCATAAAGGGTCAGGCCTGTAAGATTGCTGCCCGGCCGCGCTAGGTTGGCGATGAAGCCCGCGCCGATCGGGTCGCCAACAGCGATGAATACAATCGGAACATTTCGGCTCTCTCGTCGGAAAGTGGCAGTAAGTGCTGTAGTCTGCGCCACGACCACATCGGGACTAACCGCGAGTAGCTCCCTCGCCAGCATCTGTGCTTGCTGCTCATTGGTGGGGAGTACAAAGCGAACATCAAGGTGGATGTTGCGGCCCTCGGACCAGCCGAGCTTCTCTAGTCCCTGCCGGAATGCCGCGAGACGCGGCTTCGACTCAGGATCGTCTTCGGCTAAACCGATAAGGAGGCCGACGCGGTGTATTCGGTCAGGCTGCTGCGCAGGCGCCACAAGCGGCCACGCAGCCGCCGTAGCAGCACTGCCCAATAGCGTGATGAACTGGCGTCGCCTCACTCCGCCACCCCAGCCTGACTGATGGAGCATGCTAGCACCTTAGGGCGTGGTTTGTCGCTGATGGGTGTCGGCTCCGGGTCAATGCGACAGTTTGGCAATGTCCGCGTTACTTCCGTTTTACCCCCGAAAACCGCCATTCATCGTAAGGGGCGGCATGTCGCAAAAGTGCCACGTGTGGAAGTTGGCGGTACCTATTCAATCACCTCGTCGGCGCGTTGCTGCAGCGAGAGCGGCACCTCGAGCCCGAGCGCTTTGGCGGTTTTGAGATTGATGGATAGCGCGAATCTTGTCGGTAGCTGGATCGGCAACTCCCCCGGTTTCGCGCCTTTGAGGATGCGATCAATATAGTCTGCCCCCAATCGGAACGTTTCGGCGAAATCGGCACCATAAAAAATCAAGCCGCCAGATTCTGCGAAATTGTTGCCGTAGATCGCCGGCACGCCGTAGCGGGCCGCAAGCGCGATGATCAGTTCTCGATGCGTCGCGTTGAATGCATCCGGCATCACGATCAGGGCGCCCCCCGGATTGCGTGCGGCGGCAGCAACAACGCCTTCGATCTCCACTTTCTCGTGAACTGGGGCTGTACTCGTCTCGATGGCGAATGATGATGCGGCCGTTTGGATCCCCGGCAGGTAGAACTTGAGTGGTGGAGCTGTCGTTGGGTTGAACAACAGCACCACGTGCATGGTTCGTGGTGCGATTTCCTTGAGCAGCTGTACCCACTTGCCGCCAACCGTGGATTCGACAAAGGTGAAGCCGGTGACATTGCCGCCGGGATGCGCGAGGCTCGCTGCAAGACCGCTGCCGATCGGATCGGATACAGTTACGAATATGATCGGTATCGACTTTGTCTCACGCGCGAGTGAGACGGCAACGGGAGTGGTTTGGCCGAGGAGCGCATCGGGCTTGAGGGCGACTAGTTCCTTCGCAAAGTCCGCGATCCGGGCCACATCGCCCGCACCCCACCGAAGCTCGGTGCGGAGATTGCTGCCTTCCTTCCATCCCAGATTGGCAAGTGCAGCGCGGAATTCCGCAATCAGCGCCCGCGATTGGCGATCGCCCTCACCGAAGCCCATCAGCACGCCGACCAGCCGCAAGGGGCCCGCGGGCTGCGCGAGCAACGTAGACGGCCCTGTGGTCGCCACTGACCCGATGAGTCCGATGAAGTCGCGCCGCCTGATTGCTGATCTCCGAGGCTCAAGAGGGGCCATCCTAACGGTCCAAGGTGATACGGGAAAGGGACTCAAGGAGGAGGTACGTCAGTTCCGTTATGGGTCAAAAACGGAAGTGGCCGCGCTTCAACGGCACTTCCGCTCTACCCCCGGGAACGGACATGGTCAGCGCATCAACTGCCCTCTCTGCGCGCTGTATTGGTTTCGAAAATCCGCCGCTGCGTTTTCCGGCGGTCCGCTCGCCACAGCGCTCCTTGGGGTCGCGCTTCGCTCACCGCACTGCTCATGTTCGGGCTAAGCCGTATGGTATACTATATGTGTGCCGTGAATTGGGACGGCGCCTCTCGCCCAAACAGCGTTCATAGTCCCAATCGGCTGCACCGTTAGGCCATCTTTGCCCCGAATCACGCTGGAGGGTGGTCACCAATTGGGACCGTGAACGTATATTCTGGGACCGTGTTTTGTTTTCCCCAGTTCATAAATCGCTTTGACGGTAGCTCGCCGGTCACGTCGCAGGGCCACCAGGTCTGCCATTCGGTCGCATGCATAGATTTGCGATTGAATGCGCCGCGCGTTACGCAATCAACAAATCCTCGCTCGTCCAGTTCCTGGAACGCGCGAGATGCAGTATCCTTTGCTATGTTACAGCGTTCGGCTGCTCGCCGGACGGACAAGCCGAGAAGTTTTTGAGGCGATGGCGGACGGACCCGTCCGCCAGAAGCCAATAGTTCGTCGGCCATGGTCGCCGCCTAACGCAAATCCGGCGTCGAGTCAAAAAGCCGCTGATGTTCGGTCAGCGCAAAGCGATCGGTCATTCCGGCGATGAAATTGCCGATCCGTCGCGCCCGTTCGGTCTCCGTCTCGGGGCTGCCTTCCTGCGGCAACCATTCTGCCGGCAAGGCTGCTGGATTGTTTTGGTAGCGCGCGAACAGATCGAACAGGATCTGCCCGGCGTCCCTCATTACCCGCATGACCTTGTCATGCCGGTACATGCGCTGCCTCAGGAACGCCTTGATCTCGGCATCGGCCTCCGCCACCTCGAGCGGGAATGCGATCAGCGCCTCGGCATTGTTGCGAACGTCGTCGGCGCATGAGGGACGGGCCCGCGAAAGGCGCTGCTCGGCTTCCAGGACCACGCCTCCGATCAGACAGGAGATCAGTTCGCGCACCAGTTCAGCGCCACGCCTGCTTTCGTCGAGAGCCGGATAGAGCGCATCGATTTCGCCGATGATCTGCGCGACGAGCGGGATGGCCTTGAGATCGTCCACCCGAAACAGTCCGGCACGCAGGCCGTCGTCGATGTCATGGGCGTCATAGGCTATGTCGTCCGAGATGGCTGCGACCTGCGCCTCGAGCGACGCAAAACTCCAAAGCCCGAGGTCATAGGTCCTGACAAAATCGGAAATGCCTGGGGGAACGCCGCGCTCGCGATAGCGTCCAATGGCGACGCCGTCACGCGCAGTCAACGGGCCGTTGTGCTTGACGATGCCTTCGAGCGATTCCCAGGTCAGGTTGAGACCGTCGAATTCGGGATAGCGATGCTCGAGCGAGGTGACCACACGCAAGGTGTGTGCGTTGTGATCAAACCCGCCATGGGCCTGCAGGCAGGCATCGAGCGCCTGTTCGCCCGCATGTCCGAACGGGGGATGGCCGAGGTCGTGGGCGAGCGCCAGGGTTTCAGTCAAATCCTCGTCCAGTCCAAGCTGGCGGGCAAGGGCCCGCGCGATCTGCGCAACCTCCAGGGAATGGGTAAGCCGCGTGCGGTAGTGATCTCCCTCGTGGAACACGAAGACCTGTGTCTTATGCTTCAGGCGGCGGAATGCCGTGGAATGAATGACCCGGTCGCAGTCGCGCCTGAACGGGCTGCGGGTCCTGCTTGGCGGTTCCGCGAATTCCCGCCCCCGGCTGCGGTCGGGATCGCAGGCATAGACCGAGCGAGGGGCTGCCATTCCAACCGACACGGGGTATTCATCTCCTAAAGGTTTGATTCTGCTGCCCGACGCACTTAAGTATGCTTTGTGCGGGATACCAGATAAATTGGTTTGAACGTCCCGCATTCGGAGACCTGAATCCATGACCACAGCCGTCACCATCAGCGAGCGGGCAGCCCGCCGCATTGGCGAAATCCTCAAGAACGAGGGCGGCGGCGCGATGCTGCGGATCAGCGTCGAGGGCGGCGGCTGTTCCGGTTTCCAGTACAAGTTCGACGTCGAGCGCGCCCAGGCTGCCGATGATCTGGTGATTGCCCGTGACAGCGCGGTCGTGCTGGTCGATCCCGCCTCGGTCCCGTTTCTCGCAGGTTCGGAGGTCGATTTCGTCGATGACCTGATCGGGGCGTCGTTTCGGGTCGTCAATCCGAACGCGACGGCGTCCTGCGGCTGCGGCACCAGTTTCTCGATCTGAAAGCTGGATTTTCCCCAGATGCGCATCGCGACGTGGAACGTCAATTCGATCCGACAGCGGATCGAGAATCTGATGACATGGCTGAAGGACTGCGGACCCGACATCGTCTGTCTGCAGGAGATCAAATGCACCGACGAGGCATTCCCGCGGTTCGAGATTGAATCTCTCGGCTATAACGTCGTCACCCACGGGCAAAAGACCTTCAACGGCGTCGCACTTCTGTCCAGGCTTCCGTTCGACGAGACCAAGTCCGGGCTCGCTGGCGACGACGAAGATACCCATGCGCGTTTTCTCGAAGGCGTGGTTACGCTCAAGCGCGGCGTGCTTCGCGTCGCCTGCCTATATCTGCCCAATGGCAATCCGCCCGATACCGATAAATACCCCTACAAGCTCAAATGGATGTCGCGACTTCTTGAGTACTCGAGCCAGCGACTCAAGGCAGAAGAACCGCTGGTATTGGCAGGTGACTTCAACGTGATCCCGTCTGCGGGAGACGTCCATAATCCGGCGGCCTGGGTCAACGATGCGCTGTTTCGAACCACCACGCGCGAGAGCTTTCAATCGCTGCTGGGTCTCGGCCTGACGGACGCGCTGCGCGCGGTCACCGATGCCCCGGGCCAATACACGTTCTGGGATTATCAAGCCGGCGCCTGGCAGAAGAACCAGGGTTTGCGCATCGATCATCTGCTGCTGTCGCCGCAAGCAAGCGACCGTCTCCTCGATGCCGGCATTGATAGCTACGTGCGTGCCTGGGAAAAACCGTCGGACCACGTCCCGGTCTGGATCGATCTCGATCTGGAGGCGGCGTAAGCACGCTCGGCCGGCCCCCTGCGTATCGCCAAGGATCAGTCCTTGCGGCCTTGCACCCAATGCTCGAGCATTTGCAGCGCCGTCGCGCGGTCGTCGTCGGACGCTTTCGCAATTGCCTTGTTATAGCTGTCCCTTATCCAGGTCTCATCGGGCGCTGCGCTGTCGCGCGCCAGCGTCAGCCACATCAGGCCGCGCGCGGCCTGACGCGGCAACTGCTCACCGTTGAACAGCATCTGACCGAGCAGGGCTTGCGCCTGGTGCTGGCCCTTCTGGGCGGCCAGACCAAGCCAGCGCGCGCCGTAGCGGAAGTCGTCACGCGACGCACTCGCGCTCTTCAGATAGAGCCGGGCAAGGTCATACTGGGCATCGGCGTTTCCGAAATAGGAGGCGGCGTAGGAGAACATCTCCCGCGCCCGCTCGGGATCGGCCTTGACCTTCGAGTTCGGGATGCCGTTGAGGTAATATCGTCCCAGAGCGACGAAGGCGTTGGCCACGATCGTAGCTTGCGGCGCCGAGGGGCTGTCTTCGGCATGGGCGTTGGCGATGCGGCTGAAATATTCGAACGCGCGCAGATCGTCCTGGGCGACGCCGTCCCCGTCCGCATACATCCGACCCAATTTCCACTGCGCGATCGGATGGCCGCCTTCGGCGGCATATTGCAGGGAGGTGAGCGAGGAATCCGGGGTTGACGGCGGAATCGCCTTTTTCAATGCGGCAGCCGCCCCAGGCTGGCCCGAGACCACCGGAATGGTCGCGTCCTGATTTACCGGCGCTCCGTCGAAGGCAAATCCCTCCGTCGCCACCGGCATGGCCCCTAAAATCAATGCAAAAATGACACGCTCAAATATCCGCATAACAATTTTTCTCGTGCGCTCCGCCCGGGTGGGTCACGGCGCCTGATACCGCCGGCCCGACCTGCTGGGCATATTTCCACAGAACACCCGAC
>Ga0210390_10003138_pt1 | contig 14286 bp, 4 predicted proteins | sample IncBWH11OmetaG_FD_161050 | JGI IMG/M metagenome (GOLD analysis project Ga0210390, IMG submission 161050) | Forest soil microbial communities from Barre Woods Harvard Forest LTER site, Petersham, Massachusetts, United States - Inc-BW-H-11-O ...
GAGCCTCGATCTTGGTGGCCTAAACCTTGGCGGCATCGAGAACATCCCGTACAACCTGTTCGCTGACATCGTCAATATCCCTGCGAACGAGATCACCGCCTTAGGAACCTATGCGGCGGCCCTCGGGCCGGCCGGCGAGAGCACTGTCGCCGATGTTCCCGGCTTATTACAAACCGTAGATCTTCCCGTGGGAGCCGACCACGCTATGGAGCCCGTGATCGAGGGTGCCGTCGGACCCGGCGGCGCTTGGGAGCCGCTCGGGATCGCGGGGACCGGCAGTTGGTACATGGAATCCATCGGCAACACGTGGGGTTGGGACGACGGCAACTTCGCGCAGGTGGACGCGATCTCTAACCTGCTGGTGCCGTTCCCAGCGTTCAGCACAGCCGTCGCCGACGAAGTGCAGGTCCTCACGCAGAGCGAGATCGTTGATGGAGCCGCAAACAATTGCGAGTTCGAATGCGCCAACGTCCTGGGTTGGTTCGGCAGCTGGTTCAACACACCGCTGACGCAGCTGCTTTCCGGCTTCTCGTTTGGGAACATCGTGGAGGACACCGTCGGGTCGAATAGCACGACGGGCGTAGTCAATATCCCGGGGGACACAATCTGGTCCCCCTCGGTCTTCGGCTCACCCACGACAGTGGTCCTGAACCCACTGTTGCCCTTCGAAAGTCTCGCCGATAATTTGACGGGGAGTCCGGCTTCGAACCCGATCGAGATGCCCAACGTTGAAACCCTGTTCACCAACCTGGGAAACGTCTCCACTGACTTCCAGACTGACTTCAATCCGTTTGAAACGGGCAGTTTCTTGTACTGGGGGGCCCCGACCGATTACAGCATCCCGGCCGCCTTGGCCGGCTTCGTCGAGGACTTCACGGGCATACCGAACCAATTCATCAACCCCGACATCAACCCCATCCCCGACATTGGCTGGCAACCGTTGGGCGCGGAGCCCATTACGGGGTACACCGACGGCCCGTCGTCGCTGCTGACGGGCCTGCCGGCGGGGTTCGAGTACCTGGTGCAGGGCCTAGTCGGATACCTGGACCCGAGCATCTACCTCGACGCGATAGAGAACGACGTCAGCGGACTGACCGGAGCCCTGGAGAACCCTGCTTCACTGCTGAGCGACATCCCCTTAGCAACGTTCTTGCTGGGCGACCCCAGCTCGCTGCTCGGACCGCTGGACCTAAGCTCGCTGGTCGGGTCGACCGATCCAGGCTCGCTGCTCGGGTCGACCGACCTAAGCTCGCTGCTCGGGTCGGTCGATCCAAGCTCGCTGCTCGGGTCGTTCGACCCAAGCACACTGGCCGGCGACCTCAGCACACTTCTGGCGTCCGGTGCAGCCAACACGGCTATAACGACTATCCCCGACCTAGCACTGCAGCTGCTCACGTCCTTCTGAGGTCGGAACCACAGCGGGGGCAGGCATCCTTCCCGCACGGACACCCGTGCGGGAAGGATGCCTGTTTGTCGGGCAACATACGAACGCCGTCAGTGTGGTCTTGGTCATGACCACGACCATCCGCTGCGCGGCCGGATCGCGCTGCAGCAAAGCACGATTCGTCAATCGTGCGAATGACGGCGTTTCGCTTGGGCAATTCTCCGCGACCTGTCTGATCGCGCTAAGGCGACTCGCGCACGGCAGCAACATGACGCCTAGAAAGGCTGCCGCTCAAGGGATTCAGGCCAGTCCGGGTGTTGTTCACCCTTCGGGCGCATCGTGACGCTGCACACTGCTCAGAGCGCTGCTACTGCTGCCAACTGTCGCGGACGGGCCGAAGCGCTCGGGTGGTTCCCCGTACTGCGGCTTCGTGAGAAGGTCGTGTCGTGCTGCAGGCAATCGCTCGACTCGCCATCGCCGTGCCGCGCCGGATCATCGCCGTTACCCTGCTGGTGATGACCGGTACCGCGATCTTCGGCGTTCCGGTCGTCACGGCACTGTCGGCCGGCGGGATGCGCGATCCTGGCGCCGAGTCGTCACAGGCGGCCGCCGTGCTCTCACAGAAGTTTGACCAGGGCGACATGGAATTGCTGATCACGGTCAGCTCCGACCAAGGCGCGTGGGGATCCCAGGCCACGGCGGTCGGCACCGACCTGGTTCGGCGATTGCAGAACTCGGCCAACGTCGGGAGAGTGGTGTCGGCGTGGACCGCGCCGCCGTCAGCGGCGCCCTCGTTCATCAGCAGGGATGGCAAATCGGGACTGATCATTGCCGGTATCTCCGGCGGCGAGACCGATGCGCAGAGAAACGCCGAGCGACTGGCGGACGAGTTCGTGCACGACCGCGATGGCGTCACCGTGCGGACCGGCGGAGAAGCCGGCATCTACTGGCAGATCAACGACCAAACGCAGAAAGACCTGTTGCTCGCCGAGTCGCTGGCGATGCCGCTGAGTTTTGTAGCGCTGGTGTGGGTTTTCGGCGGTTTGGTTGCGGCGGCGCTGCCGCTGGCCGTCGGCGTATTCGCGATCCTGGGCTCGATGGCGGCGCTGCACGCGATCTCGCTGTTCGCCAACGTCTCGATCTTTGCGCTGAACCTGGCCGTCGCGCTGGGCGCGGCGCTGGCCATCGACTACACGTTGCTGATCCTCACCCGCTTCCGGGACGAATTGGCAGAGGGCGAAACTCGTGACGCGGCGCTGATCCGCACGATGGTCACCGCGGGCCGCACGGTGTTGTTCTCCGCGATGACGGTCGCGTTGTCGATGGCCACGATGGTGCTGTTCCCGCAGTACTTCTTGAAGTCGTTCGCCTACGCCGGGGTGGCGGTCGTTTCGTTCGCGGCGGCGGCGGCGATCATCGTGACGCCGGCGGCGATCGTGCTGCTCGGTGATCGGCTCGATTCGCTGGACGCGCGCCGGCCGCTGCGCGGGATCCGCGGGCGACCGGAGCCCCAATCCAAACCGGTCGAACAGTGGTTCTGGTACCGATGGACCAAGTTCGTCATGCGTCACGCGGTGCCGATCGGTGCCGCGATCATCGCTCTTCTGCTGCTTCTCGGCACACCGTTCCTCGGCGTTCGGTGGGGCTTTCCCGACGACCGCGTCCTGCCTCCGTCCTCCTCAGCACGCCAGCTAGGCGACCAGCTGCGCAACGTCTTCCCGGGGGACGGGATTCCCGACATCACCGTCGTGATCCCGGACGCGGTCGGGGTGAGCATCACCGACCTGAATCGATATGCCGCAGCGCTGTCACGGGTCGCGGACGTGTCGTTGGCGTCCTCGCCCGGCGGCACGTTCGTCCATGGCGCACTGGCCGGACCGCCGTCGGCGCCCACCGGACTCAAGGACGGCAGCGCCTTCTTGACGGTGAGCAGCACCGCGCCGCTGTTCTCCGACGACTCGGCGGTTCAGCTTGACCGGCTGCACGCCGTTTCGACCCCGGCGGGCAAACCGGTGCAACTGGGCGGCGTCACGCAGAGCAATCACGACAGCGTGCACGCGATCACCTCGCGGCTGCCGCTGGTGCTCGGGATCATCGCCGTGATCACGTTGGTGCTGGTGTTCCTGCTGACCGGCAGCGCGGTGTTGCCCATCAAGACGGTGCTGCTGAACATCTTGTCGCTGACCGCGGCGTTCGGTGCGCTGGTGTGGGTGTTCCAGGACGGGCACCTGGGCGCACTGGGCTCGGCGGTGACCGGCACGCTTGAGGTCGACCTGCCGGTGTTGCTCTTCTGCATCGCTTTCGGCCTGTCGATGGATTACGAGGTGTTCCTGGTCTCGCGGATCCGGGAGTACTGGCTGGCATCCGACCGCGGCCCGGCCGCCAACGACGACAGCGTCGCGCTCGGTGTGGCCCACACCGGGCGGGTGATCACGGCCGCGGCGCTGATCATGGCGATCTCGTTTGCGGCGTTGATGACGGCGCAGGTGTCTTTCATGCGGTTGTTCGGGCTCGGGCTGACGGTGGCGGTGCTGGTCGACGCGACGCTGGTGCGGATGCTGCTGGTGCCGGCGTTCATGCATGTGCTCGGCCGGGTCAACTGGTGGGCGCCCAAACCGCTGGCCCGCCGCAACGATCGGTTCGGGCGCAGCGAGGCCGCCGGCGGCCCTTCCGACACCGACAAGTCGCTGCGCGCAGCGGATTCCGCTGCAAGGGGCACACCGGGCTAACCGCGGCTCGCGGGTCGTTGGCCGCCGAAGTAGGGTGGCTGTGGTGAGGCTGGCGTCAGTGGACGGCTTCTTGGGTTGTCCACTAGAGTTCAGCAGCAAGCCGCGGGTTGGGGGCCGTCATGGCTAGACCATGTGTTTTCCAACAGGCGTCCATGCCTCCCACCCCAGTACGACCAAAACCAGCCAGTGCGCAACACATTTGTTTGCTGGTGCGCTGCGCACGATGTGCAGCGGATCCGTGTGCCACGCGTTTCACCGGTAAGTCCTCAGGAGTTTCACCATGAGCCGTGTTGCCATTGTCGGGATCGGATGCCGGTATGCCGGGGGAATCGATTCGGCACAGTCATTCTGGGAGTTTGTGCTCAGCAAGAGTGATGGCGTCGCGGAGATACCTTCGCAGCGTTGGGACTACAGGCGTTTCTATGATCCCGACAAGCGCGCCGCTGGACGGATGTACACCAAGCGTGCCGCCTTTCTCGATTGCGATCCATGGCAGTTCGATTCGGACTTCTTCGGTATGTCCCAGCGCGAGGCAACGAGCCTGGATCCTCAGCAGCGACTGATTATGGAGGTCGCGTGGGAAGCGCTCGATGATGCGGGCGTGGCGGGTCGAGTATCTGGGGAGCCGGTCGGCGTGTATGTCGGTGCGTTCACCTGGGATCACTCGATCACTTCGGTAGCCGGTCCGGCACTTCCCCACGTCGATATGCACACCGCGGCGAGCGCCTCTTTCACGATGCTGTCGAACCGGCTGGCATATGCGCTCAACCTGACGGGACCCGCGCTGACAGTGGATACCGCTTGTTCGTCGTCGTTGGTTGCTTTCCATCTTGCGTGCCAGGGAATTGCCAATGGTGACTGTGAGATGGCGCTGGTCGGCGGAGTCAACATGATGCTGCGCCCGGAAACTTTCGTGATGATGTGCAAAGGTGGTTTTCTGGCGGCAGACGGGCGCTGCAAAGCGTTCTCAGCCTCAGCCGACGGGTATGGCCGCGGCGAGGGCGCCGGGATCGTCGTGTTACGCAAGCTCGAAGATGCCTTGCGCGACGGGGATCGCATCTACGCGGTCGTGGCGGCGACCGGCGCCAATCAGGACGGCCGCACGCCCGCCATCACCGTGCCGAATGCCGATTCGCAAGAAGCGCTGGCGCGTTCGGTGTGCGAACGATCCGGCGTCGCGGCGCACGAGGTGACCTATGTAGAGGCGCATGGCACAGGGACACCGGTGGGTGATCCAGTGGAGTTACGTGCACTCGGACGCGTCTACGGCGCCGCTGACGGCCGGAATAGGCCCCTTCCAGTGGGATCGGTGAAAGCCACCCTGGGGCACACTGAAGCGGCCTCCGGCATCGCGAGCGTCATCAAGGCAGCTCTGGCCGTCTACCACAGGACACTGCCGCCGCAAGGGTGGTTCGAAGATCCCAATCCCGATATTCCTTTCGACGAGCTGCAGCTGGCCGTTCAGGTCGAGCCTGAAGTCGTGAATGGTGACGTCGACCGAATGGCCGTGGCTGTCAACGGTTTCGGGTATGGCGGCACCAACGCACATGCGGTCATCGCAGAGGCGCAAAGTGCACGGAGGCAAACAACCCCGTCTCGGGCCCCAAGTCGTCGCAGCGTTGATGTGTTTGCGCTTTCGGCGCGCAGCGAGGCCGCGGCGCGTGAGCTGGCCGGCACTTACGCTGATCTGCTCGAGACGGGTGCAGATCCGGACCATCTCGTTGAGGTCGCATGGACTCGCCGGGCGCACCACCGCTACCGGGCGGGAGTAGCGTTCTCCGATCCCGCGGACCTGGCCGACCAGCTACGGCAGATCTCGGCCGGCGCTGTTCCGGTGGGGTCGGTGGTGGGCCGTTCGGCGGGTCCGGCGTTCGTGTTCACCGGAATGGGCCCGCAATGGTGGGCGATGGGCCGCGATCTACTCAACGCCGGCGGCGCGTTCGCCGCTGAAGCCGCCCGCATCGACGCCGTCTTCCGCAGCGTCGCCGGCTGGTCTCTCGTGGAAGAACTTCTGCGCCCTGAGGAGCAGTCACGGATCACGTCGACAGCGGTTGCCCAGCCGGCGAACTTCCTCATCCAGGCGGCGCTGACCTGCGAACTCGCCGAGTTCGGAATCACACCCAGCGCCGTGGTGGGCCATAGTGCCGGCGAGATAGCGGCTGCCTACGTCAGCGGCATGCTGTCGCTGCGCGACGCTGTTCTGGTGGCCCATCATCGTGGACGATTGCTGGCTACGACTGCCGGAACCGGAGGCATGCTCGCAATCGGGTTGCCGGTCGATGACGTACGACCGCTGCTTCATGACGACATGCGAATCGATGTTGCGGCAATCAACAGCCCGTCATCGGTGACGGTGTCCGGCGATCTGGGAGAACTGGGAGCCTTCGCCGAAACCCTCACTGAGCAAGGCGTCTTCAATCGCCTCCTGCGGGTGGAAGTGCCATATCACAGTCGCTATATGGACCCTATTCTCGGGGAACTGCGTGCTGTGCTGGCCGGTGTCACACCTCAACCGCCAAAGGTCCCGCTGTACTCCTCGGTCGCCGGCGAAGCCGTCACGAGCGCCTCGTGGGATGCCGACTACTGGTGCGTCAACGTGCGTGAGCCGGTGCGATTCGCGGACGCAACCAAGACGCTGATCCGCGCAGGCCACCGCGTGTTCGTGGAGGTGGGCCCACATCCGGTGCTGTCGGCGAACATCCGCGAACTCCTGTTGACGAGCGGCGAGTCGGGCACGACGATTTCTACGCTGGATCGCGGTCGGCCTGACGCAGAGAGCATCCGCCAAGCAGTCGCCGGACTCTATACCGCCGGAACGCTCGATGACACAGGAATGTTCGCGAAACCGGCTCCGCATCTCGAACTTCCTCGGTATCCCTGGCAGCGGAAGCGGCTCCACGACGAGCTACCCGAACACCGGCAGACGAAGTTCGGGACTCCTGACACGTATTCAATGCTGGGTGACCCGGACCTGCATGTTCGGTTCGCCTGGGAGCTGCACCTGAGCGGACAGACACTGCCGTGGCTCACCGATCACGTGGTTGACGGGTCCTGCGTGCTTCCCGCTGCGGCATACCTTGATGCCGCACTGAGCGCCGCCTCGCTACGCACCGGATCGAATTCGGTGACCGCCGAAGACATTCGGTTCGTCGCGCCCTTGATCGTGGACCCTGCCGACGGGACCATACTGCGTACCGAACTCGACGAGCCGAGTCGTCGCTTCACTATCCGCTCTCGCGCCGCAACCAGCACATTCTGGACAGTCCACGCCACCGGCCGGCTGGTCGAGGCAACGTACCTTGCCACCAAGCATCCCCCGCCCGAAACCCGCGGCATGAGCGAGATCGACCCAGCCGACTTCTATGCCGCCTTTGCTGCTCGCGGCCTGGATTACGGCCGCCACTTTCAGGGGGTTACGTCATTGCGCGTGAACTCACTGCAGGCAATCGCGACTGTAGAGGCGCCCACTGGGCCCGACACGACCAGGCACCTCGTACATCCCTGCCTCATTGACGCTGCCATGCAAACCGTCGCGCCGCTCGTCGAGCAGTCAATTGGCCGGCACCAGGGAACCGTTGTGCCGATCGCGGTCGACGCGGTGCGGGCCTTCGCCCCGCTCCCCGATCAGGTCACGGTTGTCGCCCGCCGGCACCCCACAGACCCGCTGTGCGCCGACTACGTGATCCTCGACTCGGAGCACACTGCGTGCATGCAACTCATGGGTGTGCGACTGGGTCCGATTACCCCCGGGAAAGAGCCAATCGACCACCTCGAACCCTTGTTTTACCAGGAGGTTTGGGATCTACGCGACGAGCTCACCACCATAGCGCCACCGACTTCCCAGCAAACCGCGACGTTGGTGGTGGCCCTCGGTGACCAGCCTCACGTACGGGCCCGACAGCTATCTAAGGCCCTCCCGCACGCCGGCTACCACACCTGCACTGGCACAACCGAACTCGAAGCTGACCTCACGCAACGGCTCAGCGAAATCGCAGAGGATCTGCCGCGGCTTCACGTGTGTCTGGTTGTCGGAGACATCGCCGATGACGTCGCCGCCCTCTGGGCGCTGAAACGCGTCGCCGTCACAATCGAGAGGTTTCTCGACGAGCAGCTTGGCGACAAAGCCGCGCAAATGCCCCCGTTCGGCGACGACACGTTCTACGTCAGCCTGATCACCGAACGGGCCTTTGTCCACCCCAACGATGCTTCGGTACCCGACACCAGCCATGCGGCGCTGGCGGGAGCACGTCGTGTCCTGGTCGGAGAGCAGCCGCGATTGCGGTGGCGTCTGATCGACACCGACGAGGCCACCGAGATCGCCGACCTCATCGCGGAGCTGGCAATTCCGGGTGCCTTCTGTCACGACAATGCCGACGAAGTGTTGCTGCGCAGCGGTTTACGGTGGACTCCGATCGTCACGCAGACGCTGGCTCATCGGCTTGAAGCGATGGCCCACGACGAGCAACCCACTGAGCCGGAAGCGAACTTCACCGTCGACACTCCGAAGTCACGACTTCTGCCCGACCTCGGGTGGCGGCGCTGCCCCCGGCGATCGCCCAGTCGAGGCGAAGTGGAGCTGCAAATGGAGGCCGTCGGCTTGAACTACAAAGACGCCGTCAAGGCGCTCGGACTGCTCAGCGAAAGAGACCTAGAACAGACACATTTTGGCACTCACCTCGGCATGGAGGGCGTCGGAGTAGTCACCCGCGTCGGAACTGAGGTCCCCGAGTTGCAGGTCGGAGACGTTGTCGCTACCGCTGCTCAGGGCATGCTCACCCGCTATCACATCGCCGATGCAGCACTCTGCTTCAAGCTGCCCAATCCTGCCGGCCGGCAACCCGTTCGCCCCGAACACTGCACCAGCATTACCGCGTTCGTCACGGCCGAACGCTCCCTGCTGACCTTGGCGCGGCTCCAGCCAGGCGAGACGGTGCTGATCCACGGAGCGGCCGGCGGTGTCGGCTCGGCCGCCATTCAGGTCGCGAAGCTCTGCGGCGCACAGGTTATCGGCACGGCCAGCACCGACGAGCGGCGTTGCTACGCGCTGGCCGCAGGCGCTGACCACATGATCGACTCCCGCTCGCTCAACTTCGTCGACGGCGTTCGTGAACTCACCAGCGGACGCGGCGCGGACGTGATCATCAGTACCGCACCCGGAGAGATGCTGCGCCACAATTTCGATGCCGTTGCCGAGTTCGGTCGCATCGTTGAAGTCGGCAAGGCGGACATTTATGGCGGCGGCACTTTGGATATGGCGGCGTTCGATAAGAACGTCAGCTACTTCTCGGTCGACATGGACCGGATGCTGGCCAAGAGGACCAACGACTTCCTGAAGCTGACCACCGGCATCTTCGACAAATTCGGCAGCGGAACCTACCAGCCACTGCCGGTGGAAGTTCATGCTGCAGGCGACCTTCCGCAAGCGTTCGAGGACGTGTTCCGCTCGGAGCGGACCGGCCGGGTGGCGATTCGCCTCGCCGGCGAGGCGCCACCGGTGAGGCCCGCCTGGCACGACGTCACTATCGACCCGGAGGGCACCTACTTGATCACCGGCGGATACGGCGGCTTGGGGCTGGCGACCGGACGATGGCTGGTCAGACGCGGCGCACGGCACCTCGTCCTGGCCGGCAGGAGCGGCGCGACAACGGGTTTCGCGCGCAAACACCTCGCCCGGTGGCGGGCATCAGGAATCGAAGTCACCGACGAAGCGGTCGACGTGAGCGATGCCGGCGCCGTCGCCGCCTTGGTGACGCGGTCCCACACCAACGAGCATCCGCTGCGCGGCATCTTCCACGCTGCGGGAGCCGTCGCTGACCAGATGGTGTCTGATCTGGAGCTCGACGTTCTCAAACGCGTATACGAAGCCAAGGTGCAGGGAGCGCGCGCGCTATGGTCCGCCGTCACTGCCGCCGAGATCAGACTCGACCAGTTCGTGTTCTACTCCTCGGGCGGTTCGATGCTAGGCCTGTTCGGGCAGTACAACTACACAGCAGCCAACCTCGCCCTGCAGTCTCTGACCGAAACAATTGTCCGCCACGGTCAGCCTGCAATCTGCATCGGCTGGGGGCACATGTCAGGAACAGGCGGCGGCATGGCTGCCGACGAAACCACCGCGAAGTATCTGGATACCGTCGGGTTCGACTCGATCGACATGGACGATGGCCCAATCTATCTCGAAGAGGCGCTCCGGTTGGGCATCACGCAAGCGGCGATCATTCCGATCAACTGGTCCAAGCTCAGCAGCGCGAGCGGCCACCTGCGACACGTGCTACGCACCTCGGCGCTCATCTCCGCTGCAGCTGAAGCCAATTCCGACGAGGAGCGCTTGCGTGCCGCTTTGGTCGCCCTCGACGACACTAAGCGCGCAGAGGTGGTCGCCTATATGCTCGCTGAGCAACTGGCCGTCGTCATGGGTGTATCGGCTGAGTCGATCGAGATCGACATCCCGGTGACCGAGCTCGGCCTGGACTCACTGATGGCCGTCGAATTCGGCGTCCGCACCACCCAGGCGCTCGGTGTGCAACTCACCACGCTCTCCTTGGGACGTAGCTTCGACCTTCGGCAAGCGGGTGCTCGCATCGCCGAGATGATGGCGGCTGCGTGACCGAAAGCTGGGACGGTATGTCGGCGCGCGAAACCGCTCGCCGTTTGCTCGCGCAGCCGCGCGACGATCACGTCGTTGCATCGGCACCCGATACGAGTTCGGTCGCCAAGTCACGACGAGATTCACGCCAACCGTTCGCTGATCACCCGGAGGTCGTTGCGGCCCGCGAACGGAACGCGCGCACGCGCGCCATGTTGGAGTTCACCGGGATGCCGAACCCGCTGTTCCTGCCGAGACGAGGCGCAAACAGTCCCGTCATCGACGGCCCTGACGGTGCGATGACCAACTTCTCCAGCTACAACTATCTCGGACTGGCGCACCACCCGAAAGTCATTCGTGCCGCTCAGGATGCGGTCGCACAGTATGGCGCCTCAGCATCAGCTAGTCGCATCATCTCAGGCGAGATCGATCTCTACTCCGTTCTCGAAAACCGGCTGGCCCAGCTCTACGACGTTGACGCCGCCCTGATCACAACCAGTGGATATCTCACCAACGCCGGGCTGATCGGATTCCTGCTTGGCGACCGGGACGCGATGGTGTGTGATGCACTCATCCACGCCAGCGTGATCTCCGGGGTGCAATGGTCCGGAGCACGCCGGGTGACGTTCCGACACAACGACCCAGACTCTTTGCGCAGCGTCCTGCGCATGTCAAGGGCACGCTTTGATCGGGCACTCGTTGTCGTCGAAGGCCACTACAGCATGGACGGAGACATCGGACCACTTCCGGAGATCGCCGCGGTGGCACGGGAATTCGACTGCGCAGTGATGATCGACGAGGCCCATTCCTTTGGGGTGCTCGGTGCCCACGGACACGGCGCGCGCGACCACTTCGGCCTATCCGGCGACGCAGTGGACATCTGGATGGGCACCCTGTCGAAGGCGCTGGGCAGTTGCGGCGGGTTCATCGCCGGTGAGGGCGATCTCATCGAAGCAATCCGCTCGGCCGCCCCCGGGGTTGCTCAACTCACCGGTGGCCCCGCACCAGCCGCCGCCGCGGCCGCGCTGGCCGCCCTTGACGTCCTCGAGACCGAGCCTGAGCGGCTCACCCGGCTATGGCATAACGCGCAATGGTTCACGTCTGCACTACGCGAGCGCAATCTCGATCTTGGATCCTCACAGAACACACCGATCTGTCCTGTGCTGGTCCCTGGTGAACTCCAAGTCGGTTACGCCTCTTCGGTGCTGATGCAAGCCCGCATCTATGTCGGCCCCGTGGCGGCGCCGGCGGTCCAGCCGGGTCAGGAACGGTTGCGCTTCTTCCTGACTAGCGAACACACCAAGGACCAACTGAACACCACAGCCGATCTCGTGGCCGAGGTGGTCGAATTGGCAACGCAGCGTGGTGAGTCTCTCACGATGTCAGATGCAACAACGCTGATAAACGACTTGAACACAGGCAGCGAGCGCAGAGATACCTGATGCCTTTCGTTTCGGCATCCCGTTGACCGGACCCCGAGAACTGATCCACGGCGAATGAGACTCGTTCATCGGTGGGTACGGCTGGCAGCGTAGCGTGCCGAGGATTGGTAGCCCAGGGCCACAATGACGAAGGTGACGGTTGTGTTCCGACCGGGAAGGCTGGGATTTGTATTGTTGGCCTGAGGATGCGTCCCTTATATGTTCGCCGTGGTGCTTGCGGTGCCGGTTGTTGACCCGGGGACTGGTTAGCGCTTTAACACCGTCTCGTTCAGCATTCGCCGGAGCCAATTCTGGTAGGCGTCCACACTGAGGCCGTCGTGGTACACGATGCGCTGGTAAGTCTCCGGGCTTGTCAGGACCGCTGTCGTCTCCACGAGGTCATCGAACGGGATGTCATCCCGTAGCCATCCGCGATCACGGCACACACCGAGTAGTCGCCGGCCCTGAAGGGTGATGGCGGCCACGGCATCGGCGTGGTAGCGGCCCAACTCGGGGTCCATGGTGGCGGCGCCCGCCAGCGCCAGCCACAACGACGCGCCGCGCCCATACATGTCGGACAGCACGGAGATCATGGAGCTGATCGCCTCGTCGCGGTCGCTGGTGGCCAGGAGACGCTGCCCGAGCTCGAGGTCGAACACGTCTTCCTTGTCGGGCTCGCCCAATGTTGCGTACTCGGACGCGGCTTTCAACAGCGCCGCCTTGGGGCCGTGCGCCTGGACCGTCTGAGCGGAAACACCCGCCGCCGCCGCGATTTTCGCGAACGTGGTGTGGGCGTACCCCAGCGTGGCGAACAACTCCGCGGCCGCCGCGACCACCTTAGATCGCGTCTGCGCCGCCTGCTGCTGGCGCAACTCAGATCGGTATACCCGAGATATTGACTCTTGTACCATACTAGTGAATATTATATTGCACTATCCAATGTGATCCCGAGGGGGAGTGATGCCGTCGATCATCATCGCCGCCTGTCCCGCCCATGGGCATGTCACACCGCTGCTGACGGTTGCCAGAGGCTACGTCGAGCGCGGCGACGACGTGCGGTTCATCACCGGAACCAAGTTCAGCGATCGGGTCGGCGCCACCGGCGCAACGCACATCGCGTTGCCGCCCGAAGCCGACATCGACTTCGACAATCTGGAGGCGATGTTCCCCGAGCGCGCAAAGTTGAAGGGGCTCAAAGCGGCTGCGTTCGACGTCGAGCACGTCTTCGCTAAACCGGCCAAGCTGCAGTACGAGGCGATCATGGCCGCCCACACCGCACAGCCGGCCGATGTCGTGCTCGCCGAGCAGAATTTCGTCGGCGGCGCGTTCCTGCTCGCACATCAGCGGCCCATACGCCCGGCTGTCGTCGTGTCCAGTGTGGTCCCGCTGGCGATGCCCAGCGCCGACACCGCACCGTTCGGCATGGGCCTACCCCCGGCGCGGTTGTTCAACCGCCAGCGCAATGCCATCTTGGCCGCGCTGAACCGCCGCGTCTGGGCGCGCGCCGACCTAACCCTCGATCGGCTCCACCGCGCCGTGCACGGCCAAGCCCTGCCGGGCCAGATAGTGAACTGGCTCGCCTGGGCCGACGCGGTCGTCCAGTTCAGTGTGCCCTCCTTCGAGTACCCCCGCTCGGATGCACCGGCGTCGCTTCACTTCATCGGTCCGCTGAGCGCCACCGGCTCGCAGGCACCGCGGCCGGATTGGTGGGGCGACCTCAACGGCGCGCGCCCGGTCATCCATGTAACCCAAGGTACGTTCGCCAACAAGGACTATGCCCAAGTGATCGCGCCGACGCTCGAGGCGCTCGCCGGCGAGGATGTGCTGGTCACGGTGTCCACGGGCGGTCGCCCGCTCGACACACTGCCACCGCTGCCGGCCAACGCACGCGCCGCCGAGTACTTGCCCTATGACGAGTTGCTGCCCCGCACAGACGTTTTCGTCACTAACGGTGGATACGGCGGAATCCAATACGCCCTGCGCCACGGGCTCCCGATCGTCACCACCGGTGGCAAGGAAGACAAGCCCGAAGTCGGCGCTCGCGTCGCCTGGTCCGGTGTCGGGCGACGCATCAGAACAGAACGACCAAAACCAAGCGCTCTGCGCCGCGACATCCTGGCCGTACTGAATCAGCCGCGCTACCAGCAAGCCAGCCGACGCGTGGCAGCC
>Ga0210390_10003140_pt1 | contig 14285 bp, 12 predicted proteins | sample IncBWH11OmetaG_FD_161050 | JGI IMG/M metagenome (GOLD analysis project Ga0210390, IMG submission 161050) | Forest soil microbial communities from Barre Woods Harvard Forest LTER site, Petersham, Massachusetts, United States - Inc-BW-H-11-O ...
TCAAGGCGCAGAACCGCATCGCCAGCGAAGACATCGACATCGTCGGCTTTCATGGCCAGACGGTACTGCACCGCCCCGCCGACAAGATGACGGTTCAGATCGGCGATGCCGCCGCCCTTGCAAAGGCGATCCACATCCCGGTGATGCACGACTTCCGCGCCGCTGACGTCGCCGCTGGCGGCCAGGGCGCGCCGCTCGTTCCGGTCTATCATCGTGCGCTCGCGCAATCGCTGGAGCGCGAGGGACCGGTTGTCGTGCTCAATATCGGCGGGGTCTCCAACATCACCTATATCGACGGCGACACCTTGATTGCCTGCGACACCGGACCCGGCAACGCGCTGCTCGATGATTTTATGCACCGGACAATCAGTCAGCGTTTCGACTGCGAGGGGCGCATGGCCGCGCAAGGCACCGTGGACGCGGCGTGGGTCGCGGAAGCCTTGAACGATCCGTTTTTTGCGCTGCCGCCGCCGAAGTCACTCGACCGGAACGCGTTCACCAGGCTGGTGCTTAGCGATTCCTCACCCGCCAACGGCGCGGCGACGCTAACGGCCTTTACCGTCGCTGCGATCGCCAAAATCGTTCCGTTATTGCCGAAGCGGCCAAAGAGCTGGGTCGTTGCCGGCGGCGGCGCGCGCAATCTCACGATGATGCGGATGCTGCGCGAGCGGCTCCAGCCGGCGACCGTCGAAGCCGCCGATGCGCTCGGTTGGTCGGCGGATGCGATCGAGGCCCAGGCCTTTGGCTTCCTCGCCGCGCGCGGCCTGAAAGGCCTGCCGCTCAGCTATCCCGCCACGACGGGTGTGCCGCTTCCGATGACCGGCGGCATCGTCGCGCGGCCGTGAAAGTCTCTTTCCGACGCGTTTTCTTGACGCGAACCGCTACACACTTCGCTTGAAAACGCCATGTCAACGAACGTTGGCGAGCCGCATGTCGAGATAAGCGGTCACCGACTGCATCAACGGTTCGAGCTTGCCGTCGAAGAAATGGTTGGCGCCGGGGATGACCTGTTGATCGATCACGATGCCCTTTTGCGTCTTGAGTTTCTCGACCAGCGTGTTGACGTCCTTCGGCGGCACCACCGCATCCTTCTCGCCATGCACGATCAGGCCCGAAGACGGGCAAGGGGCGAGGAACGAGAAGTCATAGAGATTGGCGGGCGGTGCGATCGAAATAAAACCTTCGACCTCGGGGCGGCGCATCAACAACTGCATGCCGATCCAGGCACCGAACGAGAAGCCGGCAACCCAGCAGGCGCGCGCTTCCGGATTGATCGTCTGCGCCCAATCGAGCGCCGACGCCGCATCCGACAGTTCGCCGGTGCCGTGATCGAACGAGCCCTGGCTGCGGCCGACGCCGCGGAAGTTGAAACGCAGCACCGAAAACCCGCGATGGGCAAAGGCGTAGTAGCACTGGTAGACGATCTGATGATTCATCGTCCCATGAAACTGCGGGTGCGGATGCAGGATCATCGCGATCGGCGCATTCTTCTGCTTGGCCGGGTGATAGCGGCCTTCGAGGCGGCCTGCGGGGCCGGTGAAAATGACTTCAGGCATGGATGGTCCTTGGCGAGATCGACCAGTGAGTCGCAGGCATCATCTGGCGCTCCAGAAGAACCTCGCGAAGAGGAAGGTGAGACAGACGTCTGGGCAAAGCCTGATCGACGGCCCGTGATGAAGGCCGCGTTCTAACATAGAGCGAGGGGCAAAAAGCAAGGGTTTTCAACATCCGTTCGCTTGCTCAAGATGTTAGACGGCATTCTGGCATTGCACTGGGACAGAAGCTTCGCCAATTGGCATAACGCCCGTCTCGCCGGATGAGCCGCAAAAATCAAAGGTATCCTGTTACTCAATGCGTGACCGCGTTTATCTCGACTGGAATGCGACGACGCCGCTTCGTGACGAAGCGCGGCGAGCGATGAGCAATGCGATGGATCTTCCGGGCAACGCCTCCTCGGTCCATAGCGAGGGGCGGGAAGCGCGGAAATGGATCGAGGGCGCGCGGGCTGCGGTCGCCAATGCCGTCGAAACCGGGCCGCGAAACGTCGTTTTCACGTCTGGCGGGACCGAGGCCAATGCACTTGCGCTGGCGCCCAATCTCAGGCGCGGCACAGAACCAGCGGTCCAACGGCTGGTGGTGTCGGCGATCGAACATGCCTCCGTGCTATCGGGAGGACGGTTTCCGAGAGAGCAGATCGAAACGGTGCGCGTCACTCCCGCGGGCGTGGTCGACCTCGATCATTTGCGGGAACTGCTTCGCGATCGCCCGCCTACGCTGGTGTCGGTCATGCTGGCCAACAATGAAACCGGCGCGATTCAGCCGATCATCGACGTGGCCGAGATCGTTCATGCCGCGGCGGGCCTGTTACACGTGGATGCGATCCAGGCGTTCGGGAAAATTCCTCTCGATATGGCCGAATTAGGCGCCGACCTTCTCACTTTGTCTGCGCACAAAATCGGCGGCCCCAAGGGGGTCGGCGCGCTGGTCCTCGCCGAGGGGGTCAGCGGCCTGGAACCACTCCTGCGTGGCGGCGGGCAGGAACTGAGCCGCCGTGCCGGAACCGAGAATGTGGCCGGGATAGCTGCCTTCGGCGCTGCGGCGAGCATCGCGATGGCGGCTCTGCCGGCCGAGGGAGGTCGCCTGTGTGCTTTGCGGGAACGGCTGGAGCATGGCCTGCAGATGACGCCCGGCGTCATCGTGTTCTCTGATTCCGTCCAACGGTTGCCGAATACCACTCTGTTTACGGTGCCCGGCCTGAGGGCTGAAACCGCCGTAATCGGCTTCGATCTGGCTGGAATTGCCGTGTCTTCGGGGTCGGCCTGCTCGTCGGGCAAGGTGCAGCCGTCCCACGTGCTGGAGGCGATGGGATTCGGGCCAGAGATCGCCCAAGGCGCGGTGCGGCTCAGTATGGGCTGGTCTACGCGAGATGCGGACGTCGATCGATGCATCGAGGGTTGGCGAAAGCTCGCCGGTAACCTACTTAAGAGTTAGCGACGAAACACAGCTTGAACCATTCTAAGCAGGTGATTTCGTCCAGGAAACATCGTAAGAGACCCTTCTGAATTGTGATCCACCGCGGTCCTTGAAACCGCGAGCGGAGGAATAAATGGCTGCCGTACAAGAGACGGTCGATCGGGTCCGCCAGATCGACGTCGACCAGTATCGATATGGGTTTGAGACGCTGATCGAGTCCGAGAAAGCCCCAAAGGGGCTGTCGGAAGATACCGTCCGCTTCATCTCTGCGAAAAAGAACGAACCGGCCTGGATGCTGGAGTGGCGCCTGGAAGCCTATCGGCGCTGGCTGACCATGACCGAGCCGAGCTGGGCGCGGGTGAACTATCCCAAGATCGATTATCAGGATCTCTATTACTACTCGGCGCCGAAGCCAAAGAAGACGCTCACCTCGATCGACGAGATCGATCCTGAAATTCTCAAGACCTATGAGAAGCTCGGCATTCCCTTGCGCGAAGTTGCGATACTGGAAGGCGTCCAGCCGCCGCCCGGAGGGGAGCCCTCGGCCAACCGCAAGATCGCGGTAGACGCCGTGTTCGACTCGGTTTCGGTCGCAACTACCTTCCAGAAGGAACTCAAGCAGGCCGGTGTGATCTTCATGCCGATCTCCGAAGCCATCCGCGAACACCCCGAACTCGTGAAGAAATATCTCGGCACCGTGGTGCCGACAACCGACAACTTCTTCGCTACGCTGAACTCGGCCGTGTTCTCCGACGGTTCGTTCGTCTATGTGCCGCCGGGCGTGCGCTGCCCGATGGAATTGTCGACTTATTTCCGCATCAACGAGCGCAACACCGGCCAGTTCGAGCGCACGCTGATCATCGCCGACAAGGGCGCTTACGTCAGCTATCTCGAAGGCTGCACCGCGCCGCAGCGCGACGAAAACCAGCTCCACGCCGCCGTGGTCGAATTGGTCACGCTGGACGATGCCGAGATCAAGTATTCGACGGTGCAGAACTGGTATCCCGGCAATTCCGAAGGCAAGGGCGGCATCTACAATTTCGTGACCAAGCGCGGCCTTTGCCAGGGCAACAATTCGAAGATTTCATGGACCCAGGTCGAGACCGGTTCGGCCATCACCTGGAAATATCCGAGCTGCATCCTGCGCGGCGACAACTCGCGCGGCGAGTTCTATTCGATCGCAATTTCGAACGGTCACCAGCAGGTCGATTCCGGCACCAAGATGATCCATCTCGGCAAGAACACCACCAGCCGGATCATCTCCAAGGGCATCGCCGCCGGCGTGTCGCAAAACACCTATCGCGGCCTCGTTACGGCGCACCGCAAGGCCACCGGCGCCCGCAACTTTACCGCCTGCGACTCGCTTCTGATCGGCGACAAGTGCGGCGCGCACACCGTGCCTTATGTGGAAGCAAAGAATTCTTCCGCGCTGTTCGAGCATGAAGCCACGACTTCGAAGATTTCCGAGGACGTACTGTTTTACTGCGTACAGCGGGGCTTGAGCCAGGAAGAGGCGGTCGGTCTCGTCGTCAACGGCTTCGTGAAGGATGTGTTGCAGCAACTGCCGATGGAATTCGCGGTGGAAGCACAGAAGCTGATCTCGATCTCGCTGGAAGGATCGGTTGGATAAGGCCACGTCCTTCGGGACGCGCCTTCGGCGCTCCGGAGGAACGAGGAACAAACGAAAAGACGGAACAACGTGATGTCATTACTCGAAGTCAAAAATCTGCAGGTTCGTGTCGAGGATCGGGAGATCCTCCACGGGCTGTCGCTCACGGTGAATGAGGGCGAAGTCCATGCGATCATGGGGCCGAACGGCTCCGGCAAGTCGACGCTGTCGCATGTGATCGCTGGCAAGCCGGGCTATGAAGTCACCGGCGGCGAAATCCTGTTCAAGGGCGAAGACCTGTTGGCGATGGCGCCGGACGAACGTGCCGCCAAGGGTGTGTTTCTCGCCTTCCAGTATCCGGTCGAAATCCCCGGCGTCGCCACCATGACGTTCCTGCGCACAGCGCTGAACGCCCAACGCAAGTCGCGCGGCGAGGGGGAGTTCTCCACGCCGGATTTCCTGAAAAAGGTGCGCGAAGTCGCCAAGCGGCTGAACATTCCCCAGGACATGCTCAAGCGCGGCGTCAATGTCGGCTTCTCCGGCGGCGAAAAGAAGCGCAACGAAGTCCTTCAAATGGCGCTGTTCGAGCCGAGCCTGTGCATTCTCGATGAAATGGATTCCGGCCTCGATATCGACGCGCTGCGCGTCGCTGCCGACGGCGTTAATGCGTTGCGTTCGCCCGGCCGCGCGATGGTGGTGATCACCCACTATCAGCGGCTTCTGAACTACATCGTGCCGGACTTCGTTCACGTGATGTCGAAAGGCAAGGTCGTTAAAAGCGGCGGCAAGGAACTGGCTCTGGAACTCGAAGCTTCCGGTTACGCGCAATTCGAAGACGCGGCCTGAGCCATGCGGATTTAGCGATGAACATTGCTTTGGCAAAAACGGAGACCCGAGGGGCCGTGGAGAACCTGTTCACCGCGGCGCGCGATCGGCTGCCCGGCACCGGCAAGGTTTTGGAGCTGCGCCAGCAGGCTTTTGAAGCCTTTGAGCGCGCCGGCCTGCCGCATCGCCGGCTTGAGGACTGGAAATACACCGACCTGCGGGCGTTGATGCGGGAAGTCCTGCCGCTGGCTGTCGCACCCGACGCGGCAGCGCTTCAGCGCGCCAAAAAGGCACTGAAATCGGTGGCGGTGTCTGACGCCTGTCGTCTGGTGCTGGTTGACGGCGTTCTGGCGCCTTCGCTGTCGGACGTGGCGGCACTGGAAAGCGGCGTTCATGTGCAGACGCTGCGTGAGGTTCTGGAAGACGGCAGCAATGCCGCCCGCGCCGATCTGCTCGAGAATGGCGCGATGTCGGGCCCGATGATCGCGCTGAACGCGACCATGGCGACCGATGGCGCCGTGATCACCGTGGACAACGGTGCTGTGCTCAAGAAGCCGCTTCATATCGTGCACGTCGCGACGCGATCGTCGGCGGCTAGCCATACCCGCTCGTTCCTGAAACTCGGCCAGGCCGCGCATGCGACCCTGCTGGAGAGTTTTGTCGCCGCGGAAGATGCTAAATCCTACCAGGTCAACGACGCTGTCATCCTCTGGCTCGGCAACGACACCCAGTTGCAGCATGTGCGGCTGGTGGCGGATGCGGGGGATGCGACCAACATCACCACCGCGGTCTTCACGATCGGTGCCAAAGCGCGGCTTGCTACCTTCAACATGACGAGCGGCGGCGGCCTTAGCCGCTATCAGGGCTACCTCACTTTTGCCGGTGAAGGCTCCGAAGTCAGCGCCAACGGCGTCAATCTGCTGAACGGTCGACAGCACGCCGACACCACGCTGTTTCTCGATCACGCGGTGCCGAACTGCGCGAGCCGCGAGGTGTTCCGGGCCGTGGTCGATGACCGCGCCCATTCGGTATTTCAGGGCCGCATCATCGTGCAGCCGCACGCTCAGAAGACCGATGCCAAGATGATGACGCGGGCCCTGCTGCTGTCGGACGAGGCCGAGGCCGACAACAAGCCGGAACTGGAAATCTTCGCCGACGACGTGACCTGCGGCCACGGCGCCACCACTGGCGCGCTCGACGAAAGCCTGCTGTTTTACCTGCGGGCCCGCGGCCTTTCCGAGAAGGAAGCCCAGGCGCTTCTGATCCAGGCCTTCGTTGGCGAGGCCATCGAATCCATTGCCAGCGATACCTTGCGCGAGCTGGCGATTTCTACCGCGCAGCGTTGGCTCGCGGCACGGGGATGAGCATGCATCCGGCGGTCTCAAATGGCTCCTATGATGTCGCCCGCCTGCGGGAGGATTTTCCCGCGCTGGCGCTGAAGATCTACGGCAAGCCGCTCGTCTATCTCGACAACGCCGCGTCCGCGCAAAAGCCGAACGCGGTGCTGGATCGGATGACCGAGGCCTACAAAAGCGAATACGCCAACGTGCATCGCGGGCTGCATTACCTCGCCAATGCCGCAACCGAAGCCTATGAGGGCGGCCGCACCAAGGTAGCAAAATTCCTCAATGCCTCGAGACCTGAGGAAATCGTCTTCACCCGCAACGCGACGGAAGCGATCAACCTGGTGGCGTCCTCATGGGGCGCGCCGAACCTCGGCGAGGGCGACGAGATCGTGCTCTCGATCATGGAGCACCATTCCAACATCGTGCCCTGGCATTTCCTCAGGGAGCGTCAGGGCGTGGTCCTGAAATGGGTCGATGTCGATGACGAAGGCAACTTTCTGATCGAGGAATTCGAAAAGCAGCTGTCGCCGCGGACAAAGCTCGTCGCCATTACGCAGATGTCCAACGCGCTCGGCACCGTCGTGCCGGTAAAGGACATCGTGAAGATCGCGCATGCCCGTGGCATTCCGGTCTTGATCGATGGCAGCCAGGCCGCGGTTCACCTTGCGATCGACGTGCAGGACATCGATGCGGATTTCTATGTCTTTACCGGCCACAAGCTGTATGGGCCGTCCGGCATCGGCGTGCTTTATGCCAAATACGATCATCTCGTGGCGATGCGGCCCTACAATGGCGGCGGCGAAATGATCCGCGAAGTGGCGCGTGACTGGGTCACCTATGGCGACCCGCCGCACAAATTCGAGGCGGGCACGCCCGCGATCGTGGAAGCGGTGGGACTTGGGGCCGCGATCGACTACGTCAATTCGATCGGCAAGGAGCGCATCGCCGCGCACGAGCACGACCTCCTGACCTATGCAGAAGCGCGCTTGCGCGAAATCAACTCGATCCGGATGATCGGGACGGCGAAAGGCAAGGGGCCGGTGATCTCCTTCGAGATGAAGGGTGCGCATCCGCACGACGTCGCGACCGTCATCGACCGGCAGGGGATAGCGGTTCGCGCCGGAACCCATTGTGTGATGCCGCTTTTAGAGCGGTTCAATGTGACCGCGACATGCCGGGCCTCGTTCGGGATGTATAATACGCGGGAAGAAGTCGACCATCTGGCTCAGGCGCTGATCAAGGCGCGGGAATTGTTCGCATGACCGACACTGTCGAAGCCAAGAACCTGGATACCAAGGAGTTGGAAGCGAAAACTTCCAACATGGAAACCCAGTCGGCGTTGCCGCCGGAGGAAACCGAGCGGCTGAGCGGCGACATCGTGGCCGCGCTGAAAACCGTATTCGACCCGGAAATTCCGGCCGATATTTACGAACTCGGTCTGATCTACAAGGTAGAGCTCAAGGATGACCGCTCGGTCGATCTGCTGATGACGCTGACCACGCCGAATTGCCCGGCGGCAGGCGAATTGCCGCAGATGGTGGAGAACGCGGTGGCAAGCGTGCCTGGCGTCGGCGTCGTCAACGTGAATCTGGTCTGGGATCCGGCGTGGACGCCGGACCGCATGTCAGACGAGGCGCGTCTCGTCCTCAATATGTGGTGAGTGTTGTCAGGCGACAGTGCGGCCTTATTGAACCGGCTTTGGGATTGACCACATGACAGAGATGAACCCGACCTCACCAGCTCCGACTTCGCCCGCGAAGGCAAAGCCGCGTCCTCGGCCCCAGGTGATGCGGCTGACGGAAGCCGCGGCCGAGCGCATTGTCCAACTGACCAAGCGCGCCGATTCCGAGATTGTCGGCCTTCGAGTCGGCGTCAAGAACGGCGGCTGTGCCGGACAGTCCTATACGGTCGAATATGCCCATGAGGTCCGCCCGACCGATGAAGTCGTCGAGGACAAGGGCGTGAAGATCCTGGTCGATCCCAAGGCCGTGCTGTTCCTGCTCGGCACCGAGATGGACTACAAGGCCGATAAAATGCAGGCGCAGTTCATCTTCAATAATCCGAACCAGATTGGCGCCTGCGGCTGCGGCGAATCCGTGCAGCTCAAGCCGGCCGAGATCGAAGGCTGATACTGTCCGCTCTGCGCTGATGCCGTCATTCGCCGCGCCGGGGAACGAACGCCGCCGATGGATCGCGATTTCCTGACTGAGTTGTTTTCCGATTTCGGGCCGGTGACGTTGCGCCGGATGTTCTCCGGTTTCGGCATTTCCGTCGACGGCACCAACTTTGCGCTGGCGCTGCGGGCAGGGCTTTATTTCCGTGCCGACGAACAGACCATTCCGCAATTCCAGGCGGAAGGATCGAAGCCGTTTCAATATCAACAGCAATCGACGGCGAAGGTCGTCACCGTCAATTCATACTGGGAATTGCCGGCGCGCCTGTTCGACGACCAGGAGGAACTGGCCGGATGGGCGAGGGCGGCTTTGGCCGCGGCCCAGCGCGCGGCGCTGCGCAAACGTCCGAGAACCAAGGCGGCAGCGCGCAAGAAGGCAGAGGTCCCGGCGAAGAAAGCTGCGACCAGGAAGCCAGCGGCTAAAAAGAAGAAGGCTGTCAAACGAAAGTAGGCGCGCGCTCAGGCGGTGCTTAGGCGACCTGGCCGCGGGTTTCGGCGACGTATTCCGGATCTGCCTCGCAGACCACGCGATTGCGCCCGGCGCGTTTGGCGGCATAGAGGCACGCATCGGCCCGCTCGATCAGGGAATCCGCATCGTCGCCCGGCTTGAGCATCGACACGCCGACCGAGATGGTGACGCGGCCCAGGATCTCGCCGGTGGACTTCTTCTTCAATTCCTTTGACATCACGGCGCGGCGGATATGGTCGGCGACCGTGAGAGCCTGACGCAGCGCTGTACTGGGTAGCACCACGGCAAATTCCTCGCCGCCATAACGCGCGGTGATGTCCTGGCCCTTGATCGATTGCTTCAGCGACATGCCGACCAGCCGCAACACCTGATCGCCGGTGAGATGGCCATAGGAATCGTTGAAGGACTTGAAGTAGTCGATATCAAACATCAGCAGCGAGAGCGGCTCGCCCGTGGCCAGCGCAGTCTCGATCGCGGTATCAATTGAACGATCGAAATATTTGCGGTTGCCGAGGCCGGTGAGCGGATCAGTCAGGCTTTCCGCCCTGATCGCCTCGAGACTCTGCTGGAGATTGCTGATTTCCGTCTTCGACAACGTCAGCCGCTGCTCCAGCGCCCTAGTGGTATCGCGCATCTCGTGGGTGGTCTTGACCAGCGTATCGACCACTTTCATGACCTGTTCGCGGTCGGCCGCGGCCAAAAGCTTTTCGCTGGCGCTAGTCAAGCTCGCATTGTAGCTGGCCGACATGCCGAGCGCATCGCCGATCAGCCGCATCACGTCGTCGATTTCGCCGATGACGCGCGCGCCGACCTTGTCGATGCGATCGGTGGTTTTGATGTGGGAGAGGTAGGTTTCGTAGATCTGCTCGAGATCGGCTTCGGTCAGTTTGCCGTTGAGGGCCAGCGTCTCGTTGATGACCTTGTTGAGCTGCGAATTGTAGCCGGTCGCGTAGACGTACCAGATTTCATAATTGCGGGGGATTGCGGTTTGCCGCAACGACCTGATCTGGCCCAGCGCCAATTCGGCAAAGGCCATTGTGCGCTCATGTTCGTCCAGCACTGAAAAACGTCCCCAGCGACGCGGCTCGCGCCAATCCCATAAACTATGGAACTCAAGCTACTGGTGGTTGATGAATGAGCCGTAAACGGAGAACCTTCCGAACGATCAGACGCGGGCGCGGACGGGACGCAGCAAGAACGCCGGAAGATGGGAGTGATCCGCTGGCTCTGATGCTGCGGCTGGGGTTTGCGGGGCGGGCGCGCGACCGATCGACGGCGGCCGCGGCGCAGAAGACGGGGTTACCGGCGTCGCATCAACGGCTACAACAGCAGATTGTTCTGACGGGCCGTGGTTGCGGCCTCGGCTCTTGCTTCCGGCGCCACGATCACGCCGCCGCTTGCGGCCGCCACTGCGCGAACCCTCGCTTTCATTATCCCTCGGGCGCTCACGCTCATGGGTTGCGGCTTGTTCCGGCAACGGGGCTTTCGAGCTGCCTTCGGCGAACGGAATGCTTTGCCCAATCAGCTTTTCGATCGCGCCGATCGATTTGTGGTCGAGCGAGGTAACGATGGAAATCGCAGTACCGGCGCGGCCTGCCCGGCCGGTACGGCCGATGCGGTGGACGTAATCGTCGGCGTGGTGGGGAACGTCAAAATTGAAGACGTGACTGACTGCCGGAATATCGAGACCACGGGCTGCGACGTCGGAGGCGACGAGCAGAGGAATCTCGCCTTTACGGAATTGGTCCAGCGCCGCGGTGCGCGCAGATTGATCCATATCGCCATGCAGGGCACCCACGCTGAAGCCGTGTTTCTGCAGCGACTTATGTACAACGGCGACTTCGCGTTTGCGGTTGCAGAAGATGATCGCGTTATTGAGGTCCTTGGCTTCGCGCAGCAGGCGGCGGAGAACGTCGCGCTTGTCATGTGCTTCGCGTCCCGAATGGACCTGCAACTGGGTGATGGTGGCAACGGTCGTCGCGGGTCTGGAAACCTCGACCTTCTCCGGGTTGTGCAGGAAGGTCTCGGTGATGCGCCGGATTTCCGGCGGCATCGTCGCGGTGAAGAACAACGTCTGGCGGGTGAACGGCACCAGCTTGCAGATGCGTTCGATGTCGGGAATGAAGCCCATGTCGAGCATGCGGTCGGCTTCATCGATCACCAGCAGTTCGACGCCGGTGAGCAGCAGGCCGCCGCGTTCGGTATGGTCGAGCAGCCGGCCGGGCGTTGCGATCAGCACGTCAACGCCGCGGGTGAGTTTGGAATCCTGATCGCCAAAGGAAACACCACCGATTAGGAGCGCCACGTTGAGTTTCTGGCCGGCGCCGTAACGGTCGAAGTTTTCCTTGACCTGGGCGGCGAGTTCGCGCGTCGGCTCCAGGATCAGCGTGCGGGGCATCCTGGCGCGGGCGCGGCCCTTCTCCAGGATCGTAAGCATCGGAAGGACGAAGGCAGCGGTCTTGCCGGTGCCGGTCTGGGCAATGCCGAGAACGTCTCGGCGGGCCAGAACGTGAGGGATCGCCTGTTCCTGAATGGGGGTGGGGGTCGTGTAACCGGTGGCCGCGACGGCGGCGAGCACTTTATCGGACAGGCCGAGATGGGAAAATGACATTGAGCCTCTAATCGAAACCGCCGTTCGGAATCGAGGGGTAAAAGGCGGTCGCGTTCGGCCCCGAAACGGCGCGCTTGATTAAGCTCAGGGGCGGTGAGAGGACGCTGACCAGCGGCGGACCAACTGAAGGAATCGCATTCGATCCAAATCCGCTTTCAGCGCGAACATAGGGTCGAAACCGCCAAAGTCAATCTTGGACGCGGCAAAAGGCCGAAAAAGCTTAATGTTTTCGCACAAATAACGCGCTTTTTGTCATTTCGCCTTCAAATCACGAACAGACAGGGGAACTTACGAGCCATGGGGAATGGCTATGTTTCCAAAGGCTACGCTCGATGCCTTTCCCCTGAAAAATGGCGCCGCCACTAAGAGCGTAGACATCAAACCCGCTTCATCGGACGTAGGCAGGTTGAACCCTTCAAATACGCTGGCCGACTACGATACAAGGGCATTTTCCGCAGGCGCAGGACCACGATGAGGCAATCGGGACGGTTGAGATTGGCGATGGCGGCGCTGGGGCTTGCGTTTGCGGCTTTTGTCGTTGTCCCGGCTCAGGCGGCCAAGCGGGTGGCGCTGGTCGTCGGCAACAACGATTACAAGAACGTGCCGAAGCTGCAGAAAGCGGTCAACGATGCCCGCACCATGGGCGAGACGCTCAAGCAGCTCGGCTTCTCCGTCATGGTGGCGGAAAACCAGACCCGACAGGCTTTCAGCGAAACGCTGCTCGCCTTCGATCATGCGGTTGAGCCGGGCGATACCGCGTTTTTCTTTTATGCCGGCCACGGCTTTGAAATCGCCGGGCAGAATTTCCTGTTGCCGATCGACGTGCCGGCGGCCACCGAAGGCCAGGAAGAATTGGTGCGCGACGCTTCCGTGCTCGCCGACCGCATCATCGAGCGCTTGCAGAACAAGAAGGCGCGCACCGCGATCCTGGTGTTCGATGCCTGCCGCAACAATCCGTTCGAGCGGACGGGCACGCGTGCGGTGGCCGGTGGCGGCGGACTGGCACCGATGACGCAGTTGCCGGAAGGCGTGTTTTCGGTGTTTTCGGCGGGGCCCCGCCAGACCGCGCTCGATCGCCTTTCCAACAACGACAACAATCCGAACTCGGTATTCACCCGAACCTTTGCCAAGGAGCTGCTGCAACCTGGCGAAAATCTCGTGCAGGTGGCCCAGCACACCCGCCGCATTGTCAGCGAAATGGCGGAGACGGTGAGCCACAAACAGATTCCGGTTTATTTCGACCAGATGGTCGACGATGTCTTTTTGAACGGCATCGAAAAAGCGCAGGCCGATGCGGCCAAGGATACGAACAAGGATGCGGGGAAACCCGCTGAGCCGCAGCCGCAAGTCGCTGCACTGTCGCCGGCGGCGATTCCGCGGCCACCGAAAGAAGACTCGGTCAATGCGCCGATTGCGATGTTCTCCCGTCACAATGGCGGCTGGAGCGTGGTGTTTTCGATTGCCGACCCGACGCTCGGCATTTCCTGGCGAATGGGAAACGCCGGCGATTTCCGCGAAACCGGATTCCTCGACACGCTCGATCCGCGAACCCGCAAGCGGATGCCCAACCCCTCGGTCGAACTGGCCGCGGATGCGCCGGCGGCCACGATCGAGGTGCGTTATGTCGACGTGTCCGGCAACTTGCAGGGACCGTTCCCGATCAGGTTCGAACCGGAAGCGGCCCTAATCCACGATCAGCGAAAAATCCTCGACATGACCGCGACAAGCTGGCTGTCGTTTCGCGAGTTCAACGGGCTTTTGGTCTATTACACCCATCTGATGTCATATCGCTGTGCGATCCGCGAAGTGCGCATCGGGATCGACACTTCAGTGCCGGATCAGGTGTTGAAAATGCCGCCTTGCGACATGAAGGATCCGAGCGCCATTCCGTATGATGCCAAGCCCTATCTCAAGCTGTCACCGTCGAACCAATTCGTCTCGGTCGAATTGACTTATCGCGACGGCAGCGTCTCTGAAATAAAAAGCTTCCGCCGCTGAAGTGTCGTGCGCAGAATAGGAAAACAGCACAATCTGTTCATCACGCGGGAGTTAGGGGATGCCCCGAACCATTCAAACCCATTGCTGCATTGTCGGCGGCGGTCCGGCCGGCATGATGCTGGGTTATTTGTTGGGCCGGGCCGGCATCGAGACGGTCGTGCTGGAAAAGCACGCCGATTTCTTTCGGGATTTTCGCGGCGACACCGTTCATCCCTCGACCTTGCAGGTGATGGACGAATTGGGCCTGATCGACGGGTTCCTGAAGGTCCCGCATCAAGAGT
>Ga0210390_10003143_pt1 | contig 14282 bp, 16 predicted proteins | sample IncBWH11OmetaG_FD_161050 | JGI IMG/M metagenome (GOLD analysis project Ga0210390, IMG submission 161050) | Forest soil microbial communities from Barre Woods Harvard Forest LTER site, Petersham, Massachusetts, United States - Inc-BW-H-11-O ...
TTCGACACTTCATTCTCGTCGATCCGGATCGAATCGAAGCTACAAACCTGAATCGCGTCGTGGGTGCGACGCCGCCAGACATCGGCCTCGCCAAGGTTGCCGTAGCCGCCAGAATGGTTGGTCAGATTGCTCCTGACGCGGCGGTGAGGCAAATCGTTGGCGATGTGACCCGCACCCCGGTGGCGCAGGAACTGAAGGACGCGGACTTCATTTTTTCGTGCACTGATTCCCACGGCAGCCGCGCAGTCATCCAGCAGGTGGCTTACCAGTACCTGATCCCCGCCATCGATATCGGATCAATTATCACTGCCGGTGACGGACGCACGACCGGAATTCATGGCCGGGTGCAGGCGCTCGGGCCAGGTCTACCGTGCCTTACCTGTACTGGACTCATCGATTCAGAACAAGTGCGCCGCGATCTCATGAGTGAGGAGGAGCGGCGATTGGATCCTTATATCCAAGGTGCCCATGAGCCGGCTCCCGCAGTGATCTCTATTAACGGAACCGTCACTTCGCTTGCCGTGTCCATGTTCATGGGAGTTGTCGTGGGACTCGACACTCAGGGCCGCCATCTGCTGTACAACGCACACGGACCCTCGCTGCGCTCAGTGGCGGGGAACCAGGTTCCCACTTGTTACATCTGCTCTCACGACGGGGTGCTCGCACGCGGAGATTCGCAACTTCTCTTTACCCGGGACGTCGCGTGAAATCTCTATCGAGGCAGGTCGTGACGCGACTGCTACTCAACTTAAAGGCAACCGTCCCGTCTCGAGGTGAGGCGAGCCGCCACCTCCAACAGCCGGGCGACGCCGTGTTGGTGGACCGGCACGGCCCTCGTTGGCTGGTTATGGCCTGCCCCTGCGGGTGCGGTAGTGAGATTCCGGTGAATCTGGACCCCAGAGCAGGACCAGCCTGGCATCTTTACCGTAGTGCCAGGGGCGTTAGCGTCTATCCGTCGGTCTGGCGAGACTCAGACTGCGAGAGTCACTTCATCATTTTTCGAGGCCGAATCTGGATGATGGGGTCACGGGACGATAGTTGGCTGTACTACGCCTCCGAGGAGGATGATGATCTTCGCCGGAAAACGCTGATGCATCTCTCCGCTGATGCGGAGCGCCACTACTTCGAAATTTGTGCTGCGATCCCCGGCAGTGTGCCCTGGGACGTCTTGCGCTGCTGTCGCACCCTCGTTCAGGAAGGGCTGGCAGCTGAAGGGCACGGAAGAAGGGAAGGGTGGTTTCGAAGCGTTCGGCTCCCTCGGTGAGATAACTCCCATGCTCGAAAGTGACAAAATGGGGGATAGCTCCCGTCGTCTTGTTCGGTCGTAGCAATGCGAATCTCTGAAAGCTGGCGCTTGGCTAAACACCGCAATCGCAACAGCAAGCAGAAATCTTCTACTCGCCACGCCGCAGAGAAGGAGGTTTCCGCCCGCAGGGCGGATTTTGCCCATGGTCAACGTCTCGCAAAGCGCGCTTCATCGCCGGAGGTGGTCTTGCGCTTGATGCGCAGGGACCTTTCCTCCCCCGGCAGGCGGATGGATGTCCTAGGTGTGACACCGGTCGATTGGATCAGGTTTTTGCATCGCCTTACGCAAAGTCGCGGCGCTCGACGCTGTGCGTCGTGGTGGAGAAACTGGTTGGTGGGCCTCGACACCAAGACCTGTTCTGTCGACGACTACATGTACAGCGCCTATCACATTGAAACAACTGTCAACCTCAGCGCATTACTGCTCTCACCCCCAGAGCAACTATTCGAGTGGCACCGCGAGCGGGCAGAACAACGAGCTCTCGTGTCTGAGGTGCGCGCGGCTCTGGTTCAAGCATATGACGGGTGTAAGCAGCTGCATTTTTACTTCGAAGGAGCGAGAAAGACAAAGCCGTACAGCGACAATCCGCTTCGCGATTCCGTCGGTCAGTGCATTGAAACCCTAGATCGCCGAGCTTCTCTTTTGGGGTATTTGGGTCCAGCGCCTTTGACGATGGGAAAGCGTGGGCGTGCAGCTTCCGATCGGCGTGCTGCGGTCAGAGGTTATCTCGTGAGACTGTTGGCCAAAAACTTGAGTGTCCTTCCGAGTGGGATACGAGATGAGTTGTTAGTAAGCATTCTAGAGGCTGCAGGACATGGCACAAGAGCGACTCGCCAAAACGTGCAGGCTCTTCTTCGAAGCACTGTAGTAATTCGTTGAGTCTTTTGCTCGATTTCCACTACGAAGCGCTTGTTGTCACGCTCCTTAGCAAGGTTGAGTTCGACAACTGAAGCGAAGGACCTATATGACTTTGGTAATGACACTTATTCTGGCTTCATCGCTTGTCTGCGTTGCTCTGCAAGCGATGCTTTGGGCCCGTTCGCGGTCAACAAGAGCTGATGCGGCGGACGTGCGTGAAGAACTTAGAAATGGTCGTGAGGAAACCCGAGCCGCAGCAAAAGAACTGCGTGAAGAACTGGCCGCCCGAATGGCTGAAATTCGCGACGGAAGTCAGACGCAATGGGGCTCCATCGGTTCGCAAGTCGCAGAAGGACTGCGGGGTGCAGGAACGACTGTTAATGATTCGTTAGAACGAATGAGCCGAGTGCAGCAGTTGGGCATAACCAGTCTTTCAAGCCAGGTTCTAAATTTGACAGTGACAAACGAAGCGACTCTCGACCGGCTCAGGGGCGGCTTAGACACGCGCCTTAGCGAACTGAAAGACGAAAACCACGCTGCAATTGCTGATCTTAGAGGTCAACTCCTGGCCCATCTGAGAAGTGGGTCCGAATTGCAGGAAAGAACGTTGCAGCAGCACTCGGAGCGTCTCAATGAGCTTCTACATCGGATGTCCGCTCAGCTCAAAGAGTCGGCGGACGTGAATTGCAAGGCTTTGGGAGATATCCGCGGTGCAGTAGACGCGCGAATTCGTGATTTGCAGACCAGCAACGAGAAGAAGCTGGAAGAGATGAGATGCACCGTCAATGAAAAGTTGCAGGACACTCTGGAGAAGCGCTTGGGAGAATCCTTCAAATTGGTTAGCGACCGTCTGGAATCGGTGCATAAGGGATTGGGAGAAATGCAGACGCTAGTGTCTGGCGTAGGTGATCTAAAGCGCGTTCTTACAAACGTGAAGACGCGCGGCACATGGGCCGAGGTACAGCTCGGCTCGATCCTTGAGCAGATCCTTGCACCAGGGCAATGGGATCGCAATGTGCGTATCAAGCCACACTGCTCTGAGCGTGTTGAATTCGCCGTGCGACTTCCTGGAAGGACGAGCGACAATGCCGAGCCGCTTTGGCTGCCAATTGATTCGAAATTTCCTCAGGAAGACTACCTACGGCTTCAGGAAGCTGCGGAAACTGGAGAGCCTGCGCGCGTCCAAGCTTCAACTGACGCGCTTGTAAAGACAGTGCGTCTAGCAGCAAAGGATATCAGTGCCAAATACATTGATCCTCCCAACAGCACTGACTTTGCAATTATGTTTTTGGCGACCGAGGGTTTGTACGCAGAAGTCCTGAGATACCCGGGTCTGGCTGAAGAGCTGCAGTCGAAGCTGCGGGTTGTTATTGCCGGACCGACAACACTCGCCGCACTTCTGAGTACCCTCCGCGTGGGTTTCCAAACTCTGGCGATAGAGGAGCGCGCAAAAGATGTATGGAGAGTTCTTGGAGCAGTGAAATCCGAGTTCGCCAAATTCACCGACGTTCTGGCAAAAGTTCAGCGTCAGCTTGGTGCAGCGACAAGTACTATTGAAGAAACTAGCCGTCGTACTCGGGCGATGACGCGAAAGTTGAACGCTGTTGAACAACTCGATCCCGCGGAAAGCGCCACGGTTTTGGCGCTGAGTAGCCCGCAATCGAACGACAATCACGAAGCGGACGTGCCAGCACAATCCCTCGAGCTTGTCGGAGCGGTGCCTCGACAAGATGAGGTGGCGTAGCTACTGCTTGAGCGAACGGCTCAGACCCCTGCAGACACAGAGCTCAGCAGGTATCACCGGATAACACAGCTTGTATGGGTAACTCTGAGGGTAACTGGTTAGGGGTACGCCCAGCAATGCTCCGTAAATCAGCGCGTTAGTAGCGCAGTTCGATTCCGTCACGCCCCACTTAAAGTGTTGCACGCAGTTCGACGTCCAGCCGCTACACACGATCGAGGGTGCACGACATGGTTTCCATTCAGCGCATCGTCTCGCCGGTGACTGTTGACATTTCGGCCGAGACATTCACGCGCGACAAGCCGCGCAAGGATCCCAACACCGGCCGCGAGGGCTCATAGAAGCATTCCGGAAATAAAGCAATAACCCGACACTGGTCAGTGAGCTCGAGGAATTCAAGAAGGAGCGCAACTTCCTGAGTCACAAAGGCATCACGAGTTGCTTGGACTATGACGATGATTTGTTCTATCCCGCTGTAGCGGATTTCTCGATCCGCTTGCAAACCATTCAGCTTGAGGCCGAGCGGATTCGAAAAGCCATCCACGAGCAAGCACGCAATCTTGAGGTCCATTGGTTTGACCCGATACCTGATGGTGGCGGCTCTCCGACAGACGGGGATGTCAGGTCATAACGAACGATGATCGAGCTTCAATTGCGAAGGCGGCTGCTTCGTGACACTGTCAGGGCACCAATGTACTTGGCCACGTTTGATCCAAAAATGGCAGCCACAGCTCGTGAGCTGACGAACGGACGGTTCAAGGGTCGGCCGTTCGAGCCAGTCCGCTGCCGCCGACCAACGCGGGTGACCTTTCTTCTTACTCAGAGACAATTGCAAGCGGGCTTGGCACCCTCCCGGGCAGCGAAAGCACGCCCACTTTTGGAAGCCGTCAGACCCGACCAGCACGATGATGCCGTCAGGAACATCGTCTGCGCCTGGATGTCGTGCGGCGGTTCGAGAGACAAAGTCAGGTTGGCCGATGACTCTCAACCTAATCAGAAGCCGTCTGATGACACCGCGCCACACAAACTCAGCCCGTGCGATCCAAGAACGGCTCTACGTCGGCTCGGCCCCAATATTCGCTGCTGCCGCAGATTGGGCAGAGGGGATCCTGGTGCGCGCCCGGGCGACGGTCCTCGAGGCGATCGAACCGGCGAGTACGCTGCCACACCCAGCCTTCCGTGTTTCTAAATCCGGTTAATCCCTGAATCAACTCGTCAACGGCGAGACACGCTGTTGCGGTAGTGAACGTCACCACGGCCGGCGCAGGATTGCCCGCACCTCGCACATACGCCTCCCGTTTGCGCCGCTCAAATTCCTCGGGATTGGTGCGCCGGAGCGCTTCATCACGCGCCATTACGGGATCCACAATGCCTCGGCAGAGGAGGCAGGGTGCACCCGGGATCAGCACGGTCACCCGTCCGGTCAGATCCATGAGGCCACCGGCGCGCGCAGGATCAATTGCAAGGCCCATATCGATGACCGGCACGAGATAGAAATAAGCAAACCGGTTCAGCAGTAGCCGCCCATCGTGGTCATCAGTGCATCCAAAGATCACATCACAAGACTTGAGGGCATCTCGACAGGTGGAGTCTCCAATCCAGCTTCGGATGCCCACCACCTGCGTGCCAAGGTCCATTGCGCGAATCTCGCGCACAATGACGTCGACCTTGGGGCGCGCGGCCAGAGCATCTGGTCGTTCGCTACCAAGCAGTCGGTTCAAGTTGGTCATATCGACGACGTCATCGTCGATCACAACTATTCGGCCTACCCCGAGGCGCGCGAGCAGCATGGCAGTGGCACTGCCTGTACCACCACAACCGACTACGCCAATACGCATCGTCTTTAATTGAGATGTGAGCTCAGGGCCGAAAAGCAACGACTGCCTCGAAAAAATGCCTTCCGAATCCTGAGAAATGATCGAGGAGTTGTGAATGCTCAGCCGCTTGCCGACGATCTGGATCGTTTGCGCATCGACGGGAGCACCGGCGGGATCAGTCCATAGACGGCCGCGTAACCCACCTTCGCCAGTCATGAGCAGACTGAAGACGGCAGCGCCCGATCCGTTCCGATTGCGCGCCAGCCGAGCGAGTTCTGCTTCGTTGCGATTGTCTTGATCTGAGAACTCGAGTGGCCCATGCGGGTGCGAATGCACAATGCCCGCGACCAGGTGCTCGGACTGCGCACGCTTGAGGAGCCGAACATAGGAGTTCGTTGACCAGCTGATATGTGTATGACTTGCGGATATCGCGTCCTCGGCCGGAATCGGAAGCACATCGAACGACGTAAGTCGCAAGCGCTCGGAATGATCCCAGGGATCGTGTCCGATTTGGGACCGTGCGCAGAGGAGGTAGGCGGCTCCCTCGATACCGTCTTCGCGTAGAACCAGGGAACGCACGCGTTCCGCGTGACGCTCCTGTAATGTCAGACTGCAGGATGTCATGCGGCCTGTGTAAGCGCAGTCTCGATGCGCTTCAGCATGGTCCAGATTCCGTCCTGCCCCCGACGCCATTGGTTGTTGTGACGCGACCAGCGTTGCCAGGTCTGGCCAGCGAATGCCATCGGCTGGTCTGCCGCCTTGGGATATCGATTGGGGCCAGACAATGTCAGCCACGGTAACGTGTAGAACATATCGGGCGGATTGTCCGGATATCCCGGGGGAAGCAAGACCAGAATGTCGGTGGCCGCGGCCGTGAACCTGCCTTCAGGTAACTTGAAACCGCGAAAAATCAGGGCGCGATGACCCGCATCCTGGATCTCATCGAACGCGATGCCGCGCTCGAGCAGGTAGCGGTGACATTTCGAAGGCAGGATGCTCACTCAGCCCTCGGTCGTCTTCACAATGCCAGTAAAGAACCGCTCAACCCCTGGAGCCGAAAGGTCCACGGTTTCGGTATCACCAATGGGTCGGTCATCATGCCCGGGGACCTCCAACCAAACACCGTAAGTGGCCGGGTCGACATCGGCCAACTTCTTAAGCGTCGCGCCGCTGATCAACGCGGTGCCCCACTCAAACGATCGGCCGTCGAGTTCGAATCGATAGGATCGATCCGTGCGGAAGACGACAAACCGGTCTGTGGCAGGTGCCTGCAGACTCGTCCGTTCATCCATGTTCAGCTCTTCGAGCAGACCAGAGGCATGGAACTGCATCAGAAGGTAGTTCTCAGGCGGGCGGGCATCAGCGGCAAGAAGCACCTCGCGCCCAGTAGGGTGGTCGTCACGCACGAAGACCTGGCGGTACACCAGGTGCTCATCGCCGATCAACACACGATGGTCCTCGTGCGACGTCTGCGGCGGTTCATTGCCGGCGGCGGGGTGGTGTCCGGGGCTGGCCGGATTGTCGATTGAAAGGCTCATAGGCACTCCGTGAGGTCGCCTGCCCCGCAAGCGCATTTGGGGGGCTATGGCATCATAATCCCTATGCGCCAGCGCCAGGATCGCTCGGACACCGGCGGCATGTCCGAGCGCACAGGGCTGTGGCGCATAGGTATTTTGCCAGGGGGGCTAAGGGCCAGTAGACGATGTCGAAGGGCGCGGTTCTCTCGCCAGCCGAAGTCAAGGAGGCCATCGATGGCCTGCTCGATGCCGCTTGGCTGCGACTGCGCAAGGTAGCTCATGCCCTGGCCCGCCACCGAGGGCTCGAGGCCGAGGACCTGCTGCAGGAGGCATTTGTTCGAGCAATGGAGGGCAGCCGCCAATGCCCGCGTGACGTCGAGGTAGTGCGATTCCTTGCCGAGGCGATGAGAAGCATCGCCTCCGACGCGCTCAAAGCCCGGCGGCGCTCGCCCGAAGGGCATGCCTCCGGCAGCGACGATCAGGACATGCTCGAGAGTGTGCCGGATCACGGGCCCACTGCCGAGGAGCGCTTGGAGAGTGCACAAGAGACTGCACTACAGCGGCGTGCCGTTCTGGAGCTTTTCGCGGATGACGCGACAGCCCAGCTGATGGTCGAAGGGATGATGTTAGGGATGGGTGGTGAGGAACTGCGAGAGCTAGTTGACTTGACGCCTACGGAGTTTGCCTCAAAACGTCGCTTCATGCGCCGACGCATCGATGCGGCTTATCCGGAGGGTCGGAAATGATGAATACACCGAAGGACGATGAGCGCGCCGCACTGGATCGACTCGCCGACGCTCTTGTTGAGGACATCCTGTCCGCTTCGGACGAGGAGATTTTGGCTGAGGCCAGACAGGACACGGCGAGTCCGGAAAAGATGGTCGCTGCAACCCGCGCTGTGTTTGAGCGGGCCATGTTGGGCGAGGGGAAAGCTCGCCTTGCGAATGCGCGAGCAGCCGTACAGCGCGAGCGTCAACAAGGAACCTCAAGTGTCCGCAGTCTGTCTGCTCAAGACGCACGTCAACAACTTCAGAGCGTGCTTAAGCAAGATCCGGAATTGGAGAAGAAATTGACGCTTGCGGCACGAAAGGGCGAGGGGCTTTCCGATGAGGATGTCTACGGCATGTTGGAAGATCTCGAGGCTTTGGGGGCTATAAAACCACCAGGCTCGGACACCGAGGGCCGATGAGCGCTCATGACGGCTGCCGAGGAACTCCTTCGCAAACTCGGGATAACCGATCCCACCGAGATCGACCTTGAAGCGATCGCTTGGACGGTGGGCGCCCAGATCCGTTATCGCCCGCTCGACGGATGCGAGGCTCGCATTGTTGGTTGCGCAGACCGGGCTATTATCACCATAAATAGCAGAAGTACGTCGCGTCGCAGGCGCTTCTCAATCGGCCACGAGTTGGGTCACTGGGAGCATCATCGCAATCGAATCCTCGTATGCCGGTCGGACGATATCGGCAACAGCCATTCGGCGACCTCGGCGGCTGAACGGATAGCTGACCGTTACGCGGCGGATCTGTTGATGCCAGGCTATCTCTTCGATCCTGTCGCCCGAGCCAAAAAGCGCTTTGACTTCCAGACCATTCGCGCGATCGCCGATCAATTTGACACCAGCCTTCCCGCGACCGCCATTCGCCTGATAGAGCGCCGCCACTGTATCGGCATACTCCTCTGCCACGGGCCGGGTGGCCGGAAGTGGTTCACCCGTTCGCCGCTGATTCCTGAGCGCTGGTTCCCGCAGGAGCAACTCGACCCGCAGAGCTTTGCGTTCGATGTCTTGTTCGGGCACGAGGACGATGACCGACTGCCAAGAAAGATCGGCGCTGACGCCTGGTTTGATCGCAGGGAGGCCGATCGATTCGAGATCAGTGAACAAACCCTTCGTACAAGCGAGGATGAAATTCTGACGCTGCTTCTAGCGGACGACGAAGGGATGCTTGACGAAACCGAAGCGGGCACCGGCCGATATCCGCGCCGCTAAGGGCACTTTCGCCACGAGCACTCGCACGTCTACGCGTCCGTGAGCAGGGCGGCGCAGTCCTTTTCACGCTCGATGATCGCTGGATCGGCCGAGGGCACCAAGCGTGGCATCTTTGCCTGCTCCGCCCATTTGATGACGTTTCCTTCTGCGTCGCGTCGCCTACGCATCGGGAAGAGCTGCATATACATTCGGGGCGCTACACCTAGGTATGTCCCGAAATAGATCGTGTCCTCGCCCACCGGTGCATGTTGTAGCTCATTTAAGGTCAGCATCGGACCGTGTTTCACGTCTTCGTGCAGGACGTCGGTTAGCGATTTTGGATAGGGGTCCATGTAGACGACGACCTGAATGCCAGATGCGATTATGTGTTTGGCACAGTTTTGGCACGGAAACGTGGTCGAAAACAGGATTGCGTTCTTCACAGCAACTCCGCGCTTGGCGGCATCCAGAAGCGCGGCCATTTCGGCGTGAACCGTGCGACCAAACTCGCCGATACCCATGAGACGCGTGCCCTCCATCAATAGCACCACGTCTTTCAATACGGCAGATGGATCGCGCTGACATGCTTTGCGAGAAAGAAAACCATTCGCACGCAGTCGCTCGAGAATCTCCCCAAGTGTTTCCCGTTTCAGATGCTCGCTGCGATCAGTGTCGAAGGTGAGATCTCTTCTGTCTGGTGACTGGCCATCAATGAACCAGCGCCCCCCGACCCGGGGGACATCGTTCATACCTACAGCGATGACACTGCCGTCGGTACTGGCAATAACGGCTCCCACTTGTCGCGAAAGGTCTCCGGATCGCAAAGCGACACCGCGCGCTTGGAACATGAGATATTCTTCCGGGCGCGGTGTGCGGAGCTCATTTCCAAAAACAAGCTCGATGAAGCGCCGCAATTCCGGAAGCCACACATGCCGCTCGTGGGTGTGCAGGAAGAGGTCGGCAAGGGGAAATGTGTCGCGGACATTCTGGCCTAATCGATTCTCCTCGGCCATATCGCGCGTGATGAGCTCTTCGGCGCCCTGAGCATAGCTGGCCTGTTTGCTGCGCTTATCGCGAGAGGCCGCGATCGCCGCCGTTAGTCGCGATTTTCGTTGGGTGTCGTTTTCGTACATCCCGATTAGATAGAACGAGGCTCCGTACACCTCACGCAATCGACGCACTTCGTCTGGATGCTTCAATTGACGGACGATGTACGCATGACGGCTCGCGACTTGATCAGAAGCGCCAGTGCGCTCCTGGCGAGACTCCCGAATGAACGTCACCGCGACCGCGGCCATTGCATCGCCGCGCGAGAGCTTCTTGCGCAGTGCATTGCCTTCCTCTTGCATCAGATGGATGCGTTCATCGAGGGCGGTAGGGACCGGTCGGCCGGCGGCCTTCAATCTTTTTTCGAGCCACTGAGTAACGGAGATCACCTGGCTGGTATAGTTGATCTCTCGCAGGCAGGTAGTGAGTGCTTCCTGTACTCCGGAAATATCAACCCCAGCGGGCCCTACCAGCCCGAACACGAGCTCTGGGCCACCGCCAGCCGGTACGGAATTTGCCACCGACATTTCGGGACCACATCCGTGATGCGATTTGTTTATATTCCGAGCGCGGCCACGCGCAGCACGCGTTCGTCACAATAAGAGTACGGCAGGAACGCAGACATGACCACTCAGACCGAAGATTCCGGGGCCTACAGAATTGTCGTGGATCAGAAGCCTTTCCACTGGCCAAAGCCGACGATCAGCGGCGCGGACATTAAGGGATTAGCCGGCGTGGACGCCACATATGGGGTGTGGCAGGAGACGGTCGATTCTGATGACGCAATGGTTCCGGATTTCGAGGAGATCCCTTTGAATCCTGCCCATGTCGCTCGATTCTTTACCGGTAGCCGACAGACCACGCAAGGCGTGCAGCCGCCGCTGGAAACTCCGGGTAGCGGAGCCGAGGCGCCTAACCGCAGCTAGCGCGACCGCCGCCGTTTGCCGCGCGATCCCGACGGAGCGAGCCGCAGAAGGATCGGGGCGAGCTGGTGTACTCTGGCGCTTGCCCCAGCGCACGGAGAAAGCCTCGTTCGTGACCTGAATCACCGCGCGAAAAGCGGACTACGATCGATCCACCGCCCCCTTGGCGCGAGACCAGACAGCGAAGACCTGTCTGGTGCCGGGGGCAGAGTGCGAGCCTCTCCGTCCCCACCAACTAATTCATCCATTTGCGATGCACATCCGGCACGCACTGCGGCAGTACCGAGACCCGGGAGAATGTATCGGAAATCCAATCACTGAAAATCTCAAGATCGGTACTCTGGGTGAGTTACTGGTGCAATTACGGCTGCTCGAGCACGGCGTTCAGGCTGCGCCGCCGATCAAAGACTCCGGTAATGACCTGATCGCCGTTTGCGGAGAGACCTTTCGCGGCATCCAAGTGAAGACGACTGCCGGGCAACGAGTTACCGGCCGACGGCTTCCCAAGCACTACCATATTCTCGCGCTAGTTCATCTGATCGCCACCGATACTGATCTGCTGCTGGATCGGTCTCGCATATTCCTTCTTCCGCGCGAGGCGGTCGACAGAACTAAGGGTCGAGTTCCACCAGATTTCGAGCAGTATGAACTCAATGCTCCTCATGTCGCGGCACTGTTCAATCGGCGCTCATGAACTTCGGCAGAATCCTCACGATCGTCAGAACGCTAGCGTCTTAGCGCGCAAAGAGCCGCGGTCCGCGCACCGCCCATCGGCGCTCATAATGCCCGAGTCAAGATTTCGAGTCGCTCCCTTCCATGAATCATCGGGGCCACTCGCGAGGCGCCTCCCGCTCGCAAGATCGAGAGCGCGGGAGACACGCGGGAAAGGAAAATCACATACGCTATCCGCGCGCGAAGTCAGAGCGCTCAAATCGGCTGTCGAAAGAATCTGAGAATTCGCGATGGAGCCACTCATCAAGGTTAGCTGTGAATTCCGACTAGACGTTCATTTCGATAGTTGGTGTGCCGAGATTGTGACGACCTCAGACTTGGTGTGCCGTAACTGTGCTTTGGTGTGCCTGGGGAGAGAGACTCACGTACGGTTGTCCCATTACTCGTCCGAGGGCGGACAAGGGCAACTGTTCACTGACGGTCGGTCGCGCGAGTCCTCAACCTCAGCCCTACGGTCTTCCACACCCAGGCGTCACAGTAAGCTTCACCAAACCTGAGGAGCTCACCGATGCGGCTATTGCGCCATCCATTAATCGCCTGGGCACCACGGACAAGTTGTCTTCTTCGGCAGACCTGCCGCCGTCATCAGTGACGACGATCTTCGTACGAAGTGAGGGCGTGACAGTACCGCCGCCCGTTGCAGCCACACACCTCGCAAGCAGCTCATCCGCAGGTCCCGCGATGTCATTAGACATGCCGTACTTGAGCTTTGTCTGTTGTGAGGTCTCGCGGCCGCATACAGCTGCTTGCAGTCGCCGCTGGTGGACTTGAAGACCCCACGCTTTTGCCCACCCACCGCCGCTACTGTCTCGCCCCGCGTACAGCCTCACACAGCCAAGTCGGGGGACGTTCAAGAACGTTGCACCGACATGCTCGCCCAATCCCGCATACTCAAGGCCGTAGTGCTGTACATCCGGGTCAGCCTTCCATTCCGCGACATCCGCATCATCGGCGCATACGTTTATTGAATTGTTACTGTCTCCGTTGTCGATATATATCTGGTTGTTGGTTTGCTCTGCTCGCGGATGAGGTACGACTCGTCGCTCCCACACTTGGCCCATGGCTTCACGCGTTACAATCACAGAATACTGCGGCAGATGCGAGCAGAGCAGAAGAGGAAAGGATGGCTCGACATAAGTCGGTAAGACATTTCCCGACCGCAGGCGAAGGATCAGAATTTTCTCAACTTGCCCAGCGCCGGGGAACTGTTCTGTTGGTATCGCAAGCTCTACTAAGCCCATGGAAGCGGCTCGAACGGGTAGGCTAGTTCCGTTGTGGCTGAAGTAGTGAACGTCCGACGAATCGCCATTTAAGACGAAACCCTGAGGTGCGGTGCCGCCCTTTCGGAGCCCGGCGCCCGTGATGAAAAGAGGCGTATATGCTCCGCTGGCTCTGACGATTGTGAAACCGTGACTCGGAACATTTGGAAGTGGTTGGGCGGGGATTGGGAGTGCTTCGATCAGATTGCCGGTCTTGTCACCAAGTTGGTCGATGCGACTTGCAGTGTCAGCGTTGATCTCTGAAATCTGGCCGGATGCGATGTCGTTTAGAAGACTGAGGTTTTGAGAAACGTAGCCGTTTAGCTGTGCAAGCCTACCCTCGGCGTCCGAGTTAATTTGTGTAGTTCGTTCAGCGATTATCTTGTTTAGGTTGAAGAGCGCTTCCTCGATTATGTTCCGGAGCTGTTCTAGTCGTTGCGCCAAGGCGTCGTTGCCACTCGCAATCGCATTGTTGACGAGTGGCCCCAACGCCAGATTGATCGGACTAAGCTCACCCACTAACGCCTTTGCTTGATCGATAGTGCCGTCGCCGGCGTCTAAGCGCATCGAACCCCCTAAACTAATGCAGCACATGGCCAATACGTAAGCTCGCCATTTCATTCTTGGTGCTTCCCCTAGTCGTAATACGGACCTGCGATCGCGCTGCTCGCCAGGATCAAGTGGCTGTAGGTTGTTGCTATGGGAGCTGCTGGCTGCATTACCATCTGAAGACAATATCGTGAACCTCGCCGATCGGGACTTGACAGGGGTTAGAATTTCCCGGGCACGTTTCGCCTGGGTCGAGCGTCACGAAGATGATGGGAGACGACAGCGTTGCGGACTGGTGCCCGCTGCGCTGTACGGCGATGCGGACCTTTCCACTCTGATCCGGAAAAGAAATTCGAAGGAGCTTCGCCGGATCAATGGCCTTTCCGCCTGGACCCTTCAGCCGAATTCGACTTCTATCGACCGTTCCACGCAGCCACTCAGGCGAACCCTGCTCATCTCGCGACGAAAGCTCGACAATATCAGTAGTTGCAATGAGCGCTTTCGCCATGTTCAGCCGGCATCCTTCTGCCACAAGATGCTGCCGCCTTAGCGCGTCATCCCAAT
>Ga0210390_10003144_pt1 | contig 14280 bp, 10 predicted proteins | sample IncBWH11OmetaG_FD_161050 | JGI IMG/M metagenome (GOLD analysis project Ga0210390, IMG submission 161050) | Forest soil microbial communities from Barre Woods Harvard Forest LTER site, Petersham, Massachusetts, United States - Inc-BW-H-11-O ...
ACGTTCCAACTCCCAGGCCTACAACGGGCTGCAGTACAAATGCCGTTGGTGCCATTTTAGGGTGATTGGTATCAAGGACAGAATTGGTAACTGTTGGAGAAGAAACAGATTCATTTTGCCTAACCCTTGTTGTATCAGTCCCTATAATTACGTATGAAGCCGATGACTTTCCCGGTGACAAGAAAACCAATAGTACTAAACTATAAAGCAATAAGGAGGCTTTCGGCATTTCAATTTATCTTAACTATGGGCGAATTTACGTATAAAAACGGTCTATTTTACTGATACCATTGCTGATTGCACATCATCAAAGCTTCCTGTACAGTAATTCGTTTCCCGCCATTATATGCAACCACAAATGCATCCTTAACTCCATTTGCGTTCTTCAAGTCTTCTCTATGATCACGTGCACCCTTATATACGGAGAATTTCTTAGAAGCCACGTATTTATGAAGGCCATTCTCATCACGTTTATCTACAGCCTCGGTAATTTTATAATATCCTTTTACAAAAGCTACCGATCTGTCATTTTGCAAGGCCATAACCTGCACATAGTAAAGTGCCGTACAGCCATTGGCATTAGGAATACCTCCACCATTATTAGGGGGAGTGCCGCCACCATTGTTAGGAGGAGTACCGCCGCCATTGTTGGGAGGGGTGCCACCACCATTATTTGGAGGTGTGCCGCCACCACTGTTGGGAGGGGTTCCGCCACCGTTGTTAGGAGGGGTGCCACCGCCACTACTAGCAATAGGAGTACCTGACACAGTAAATGATGTACCATTAATAGGGTAATTAGTAGCAGCACCGTTCATTACAAAGGCAAACTTACCAGTGAGTAACTGGCTGCCCGAAGCACTAACACCTGCATTAAGATTATAGGTAACGGTAAATACCGAGTCAGTTGGAAGACTGAGCCAAACCATTTTCATTTTACTATCTACAAAAGAGAAAGAAGCACTTCCCTTATTACCCTCAGTTGCAGTAAAACCATCCGGAATTTTTTCTTCCAGTTTAGCAAAACCACTCAAGCTGCCTTTATGTACAGTAACAGTAACCGTTATACTTGCTCCCGGTGCAACTGATGAACCTGAAAGACTGCGTGAAGCAAATACTCCGCCTACTGCAGGAGCCGCAGGGCTATTGCCTCCATCTCCAGAAGGAGGTGGGTTACTTGGTGGAGGGTTGTTCGCCACAGGTGGGGTAGTAGTTTGATTACCACCATCGCCCGAAGGAGGTGGGTTACTTGGTGGAGGATTGTTCGCCACAGGCGGAGTAGTAGTTTGATTACCACCATCGCCCGAAGGAGGTGGGTTATTAGCTGGCGGATTTGTTGGAGGAGGATTATTAGTCGCTACTGCAGGGCCGCTTCCTATAGTTATTGTTTGAGGTGCAGCATCGGCTTCAGTCTTTACATTGTCTAATACATATAAGAACTTACCACCTATATTCTGGTTACCCGATACAGTAGGATCTACGATTACAGTATATGATATTTTAAGGGTAGCATCGCCCGGAAGTGATGCCCATATATACTTTATAGCATTACCTGAAGAAAGTACCGTAGCACCTTGCTTTTCAACCGCTGTGGCAGTAAAACCCTGAGGCAGATCGGCCTGGTATTTGGCGAAACCTGATGCCGCACCCTTGTTGATTGTTACCTCGACTGTGAAGGACGAACCTGGGTTGGCATTGGGGGGAGCCGTTTGGGTTACAGTCACTGACGACTGCATGAATACTTGGTAAATGAATAACCCAATCAGGTTGAACAGTAGTACGAGGTACTTTATCATATTTGGTGTTTATTGGTCAAAGAAGTAGTCGATTAAAGCGTTAATATCTGCTATAGTCATAACCGAGGTTCCGTCAAAAAACTCGTCAATAGCCTGAGTAATTTCTGTTGATGATATATAACCATCTTTATTTTTATCAGCTGGTCTGAATCTTGGAGGCAATTTATTGTAGTCATACTTTTTAGCTCCGCTCTCATTCTTTTTATCAATAGTAGTCAACTGCTTCCCGTTCGGGTGAGCCCAGAATTCTTCTGCTTCCTGCCTTGACAATGAATTATTGGTATCAAGGAAATTCTTTGTTGCCTTTTCATTTGCTGCTGCTTCATCTGCGGCAGACATATCGCTGGAAGTGTTATGCTTTACAGTATCTTGTATAAAAGTTGGGTCGCCTGTAAATGCAGTATACCTGCTTTCATCAACATAAGTTGAGCTATGGTGTGTGAAATGATACTCGAGTGTAGCGAAAGCATATAAATATGAATCGCTCTTTGTACCCACATTTTTATAGCCTTCAAGACTACCCGGATTCGAAAACAGATAGTAATTGGCTGCCTGCACATTCATAGCTATATTCTCGGTAATACGGAATTTAGCCCCTATACCAATTGGAATATTTATAGAACTTCCACTGTTCAAAAAGGTTTCATAGGTATAATCACGCTGCACAATTTTAGCAGTTATTACATCTTGTGCATTTTGCGGTTCATTACGAATACTACCATCTGTCCAGTAATAGTATGGGTTACCGTTCGCATCTTTCTGATCGGCATAATTGCTATATGACATATAGCTTATACCTGTATATATAAACGGAGCTATTACTGCATCCTTCTTCAGTATAAGGCCATCAAAGTGCAGGTTGATAGTTAACTCTCCCTGGAACACATTCATTTGGAAGTTGAAGTTACTATCAGGATTGTTTGACCTTTTGCTGGTAGCTAGTTTTCCTATCATACCATCTAATTGTATACCCAGGAAACTCACCGGCCTTTCTTCAATGGCAAATGAATATCCTGCACGTACTGTGCTAAATGGTGTTACACTGCTTGTACGGTTAATGTTACCGTTAAAATACAGCACACCTATTCCGCCCATAACTGATGGAAGAGGTCCTGTTTTTTTAGCTGTGTCAGCAGCAGGGTTCTGTGCCGGTGCTGTGGTGCTCGACTGTGCAAATCCGTTAATGGAAAGTGCAGTTAAGATTGCGATGGGTAAAAATCTTGCGTTGCTCATGTAACTTTAGTTAGATGAATCTTACATTATTTAAGACAAAACTGGACTTTTTGTCCATCGCAAATATAGTCTTTTTAAATCTCATTTAGGCAAAACTACTAGGGAAAAAAGGGCAAATACCTTAAATACACCCGCACTTACTAACAACATAATGTTAAGAAGGGCAGGTATTTATAAACCAACTATCCCTTGAATCCTTCATTCCATGCGATAAACAGAATGTTACACATATTGCAAATTTTTAATTGTATTTTCGCATTCCCAATATTCAAAAAGCATGGAAAAATATAATGTTGTTGTTATAGGTTCGGGGCCCGGAGGTTATATTGCTGCTATTCGATGTGCCCAGCTTGGAATGAAAACAGCTATTGTTGAAAGATACAATTCGCTGGGTGGCACATGCCTTAATGTAGGCTGCATTCCATCAAAAGCGCTGCTCGATTCATCAGAACACTATTTCAATGCCGTACATAATTTTAAAATACATGGCATTGATGTTAAAGATTTGAAAGTGAATATTGGGCAAATGATAAAGCGCAAAGCAGAAGTGGTAAAACAAACCTGCGATGGTATTGCTTTTTTAATGAAGAAAAATAAAATAACTGTTTATACCGGTCATGGAACATTCACAGGCAAAAATACAATTACTATAGATAACAACGGAAAGACAACAGAAATAGAAGCAGAAAAAACTATTATAGCGACAGGTTCAAAACCATCTTCACTACCCGGAATAAATATTGACAAGCAAAGAATAATTACTTCTACCGAAGCATTGAATTTAACTGAGGTACCTAAAAACCTTATTATTATTGGCGGTGGCGTAATCGGCCTCGAATTAGGTTCGGTTTATGCAAGACTGGGTGCAAGTGTAAAAGTGGTGGAATTTACCGATGGTATTATTGGCACCATGGATAAAGGGTTAGGGAAAGAATTACAAAAAGTATTGCAAAAAGAAGGTTTTGAATTTTACCTGAAACATAAAGTAACCGCTGTAACTGCCAAAGGAAAAGAAGTAACTGTAACAGCCGACGGCCCTGATGGAAAGAGTGTGTCATTTAAAGGAGATTACTGCCTTGTTGCAGTTGGTCGCAAACCTTATACCGATAACTTAGGCTTAGAGAAAGCAGGTGTTACAAAAAACCAGAGAGGATTCATTGAAGTGAACGATCACCTTGAAACAAATGTGGCTGGAATTTATGCTATTGGTGATGTGGTGCGCGGAGCTATGCTGGCACATAAAGCAGAAGAAGAAGGTGTTTATGTGGCTGAATTAATTGCAGGACAAAAACCACATGTTGATTATAATTTAATACCTGGCGTAGTTTACACATGGCCCGAAGTTGCATCGGTTGGCGCCACTGAAGAACAATTGAAAACACAAGGCACAACTTATAAGGCCGGAAATTTTCCATTTAAAGCGAGCGGCCGCGCACGTGCCAGTATGGACCTTGATGGATTTGTAAAAGTACTTACTGATGCAAAAACCGATGAAATATTAGGTGTACATATTATAGGCCCTCGAGCTGCTGATATGATTGGCGAAGCGGTAGTCGCTATGGAATACCGTGCATCGGCAGAAGACATTGCACGCATTTGCCATGCGCATCCTACATACTCAGAAGCTATTAAAGAAGCTTGCTTAGATGCAACAGGAAAAAGGGCGTTGAATATGTAGTTTAGTTATGAATTATGAGTTATAAGTTATGAATGAACTTCAGCTATAGATGAGTATAAATAAAACCGGAATATTATTAGTTAACCTGGGCACGCCTGATAGCCCTGCAACAGCTGATGTACGCAAATATCTTATTGAGTTTTTGAATGATAAGAGAGTAATTGATATACCTGCGATACGAAGAAAACTACTTGTTAATTTGATTATTGCCCCTACCCGTGCGCCAAAATCGGCAGCGCAGTATAAAGAGGTTTGGACCAAGGAAGGATCTCCCTTATATATATATGGAGTAAAATTGAAAGAAAAACTTCAAAAGCATTTGGGCGATAATTATATAGTAGACCTTGCAATGCGGTACCAAAAGCCTTCATTACAAAAGGCCATTGATAAAATGACAGGTAATTCAGGGATAGAAAAACTTATTGTTGTCCCACTTTATCCGCATTATGCTTCATCAAGCACCGGCTCAACTGTTGAAAAAGTAATGGAGTTACTGGGAAAGAAAGAAGTCATACCACATACTACTATAGTAGGGCCATTTTTTAACAACCCTCTTTTCATTGATGCTTTCACCAAGATTGTTCTGAAACAAAACAAAGTATCAGAATATGACCATTTCTTATTCAGTTATCATGGCCTGCCTGAAAGGCATATTATGAAGGGCTCGGCTCAATGCGGCATGAACTGCCAATTAGGTGATTGCTGCAATAACCTTACTTCTGCCAACTATCATTGCTACCGGGCAGAATGTTTTGAAACAACAAGGCTATTGGTTAAAGCATTAAATCTCAAAGAAGGAACTTACTCATCAACTTTTCAATCGAGATTAGGGCGCGACCCATGGGTAAAACCATATACCGATAAAGTAATTGAGGAATTGGCTAAAAAAGGGGTAAAGAAAATACTGGCCTTCTCCCCTGCTTTTGTTGCCGATTGCCTTGAAACCTTATATGAAATAAGGACAGAATATGACCGAATGTTCCAGGAACATGGTGGTACGCACCTTCATTTAGCTGAAAGCCTTAACGATAATGATGAATGGGTAGAGGCTTTGGGGAAAATAATTGCAAATTAATCACACTCTTTATAATTATTGATTATCAACAACTTACAAAATATTTTCCTGAATAAATCAGGCCTTCTTATCATTTTTAATTGTATCTATAGCCAATTACAAGCAAAGGACCTAAAAAATAGGAAGGAAAAAATGTTGAATTTGGGTATATTGGAATATAAATATTCTTATCTTTGCCGTCCATTTTAAAAAACATGAAGATAACTAAACAATACGAAACCGTATTTATCCTTACTCCGGTATTATCGGAAGACCAAACCAAGGAAGCGGTAGATTTTTACCGTAAGACCCTGAAGGACCTCGGTGCAAAGATCACTAACGAAGAGCATTGGGGCTTGAAAAAGCTTGCATATCCAATTCAAAAGAAAAGCACTGGTTTTTACCACGTAATTCAGTTTGAAGGCCCTTCGACCTCTGTTAAAGAACTTGATATTACCTATTATAGGGACGAGCGTATTTTACGTTACCTTACAGTAGCTTTAGATAAGCATGCACTTGCATACCTCGAAAAGAGGAAAGTAAGATTTGGTAAGGGTAAAGATACCGACCATAAGAAGAAAGTAGAATCTACATTAAACTAATATAACAAGCTATGGCAGAGAACACATCAGCGGCAGCAGGCAACGAAGTACGTTATCTTACTCCTCCTCCAATTGAAGTTAAGAAGAGGAAGTATTGCCGTTTTAAGAAATATGGCATCAAGTATATCGATTACAAGAATCCTGATTTTTTGAAGAACTTTATTAACGAACAAGGTAAACTTTTACCTGTGCGTATTACCGGTAACTCTTCAAAGTACCAGCGTAAAGTTGCTCAAGCAGTAAAAAGAGCACGTCACATTGCATTATTGCCTTTCGTAGGCGATCTTATAAAATAAATATTAATAGCTATCAGCCATGGAAATTATCCTTACCAAAGACGTAGAACACCTCGGAAGCCAGCATGAACTTGTAAAAGTTCGTCCGGGTTATGCCAGGAATTTTCTTATACCTCGCGGCTTTGCACAAGTTGCAACCGATTCGAACCGTAAAGCTTTAACTGAGTTACTGAAACAAAGAGCTCATAAAGAAGAAAAAGCGAAGACTGCTGCTGAAGCTGCATCTAAGAAACTGAAAGATGTGCTTGTTAAAATACCGGCTAAGGTTGGTGAAAACGGCAAGATCTTTGGTTCTGTTAACGCTATTCAATTGGCTGAAGCATTACAAAAGCTTGGTTATACCGTAGAAAGGAAAAATATTGACCTCGCTTCTGAGCATATTAAAACAGTTGGCAAATACACCGCTACTGTTCGTCTTTATAAGGATATTTCTGCTGAAGTAGCCTTTGAAGTAGTATCAGAATAAGTTTTATAATTATTTTTTGGAAACCCCTGTAGTAATGCTACAGGGGTTTTTCATTTCAGGCAATTAACTAACATACTAATGCACTGCTTGAATAAGCATAATGCAGAATCAATAACCTAGGTTTTACTAAAAATCTAATGCGGTTTGGCTTGGGCCGCGGTGCTTCTTAGGTGGTGTACCTTCATTTTTGTCTGGGGTAGGTACTACCGGCTTTGCTGTAGGAGGTGCTGAAGAGGTTTGCTTAGGTGGCACAACAACATTAACATTATCCTTTTTGATCTTCTTAGGGGCCTGGGCCTTTGATTTAAATTCTTCCACGGGAGAAAGTTCGCTATTCTCAAAATCGAAATGCCCCACCTTTTTACTGCTTCCAGAAGAAGGTGGAGTATTTTCTACAGAACCATCCGGAGGTGCATTAGGGTCAACAATAAGTTGCACTTCTTTCACCTTGCTATAATTAAGCGGCTTACCCTGGGCTTTGGTTCCCATAACAGGTACCTCTGCTAAATTCAATCTTTCATCAGGCAGCTCTTTTCCTTTTTCTTTACCGAATTTAATTTCGGCTATTAAAGGACTTTGATCGCTAACAGCTTCTAGTTGCGAAGAGTCAGTCTCTGAAATAAATTTTACCTTTTTATCGGTAGGCTCCGGAATGAATCGCTTGATATAAAACTTCTTCTTTTCTCCTTCCCAATAAGCAGTAGTAATGATTCTCTTCGGGTCAAATTTCGCAATAAGTACAATATCCTCTTCAAAGTGAGAAGTAAGTTCAAAATTACTTAAGCGGTAATTTCCATCGCTGGTAATTACAAGTATTTTATCGTCGCCGGCAAAATCGCCAATAAATGTTCCTCTTTCATCGGCATTAAGGCGATGCACAGTGTCATCAAACCATATTTTCTGTGCACCCAGTGTTGATATACCTTTCTCTTTCTGGTTTACTTTACGAACCGGGTATTTGGTTACAGTATTTCCTATTGAATCTCTTCCTTTAATTGCAAGGTCAGCAAAGTTCACATCAAATATCTTAACACGGGCAGTAGTTGTTGATTTCAGATTTATGGTTACCACCTCAGCTTCACCATTAGGGTTAGCGGTCAAATAAAGCACTTCTGAGCCTTCTACTCCACGGGTAAGTACATAATCCTTATCGCGTATCACTGAAGTAACGGCAAAGCGCTTCATAAATGTAGTTCCACGTGCTCCGTCACGGTATACCAGGTTGTAAATGGTACGCTCATCGTTGCGCTTGAATATATTTATGTAAATAATATCCTTGCCGACAAATGCCTTTTCAGACACTTTGGTAACAAGCATGGTGCCATCTCTGCGGAAAACAATAATATCATCTATATCCGAACAATCGCATACAAATTCATCTTTACGCATACTCGAGCCTGCAAAACCTTCTTCGCGGTTTACATATAACTTTTGATTGGTTGCAACTACCTGTGTGGCAACAATAGTATCGAATGACTTTATTTCAGTCTTACGCTCACGGCCTTCGCCATATTTTTTCTTTAGCTCTTTATAGTACTCAATTGCGTATTCAACAATATTATCAAGATGATGTTGGGTGGTCTTCATCTGATCCAGCAATTTCTTCATAAACTCTTCAGCAATAAATGCATCGAATTTTGAAATACGCTTGATCTTAATCTCAGTAAGCTTAATAATATCTTCACGTGTTACTTCGCGCGGAAATTTCTTCTTATGAGGCTTTAAACCTGCGTCAATAGCCTCAATTACTTCCTCCCAAGTTTCACAGGTTTCAATATCGCGGTATATGCGCTTTTCAATGAAAATCTTTTCTAATGAAGCAAAATGCAATTGTTCGGTCAGGTCACCTTTCTTTATTTCAAGTTCTTTTTGCAACAAATAAACGGTACGATCGGTTGCAATCCTGAGCATTTCGCTGGCACCTAAAAAGCGGGGCCTGTCATTTTCAATTACACAGGCATTAGGCGAAATTGATAAGGCACAATCGGTAAATGCATAAAGTGCGTCAATAGTTTTATCAGGCGATACACCTGCTGGCAAATGAATCAATATTTCTACAAACTCAGCAGTATTATCTTCTATGTTTCTTATCTTGATCTTACCCTTTTCATTGGCAGTAACGATTGAATCAATGAGCGATGTGGTGGTGGTACCAAACGGAACCTCATTAATTACAAGGGTCTTTTTATCGAGAATATTAATCTTAGCGCGTACAATTATCTTACCGCCCTTCATTCCATCATTGTAGTTGGAGAAGTCGGCCATTCCCCCGGTAGGGAAATCAGGATAGATATGCGGTTTTTTACCTTTTAAAACATTTATAGAGGCATCTATAAGCTCATTAAAGTTATGGGGCAGTATCTTACATGCTAAACCTACTGCAATACCCTCAGCGCCCTGCGCAAGCAATAAAGGGAACTTAACCGGCAGCAGGATAGGCTCTTTGTTCCTTCCGTCATAACTAGCCTGCCAGGTAGTGGTTTCTTCATTAAAAACCACATCGAGGGCAAATTTTGAGAGTCTTGCCTCAATATAACGTGGAGCGGCAGCAGAATCGCCTGTATATATATTACCCCAGTTACCCTGGGTGTCAATTAATAGTTCGCGTTGGCCAAGTTGCACCATAGCATCGCCTATGGAAGCATCACCATGCGGGTGATACTTCATAGTGTTACCAATAACATTCGCGGTCTTATTATATCGCCCATCCTCCAATTCCATCATAGAATGGAGTATACGCCTTTGAACCGGTTTTAAACCGTCTTCAAGCGCAGGAACAGCCCTTTCAAGTATCACATAAGATGCATAGTCAAGGAACCAATTCTGGTAAAGTTGTGGAAGGTGAATTACACGTGCCCCATCTTCTCCACCAGAAGTGCCACTACCATTCTCATTCCCAGTGGTTTCTCCCTTTGGTTCTTCTTCGTCTCTTCTGCCTTTATCGTCCATTATACTTTTTGAAGTGCGGCAAAAATAAGCTTTTGCTCATGTTATATGAGGGTAATGATTAACAAGATTTAAACAGCCCTATGGAATTTACCAACAAAAAAGCCCCTGACGAGACCGTCAGGGGCTATAAGTTAAAGTCTTATTCTCTTATTATTGGGTAACAACCATTTTCTTGGTTACTACATTACCATTTACATTAAAGGTATAGAAATATACACCCGGGGTAAATTGGTTTGCACCAAGGCTAATTTCATGTTCGCCAGGGGTAACTTCGGTATACGTATTATTAATAAGCTTCCTGCCTGTAATATCATACACAGTGAAAATAACATCAGAAGATCTTGTTATACTGTAATTGATCTGGGTTGCTTTGTTAAAAGGGTTTGGGAAGTTTTGAGAAACAGAAAAATCATTTTCAACTGTTCCGTTAACTCCTGTAATAATAGGGTTTAAAGTTGCCATTGCAAAAATGTTAACGTTCTGCAAATAATCCTGTCCGTCACCTGTAGTATCTTTTCCTACACCTTTTGGAGAAGCCCAGCAATTGTAATAAATATCACCACCACTAACAGTAGGCAAAGTTCCTGAAGACTTATCAGCATTATATAATTTAAAGCTGTTGCCTTTAAATGCAGTTGCACCATTTCCTACTTTTGAGAAATTAGTGAAAGTAGCAAGGGTGTTAGAACCTGTTGGGCAAGGGCCTGAAAAGTAACCGAAGCCATATATAAACCAGCAGCTATCGGTTTTTGCACCCGAATATTTTATACTAACTGCAAACTTGTTCTTTGGAGCGGTTGTAAGATTATACTTAACGGCCCATGTTTTCATCACAATAGTTTGGTCATCATTAGCTCCTATTGTCTTTGAGATCATTATAGTATCCTTAAGCAGAACCGAAGGATAGCCGGTTGCGGCACAACCCATAAGGTCAATTTCAAGGGTGTCATTCTTTCCGCTTTTGTTAAGCTGAACAATAGGCACATAAATAGTATCTACAGTTAAACCTGTTACAGCAGTTGATGCCATTGACACTTTTTGATAAGGATCGATCATACTATCGAATGCTACAGTAACATAGTTAATACAATCATAATTACCACCTGCAGTATCTTTTGGATAAGCATAATGCATATTCATCAGATCACCTTGATTATGGTAATAATTCTTGCCAAAAATTGCAGCATCAGCAGAGTCATAGTTCAAAGTATAAACTACAGGACCTCCGGTAGGTTTTTTATAATTACCAAAATAGTTACTGATCGCTGATGAATTAAAATGCTTTGCCGTGGACGGATTAAATCCGGTTTGTGCCGATACACCAATAGCCAGTATACAAAAACTAAAAGATGTAATCAATAAATAGAACTTTTTCATTTTATTTTAGGGGGTTAAATTTTAAAAACTGGCGCAAAAGTATACAGTTTTGAAGACTTCGACCATGATTTTATGCCTTTTAACGTATTTTTAATATACCTCATCTACAATCACCTGATATTGAGATACTTAACCTATAGGAATATTCACCAAGTGCTTTATTATAAAGAATATACCGACTAAAATGAACCTATTTGGTGATAACCATTTTCTTCGTTAGTGAAATACCATTTACATTGAATGTATAGAAATATACACCCGAGGTAAATTGGTTTGCGGCAAGGCTAATTTTATGTTCGCCGGGGACAACATCACTATATAAGTTATTAATAAGCTTTCTGCCTGTAATATCAAATACACTAAAAATCACATCTGAGACTTTAGTTATCACATAAGTGATCTGAGATGTTTCATTAAAAGGGTTGGGGGAATTTTGAGAAATAGAAAAATCATTTATACTTATCTCGTTCATCCCTAATGGCAGCGCAGTTACCACAGCATATACATTTACATTCTGAAAATAGGTTACTGCATCTCCAGGCGCGTATACAGTATCATTGTTACAGTTATAATAAAACAACTCTCCATTGGCCGAAGGCAACAATCCTTTAGATCTAAATGTATTATACATTAAAAAACTATTTGCAGTATAGCTGCCCTTGGTAGTTAATACTTTTGAATAACTACTCGGCTCAGCCAGGGTGTAAGGGCCATTACCACCACATGTTCCTGCATAAGTTCCACATCCATATATAAACCAACAGCTGTCTTGTTTCGCTCCAAAATACATTACAGTAATTGCAAATTGCGTACCCGTAGGCAAGCTATAATTTTCAGGTATTTTAATAAAACTGACATATGAACTTGTATTAGAGTCGCCTATTACCTTATTGATTATTACTTTTTTCTGCAAAACTATATTTGTCGGATATCCGTAATTATTTACGTAGTTTATCTGCACTTCAAGTGTATCGTTTACTCCACTGTGGTTTACCTGAATTAAAGGAATTATAACTGTATCTATATTAATACCGCTTGTCGAACCTGAATTATACGATTCATTATTATAGGGATCTACCAGGCTATCAAAAGCCACGGTATAATAATTTATCACATTAGTATTCGCAGCTGAGCTATCGGCATTAGTTGTATAATGCATATTCATAAGATGCGTCCGGTTATGTGAATAAGATGCGCCCCATATTTCAGCATCAGCAGAGTCATAATTAATAGTAAAAGTATTAGTATCGCTCTGCATGGGTGTGTAATTAGCGAAATGATAATGAGGGAAACTTGCATTAACCATATCTTCTGAAAGCTTCATTTGGCTGAACCCTGCAATTACAATCAAACAAAAACAAAAAGTTAAAACTATTCTAATATATGTCCTTATAGATATCATTCTTATCACTTAGCATTATATTTACAAAAGTACTGATTTTCGAAGTTACTTATAATCAGACTTTGCGCTTCCATTGGTAAACAAAAAAAGCCCTGCAATGCTGCAGGGCTTTTTTAAAATTACACCAAAATTTATTACTCGGTAATAACCATTCTCTTGGTTACAACATTTCCATTTACATTGAATGTGTAAAAATACACACCAGGGGTAAATTGGTTTGCACTAAGAGTAATAATATGCTGACCAGGAGCAACTTCAGAATATGTATTGCCCATGATCTTCCTTCCGGTTAAATCGTATACATTGAAAACAACATCAGATGATTTTGTTACACTGTAATTGATTTGAGTAGCCTTATTGAAAGGGTTTGGGTAGTTCTGGTTAACATCAAGACCATCTGCAGACACTTCATTGATACCCTTAGGAGCGATACTAATAGAAGGGAATATAGCAATATCTTGAACATCCCACCAGTTGGTATCACCTACGCAAGAAGTAAATCCAACAGCTACTAAAGAAAGTGGAGAAGAATAGTATCCACCGCCATTTTCGCAAAAACCTTGGGTCTTACCTGCCTTTGTTATTGGCCATAACATAGATACGTTTGTTCCATGTTGACCTTTATCATTTTGATAGTATAATCCATTAACGAAACTGTTAACAGCTGGTTGTGCGCCATCCTTAACACCCATGTAGGTAGGTGCCGGAGTAAAGTCGCCACCTAAAGCAGCGCAACCGCTACTGCCTTGTGAGTAATAAACAAGAGCAACAGTATCAGTTTTAGGACCTTTAACAGTTGTGCTTACAGCAAAGTTATACCCATGACGAGCAGATGCAGGTATAACGGTAGATTTAACAAGTGTAATAAATTGGATTGAATCTAAAGTATTGCTTGTTGCTGAGAAAAAGCCAGGAGTAATAACCGCTGTATCAACACCATAAACAGTACCAACAGTTGCAAATCCATTTACGTCAACACCACAAATAGTAAAAATGATAGTATCATTCTTGCCAGATGTGTTGTGATATTGGATCTCTGCAGCTAATGTATCAACAGTTACAGCACCAGGGTTAATTGGCGAAACAAAACCATTAGAATACAAATCATATATAGTATCAAATGTAACAATTGCACTATTTGAAAGCAGATTGTCGGTTGTTCCGGTATCAGCTATAGTATACGCTGAATTTAATGCAAGTACAGGCGCCCAATAGTAAAAAGTTGCGCCTGTAGCAATTGATTGATCGCCAACGAGGTAGTCAATAAGCGCATTTTGGTTTGCACCAGTTGTCTTTTTAGTGTTGCTGTGTTGTGATGCCTTTGCAAAACGGTCATTTGAATTTATAGGCTTTGCTTTGTGCCTAACATTAACCGGACTTTGTGCAAATGCACCAACCATCATAAGTGAAAGTGTTGCAGTTGCAATTAA